>Ga0310345_10002104_pt1 | contig 20665 bp, 23 predicted proteins | sample HC15DNA20500_MG_FD_204667 | JGI IMG/M metagenome (GOLD analysis project Ga0310345, IMG submission 204667) | Marine microbial communities from station ALOHA, North Pacific Subtropical Gyre - HC15-DNA-20-500_MG | ecosystem: Environmental > Aquatic > Marine > Oceanic | place: Pacific Ocean: North...
CGGGCGAGACCCTCGGTTGAAGCATGTGCGCGGTGTGCCGCGGAGAAGGCGTCGTTCACATAGATGTCGCCGTTCTCGGCCAGCGCCTTGGCGAAGTCCGGATCGTTCTTCTCTTCACCTTCGTGGAAGCGGGTGTTTTCTAGAAGCAGTATGTCGCCGCTGGTCATCTCGTCGATGGCTTCGGCGGCTTCGTCACCGATGCAATCGGATGCGAAGTGGACACGGCGATCGAGTGTGGTCTCCACGGCATAGGCAATGGGCCCAAGCGAATCTGCTTCGGACCGCTTGCCCTTCGGACGACCGAAATGGGCGAGCATGATGACCTTCGCGCCCTTGTCGGAAAGTTCCGTGATGGTCGGCGCGATGCGCTCGATACGGGTGGTGTCGGTCACGCTCCCGTCCTTGACGGGCACATTCAGGTCCACGCGCACAAGCACGCGCTTGCCGGATACATCCTCCAGATCGTCAAGGGTCTTGAAACCAGCCATCTACCCGCCACTCCTTATTGAAAGGCAATACGCAATCGGGCTGGAACATACATTGAGGCCTGCTTCTTGCAAGGTGTTCAGGCGGAGCCTGTGTCCTTATTTTCCTCTTGTGCAGAAAACCGGCCCTGCCTGCCCTGCCTCACCATCGCCCACAGCCGCCGCAGAAGCTCGCCAAGACTGATGAAAGCCGGAACCTGGGGCGGAGGTGCGGGTGGCTCGACCGACAGGCCGATGGAGGTAATGCGGTCTTCCTCGTCCACATCACGCACGATCAGCTCGATATTTCCGAGCGCCACACGGTCAGCATATTCGGCGCGCCCGCCCAGGCGTGCCGCAACAAGCTCGGCGATGGTCATTTCGAGCTCTTTTTCCTTTAGACCGGGGGCGTAGGCCTGCTCGAGTTCCATGGCGGGGCGATCGGGATCGACGGCGAATGCGCCGAAGAATTCCGCGTCTTCCGGATCCACTTCGGCCGGGCTTGCAAAGAGGCGGTCGAGCAGGCGCGGATAGCGGTCGGGCACGAAAATATAGACGCGGTCACCGGCCATCAGACGGCCAGCATATTGATAGGTCATAGAACGACCGTCCCGCAGCACGAGCGAGGGTCTCGCCCAGCGTGGAATACGTGCGCCACGCTCCACCGGACTGCCGGCGACGATGCGATAGGCCAGCAGTTCGTGGTGCGCCGAACCGGGCAGCTCCAGTTCAACCTTGTTCAGCGGCCCAAGCCTCGGTGGCACGACCATGCCCAGGCGGCGGGCAAGCGGGCCAACGGTCCAACCCTGTATCATCAGCGAGACGAGAACTATGATGAAGACCGTGTTGAAGAGCGCCCGGCCGCCCTCGATATTGTCGATGACAGGCGTGATCGCAAGCAGGATGGACACCGCGCCACGCAAACCGACCCATGAAATGAAGGCTGTTTCTTCGCGTGTGAAGCGGAAAGGCAGGAGACATAGCGCCACGGCCAACGGGCGGGCGACGAAGATCAGGAACAGGCCAAGGACAAGCGCAGGGAGCGCGATCTCGGGAAATTGCGACGGTGTGGCGAAGAGGCCGAGAACCAGGAACATGATGATCTGCGCCAGCCAGGTCATGCCGTCCTGAAAACGCTTCACCTGGTCCGTCGCGCGCAAGCGGCTGTTGCCGGCCACGAGGCCTGCAATATAGACCGCGAGAAAGCCTGAGCCGCCGAATGCGCCGGTAATCGAGAAAACCAGCAGCGAGAGCGCCAGTACAAAGATCGGGACCAATCCCTGGTCGAGGCGCAGGCGGATGACCAGGCGCACGATCAGATAGCCGCCGACCAGTCCCGCGATAAGGCCGATGCCCATCTGCTGGAGAAAACCGACGGCAATGTCGAGTGCAAGCTTCTGCGGTTCTGCCGCTGCGCCGGTGGCGATAAGGCTGACAAGCGAGAGCGTGAGGAAGATGGCGATGGGATCGTTCGATCCCGATTCCACTTCCAGCGTCGAGCGCACGCGGTCGCGCACGGAGATGTTGCCCATGCGCAGGAGGAAGAACACTGCTGCTGCATCAGTGGAAGCGACTGTCGCGCCCAAGAGCATCGAGGGCAGCCAGCCCAGATCTGTAAGGAAGTGTGCAGCGAGGCCCACAATGCCTGCTGTGAGAAGAACGCCAAGTGTTGCAAGCGTTATCGCCGGGGCGGCGGCGGCGCGAAAGGAAGCAAGCGAGGTGCCGAAGCCGGAGTCGAACAGAATGATTGCAAGGGCCAGTGAACCCACGAAATAGGCCGCGGTGGCGTTGTCGAAATCCAGCCCCATGCCGTCAGTGCCGGCGGCCAGACCAATGCCAAGGAAGATCAGGAGGAGGGGCGCGCCGAAGCGTCGGGCGATCAGGCTTGAGAAAGCTGCGAGTAGCACCAAGGCAGTGCCGATCAAGATGATTACGTAAATGCCCTGATCCATCGCCCTCGCTGCCTGTTTTTTGTCACTCTACAACATGAGGCCGGTTAACAACCTCATCAACAGCCAACATAAAAAAAACGCCCGGTTGATGGCCGGGCGTTTTGTCACAGCGGAAATTTTGGCGCGTCGATCAGAGGGTCTTCGCGATCGCCGTTGCAGTATCGGCCATACGGTTGGAGAAGCCCCATTCGTTGTCATACCACGACATGACACGCACGAGGTCGCCGTCGATCACCTTGGTCTGGTCGAGAGCAAAGGTGGAGGAGGCGGGGTTGTGGTTCATGTCGATGGAGACAAGCGGCTCGTCGGTGAATGCAAGGATGCCGTTCAGCGAACCATTGGCTGCGTCGACAAGGGCCTTGTTGACCTCTTCGACCGTGACCTTGGTTTTCGGCACGAACTTGAAATCGACAACCGAGACATTCGGGGTCGGAACACGGATGGCCACGCCGTCAAGCTTGCCCTGAAGCTCTGGCAGAACCAGACCCACGGCTTTTGCAGCGCCGGTCGAGGTCGGGATCATGGACATGGCTGCCGCGCGGGCGCGGTAGAGATCCTTGTGCATCGTGTCCAGCGTCGGCTGGTCGCCGGTATAGGCGTGAACCGTTGTCATGAAGCCCTTCTCGATGCCGAAAGCATCGTTGAGGACCTTGGCAACCGGTGCCAGGCAGTTCGTGGTGCAGGATGCGTTGGAGATGATCGTGTGGTCGGCCGTGATCTTGTCGTGGTTGACGCCATAGACGACGGTGATGTCTGCGCCGGAAGCCGGAGCGGAGACGAGGACGCGCTTTGCGCCTGCCTCCAGGTGCATGGACGCCTTCTCCTTGGAGGTGAAGATGCCGGTGCATTCCATCACGATGTCCACGCCAAGGTCACCCCATGGCAGCTTGGACGGGTCGCGCTCGGCGAACACCTTGAAGCTGTCGTCGCCGATGCGGATCGTGTCGCCGTCGACCTTCACTTCGCTCGGGAAGCGGCCATGGACGCTGTCGTAGCGCAGCAGATGTGCATTGGTCTCGGCAGGGCCAAGATCGTTGATGGCAACGATATCGATGTCCTTGCGGCCGGACTCGTAGATTGCGCGGGCCACATTGCGGCCGATGCGGCCAAAACCGTTAATGGCGACTTTCACTGTCATGGACTTCCTCCGGAACATGGAGCCTTGGGAAAGGCGTGAGGGAACGCGATCTATCTAGCTTTCAAAGCCAGTGTTTCAAAGCGGCAACCCGGCATCTGGCTTGAGCCAGTGCCAGGTTGCGATTTCCAGATCAACCGGCCTTTGCCAGTCGGGCTTCCGCGGCCTGAACCGCGGCTTCTGCCGTGATGCCGAAATGCTTGTAGAGCTCGGGCGCCGGCGCGCTGGCACCGAAGCCCTTCATGCCGATGAACACACCATCATCACCGATGAAGCGTTCCCAGCCCATCGAGATGCCGGCTTCAATGGCAATGCGAACCGTGTTTGCGCCAAGAAGCATGTCCTTGTACTCGTCGGACTGAGCCTCGAAGAGTTCGAAGCAAGGCACGGAGACGACTCGGGTCGGCACGCCGCGGCTCTCAAGCTGGTTGCGCGCCTCGACCGCGATTTCGACCTCGGAGCCGCTGGCAAAGATCGTGACCTTCGCTTCGTCGCTTGCAGCAAGCAGTTCATAGGCGCCGCGGGCACACAGATTGTCGGCCTTGTACTCGTTGCGCACCGGCTCAAGCTTCTGGCGCGTGAGTGCCAGTGTCGAAGGGGCATCCTTCGTCTCCAGCGCGACCTGCCAGCACTCGGCCGTCTCGACCGGATCGGCCGGGCGGAAGACGAGGTGGTTGGGGATCGCACGCAGTGCTGCCAGATGCTCCACCGGCTGGTGGGTCGGGCCGTCTTCGCCAAGGCCGATGGAATCATGCGTCATCACGAAGATGGAGCGGATGCCCATGAGTGATGCCAGGCGCATGGCCGGACGTGCGTAATCGGAGAAGGTGAGGAAGGTGCCGCCATAGGGGATCACGCCGCCATGCAGCGCCATGCCGTTCATGGCCGCAGCCATGGCATGTTCGCGGATGCCGTAATGGATGTAGCGACCGGAGAACTCGCCCGGCTTCACCGCGCCAAGCTGGCTGGTGCGGGTGTTGTTGGAGCCGGTCAGGTCGGCAGAACCGCCAATGGTCTCGGTGAGTGCATCATTGATGACTTCGAGCGCATTTTCAGAGGCTGCGCGGGTGGCGAGCTTCGGATTTTCCTCGGCCAGCTTCTTCTTGTAGTCGTCGATGGCGGTGGCGAAGCTCTCCGGCAGGTCGCCGCGCATGCGGCGCTCGAACTCGGCGCGAACTTCCGCGCTGACCGCAGCCAGACGCTTCTCCCACTCCTTGCGCTCCTTGGCAGAGCGGAGACCGGCCAGACGCCAGTCGTCCAGAATGTCGGAAGGAACCACGAATGGCTCGGCATCCCAGCCCAGTTCCTTGCGGGCAGCCGCGATTTCCTCGGCACCCAGCGGGGAGCCGTGAACCTTGTTGGTGCCAGCCTTGTTGGGCGAGCCGTAGCCGATGGTGGTGCGGAATGCGATGAGCGTCGGCAGGACGGATTCGCGGGCCGCCTCGATTGCAGAAGCGATGGCTTCGGGATCGTGACCATCAGCGCGGATCGTGTTCCAGCCCGAGGCTGCGAAGCGTGCGCACTGGTCGGTGCTGTCGGAAAGGGACACAGGACCGTCGATGGAAATCTGGTTGTCGTCCCACATCACGATGAGCTTGTTCAGCTTCAGGTGGCCGGCAAGCGCGATCGCTTCCTGGCTGATGCCTTCCATGAGGCAGCCGTCGCCGGCCAGCACATAGGTGTAGTGGTTGACCAGCTCGTCGCCGTAGCGCGCATTGAGCAGGCGCTCGGCGAGTGCCATGCCGACAGAGTTTGCCAGACCCTGGCCCAGCGGGCCTGTTGTCGTCTCGATGCCGGCCGCATAGCCATATTCGGGATGGCCGGCGGTGCGGGAGCCGAGCTGGCGGAAATTCTTGATCTCGTCGATCGTGATGTCCTCATAGCCCAGCAGGTAAAGCAGGGAATAGAGAAGCATCGAGCCGTGACCGGCTGAAAGCACGAAACGGTCGCGGTCGGCCCAGTCCGGCTTCTTCGGGTCATGGGTCATGAAGCGCGTATAGAGGACAGTTGCTATGTCCGCTGCGCCCATGGGCAGGCCAGGATGGCCGGACTTCGCCTGTTCGACGGCGTCCATAGAGAGAAAGCGGATCGCATTCGCCATCCGGTCGTGTTTGTCGCGTGAGATCATTGGTGCTCGCAGGTCGGGTGCCAGGTTGTGATCGAGCTTGAGGCCGGCGGCCCCAAAAAAGCAGGCGAGACATAGCAGGTAGGGGCTTTAAGTCAATAAACAGCCTGATTCGCTGCAAGGGTAATGCGCGAACACCGGGCCGACCGTACTAGAGAATTGCACTGCTTCAATTTGGGGGATAGATGGTGCGGTTTGTTGACGACGGGTTCATCCGGCGCATAATCTTTCAGAACTAAAACATTCAGATTCCGCATATTTTGCAGGCGGGCGGCTGGGAAAGATGTCCATGAACATCCAAAATTCCGGCGATACCACGCTCCGGGAGGCCCTGGGGCGCCTTGGAAAAGCCATCGAGACGCTTGAGGCGTCGGTCGATGCACGCCTGGAAAAAGAGCATGACTATGCCGAAGCCGAAGCGGAAGTGCAGCGGATGGGCGCAGATCGTGCCCGCTTGGCCCAGGAGCTAGACAAATCCGAAGCCCGCGCCGAGCGGCTGGCGGATGTGAATCGCGAAGTGTCGCGCCGGCTGGTCACGGCGATGGAAACCATACGCGCCGTTCTTGACCGGTAGGCGCAACGAGGCACCCGATGGCACAAGTCACGGTCACCATTGATGGCAAGGCCTATCGCATGGCATGCGACGAGGGGCAGGAAGAGCACCTCATCAGCCTTGCCGAGCGCTTTGACCGCTATGTCGGTCATCTAAAGGATTCCTTCGGCGAAATTGGCGATCAGCGCATTACCGTCATGGCTGGCATCATGGTGATGGACGAGCTTGTCGAATTGCAGAAGCGCATCAAGGGCATGGAGACCGAGGTCGCGACCCTGCGAAAGACCCGGGACGAGGCGCTCCTGAAGGCGGACAAGCAGGATTCGGCGCTGACCGGGGTGATCCTTGAGCTTGCCGAGCGTATCGAAGCCGTGGCAGTGAAAATCTCCAATGGTGACAGTTCCGACCAGGCAGCGTCCGGCTGATCTGTCCGAGAGCGACCGCTATCCTGTGCGGCTTTGAAAGTTAAGACTGAGGTGATGATGGCAGTGCTTCGCGACCCCGTGCAGCTTGGCGTGGTGGGGGCTCCCCACGGCATTCGCGGCGAGGTGCGGGTCAAGAGTTTCACGCAGGATCCGCTCGCCATCGGTGATTACGGTCCGCTCTACACCGAAGACGGGCGTGAGTTGCTGGTTCAAAAAGCGCGACCGGCGAAGAACGTTCTGGTGGTCACTTTTGCTGGTGTGAATGACAGGACGGGCGCCGAGGCACTGGCTGGCACGAAGCTTTTCGTCGAGCGTTCGGCGCTGCCGCAGGATCTGGACGCGGAAGAATTCTATCATGCCGATCTTATCGGACTTTTGGTGCGCGACGAGACAGGGGACGAGTTCGGCAAGGTCATCGCCGTTCATGATTTCGGGGCGGGTGACATTCTGGAAGTGAAACCGTCTACGGGACGCAGTGTCATGGTGCCGTTCACACGGGAAGCAGTGCCGGAGGTAAAGCCAACGGCAGGCTTTGTTGTCGTGGATCCGGTCGCAGCCGGTCTGATTGCGGATGAAGATGACAGCGACGGAGCCGAAGAAGGCGAGACACAGTCATGACCTTTCGCGCCAGCATCCTGACACTTTATCCGGAGATGTTTCCCGGTCCGCTTGAAACCTCGCTTGCGGGGAAAGCGCGCGAGGCGGGCACCTGGGAACTGGAGACGGTTCAGATACGCGACTTCGCCACCGACAAGCATCGAAGCGTTGACGATACCCCTGCCGGCGGAGGTGCGGGCATGGTGATGCGGCCGGACATCCTTGCCAAGGCCGTCGATCACGTCGCGCCTGCCGATGATCCGCGCCCGAAGCTTCTGATGAGCCCGCGCGGTCGCCCTCTCAACCAGAAGCGCGTGCGCGAGCTGGCGGAAGGGCCGGGGGCTGTCATTCTTTGCGGGCGCTTCGAAGGTGTGGACCAGCGCCTGATAGAAGCGCGGGATTTCGAGGAAGTCTCGATCGGCGACTATATTCTTTCCGGTGGCGAGCCCGCCGCCATTGTGCTCCTCGATGCGGTCATCAGGCTGTTGCCGGGCGTGATGGGAAATCAGCATTCGGGCGAAGAGGAAAGCTTCGAGAGCGGACTTCTGGAGCATCCGCAATATACCCGCCCTCGCGAGTTCGAAGGCATGACCATCCCGGAAGTGCTTGCTTCGGGCAATCATGCCAGGATTGCCGAATGGCGCTACGAGCGGGCGGTGGAGTTGACCAAGAAGCGCAGGCCCGATCTCTGGGCTGCCTATTGCCGTGAAGGGAGGGCGCAGCGATGAGTGGCGAGACTTCACCCAGGCGTATCGGCAGTTGCCATTGCGGCAGCGTGAAATTTGCCGTGCGGCTTGTCGATGACCTCGGCCGGCCCCGACGCTGCACTTGCTCCTTTTGCCGGATGCGCGGGGCGGTGACCGTGTCGGCGCGCCTCAATGATCTTGAAATCCTGCAGGGGCAGGACGCGCTGACGCTCTACACTTTCAATACAGGCACGGCCAAACACTATTTCTGCTCGCGCTGCGGCATCTATACCCATCACCAGAGGCGTTCCAATCCGGAAGAATACGGCGTCAACGCCGCATGCCTTGAAGGGGTGAGCCCGTTTGACTTCGAAGCGGTAACTGTGACGGATGGCATCAATCACCCTTCGGATGGGAACAGCAGCGGCATTGTCGGCGTGCTGAAATACGAGTGTGATTGACCGCGCCTGTTGATTTCCCCCATGCTTTGGGGTATGTGCGCGTACCGCTGCCATGGGAGGTCCATGGCCGTGACCAATCAATGAAGGTGAATTCGCTCCTGCCGCGTTCGCGAGAACGGGCACTCCTCAGGCGGTCAGAGACTGTCGGCGAGATGAGCGCTCTGGCACTTCGCAAAGAACAAGAGGTGTGACGATGGACCTTATCCGTCAGCTTGAGGCCGAGCAGGCCGAGAAGATTACTGCACAGCGCAAGCTTCCCGAATTCTCCGCAGGTGACACGGTTCGCGTACAGGTGCGCGTGACAGAAGGTACGCGTACCCGCGTGCAGGCTTTCGAGGGCGTTTGCATTGCGCGTTCGGGCTCCGGCTTCCAGGAGAACTTCACGGTTCGCAAGATTTCCTATGGTGAAGGCGTTGAGCGCGTGTTCCCCGTCTACTCCCCGCTGGTCGAGGGTGTAGAGGTTGTTCGCCGCGGTAAGGTTCGCCGCGCCAAGCTCTATTACCTGCGCGACCGTCGCGGCAAGTCCGCCCGCATCACCGAGAACACCGGCGTTCGCGCCCGCAAGCTCAATGATGCCGAGCGTCAGGCCGTTGCAGACGAGAAGGCACGCATCGAGGCCGAGAAGGTCGCAGCTGCAGAGGCTCTCGCACAGCAGAAGGCCGCAGAGGAAGCAGCACAGAACGAGGCTGCGAACAACGAGAACCAGGGCTAAGTCCCAGCGTTCGGCGGTTCGCTTACGCCGCTTCTGACGAAGAATCATGAAAGGCCGGTGCATTTGCGCCGGCCTTTTTCGTTTCAGAGCCAGTGCATCTCGCCGCGCTGGAACTTCTGGCAGCATCTTCCGTTTTTCGAAGATGGACGCGCTGGCTCAGGAATTCGACTTCAAGACGGTACTTCCGATACAGATCATCGCGCTGCGCCTGATCGCAGCCATCGTGCTTGGTGGCGTTCTGGGGTTCGAGCGGGAACTCGCCGACCGACCCGCCGGCTTGCGCACGCATATGCTCGTCTGTCTGGCCTCAGCAGCCTTTGCCATCATTGCCATCGAGATCGTCGCCATGCCTGTATTCGGCGCGGATTCGGTGCGAAGTGACCCTATCCGCCTTGTCGAGGCAATCACCTCGGGCGTTGCTTTCCTGGCGGCCGGTTTCATACTCTTCAAGGGTGGTGAGGTGAAGGGACTGACCACCGGAGCCGGCATGTGGATAGCGGCATCCACGGGGCTTGCTCTTGGGCTTGGCCTCTGGATCGTTGCAATTCTCGGCTGTTTGCTCGGCACGCTGGTTCTTGCCGTCATTCGACGGGTGGAGACACGACTTGATCTAAAGGAGCCACGCGCGGAAGAATAGCGCGCCTCCCGTAATTGCCGATCTCGCAAAAGCTTGGTAAAAGCGCCTCCATGGAGCGAATGGACGGCACAAGCGCATATCGAATGATTGTCCTGCAGGATGCAAAACGCCTGCCGGGGCGCTTCTATGCGCATCTGACCGGTGCGGTCAGCTGCCGACTTCGCTAGGCGGACCAGCCAGGCGCTGCAACAGGCGCGCCCTCAGCCAATCAGTTTCAAAGCTCCGCCAGGAATAGTGACATGACCAAACCACGCACCCTTTACGACAAGGTTTTCGACGATCATCTGGTTGACAGCCAGGACGACGGCACCTGTCTCCTCTATATCGATCGCCATCTCGTCCACGAAGTGACCAGCCCGCAGGCTTTCGAGGGGCTGCGCATGGCGAGTCGCCAGGTGCGCCATCCGGAAAAGACACTCGCCGTTGTTGACCACAATGTGCCAACCTCGCCGGATCGCAAATTCGGCATCAAGAACGAGGAAAGCCGCATTCAGGTCGAGGCGCTTGCGAAGAACGCAGCCGAATTCGGTATCGAGTACTACAACGAGGCCGATCAGCGTCAGGGCATCGTGCATATCGTCGGGCCGGAGCAGGGTTTTACCTTGCCGGGCATGACCATTGTCTGCGGCGACAGCCACACCTCCACCCATGGTGCATTCGGTGCGCTGGCACACGGCATCGGCACTTCGGAGGTCGAGCACGTGCTGGCGACGCAGACGCTGATCCAGCGTCGCGCGAAGAACATGCTCATCCAGGTGGACGGCAAGCTGCCGGAAGGTGTGACCGCGAAGGACATCATCCTCGCCATCATCGGCGAGATCGGTACGGCTGGCGGCACCGGTCACGTGATGGAATATGCAGGTGAGGCAATCCGCGCGCTTTCCATGGAAGGCCGCATGACGGTCTGCAACATGTCCATCGAAGGCGGTGCACGTGCGGGCATGATCGCGCCTGACGAGACCACTTTCGAATATATCAAGGACCGGCCGCGCGCGCCAAAGGGGAAGGCGTGGGACATGGCGCGTGCCTATTGGGAGACGCTCAAGACCGACGAAGGCGCGCATTTCGACCGCGTCGTAAAGCTGGATGCCGCCAATCTGCCGCCCATCGTCACCTGGGGTTCCTCACCTGAGGATGTGGTTTCCATCACCGGTGTCGTGCCGAACCCGGACGACATTGCGGACGAGAACAAGCGTCAGTCCAAGCGTCGCGCGCTTGAATATATGGGCCTGACACCCGGCACCAGGATCACCGATATCGAAGTCGACCGTGTCTTTATCGGCTCCTGCACCAATGGCCGCATCGAGGATCTGCGCGAAGCAGCCATGATTGCCGAAGGCCAGAAGGTGAAGGACGGTCTGGATGCGATGATCGTTCCGGGCTCCGGCCTGGTGAAGGCGCAGGCCGAGGCTGAAGGGCTCGACAAGATCTTCAAGGCCGCCGGTTTCGACTGGCGCGAGCCGGGTTGCTCCATGTGCCTTGCCATGAATGACGACCGCCTGAAGCCGGGCGAGCGCTGCGCCTCGACCTCCAACCGCAATTTCGAGGGCCGTCAGGGCTTCAAGGGCCGCACGCATTTGGTCTCGCCTTCCATGGCCGCCGCAGCAGCCATCGCCGGGCGTTTCGTGGATATTCGCGAGTGGCCAAAGGTCTAGGCCTCATCATCTGAAACAGGAAAAGGCGGCTTTTGGGCCGCCTTTTTTCGTTTGCGAGAGCTGATGTTCAGCGCCGTATGATCTCGTGGAATTCGTCGCGCTGGCCGGGCACGTCGACACTGACCACCAAGGCCAGTTCGCGCTTTTCGAACTCCTCGAACCACTCGTCCCATTCGACGATTTGATTGCCGCCAATGTGGTCGGCGCCTTCATCCGTATCCTGATAGGCATGTTGCCCAAAAGCGATGCGCAGAACCGGGCGACCTTCGTCCATGCCCGGTGCGGGGTCGCTGATGACGGGTTTGCCCGCCCTTGCGGCTGCCCAATCGCGAATTTCGTCGTGGTCGGTAAGTGTTCTTGTTTCGGCCATTTGGGAAGCTCCTTTGTCTGCTTCCCAACGCGTGCGGCTTTCAGCGGTTCCCCGTCGATCCCGGCCCTAGCTGCGGGCGAGGCGCTGAGGCTCGGTGACGAGCCCGTATTCGAGAAGCTGGTCCGGCGAGAAATAATAGAGTGCACGCGGCGGCGTATCGAGGGCGTGGAGCCAGAGTGCGGGATCAATGCCCATCTCGTCCAGATGGCGCGAGATGCGCGCGGTGGTCATCTGCGCATCGGCCATGGCCTGTGCAGCAGAGGTGATGCTGTCGGTCGCGGCATAGAACTGGTGCACGCCGATGGCAGCCTTCTCGTCGATCTGGCGGTTGATGCCGCCGGCAAAGAACAGCGGGCAGGAGGAGGCGCAGATGGCACCTTCCTCGACAACTGTTGCCAGTTCGCGCTCACGCACCATACGCGCCATGGCAATGGCATCATCCAGCGAACCGCCGGGCGAGTTCAGGCTGATGCGCGTGACATATTCACCGCGCGCCTCAAGCTCTGCGCGCAGGCGATCGGCAGAGCCGGGGTCGATGGCACCCGTGGCCCGCAGGATGCCGCCTGCTTCCAGAGCAAAGGTCATTGGCTGGCTCAGCAAATCGCGACCGCCTTCGACATGATGGCGCGGATCATTGGGCTGTGCGTCCGCGGACGGGGCTGCGACCACGGCAGGCGGAAGAACACGAAATTCACGCGTGAGCTGTTGGCTGTTATCGCCCCACAGACCGCCATTCCGGTCGACCATTTCGCGTAGATCCATGCCGAGCAGTGCTGCGGTTCCCAGAAGGACACCCACAAAGGCCCAGCGCACCACCGATCCTTCGTCAAACCGGCTGATATAACGGATGAAAGCGTTCTGGCGCTTGGGTTGAAGGGTTGTTTGCAGGTTCTGGCTCATGGCTCTTGCCGCTTGCGTTCTGTCAGTGAGAGAGGGGTGACGTTCTGGCCGGGAGAAGGTTCCTCCGCAGGAGTGTCAGGCTGCGGCACAGGCTCGGGCATATCCGTACGGGCGTTCTCCTGTCGTGCCACGAGTGCGCGCTGAACGTCGAGCGAGCGAAGTAGATCTGCCGCGGTCAGGCGTTCAGCGTCGCTCATGACGGCTTCATCACGGCGGATGGAGGCGTAGACTACGCTCATGATACCCACGAGCACGGCTGGCAGGAGATCAATCGAAATTGCTCCGGCCCAGCTTGGCAGAAAGCTTGAGGCATAGCGAAGTACCGCCTCGGCCGCCGACAGCGGCACATAGCGCCGCTCCGCGACCTGGGGCTGGGCCATGATTTCTTCGGCAGCGATACGGAGCGCGCGGGACTGCGCTGCGACCGATTCACGGACGGTCGCCATCACCTGGTCCTGGCGTCCGGCGAGTTCGGCATTGCTGCCATCTGCCACGGGGGCAATGAAGCCGGCGGAAAGATCGGAAGCGGCCCGGGCGACAGACGGTGCGATCGATGTCTGCTCAAGCGAGGCAATTACTCCGGCAAGGGCAACAGCCTCTTCAGCGAAGCGATCCGAGCGCGGCTGCACGGGGCCTGGCGCAGAGACAAGGCCGCGCATGGTGGCCAGATGCTGCTGGCCTTCCTTGAACAGGGTTGAAACCGTATCGCGGGAATTGAGAATGGTTGCGTGCAGCTCATCCATTTGCGCTGACATCTGCGTCAGAAGCTGGACAACGCTGCCTGAACCGGATGTTCCCGTTAGTGCGCCGGACTGGCGTTCGTCATCCGCAAGTCTTGCGAAGCGGTCGGAGGCGCGTTGGATGTCGGGCAGAAGCGAGAGGGCGCCAAGCGCATTACCGTGCGCCTGGTCCAGATCGCCAGTATAATCTTCAAGTGTTTCGGCCAGATGCTGCTCGACCGCTGCAGAGCCTGCCAGTGCGGCGGCATTCAACCATGAGGACATGGCCACGATCATCAGGCAGCCAAGCGCCATGACGCCCATGAGCACCAGTCGTGAAGCCGCATCGCGCATCTCGGGCACGAAGCGGATCAGGTAGCTCCAGAATCCGTATATGCCGACGGATACTGCCGCGGAATATATGATGGCGGAGAAGAAGACGAGCGTAGCAGAGCCGTCAAGCAGGCTGCGCACGCCCAGATAGGTGTAGACACCGCTGGCCACGGCCAAAGTGGCCAGCACGAATCGGGTCATTGGCTGTATCTGGTCAATTTGCGCACGAAGATTTCGCGCGGCTGACGCATTACTCATTACTGGTTCCCGGCCCGCAGATTGTGCAGGTGTTCGAGGTTCGATCGGCTGTTCGGATTGCCCTTCAGGGGCAGGTCGCGCGCAGCACCGGCAAGGCATTGTCCGGCAGGCCGTACATGTAGGACCGGCCCTTCACGAGAACTCCATGCGGGCAGCGCCTGGAGCGAACGCTATCGGTTGCTGCCGTCTCGTCGAAGACGATGACTTCCGGCTCGTCGGTATCAACTGGCGCAACCGCATCAAGGCGATGCCCCTCACCCACGATGATCCGCTTGAAGCCGGATGCGGCGTGGATGACGAGGTTGCCGTAGCGGTCCGCGTAAACAAGAGCATCCGTGCGGTCGCAAGCCACACCGGAAGCGCTTGCCGTAAAGAATGCGGCCATGGCGAGCGCGCCAGCCGCAAATGTTTTTCCGTTCCAAGGCATCGCGCACTCCATGTCTGTCGCGGCCTCCTCGCAATTTAAATTAATGCTTTCTTAACTGTTGTCCATTGCGAGTGGGGCGATCCGATGACGCAATTGACAGCTGTGGTTAATTTGACGAACTGTGCGCAATGAGTGCTTCGCGGCGCAAAACCGACCAGGACTTTTCATGACGGACACGCCTCAGATCGATATCGGTCTCCTGCGGCTGAAGGATGCGCACAGTCTCGCGCCGCTTCTTGCCGCCCATACGCAATCATTGAAGCGCGGCGCGCCTCGGCGTCCCGACGAGTTCTATGCCGAGACCTTGCTGCAGGACCGCGTGGCGGAAGTGCTCGGCGCACATCTTGATGGGGCGCTGGTGGGCTTTGCCGTCTTTTATGACCTTCCGGACCCGCTATCGGGGCTGCGCTACGGTCTGGCCGAGCATCTCTATGTGCATCACGATCATCGCGGGAAAGGCATCGCCAAGGCGCTGGTGGATGTGCTTGGCGACAGCGCGGAAGAGCGCGGCTGGACGCGGCTGGTGCTGAACGCGCCGCGCGGTTCGGTCGAAGGCCGACGCCTCTATGAAAAGATCGCCGGCCCTGCCGACTGGACAAGTCACGTGGTGCGCTTCAATGGCAGCTAGCTCCCGTTCCGGCGCAAGCCGGCGGGGGCGCAACATCATTGGTAACCTGCTTCTGCTGACGGTTCTTGCGGGCTGTACGGCGACCGGTTCTGCGCCGGGCGAATCAGGTTCGGGATTGCGCCTGCCGGTCACATTCTCCTGCGATGGCGGTCGAAGCCTTACGATCTCCACTTCTGCGGATGGCGGCATCCGGGTGCTGAGCCCGCGTGGGCAGGATGTCGTGCTCTATCCTTCGCCAGCAGGCCAGGATGTGCGCTTTCAGGCGCCGCCCTATGCAATCAATGTCGACCCGCAGGAAGCGCTCTGGATCGTTACCGGAAAGCGCCCGCTGTCGTGCAAGAGGTAGCAGCGCGCAGTCCCAAATCGATTAAGGCGAAAGTTGGGTGTCTGCGGCTTTGACGCAGTGCAAAAACCGCATTAGAAAGCCACCTGCCGCGGACCTGCCCAACACTTCATCAGTGTGACGGCATTTCCGCCAGATAACGGGGAAGCCATGAGCAAGCCAACAGCCACCTGCGCGAGGCCCCTCTCGCCGCATTTGTCCGTCTACCGATTCATTCCAACAATGGTCATGTCGATACTGCACCGCATTACGGGTGCAGCACTTTATTTCGGCACGATCCTTCTGGTCATCTGGCTGGTCGCCGCGGCGTCCGGACCCGAAACATTCGACCAAGTGAATGGCATTTACGGATCCTGGTTCGGGCGGCTCATCCTGTTCGGCTACACCTGGGCGCTTCTTCATCACATGCTGGGCGGCATCCGTCACCTGATCTGGGATACCGGCCACGGTCTTGAGAAGCAGACGGCAACCAAATTCGCCTATGCAACCATTATCGGCTCGGTCACGCTGACCGTGCTGATCTGGGTCGCCGGCTACGCATTCGGTGGGGGAGCCTGATCATGAGCGACTTTCGCACACCCTTGAACCGCGTTCGCGGCCTCGGCTCTGCCAAGGAAGGGACCGACCATTTCTGGCGCCAACGCCTGACGGCGGTGTCCAACCTGTTCCTGGTGATCTTCTTCGTCGGGTTTGTCGTCTTCTATAACGGCGCGTCCTATGAGACCGTCCGCGGTGCCCTTGGCAATCCCGTTGTTGCCATCCTGATCGCGCTGATGCTGCTTTCGATCCTGTATCACATGAAGATCGGCATGCAGGTCATCATCGAGGACTATGTGCACGGTCCGGCCAAGGTGCCGTTGATCCTGCTCAACATCTTCTTTCCCATCATTGTTGGCGTGAGCGCGCTCTACGCCCTTGTAACGATTGCCTTCGGAGGCTGACGGCGGATATGGCTACGGCAAATGAAAAGAAGGCTGGCAGCGCCTATACCTATGTCGATCACAAATTCGACGTGGTGGTTGTCGGTGCCGGCGGTGCGGGTCTGCGTGCGACGCTGGGCATGGCGGAGCAGGGGCTGAAGACAGCCTGCATCACCAAGGTTTTCCCGACCCGTTCGCATACGGTTGCTGCCCAGGGCGGCATTGCCGCATCGCTGCAGAATATGGGGCCCGACCACTGGCAGTGGCACCTTTACGATACTGTGAAGGGTTCCGACTGGCTCGGCGATGTCGATGCCATGGAATATCTGGCTCGCGAAGCGCCGGCTGCCGTCTACGAACTTGAGCACTATGGCGTGCCATTTTCGCGCACCGAAGACGGTCGCATCTATCAGCGCCCCTTCGGCGGCCACATGCAGAATTTCGGTGACGGCCCGCCGGTGCAGCGCACCTGTGCGGCAGCCGACCGTACCGGTCACGCGATCCTTCACACGCTTTACGGCCAGTCGGTGAAGAACAACGCGCAGTTCTTCGTCGAATATTTCGCGCTCGACCTCATCATGACCGACGGTGTCTGCACGGGCGTGGTGGCCTGGAACCTGGAAGACGGCACCATTCACCGCTTTGCGGCCAAGATGGTGGTGCTTGCGACCGGCGGCTATGGCCGCGCCTATTTCTCCTGCACCTCCGCCCACACCTGTACGGGCGACGGCAATGGCATGGTTGCACGTGCCGGACTGCCGCTGCAGGACATGGAATTCGTGCAGTTCCACCCGACCGGCATTTATGGTGCCGGCTGCCTTATCACGGAAGGCGTGCGCGGCGAGGGCGGTTACCTCGTCAATTCCGAGGGCGAGCGGTTCATGGAGCGCTATGCGCCGTCCGCCAAGGATCTTGCCTCGCGCGACGTTGTCTCGCGCTGCATGACCATGGAAATCCGCGAAGGCCGCGGTGTAGGCAAGAACAAGGACCACATCTTCCTGCATCTCGACCATTTGGACCCGGCGGTCATTCACGAGCGCCTGCCTGGCATCGCCGAATCCGCCCGCATCTTTGCCGGTGTGGATGTGACGCGCGAACCGATCCCGGTTCTGCCGACGGTTCACTACAATATGGGTGGCATCCCGACCAACTATTGGGGCGAGGTTCTCAACCCGACCAGCGACAATCCGGACGCGGTGGCGCCGGGACTGATGGCTGTCGGCGAGGCAGCCTGTGCGTCCGTGCATGGTGCCAACCGTCTCGGCTCCAACTCGCTGATCGATCTCGTGGTCTTTGGTCGCGCGGCTGCCATTCGCGCCGGTCAGGTTGTCGACCGGGATTCGAAGGTCCCGCCGATCAACGAGGCGGCGTGCGAGAAGATCATGGACCGCTTCGATCGTCTGCGCCACGCTTCGGGCTCCACGCCAACGGCAGAGATCCGCGAGCACATGCAGCGCACCATGCAGGAAGACGCAGCCGTCTTCCGCACGCAGGAATCGCTGGAGCAGGGCTGCAAGCGTATCTCCGAGGTTTGGAAGGAACTGCCGGATGTGAAGGTCTCCGACCGTTCGCTGATCTGGAACTCGGACCTGATGGAAACGCTGGAGCTGGAAAACCTGATGGCCAATGCGGTCGTCACGGTCTACTCGGCTGAGGCGCGCAAGGAGAGCCGTGGCGCACATGCACGCGAGGACTTCACCGAGCGTGATGACGCCAACTGGCGCAAGCATACGCTTTCCTGGATCGACGAGAGTGGCAAGGTCACCCTCGATTATCGCCCGGTGCACACCGATCCGCTTCTGAAAGAAGAAGACGGTGGCATCGAATTGGCCAAGATCGCGCCCAAGGCGCGCGTCTACTAAGGCGGGGATATCATGGTTGAACTTACACTTCCCAAGAACTCCAAGGTTCGTCAGGGCAAGGTCTGGCCAAAGCCTGAGGGCGCGACCAATCTGCGCGAATACAAGGTTTATCGATGGTCGCCTGATGACGGCGAGAATCCGCGCATCGACACCTATTATGTCGATATGGACGATTGTGGGCCGATGGTTCTCGACGGTCTGCTCTGGATCAAGGACCATATCGATCCGACCCTGACCTTCCGCCGCTCCTGTCGCGAGGGCATTTGCGGTTCCTGCGCCATGAATATTGATGGCACGAACACGCTGGCCTGCACCAAGGGCATGGACGAGATTTCCAGTGACGTAAAGATCTATCCGCTGCCGCATATGCCGGTGGTGAAGGATCTGGTGCCGGACCTCTCGGTTCCCTACGCCCAGCTTTCCTCCATCGAGCCCTGGCTTCAGACGGTTTCGCCGGAGCCTGCAAAGGAATGGAAACAGAGTCACGAGGACCGCTCCAAGCTGGATGGTCTCTACGAGTGCATTCTGTGCTTCTGCTGTCAGACTTCCTGCCCGAGCTACTGGTGGAATGGCGAGCGTTATCTGGGACCGGCGGTGCTTCTGCAGGCTTATCGCTGGCTGATCGACAGCCGCGACGAGAAGACGGGCGAGCGTCTCGACAATCTCGAGGACCCGTTCCGGCTCTATCGCTGCCACACCATCATGAACTGCACGCAGGCCTGCCCCAAGGGTCTGAACCCTGCCAAGGCAATCGCCGAGATCAAGCAGATGATGGTCGAGCGCCGCGTCTGATCGCGAAAAAGACTGTTTGCTGCGCATGGTTGTTCAAGCCGCTCACGCACACGTGTAGCGGCTTGAATTGCTTTCAGGCTCCTTCACGGTAGGTGTCAGGGGAGCCTCTAGGAGATTCTCATGCGCAGACTACTCACACGTCTTGTCATTGCAGCCGGCCTGGCTGTTTCCGGTACCGGTGCCGCGCTTGCGGCGGAACAGACGGCGATATTCGCCGGTGGCTGCTTCTGGTGCGTGGAAGCGGATTTCGACAAGGTTCCAGGCGTGACCGGCACGGTCTCGGGTTATACGGGCGGTCGCACGGAAAGCCCGACCTATCGCACCTATTCAAGCGGCGGGCATCGCGAGGCGGTCAAGATCACCTATGATGACACGCAGGTCAGCTATTCCGAGCTGCTCGACATTTTCTTCCACTCCGTTGATCCAACCGATGCGGGCGGCCAATTCTGCGATCGAGGTGTGAGCTATTCGACAGCCATCTACACGCTCTCGCCCGAACAGGAAGCTGCGGCGCAAATGGCCAAGCAGGCAGCTGAGAAAGAATTGGGGCAGGCTGTTGCAACGCCAGTCATTGGTGCCAGCACCTTCTGGCCGGCTGAGGATTATCACCAGGAATATTACCGCAGCAATGAGCGGATCCTTACCCGCTTCGGCCTCGTGACCAAGGCGGACGCGTATAAGGGTTACCGCGAAGGCTGTGGCCGTGATGCGCGGCTTGAGCAGCTATGGGGCGAAAACGCGCTTCGCGGCATCAAGAATTAGGCTCATTGTTGGTGCAGGCTTGCTGGCATTCGAACAGGAGCATTTTTAATGAACATGTTGGCACGAACACTTATCGGCTCTGCTGCGGCGATCCTTGCAGGAATATCCGTTTCCCAGGCGGCCGAAGGCTGGATCATCAAGGACAGCCCGCACAGCGTCGCCGAAACCGCTGACAGGCTGGAGGCGGCAATCGAGGAAAGCCCGGCAAAGCTTGTCGCGCGGCTCGACCACCAGAAAAATGCCAAAAGCGTGGGCCTGGACATGTCGCCCGCAACGGTTCTGTTTTTCGGAAACCCGAAGGTTGGCACGCCGATCATGCAGGCCAATCCGCGCGCGGCGCTGGACCTGCCGCTGCGTGTTCTGGTCTGGGAAGAGCATGACAAGGTGCGCGTCGGCTATCTGTCCGCCGAAGCGCTTGCCGAACGTTACGGCATCCAGGGGGCGGAAGAGGCTTTCAGCAACATGGACAAGGCGCTGAACGGCCTAACCTCGAAGGCCATCTCTAAAGAGGAATAGGCGGCGGCTGACACAAATACATGCGCTCCCGGATTTGCCGGGAGCGCATTTTTTTACGCCTTGCGCGCCTTGATGCGTGCCATGGCGATATCCGAGGCAACATCGTTGGTGGGGCGGTTTTCCGCCGCGGCTTGCTGGAAAATTGCGCTGAGGGTCGCAGGAATTTCCTTCACCATCTGCATGGTGGCTTCGCGGTCATAGCCGCCGGGGGCGAGCTCTGCGGCGACATTCATCAACCCGCCGGCATTGATGACATAATCCGGCGCGTAGAGAATGCCGCGCTCCATCAACATGCGAGCATCTTCGTGGTGCGCGAGTTGGTTGTTTGCAGCGCCGGCAATAATCTCGGCATTGAGCTTGGGGATCGTGTCGACAGAAAACAGGCCGCCCAGAGCGCATGGGGCGAGAATGTCGGCTTCGACGAAAAGGATTT
>Ga0310345_10002105_pt1 | contig 20662 bp, 16 predicted proteins | sample HC15DNA20500_MG_FD_204667 | JGI IMG/M metagenome (GOLD analysis project Ga0310345, IMG submission 204667) | Marine microbial communities from station ALOHA, North Pacific Subtropical Gyre - HC15-DNA-20-500_MG | ecosystem: Environmental > Aquatic > Marine > Oceanic | place: Pacific Ocean: North...
GAAAAAACTTTACTGCATTATATCCTAAATCACGAGCCAACTTAAAATCAGAACATGAAGCATATGCCCTGATTTGTTTTTTTGTTCTAATTCCAATAAGGTCATAAACCGGTTTCTTTTCAGCATGCCCAAGTAGATCCCAAAGAGCTAAATCAATCCCACTTATTGCCATAAGTGCAATACCTGTTCTCCCGTATGGTAGTGAAGCAAGGTATAGTGAGTCCCAAATTTTACGGATATCATCAACACTATTGACCTCAACACCTTCCAAATGATGACGCAAGTGCTTATTAATTACTAGTACACCAGGTTCCCCCCCACCACCATACCCATAACCAATTACACCAATATCGGTATCAATACGGACAACAATTTGCCAAAAACACTTTTGCCAAACCTTACCTGGTTGGTGTGACCACTTTGGATAGACTGCCTTAACATCTGTAATCTTCATACTAGATATCCTTTTAAAAATACAGGTAATGTAGGTTCATTAAATTGAAGTGATAGAATAATCTATTTAACTGATTCTATTGTTACGGCTCTCTGTCAGGAAGCTAGAAAATCAAGAATAATAACTGATAAATTCATTGAACAGAAAAACAGCATCCGAACTTTACATAATGTATTATGAAATCCAAGCGTCTTGTGTTTGATACCTTCATTTTACACTTGGTCGACTGCTCCAATCCACTTAGACAAAATAGGCCTAATTGAAGTTAGCAAAAGTCCGTTGAAAACTTAATCTTTAGTTTCACATAAAGTAGAATTGTTCTAGCATTTCATGTAAAATTCAAGAACAAGTCAATTACCCCTAATCTTTTTCGACGGGTAAGCTACTATGCCAAAAATAGTGCAATCAACTCAATCCTTTAAAATACAAAGTATTGGCCGGAGAGCTTTTTTAGAGCGACTATGTGGAGGACTAGGCGCGGTGGGACTCACCGGGATGTTAGCCTCTGATCTTAGAGCCAGCAACACCCCAGTTGGACCTCACTTTGCTCCTTCTGCAAAGCACGTAATTTTCTTGTTTCTTACTGGAGGACCTTCTCACATAGATATGTTTGACCCTAAGCCTGCACTTCAAAAATATGCAGGCCAGCGACCTGACTCGGTAAACTTAAGAACGGAACGAATGACAGGTGGGTTACTTCCCTCACCATTTAAGTTCCAAAAGTATGGCCAGAATGGTACTGAAATAAGTGAACTCTTACCCAATTTGGCAGCTTGTGTTGACGAACTATGTGTTATTCGTTCTATGTATACATTCAACCCAACTCACACACCTGCTCGAAATTTGATCCATTCAGGGAACATTGCTTCTACTCTACCAACTCTTGGAGCCTGGCTATCTTATGGCCTCGGCAGCGAAAATGAAAACTTACCTGGTTTTGTTGTACTGAGCCCAGAGCCAGGAGGATTCAGTGGTAGTTCTCTTTGGCGTTCTGGTTTTTTGCCTACTAAACACCAAGGTACACATTTTAATCATTCAGAAACTAACCCGGAAAAAATGATTAGATATTTACAAAACAACAAACTTAACGCTAAAGCCCAACGTGATCAACTTGACCTTCTTACCTCTCTAAACCAAGAGCACCAATCAAACATTGGAGAAGATGCCTTTCTGGAAGCCCGGATACAAGCAATGGAAACTGCCTATAGAATGCAATTTGAAGCCCTTGACGTCTTCGACATAAAGAAGGAGCCAGAAAATATCCAAAAAGAATATGGTTCTACCTTTTTTGCTAATGGGTGTCTACTTGCTCGTCGATTGGTTGAAAAAGGTGTTCGATATGTACATGTCTTTTATGGACCTGGACAACCCTGGGATGATCACAAAGACATTAATAAAAATCTTCGGAATCGATGTCCCGACATGGACCAGGCTGCTGCTGCACTTCTCCGAGACCTTAAGCAACGTGGACTTCTAGAAGAAACCCTTGTGGTCTGGGGCGGAGAATTTGGTCGAACCCCAGTGTCAGAATCCGGTAATGGCCGTGATCACAACCCTTTTGGTTTTACTATGTGGATGGCCGGTGGAGGGATTCAAGGTGGAATGACCTACGGATCTACTGATGATTTTGGATTTCAGGCTGTCGAAAATCGGGTAAGTGTCCATGATCTACATGCGACTATTCTCAACCAACTGGGTTTTAACCATGAAAATCTAACCTATAGATATGCTGGACGAGATTTTCGTCTAACTGATGTCCATGGCAGAATATTGTCGGAGTTGATAAGGTGAGACTCTGGATAATTTTACTATTTTTATCGGGATTGGCAGTATATGCCCAGAGACCAGAGACTGAACACTTCGAACGCAAAATTCGTCCTATTCTATTAAAACATTGTGTGGAGTGTCATTCATCTCAACTTGATAATCCCATGGGTGGCTTTCGTGTAGATTCAAAGATTGCCCTCTTAAGTGGAGGTGTTTCAGGTCCAGCAATAGTACCCAAACAAGCAGATGAAAGCCTATTAATAAAAGCTCTCCGTTATAAAGATCCATTACTTAAAATGCCACCCTCTGGAAAATTACCTGATAGAGTGATAAGAGATTTTGAGATCTGGATTAGCAATGGTGCTCACGATCCTCGCAGTGATAAGCCCAACCCATCTAAAAACCCTAAGAAATCAGCTGGTCCAGGTACACCGATTGCAGAGGGTCGAAAATGGTGGGCTTTTCAACCTTTGGTTGAATTGGAGCCCCCTGACCACAATCAGAAGAACTGGCCACAACAAAAAATTGATGTTTTCGTTCTTGCAAAACTCCTAGAAAATGGTTTGGAGCCTTCACCAGACGCTGATCTCCGCACACTGATAAGGCGAGCATCGCTTGACTTAACAGGATTACCTCCCAGTTACAAAGAAATTGAAGATTTTGTCTCGGATCCTTCTCCAAACGCCTACAAAGAATTGATTGAGTGCTTGCTGGCATCTCCCCGGTACGGAGAACGATGGGGACGTCATTGGCTTGATGTAGCTCGATGGGCAGAAGATCACCCCACAAATGAATCAACTAATCAACCACACGAATTTGCTTGGCGCTACCGAGATTGGGTCATTGAAGCCTTCAACAAAGACATTCCTTACGATCAATTCATTCGTATGCAATTTGCAGCAGATTTGTTACCAGATTTTAAACCAGCTGACATGAGAGCACTTGGATATATTGGTAATGCACCAATATATCACAAGGATCCAAGACTCTCTCGTGATGTAATCGAAACCTTAGCTAGTGACGACTGGGATGAACGAGTTGATGCAGTCTCACGCGGATTGCTTGGTCTTACTGTTGCCTGTGCTCGTTGTCATGATCATAAATTCGATCCTATCACCAATGAAGACTATTATGGCTTGGCAGGGGTATTTGCCAGTCAGTGGCTTGTAAGACGACCAATTGTTGACATGAACCCTAAAGTAGCAGAAAGACTGATTTGGGATTATGAACGTTTGTACCGACTTAAGGGTCAGTATCGACTTCTAAAGACCCTTAGTACTGTAGCTGAAGAAGTTCACCCCCAAATCAAGGCAATGAAAACTGATTTTGAAGCACTTGAAAAGTTGTTAGCAGAAAATAAAATCCCTCTTACCCATGCAGTGATTGACTGTGGAGTATGGATTGATGGAAGTACACCAACTGTCACCTGGATTGACCTTCACCCAGACAAATCCCGTGACTTGCCTGTGTTCATTGGTGGAAATGTTAGTAACCCAGGAAAAATAGTTCCAAGAAGATTCCTAACTGTCTTCTCTGAAGGATTGACTCCCGATCCATTTAAAAAGGGATCAGGTCGTCTTGATCTAGCTAACAAAATAGTTGGTGTAGCTGGACCTCTAGCTTCTCGTGTCTTGATAAATCGGGTCTGGGGCTGGCATTTTGGAGAGCATTTAGTTCGGACACCATCTGACTTTGGTGCACAGGGACAAAAGCCTACCCACCCCCAACTCTTAGACGACCTTGCAGCTCGTTTTGTAAAAAATGGCTGGTCTCTCAAATGGCTTCATCGGGAAATCATGTTGTCAGCAACCTATCGCCAAGCAAGCAGACCCATTAAATCAGCCAAGCAAGCCGATCCAACAAATCAGTGGCTGTGGCGAAAAAGTCCAAGTCGGTTAGATGTTGAAGCCTGGAGAGACACTATTTTGCAGGCATCCGGCGAACTAAAATTTAATATGGGTGGCCCTTCTGAAAATATTGATTTGAAGAATTCTACCCGTCGATCAGTCTATTCAAAAATCAGCCGCAGTCTACTTCACCCGTTGTTACAACTCTATGATTTTCCAGTTGCAACTCAGCATAAACCCAAACGGCAAGTTACAACCACACCTTTACAACAACTCTTTGTTCTCAACAGTAAGTGGATGCAGATTAGGGCTGAACAATTAGCTGAAAGGGTAGCTCATTTAGAGAATTCGACTGCTAAAATCACTACTCTTTATCGTATGACCCTGGCTCGAAATCCAAAGGCATCTGAAATTGACCTTGCCCTTAAATTCCTAAAGAATCCAGACCTCAACCAAAACCGAAGACCTTGGGAAGAATACGCTCAAGTGCTCCTAGGCTCAAGTGAACTAGCTTATTTGGACTAATTGTATCTATTCTCTTTGACTGAAAATAACAATTACCCTACATAGTGCTTAAATTGAGCCATTAGTCGCTAACAATTAATCATATTTTTAATTTCTAACTCAAAACTTGATGAAAAGAATTGGCGGAGGCGGTAGGATTCGAACCTACGGTCCCCGTAAAGGGACAACGGTTTTCAAGACCGCCGCATTCGACCACTCTGCCACGCCTCCATATTTTTGTTTTCAACGATCTATACCAACTTCTTTGTATTCAACCTCAATAAAACTAGTGCACACCATCATGGTTCTTGGTAAATAATAATCCTTATATTAAAGGAGCTTGTCAACACTGCTTTAAAGGTAGTTAACCTCTACCATATTTGCTACTTGATAATAATAGGATTACCATTAACTACTAATTTTCATATTACTGGTGCTCTCTGCTTCTTGCAATTACTAAAAAGAGAGATGTACAATTTCTAGAGTTTTCTCCAATATACTGCCTGAAATCAGGGATCGCTAATAATGAAACTAATTAGATTAATTCTACTAGTCCTACTATTTTGGGGAAGTAATGGGACTACGTTTAGTCAAATTCCTCTCTCTGAAATAATTCGTAAAGCAGAACAGGGAGATTCCAAGTCACAAATCAATTTAGGAATTTTATATTCAATTGGCGTAGGTGTTGCAAAGGATTTCACGAAAGCAAAAAAATGGTTTCAACAAGCTGCTAAACTGGGGCATGCCGAGGCCCAAACTCTTTTAGGGAATATGGCCTACAGAGGTGAAGGAGGGCCTCAAAATTTCCAACAAGCTATCAAGTGGTATAACCTTGCTGCTGAACAGGGCTATGCCACAGCCCAAAATAATTTAGGCCTTATGTACCAAAAAGGCCAAGGGGTGTTACAAAATTCCCAAGAAGCTGTCAAATGGTTTAGCAAAGCTACACAGCAGGGACATGCTAAGGCTCAAAATAATCTAGGGAACTTGTATTACAAAGGTGAGGGGCTTACACAAGACTATCAAAAGGCTTTTAAATGGTTCAAGCTTTCTGCTGAACAGGGCTATGGTGAGGCTCAAGACAACCTAGGAGCGATGTATGGTTTAGGTCAAGGAACTACTCAAGATTATGTCGAAGCACATAGGTGGTACCACCTATCTAGTAAGCAGGGAAATACAGAGGCTGTTAAAGCAAAGAATGCATTAGCTGGACTGATGAGTGACTCTCAAATTGAGGAAGCAGAGCGATTAGCAGAAGAATTTAGGCCAGAGAAAAAAAACCCCTGAGATTACAACTTTCCTACTTAATAACCAGCTCTGTACATAGTATATTCCTTGTAACCTGTCATAACTCTCCAGTAACCTTCCAGAGACGCATCTAGGGCTGAGTCTCCGGTGTCCATAAGAAACGGTCTACCACTCAGCGCAATCAACTTTTCTTTCAAAGCTACTAGTTGAATATTGTTTCTACCAACCCTGCCAACTATTTGAGGACTGAGTTGTTGATTACCACGACCAAGGATGTAGCCTTGGCCACCAATTACTGACAAAACTATCTTCGAGTTACCTCTTCCAATCAAATCCATTAATTCACGCTCGCCTACATCGCCACTAATTAACATCTTATTCCTTATCACATCCACCCCAAGTAAAGTGTTTTTTTGTCCCAGGTATTCCATGATAGCACCAACAGTTGTCCCTGGGCCCATGATGTATATCGTGTCTTCATCCATTTCTTCAGATATCGTTGCTGAAATTCCCTGAAGAGATTCTTTTTCAGAATGCCCTCCTCTAGATTTAGCACTCTGCACATAACGACGTTCTTTAGGAACTCGCAAATAACCATAGAGTTTGGCAGTGATCACTCCTTGACGAAAAGCATGTTCGTCTATATCCATAACCTCACTATCACAAAGATTCAAAGGTTGACCCTCAAGGAACATTCTGGCAACTGTAGCTGCTGTGCGAGGAGTGATAGCATAAACTGCAGAGTGAATCTTTACTCCTGCCGGAATGCCTAAGACAGCGACTCTACGTTCAATGGCAGAAAAAATATCCCTAGCTGTACCATCGCCACCAGCAAAGAGGATTAAATCTACACCTAATTTTTCCATTTCAACCGCAGCTCGACAAGTATCTTCGGACGTTGTTTTACCACTGACGATTGACCCAATAACAGTGGGCTTTAAACCACTGGTGCGAGTTTCATCTTCTCCCATCTCTCGAGGATAAGTAATAACCTCAATCTTGTCGCTTAATTCTCTCAGGAGAGCAAGTGTATTCGCTGCTCGCTTGGGTGCTTCGGGAAAAGCTCCCAGGCTCCTAGCCTGTTGCTGGATTTCATTGCCATCACTTCCCTTAAGTCCTACTCTTCCACCTATTCCAGCTACAGGATTTACTATGACTCCTAGCTTCTTCACTCTGTATTCCACCAAGTCCTAATCCGAATTCAAGACTAATATCTTCCCTCCCTTGGTCTGGGGAATTACCAGAAAACGGAAAGGAAATGAATACTAAGCCAAATGCTTCTTTTTTAGATACTGTCTCCAGGTTACAGCAATTCTTTTGGGCTCATTGATAGATGGCTCGGGGACCTTATGAACTACCTGGTTGTGGGGGGCACTCTTAACTAGCTCAGGGTTTTCATAAGCCTCCTTGGATATTTGCCGAAGCACTGCAACATATTCGTCGATATCATCTTTGGAAAAGGATTCGGTAGGTTCCAGAGTGAACGGCTCTGGGACAATTTCTGGTGGATGAGCCATCCAATAATGCTGCAAACCATAATCTGACATTCTTCGCATCACATCTTCACTACCCACTCCAGTATCCTTCTTTAGCTTATCCCAACTATATCGAACCTGCTCCAAACGTCTTTTCCCCTTCGCAAATTCAACAGATACTCCAGGTACTTCGCTGAGCTTTTTCATCATATAATTGTTGTTCAGGACAGAACACTCTGCAGCCTCTTTTAGGCCGTCTGCACCCAGCTGCATTATCCAAGCATAGGCCTTAATTAGAGACTGGACGTTGCCATAGAACGACCGAACCTTGCCAATTCCCTCCGAGCCCTCATAGTTAAGTGCGTACTTTGTTCCATCGAACTCAATTTTGGGCACAGGCAGAAACTTTTCAAGTTCTTCCCTAACACCTACGGCACCAACTGAACCGCCCATGCATTGGTGAGCAACCGAGAAAGTCTTGTGGAGATTAAAGTGGCACAGGTCAAAACCAGCCTCCCTAGCACGAGCAATCCCCAGCATTCCATTTGCATTTGCTTGATCATAGTAGCAAAGGGCACCAACCTTATGAGCTGCATCCACGTACTCCTTAATTCGCGAGTTATAGATACCTGTATCTTCTGGATTAGTAATGAAAATTGCAGCAGTCTTTTCCGACAGTGCCGCTTTCATTGCTTCCAGGTCAGCATATCCATCCTCGTCCGGCATCAGAGTAATTACATCAAAGCCCGCTGTGTGGGGTGCAGCAGAGTCACAAGGATGAGAAAAAATCGTTGTAATGATTTCCCTTCTATGATTATCTCCCCGAGCTTTATGATAGGCCCTGATAATTGACGCACCAGTATAAACACCGTGGGCGCCTCCTCCAGGCTGAAAGGTGAAGTGATCAAGTCCAGAAATTGCCTGTAAAAACTGATCGAGTTTATAAATAATCTCAAGATTTCCCTGTATTGTTTCCTCTGGTTGCAGGGGATGAATTTCCGTAATGCCGGGGTGTCGGGCAGCTAAATGTTCTTGAACTTTAGGGCTGTACTTCATAGTACACGTTCCCTGACTTATATCAATTGTAACGTCTGTGCCCATAGTCTCTTGGGACAGGTGCAGGAAGTGCCGCAGTACTCGCATCTGATTAATCTCAGGAAGAACGGGAGGATTTCCCCTACAAAGACATTCAGGAATAGTTGACACACCATCACCAATAGTTTCAACCACTTTGGAGGGGGCTTGAGGTACCAATATTCCGCGCTCACCAGGCACGCTCATCTCAAATATAATCTCTTCATCCCATCGCGCTTGGTGGTATTTTCTCAGTAGTGTGTCTCGGTCTCTACCCATGTTAGATCACCTCCTTAACCGCTTCGGCCAGTCTGTCAATTTCACCTTGATTCTTTGTTTCAGTTACGCAAAATAAGGCACTCTGACCAAGCTCTGGAAATTCTCTAGACAGGTCCTTACCTCCAAATATCTTCCTACCTAGAAGGGCTCTATTGATCTCCGTAACCGTTTTACCAGAATCATCGAAGTTCACTACAAACTCCTTAAAGAAGGGAGAGTCAAGGCCAATCTTCACACCTTCAATCTCTGAGAGCTTACTAGCTGCATATTGTGACATTTGCATAATTGTCTTGCCTATTTCTGCCATTCCCTTTGGGCCCATCAGTGTGAGATATACTGCTGCATTGATAGCCCATAATCCGGTAGTTGTACCAGTAAATTCTTTTCCTTCAGCCCGAGATCCATATGATGTCCTCTCGAACAGTACCTCTCCAAAGCCGTATTCGCCATTCACAGTGGTCTCGGTAATTCCAAACATTAGATCCTTGAACTCCGAGATATATTTCATTTCGTCAACAGTAGCTATAAAACCACACTGTCCACCTCCAGCTTGCATGTGCATACCTAATGGTTGGAAGTCGCCACAGGCAAAAGTAGCTCCATATTGAGCTGGTGGAGCAATAACTCCCAGAGAAATCGGATCAGTATATACAATGAACTCAGCTCCTACTCCTCGGACAATATCTCCAATTTCTAGTACTTGACTCTCCAAAAAACCAAGATAAGATGGGATTTCGATTAGTACAGCAGAGGTATTGGATGAAACTTTACTCTTCAAGTCAGTCAAGTTCATTAGACCTGAGTTTGTATTGAAGCCCACTTCAAATAACCTAATGTCAGGCTTTAGATAATTCTCAACAACCAAACGGTTATCTGGACTCATGGTTTTAGGGATTATAACTTCGCTACGACCATTCACCCTAGATGCCATTCTAATCGAGGTAGATGCTGCCTGAGCTCCGTCGTATAGTGGACAGCTTAGAACATCCAGGTCGAGCATTTCAGCCATGAGGCTACAGTACTCAAAAAATGCCTGCCATTTTCCATGGTCTGCATAAGATTCACCTACGTACGCAGTGAGAAACTCTCCTCGGCCACTTATCTCATCACATACCGCAGGGACAGCATGTTCAGCACATCCAGCACCTATAAAATTAAGATATTCCGTTACATTTTTGTTTTTCTCCAGTAAGCTCTCAAGGTGTCGCTTGAGGGAATATTCATCCAATATTGGATCGGGTAAGTCGAGCTTTTTTGCCATCTTTAGGTGTTCAGGAATCTCGACAAACAGATCAGAAATGTTAGATGCATTCACCTCCTTCAACATCTCGTCCTTTACTTCTGGAACCGAATTTGGAATGTAGGGATAGACCCTTGCTGACTCTGCCATAGATATTCTCCTTAATCTAAAGTTCTAAACTGCCAACTACGACCGACCGCCAGACATCGAGGAATTCCAACAGCAAACCTCTAATAGTAGGTAATTTACTTTTGTCTATTAACAGCTAGAAGGTCTGTCGGTGACTATTGATACCCAATTATCTAATATATCAACTCTCCTTTATTAATAGAGTATTAATTAGTCAGTATTATGATGAAATCTCTTGGAGTTTTACAACAAAACTAGAGTCCTATTGACAGTTTGTTATCCTACTAATCCTTATTTATTCCATTTCCAAGAACTTCTCTCAAGACAATAGGGGCTGATTTTTTTCTCGTCAAATGCTACACCGTGACCCGGTTGTTCTGAAGGAATGGCATACCCTTCCTCAATTCTTAAAGGATGCTGGAGAAAGCGATTAAGCAATGGAACATGTTCAACAAAAAGTGCATTAGGAACTGCACATACCAGATGAACATGGAGTTCCATCATCAAATGAGGGGATACAGCAGAATTAAAACTGTGAGCAAGATCGGCGATTCGAAGCCATTCAGTGATACCAACACGTCCAACATCCGGTTGCATAATACTAGCCGCTTTTCTAGTGAGATATTCTTTAAAGACATGCCTATTAAATAAGTTTTCACCAATTGCAATAGGGATAGAAGTATGTTCACTCAACTTCTCGTGACCAAGAACATCATCAGCTTCAATAGGCTCTTCCAGCCAGAAAAGATCTAAATCTTCAAAAAGCTTACAGCGGGCAATAGATTCAGCTGCTGTCCAGCACAAGTTTGCATCAACCATTAGTTTGACTTCATCTCCAACTACCTTTCTTACAGCTTCAACACGTGCTAAGTCTTCAGAACGCTGTTCTTTCCCAACTTTAATTTTGATTCCAGTAAATCCTTGATCAATGCTCCGGGAGGCTTCTTCCACAATTTCATCTTTACTATGATTTAACCATCCACAGTCAGTGTTATACATAGGTACTTTGCTCCGCGCGGCTCCTAAAAACTTATAGAGAGGCAAGCCAGACATTTTAGCCTTCAAATCCCACAATGCAATGTCAACGGCCGAGGAGCACAGCAAGGTTAATCCATGCCTGCCGATCCAGTGTAGACCCCACCACATTTTTTCCCAAAGACGTTCTATATCTAGAGGGTCCTCACCAAGAATTAATGGAACTATTTCAGTATCTAAAAGAACTTTTGTGGCCTTTCCACCACGTCCTATTGTATAGGTATAACCAAGACCTTCTTCTCCATCATCTGTATATAGCCTAGCAGCTATCACGTCTAAATGTTCAACCTCTTGGATAGCATCTAGGATACGACGGTGTGGCGGCAAACGATAGTAAGTAGTATCGATACGGTTGATCCTCATGAATGTCCCTCTTTTTTTAAAACAACAAAGATTACGAACAACAAAAGACTTGTTTCTCTCCCTCTGGTCAACTAAGGAATACTACTACTACTAATTCATTCATGCTGAAAACATCCAGTTCTGATTATTCAATTACAACTCTACAGATCGAATGGTAACCGCTACAAAAACCTATGATAATGGTTGCAAGGAAAATTAATAACTACTAGTGAGAAACTATCTAAAAATGATATTCAGTGTTACAGTTAACAACACTAAATACCATAAAAAATTAACTTCAAAATCTAGTTAAAAAATACAAAACCTTGGATTTCTAAAGTTGGATTAAAATGTGGGGCCTAAAATGAAAAGAGTCTTATTGGGGTTGATCGGATTCTTTTTAATCGGTGTTGGAACTACAACTATTGACTCTGGAATGCTCAGTCAACAGTTCAACAAACAGGTAGAGGTTTTAAATCAATGGAATGGAAAATGGAAATCAACCGGAACTCTTAGTATTGGAAGAGCTCCTAGAAAAATTAATTTTACCAGTACCACAACAACTAACTGGATTGTTAACGGTTATTTTCAACAGTCAATCACTATTAATGAAAAAAACCAGGAATCTCGGCGTTTTGACCACTACAACAAACACAGCAGGACCTTTCATCGATACAATCTTGCTGATGATGGTGAATATAGTTTTTGGACTGGAAAGTGGAACAAAAAAACAAGAACCATGACTTGGACAATACAAGCAGGAGGGTTTGTTAAAGGAACTATAGTGGACACTTTTGAGAATACAAACACTATTAAATCAACGATTAACCTAACCAACGGTAGAGGAAATGTGATTTTCAATTTAGAAGAGCAAAGAATGCGTCAATAATCATTTTAAGTTGATTTTGCTAATAAGCTGACAACTGAAAAAAAACAGAAAGCTCATGACACCTCAGAGTAATCACAAAGATTATTTACCCACCTCAGTCTCAAATCTTAAAAACCCCCAAACTGAGATTCCTCGAATTGCTAAGGACAAAAAACAACTGGCCAAAATCATTTCAGCAATTCCACAGATACCCACACAACATAACTTAGCCCAAACAGATCCTCGAAGGCTTTCTTTTATACCAGATGAATCAATTCATCTGGTTGTTACTGCTCCACCTTATTGGATGCTAAAAAAACATTTTGAAGAAGAACATCCTTCCAGTGATGTTGAAGAGTACGAAAGGTTTCTTCCGAATTCTTGTGCCAGGTGGACGACTTGTGTGTGTTGTCAGGGACATGTGGCGGTCGAGACGTGAGAATAAAGGTAGGCATACAGTAGTTCCGCTCCACGCATCTATACAGGAATCTTGTCGTAAAATTGGCTATGATAATCTTGCACCAATTATCTGGTATAAACTCTCCAGTGGATCTCTTAAAATCACAGGCAATCCTGGATGGTTCCTTGGCAAACCCTATGAACCTAATGCAGTCATCAAGAATGATGTCGACTTTATCTTGATGGAACGGAAACCCGGTGGCTATCGAAAAGCATCTGTTGCAACTCGAGTACTTTCAATTATTTCCGATGTTGATCACAAGAAGTGGTTTCAGTCAGTATGGTTAGGAATCAGAGGTGGCTCGGTTCAAAGCCACCTCAGTCCATATCCTGAAGAAATAGCTGAGCGTCTTATAAGAATGTGCAGCTTCGTTGGGGATACAGTTTTAGATCCATTCATGAGAACTGGAACAACTACGATAGCTGCCGCTAAATGGGGAAGAAATTCTATTGGAGTCGAACCTGATCCAAATAACTTCAAACTAGCAGAGAGGAAAATCAACCAGGCAACTAGAACTTTGTTTTCTCATGCCGAAATTAAATCAGAGATCAAAAATGAAAAGAGACAATAATAGCTACAGGAGTGTTTTCGGAAAGCGTTAGTGAAGTGTGAGGATCTTTTCAGCTAAGACATTTCTAATTTTAGCTTCATTACGCACAACTTGTAAGTAAGCAGTTTTAAGAATGTTCTCTTTCCTGTTAAAAATTGTCTGACGGATATCAGCCTGTACCTTTGGAGAGGTTAATTCATACTGTCCTCCCTTTTCTTTAGCAATCAGTTTCAACAGCAAATATCCATAGTTAGTAGGAATTGGTTTTGGATAGGTCTGTTCAACTTTTAAACTCCTTACGGCTCTTTTAAATGCAGGTCCAACAGCATCTAGTTGTTGAGATGTCACAAATCCGAGATCACCACCACGTGGAGTGGAAAGAGGATCTTCTGAATATTCTTGAGCTAATCTAGCAAAATCCTCCCCAGACAATAATCTATCCATTAAACGCTTTGCCTTCTTTCTAGCTTCATCAGGAGTCGAAGCATCATCGTTTCTAATATTATTGACACCAGGATCTTTTTTATCCGTAACTAAGATATGCCTAAGGCGCCAACCTTCAGGAGGATTGTAATTAGCTTTATTTTTCGAAAAGTGTTCTTCAATTTCACTTTCAGAAACTGAAATTTTAGAAGTAATTTCTTTATTATAAAGTTTCTCAATCGTAACAGTTCTGTAAAGACGTCTCTTAATCTGTGCTTCCGTCGTTTCCTGCTCTTTCAAAAATTCCTGGAATTTCTCCTCAGTGTAGTCTTTTTTTAATGTAGTAAATCTTGTACTAACCTCAGCATCAGTTGCAGTAAGATCTTGTTCAGCTGCGCGTTCCATCAAAATTTCGTCATTCATAAGCTGTCCAAGAATACTTAATTTAAGTGTTGAGGCTTCCTCTGAAGAAAGTTTTTGACCACTTTGCCTCAGCTGCGTATCAAAGAGAATTTGGACTTCACTAAGTTTGATCTCAGTGTCGTTAACAATAGCCGCAGTATCAGGAGATACTTCAACACCAGATTGACAACCAATGCCAATGACCAGAATAATGACTAATATTACTGTGTTGTATTGACTTAACTTAAAATCCATATTAATTTCCATTTAACAAACCTAAGTCTCATTAGTTAATAGCCTAACACTGCCTTACAGTAGTAACAAGATTGTTCTTTTTCCATATTTCTATTATGACAAATGAACAACTGCACAAGTTGTTCAAGTAGGTGGAACTTTGAAACTTCTTTGCATTTTTCCAGGAGCAATTGGTGACTTTATTTTAACTTTACCTGTGTTCAAATCTTTAAAGTATAAACTAGATCCAGATTTGTTTGAACTATGGGTCGACCGAGTAAATCTCCAGTTAGCTAAACATATTACCTTTGCAGATAGAGCAGTTGCCTTATCCGACACCGGCATTGACCGATATCCTACCCCTGAGATCTTTTTCCAACTAATTCAACAATTTGACCAAGTTCTTTCTTGGTTTGGAACGGCTAATATTGATTTTGTCCAATCTGTAAAGAAAGTCCACAAACAAGTTAAATTTCTTCCCTTTCTACCCGACAGGCCCAATCAACACTTAACAGATTTTCGGAGAATGCAACTAGAAACTATATTTGGAGAGTTAAGCAACTATAAGACTATTCCAGAGGTTTGTTGGAGTACAGATGATCATTGGTATGCAAAAGAATTCCTAGGACATTCACAGGATGAGTCTAGGGTAGCAATTCATCCTGGGGCGAGTGGACTTCAAAAACAATGGCCAATTAACAATTTTTCAGATTTAGCAATCACTCTTGCCAATGATAGAAAAAAAAAAGATTTTCTCGTACAAGGTCCCCTAGATAACAACCCTGTTTCCATGTTGTCTTTCTCCCTTGAAAGGGCTGGAATTTCTTTCCAAAAAATACAAGTCAAGAGTTTAAGTCAACTTGCTGCAATTCTAATTCATTGTCAACTGTATGTTGGAAATGATAGTGGTATCACCCATTTAGCAGCGTTTTTAGGTGTCCCTACTGTGGCTATATTTATTTCTACCAACCCACTCATTTGGTGTCCCCGAGGATCACATGTTACAGTCTTAAAGCGACCTACGGTTGAACAGGTATTATCAAGTATTCCTTATTAATCTGGAGAAATCGATTTGTATAAATTGAGATTGCAATTAAAAGACTTGTCCAAAATAGCTGTACTTGCAGATGATTTGACAGGATCCTGTGACACTGCAGCACAATTTTGTAGTTATGGGTTAACTACAGCTGTAACTAGTGATATTACAGTTAGCTGTGACTTTCCAGTTGAAGTTATAGTAGTCAACACTGCTACTCGCAACGTGCCAGAGGAAAAAGCTAGAAGCATTGTATCCTCAACCCTTAAGAGATTAAAACATCTCAATCGAAAGATTGTTTACAAGAAAATCGATTCTACTGCAAAAGGAAACTGGGTTGTAGAGATAAAAGAAGTCATGAAAATAATGCAACCTGACATTGTCATTGTTGCCCCTGCTTTCCCAACTTGGGGAAGGACCATTAGAAATGGAATGCTCTGTATAAAAGGTCATATACCCTCTAGTTCTATATCACGACACAATTCAAAATTTAATAATATTGATCTCTTCTGTAAGCTACAATCTGAATTTGGATCACAAGTTGACCTGATCCGTCGTGAAATTCTTCTTCAAAGATCTTCAGGAATTGAAAGATATATTCACCAAAAAGGCCAGCGTATTTTTCTATTTGATGTGGAACATAACAGTGACTTAAAAGAAATTGTTAAAGCAGGATGTCACTTAGGAAAAAAAATTTTGTGGGTAGGGTCTGCTGGATTAGCACGTTTCTTACCACTTGGATGGGGCTATTCTCAAGTCGAAGCTACTAGAAAATCTTTAAAAGTAAAACGCCCCACCTTACTTGTTTGCGGCAGTCTTAACCCTGTTAATAAAGAACAGATTGAGTTCCTCGAGTCCAGAGGGATGGCAACTAATATCACCATTCAAAGTGAAGATTCTTTTTCAAATTCTTCCAAACGAAAAAAATTAAAACTAGCTAGGTCCGAACTTTCTGATGGAAAATCAATAGCACTGAATCTGCAGCTGAACAAGGGAAGTCGTCCTTTTGAGCATTTACAAAGAATTCACGATACACTACAGGAGATAATAAGGAATCTTTTAAATGACGATATCGCTGGTCCTCTTATTCTTGTAGGAGGGGATACGGCTCTCAAAGTTGTTCAACAAACTGAGGCCAAAGCAATCCAAATCCTAGGAGAAGTTGAACTCGGAATTCCTTACGGAAGATGGATAGGAGGAAAACTAGAAAGTTATCCTTTAGTAACTAAGGCTGGAGGTTTTGGTCACAAAGAAACTCTCTGTAAAATTATGCAGTTTTTGAAACAAAACTAAATTAAATGGTTATGCTATGATCGTTGTCGCCTATTAAGACTGACTTAAAAGGACTAGTATTAAATTGGAAGATAATAAACCTAAAATTGGTATTACATTAGGAGATATAGCGGGAATTGGACCAGAAGTAGCAATTAAAGTATTACAAAACCCAATTGTCGAAAAAATCTGCACTCCTATTATCATTGGAGAATATTCGACAGTTAAATATTATGCCGATCTACTTTTACCCAATCGACATGTTCAAATTATTGATACTCCTGAGGATGTAATTTCTGATCCTAACTCTATACAAATATTAGACTTAAAAAATATTCAATTCGCCGGTGTCAGACTAGGCAAAGTGAATCAAGAATGTGGAAGAGCTAGTCTTGATTATATTCGTGCAGGTGTAAATTGGTGCTTAGATAAAAAACTGGATGCCCTAGTAACTGGACCAATTCATAAAGAAGCAGTCCAAATGGCTGGAATTGGAGCTCCGGGTCATACAGAATTTTTAGCTAATCTATGTAGAACCTCTGAAGTAAGAATGTTACTAGTAGTTAACCATCTTAGAGCAATCCATGTAACGACCCACATGAGCTTACGTAAAGCTCTGGATTTCATCAAAACAGAACGAATATTAGAAACTATTCGCTTTGGGCAACAGGCATTGACAGACCTTGGAATAAATCGTCAGAGAATTGCAGTTGCGGGACTGAATCCTCATGCAAGTGAAGGAGGTCTTTTTGGAACTGAAGAATTAGATCAAATTGCACCTGCCATTGAATTAGCACGATCTGAAGGAGTTGAAATTCATGGACCGATTCCTCCTGACACTGTCTTCCATCGCATGAATAAGACTGAATTTGACCTAGTAATTGCACTCTATCACGATCAAGGCCACATTCCTCTAAAATTAATTGGGTTTGATAGCGGAGTAAATATTACGGTTGGGCTCCCGATAATACGAACCTCAGTAGATCATGGCACCGCTTTTGATATTGCTGGTCAGCTTAAAGCGAATTCAGCAAGTATGTTTAAAGCTATCCAATTGGCAAACCTAATGGCTAACGCCCGAAATTAAGAAAAAACTAGATTTGTTAACTAGGTCTTGATAAAACAATCAGTCAACATTGAATTATTTTTTTCTTTGTAACCAACCATCCACAGAGAAGGATCCACCTCCATAAATAAACAAGAAAAGGAAAATAAAACAATAGAGCACTGCTTTTTCTCCACCATTAAGAATTGGCCAAAAATCTTTAAAGCCATGGGCAATCCAATAGGCAGCAGCCATAAGACCCGATAAAACAAAGGCTATCGGACGCGTGAATAAACCTATTAGGATAGCTAGACCGCCAAAAAACTCCAATACACCTGCCACTCCACTAAGAGATAAAAGTTCCACAGGATTTTGACCCAAAGCTCCAAAAAGCTTCTGAGCCCCATGTGGGATAAATAAAAAGGCCGTAATAATCCTTAACAATCCCAATGCAGCTTTATTTGCTGCAGTGTCATCTGAATAGTGGTCCATGGTTTTCCTCCTTATAAAATTGAAGTTAGACTAATACATTAAGGATATTATTCTTTTAATCCAACTATTTGACTAAGAATCAATTCCCTGGATTTCATCAACCTAGAAAGAATATATTGGCAAAATTAGGGTAAATTTCAGCTTTCTTCCTCCAAAACATTTTTATTGACCAGAAAACTTGGAATCTTTCCACTAAGAACTTGGACTATCTGGTCAGCAGCTTTCTCTCTTACCTCAACATAGGCTTCCTCAGTATATGAAGCATAGTGGGGAGTTAGCACCACATTCTCAAGTTTTAAGATTGGATCCTGAGGGTCAGGAGGTTCCTGCTCTAATACATCTAAACCTGCACCAGCAATCCAACCCCCTTGTAAAGCTTTAGTGAGAGCTTGCTTTTCAACCACTGGACCCCGAGCTGTATTAACTAAAAAGGCCGTTGGTTTCATCATGCGCAACTCTGGTTCACTGATCAGATGGAATGTTGGATTGGTTCCACCTTTAGTTAAAGGAGTATGAATTGAAATAATATCTGATTTTCTCAATAGCTCATGAAGCTCTAAAAATTCAACAGAACTATCAACAAAATCGCTAGGCTGTACATATGGGTCGTAGACACTAACCTTAAGGCCAAACGGTGCTACTTTTTTAGCAACTGCTTGGGCAATATGTCCGAATCCAATAAGACCCAAATTTCTTCCACGAAGCTTGTATACCGGTATCGCTAACTTTCGATCCCAAATACCCTGAGAAACTAAACCATGCATTTTAACAACTTTACGGGTCACAGACAGAATAAGGCTCATCGCAGTATCCGAAACTTCATCGTAACAAAAGTCAGGTACATTGGTAACAAAGACCCCGTAGTCCGTGGCAGCCTGAAGATCTACAGTATCTACTCCGATACCATATCGGGCAATAATTTTGTTTTTCTTCCAGGAACTTATGACTCGTCGGGTAATCTGGCTGAGCGAAACAAGAATGCCATCGGCATCACAAGTAGCTTTAATAAGATCTTCTTCACTTTTACATTCTGCTGTTATTAATTCTGCCTGGGCTTTAGCCAAGATATCTCGTTCCACTGTAGGAGCATGTCGACCAGCATCAACAGCCACAACTTTAAACTTCAATAGCTACCTCCTTTGCTAGTCTCAGTCTAATGATTGCCTGAGACATTACCTTTATCAATTTAACCGCTATATCACTGCACTTTTCTGATGAGATCTTCCATTCATCAGTCTAAGTATTTACATAGAACATGAAAATTTCTTGAGAATATTTATTTAAAATAACGATTCTAAATTACCATCAGAATCAAAATTTAGGTTATGAAATTCATCGATAATTTCTAAACGTGAATTTTCACTAATCTCATCAAGTAACGATTCAGAAGCTATCAAATAATCCAGCTCCAACGTATCCTTTACCCAGATCATTCTGCAATCCTCTCCACTACTAGCGCCACTGGTTGACACCGCGACCTCTAGGGCCTCGAAATCAGAATCAAAGGTCACAGGAATTCGCACACCCTCAAGTGTAGTACTAGTAATAGCATTAACATAGGTTGGCTTGAAATCAATTTTTTCGACAAGCCTGCGGGTTACAATGTCTGCCATTCCTATGCCAGTAGCATTGCCATAAGACTCCTGCGTTAGATCGCGCACAAAAATTCGAGCATATTGTGGAGCATTCTCCATAGGTTCCCGAAGTCGAGCACGTCTTCCAATAACATTGGTATCCATCCCTGTTCCACTAATATTCTTTCCCATTCGATTAACTATTAGCACATCAGCTTCTGCAAAAGGAATACGAGCTAAATTAGACTTAGCTATTTTGAGTAATTTTTTTTCTTTTTCTAGAATCTCATGTGAAGCCATAGCCTGAATCAAAGATGTCTTCTCATAACCATTTTCAACAATGCCTAGTCCTAATAGAATACTGCAGCGGGCCTTAACAACTTCAGCTACCTGAGTCAAAACCTGATAATACCCATACTTATTATTAGCTCGGTGGTAATATGTCGCACCTCGATGCTTTCCTAAACCAATAGCCATCATCTTAGTCATTCCACTTTCGATATCTCCATCAAAATCTGTATGAGGTTTTACGCGATTGACAACAGCTATGTGGTCTGCCTTAAAAGCATTTTGGTCAACAAATACTGGAATCTTTTCTGAAGTTTCCCCAATTTGAATTGTTTCCATAGTCGCTCGGATTGGCACTCCCATTAAACTTTCAGTAATCCCATAGTGTTGAAGCACATTTAATTGACCTTCAGCAGTACCTCCTCCATGACTACCCATAGCGGGAATAATAAAAGGGCGGGCTCCCCTTTTTTTTAATTCAAACACCAAACTCCTAATAATTGTTGCAATGTTAGTAACTCCACGACTTCCAGCTGTTATAGCTACACTATCGCCTGGTTTGAGATGTGCACATACATTAGAACTTTGAATTTCTTCAGAAATTGTTTTAGGTATGTCATTCAA
>Ga0310345_10002106_pt1 | contig 20660 bp, 23 predicted proteins | sample HC15DNA20500_MG_FD_204667 | JGI IMG/M metagenome (GOLD analysis project Ga0310345, IMG submission 204667) | Marine microbial communities from station ALOHA, North Pacific Subtropical Gyre - HC15-DNA-20-500_MG | ecosystem: Environmental > Aquatic > Marine > Oceanic | place: Pacific Ocean: North...
CCTGAGCCTGGCGAGATGGTCGACGAGTCGACGAGTGAGACTGCCAGGTATTACAAGGTGGAGCAGACTAACGAACTACCGAGAAACATCAGGACCTCGCACATATCGTATGCCAGCACAGATTTTGAAGATGCTACAACAACTGAGAACATAGACTCTGCCCAAACAGGGCCGGTTCAGCCAGCCCCAGGGAACACCGAGGCGGATGCAGAGGACCTGATTTGGGGCGACCAAAGCTAAGGATACTGAATGTCTCTGCGATGTCTTGCCAGAGCTTATTGCAACAACAAACAGGCACTCTCGTCCGACAATGGTCGGTGCGAAACAAGCAAGGGGACAATTGTCCCGGTCTTAAATTCGGCGGGTAACTTGGAAGACGCAAAAAGAGTATTAACGCACCCCACGCTGGGGACATACGAATACCCCATCAATCCTGATATAACCAATAACTTCATCTACGCGCCAACCAGGATGATGGACTCGACCATTAACCGGACAATAGGGAGCAATATCCTCGTTTCAACTAAGCAGAAGAATGAGGACATCATAATAACGGAGAGGTGGCAAGGTGGTGGGAACCGGCTTTCGACGCTATCGGAGATGGCTCGTCAGTTCTATGACTTCTGGATGACGGAACTAGATGTAGGGGAATCTTTTGGGTGGGAGCCTCTCGATGTCACATCCGACAGGTATCTTGTAAGTATGGTCACCGTCTTGATAGGCGGGAGCACCTACGAATACAAGGAGGCCAGGGTGGCCGATTACGAAAGCGCGGATTCGTACCTGACAAAGGGGCTCACAATCAAGCTGAAGATGGAAAAGGGAACCATCCCCTCCACCGGAGAAGTCACCCTCGTTGGAGCTTAACGAATGTCTGAGCAATTATTTGAACCGGGCAACCCCGTCAGAGATAAGATTTCCCTCAGACTGGGAAACGCGGGTAGCGGGTCGTCGCTAGGTCCGATTCTCAGCGGGCTGGGCGGGAAGATGATACTCCAACTAGACCACAGCGAAGAGACCCTCGTGTCCTGGGATATACTGTGGGGCCCAACCGCCGCGCCGCTGGTTACAGACATTTATCCAGGTGCCCCGTCAGGATTCTCTTTTGCTTCAGATGGCTACTACGAATACGAATTCACATTCGGAGTAAATACGGGCACCTCTGACGGCGGCATAAAGAACATCGTCGAATGGAGAACGCGCCCTGGAACGGCAGAAGCAGGGGAACCGGACACCATCCATAGGAAGTTCTTCTATGTCAAAACGAAGATGGGCTTCGCGGACTTGTATATAAACAATCAAATCGCGAACAACTTCACCACTCCTGGGCTTGCTGAGATTCCTCTAGTCCACATGGGGCACCCGACAGGACTGTCTGACCCGTTCACAGACTCGTTCGGTTCGGCAGTATCTCTCGCCTTCGATATACTGCCGACCTATGGGGATGAGTTCTTCGCCATTCATGAGTATTCAGGGAACCGATGGGCCAACATAAGGAAGAACTGGGGAGGGGTTGCTACGGCAGAGGTTTTTATTGCTGACCGGCCTGACGAACCAGTAACCAGCTTAGATGTCATCATATCGGAGAGGCCGGTACAAACGGTAACCAGCGTTAACTGGGTGCCGTTTGTACCAGTCGCACCGGATGAAAATGACGCTCTGGGCGTATACAGGGGGATAGTGAGACTCAGAGCAAAAGAGGGCAGCGTGACAAGGGTGGACCTGCCCTTCCGTTTAGAGTTGGAGGCTTTTGACGCATAATGGGACGATTCGCCTCGTATAAAAACGACGACCGGAAACACCAGAAGTTCGTAACCCTGAACAATGCCGGGAACAGCCCTGAGAATCCTGTCGTCCCAGGAATAACATTCTGGATTGTCTACCATCGTCACGCAGGAGAAGCCTTGCGTAAACTGTGGATTCAACGCCCCGCCGAACCCCTCCCCGGCCATCTCTATACAGACCTGACGAGTCGTGTTGTCACCACGGCCAGCGACTTTAGCTGCAGGGTTGTTTCCGGTACAGACCTCAAGCCAGCAACTGACTATACGGCCCCGCAGCTAAACAAGATAATGTGGACCACATCCCACGGCCTAAGCATTAGCTATATATATGTTGCCCCAGGCCCCGTTGACGATGACGGCGAGTGGAAAACAGGGGAACGAAGTATCCTCCTGAACGGATATGACGGCTACGACCCCTACAACCCCTTGCTCGATTACGGGGATGCATCGACAATACCAAGCGAGGAGTCGGACTACGAGTATCCATGGGAATGTCCGTAATCAGCCATGCAGGAACATTATGAATGCCAAGAAGGAAGGTACTACAGGGGGGACCACTTCTACGATTTTAAGGACTTCTTCTCTGACATAGACAGGGAGAGCCGGGTCATAAATTTCGGTTGTGGAAGGGGCAGCAGTCTGAAGGAGTTCCCCAGAGGACTGGGAATCGACTTCAACACGAAGCTACAGAAGGTGTGGGAAGAGGTTGGCGTTGCTGACCGATGCCGGGTCTGCGAGGCCACCGATATCCCCGCGAACGACCACAACTTCGACTGGAGCATCTCGTCAGACTTCCTTGAGCATGTGCAACCCGACCAGGTTGACGGGGTCATCAGGGAGATGGACCGCGTCGCCCCCAGTGGGAAGCATGTAATCCACATGAACGCGGAGAGTGGCTATCGCGGCCCCAATGGAGAGAACCTCCATGTCAGCGCGAACAATACTACTTTCTGGGATGAGACCTTTGAGCGACTAATAAGAACCGAAGAGCTTTATACTAAGCGAATCGGAAACTACTTTTTTGTGTGTTGGAAAAATGTCTAGAAACAGATTCTTCGGTACCAAGATTGGGCAGATATTCAAATCGACTATCCGCTATCCCGACTTCAAGGTATTTATCTGGAACCCGCACAGGACAACCATATCAGATGTTGTCATGGGGAGGGCGGAGTCGCCGCGATACGACATCACAGAATATGTGACCAGTATCGGATACGCAGAGAACATCGCTTTCGAGAACAAAGACAACATTGAATACCCTACATGCAAGATTACTGTTGTCAGGGATACCAATGCGTTGCCCATACAGATTAATGAAAGGACGCTTCTCGATGGAACGCCTATCCGGATAGTCCAGGGGGACACCAGGGTCCCGGTCGAGGAGTGGGTCCCGGTGTTCATGGGAGTAATCAGGGGCAACCCATCCTCCAACCAATTCAGCCGGAAGGTGAACACTGGACCGGCGATGGAGTTCGTGGCGGTTGGCCGGGAGGAGAATTACGAGAACTCTGTCGTTACGGCGAAACCGTTCGAGCAGTACACGGACATGGGTACTGTCGTTGTCACCAGCGCGATTGACTACATGCAGCTAGACCGCCGAGAGATAGATATCGGCTATCAGAATTATTATGTCGCGCACAAGCAATCTCAATTCGTTGATATTGAGGTCATGAAGGCCATGGCCCAGGCCCTCCAGACGGTATTCAAGAAGCCAAAGTTCAACTCTGACGGCAAGCTCATTGCTTGCGACTCCCTGTTCACCAAGCCGCCCGCCAGGGTCTACGAAAACAAGGACCTGGTTCAGTCGATTCTAAGGCGGCAGGTGGGGAGCCAGATAAACAATTCAGTCCGCCTCCTTGGTCTCAGAGACGCGATGACAAAAATTATCGAGCGCGACCAAAGAATAACTGAAGGCTCCATAACGGTCGGTTGGTTCCGCCGCAAAGTAGATATGACAGTTTACATGGGGGACCCGGCAGGTGAGTCCGAAGGCGGGCAGAAAGTCCAGGAAACCAGGATGGAGCATGACTTCCAGGGCATGACGCTTGGAGGGGACGCGCAATGGTATCCAGAGATAGAGGATGACGGTTACAGCGTATTCCAGGGCCGCCTCCGGATGGAAACCGGCTATGCCCCGGAGATACAGATGCTGATGCTGATTGTCTATACTGCACTCGCCCTTGAGGCCGCGTTTGCATGGGTAGCAAAAGCGTTTGGGATGCAGGGGTGTCTAAGCAATCCTCCCTGCGATTGGTATAGGGCCCTCATTGGGTTAGCAAGAGACATGACGATGGTGGCCATTAGCTGGATAATGACCCGGATGGGCCACCTCACCTTTGAGATTCATGGGACCCCGTTCCAGTTCGCCTACCAGCAACTCGCAGCCACCGCGGAACTGTCTGGGATACTCACTAAAGACCGGAAAGAAATAGAAATAAAGAACGATTGGTTCTACGACCTGACTTACATGCAGAACGCCGCCAGGATACTCCTTAAGAGAGAACTGGCGAAGAGGTGGGTGTACGACATTGTCATGCTCGACGATGCACTGCTGGAGGTTGACGATGTAATCGTCTTTACAGGCTCTGGCGTTGAAGGCGCGGAGGACGAGAACGACATGAAGTTCTACATTAACTCAATCCAGAAAGACATAACTCGAAAGAGCCCGCATACCGGGATAGCGAAAATAAGCGCATGGAGGGTTTCTTAGATGGTTGAACTACAGTATCCAGGCTACTCCCAGGTCCGCGAACTGAGCAGGGACGAAATCGAGCGGCATCAAAAGCGGTTCACCGGGATAACAGTGTCCGCCCCAGGAACCAAGGTCATTGGCGAGGACGAGAATGGGGACGATGTAACCGAGTATGTCTGTGATGTCAGGGTGGGCTTCGTAGAGAGTTGGGCCATAATCAGGGATGTCCTGGTCAACACAGTCGCCTATGGAATCATAGCTGACAAGGATGTCCCGGTTCTCATGGAAAGAAACGAGGCCGGTCGGGTGTCCATTATAGGCAGGAGCCGCGTTGCCCTGCCTGGCCGAGAATCCTCAAATAGCCTTGTATTCAGCACATACACCTACGCAGACCTTGACTTCGTGTTCATGGCGGAGTTAACTTTGACTGGCGGCTTATGGAAGGACGGGTACGGCCACCTAATGGCATCGCCGCAAGGAGTTGCTGGCGTTTCTTACCGGATTGATTTTATATGCGATGTGCTCGACTGGAACGAAACCGATGCAGACGATAACTTTGATTACGGGACAGACCAGTGGGGGCAAACCTCCTGTTCGTGGAACCACCTAAGCCAGGACCACATCGGAAACGACGAAGTGGCCATAGAAAGCATTGAATAACAGGAGAGTACGATGGCTTTTACAAAACCGAGCTTAACGACAAGCATAGGTCTTGAATCCTATGTCACCGAAATAGACGACAACTTTACGGAGATAGATAACGCATTCGCGGCAATCGAGGCCGAGCTTCCCACTATCATACAAGACGATGCTTTCCGCATCACCAACCTTGAGTGGGTGGACCCATTCATGCTTGCCCCAGGCGGACTGATTAATCCGCTCTCGTTCTTGCCTGCGGTTGATGCCGCCAGGGAGAACATGACCTTCACGCATCCGGAGGTCACCAGCACGGGGGACGATGTCATTTACGAGTCCAGGGCCTTCTTCAGTGGCAAGATACACAAGATGACGGGCGATGTGACGGGGGAGCCGTTCGGATTGGACGAGCTAGTCCCCCCCGCCAGCACAGTGAGAATAATAGTCCACCTTGAAAGTGCAGGGGCCCCGCTCTGCAATGTCCGCGTCAGCCAATCAGATGATGCGGCTGCGGATGTAGCAAGCTATCCCAACGACCTGGTCCTCTACTCATTTAATTACAAGGAAGTCCTGGGCAATTATTTTATTCTAGACTTCACCCGCGAATGTAATGTCCTCCCAGACCTCGTCGGCTACCAGACCGTGGTTGACCGAGAAGAGTTGATAACATTCCCCATTATCCATGAACTGGACGACCCGTTCGGGGGTGACGGTGTCGGAAAAAGGTACGGAGTCTGGGCCCCTTATGATTGCCATGTTACTGGTGGGTATGTACGAGCCTTCAACCATGGGAACGGACTCGCTCAAGCCAGAGTAAAATCTGACTACACTAGCGGGTCGGTGGACCAATACGACATAACAGAGGAAGTAACTATAGCTGCTCAGGACCACACCTACGCCCTTACTCCGATGGATGGAGTCGCCTCCAACAGCACTCGCGTGGTTCCGAAGGGCGAGTGGATTTACCTGAGTATTGGGCCCACAGACTCCACAGTAGAGGGCCCGATAGACATAACAGCCGCAATCACCGTGAAGCCAATTTATCATCCGGTGACCTTGTTCAGAGGAGATAACGGATAATGGGATATGTGTCGGTATCGACTCGTCAGAGGATTCTCCGACGAGACAAATTTCGTTGCATCATGTGCGGCCAGGGGTCCGAGGACGGCGCGAAGCTCGAATGCGACCATCGCATACCCAGGTCCAAGGGCGGCACCAATGAGGACGAGAACCTCCAGACCGTTTGTGCACAATGCAACAAGGGCAAGGGCGGGGACTATGTGGAGAACCCGGTCGACACCGCTGACATTGACCGGAAGCTACATGAGTCCAAGGTCATACTGAGGAAGATATATGATGGAGGTGTCAAGAAGGTGCTCGTTGCGTTCTCCGGGGGCAAGGACAGCTTCGTGTGTCTCGACCTGTGCAAGAAGGTATTCGACGAGGTCCAGTGCTACTTCCTATACCTGGTTAAGGGGCTTCGGTGCGAAGAGCAGTTCCTTGAGTTCGCGGAGAGGAAGTACGATGTTCAGATTCACAGATGGCCGAGTCATCACGCGCTCAACAACATGCGAAAAAATGTGTATATGAACAACCTGATATCTAATGAAAAGATGCCGCGCATATACCAGGTGGACACAGAGAGGTCAATCAGAAGAAAGACCGGAATCCGGTGGCTCTGCTACGGAATGAGGATGCAAGACAGCCTCCAGAGAAGGGCGATGATTAGCAGCCTTGGCGTGGTCGACACTACCGGGAAGCGCGTTTATCCCATATACAGATGGCACAATGACGATGTGTACGCTTACCTGAGAGCGACAAAGACACCGATTCCCTGTATGTACGGAAGTAAGTTAAGTGCTAATGTGTCTTTTGAGCCGCATACACTGTTGTATTTGAATGAACATTACCCGGACGACTTTAACAAGATGGCTAAGGTCTTCCCATTTGTAAAGGCGCAGGTCGCGAGACATGAGTTCAAAAAAAGACGAGAAGAAACAAGCTACTATCAGCAAGACGCAGAATTTTACAATGGAACGCTGGAATAGGGCCGACATTGAGAACGCCCCCTATAATCCCAGGACCATCGACGACTACGCTAAGAAGAAGCTTCGTGAGAACTTAAAACGGGTCGGACTCGTCCAGCCACTGGTAGTGAACAAGACAACTGGCCACCTTGTATCCGGGCATCAAAGACTTGCCGCAATGGATGCCCTTGAGAAGTCAGGCGAATACCTGCTCGATGTGTCCGTCGTAGAGATGGACAAGAAAACCGAGATGGAGCAGAACGCCTTCATGAACAATCCCAGTGCCCAGGGGACCTGGGATGTGGATGCTCTGTCTGACCTGGTCCACGGTGGGGTGTTTGACTGGCAACTCGCGGGATTCGACAAGCTCGACCTGGAGGTCCTCATCGCGGACCTCCCAGGCGAAGACGGCGAGATTCCGCTGATGTCAGAAGAGGCGACGGAGGCCCTTGGAGACTTCCAGGACCATGCCCAAATGCTTCACCAGGATAGGCTGGAGAATAAAGGCCAGAAATTCTGGGACGAGAACGACGACGGAGAAAATGACCTGCCCCAGGATGAAACCGCGCTCGAAGAAAGAGACATCCAGGACGACGAGTACAAGGAAGGGGACGACCTGGAAAAGGAGAGGGAGGAATGGAGAGCCCTCAAGAAATACTACATTAACAAGAAACACGATGTGGACGACCCCTGCTACTTTCTCGCCCTTGTATTCAGCGCGTCATACAGGAAGGGCCAATTCATTGACTACCTTAAAATGCAAAATGTAGAGGCCACGGGGATGGATAACGAGGCCACCAAGGATGTCTACCAGACCAGCGTGAAGTACCTGGACGGAGACCGATTGCTCTACAACCTTGTTTCCGCGTTCGAGGGCCCAGAGGTAGCGGATGAATTCATGCGAGAGGATGTCAACATGCTGGCTTCTCCAAACATGCAGGAGGAGGCCAGGAAAATAATCGACGATGAGTATGCCCAAAAAAGGGACAACGCGAAGGAAAAAATGGACGCTTACATGGCGGAGGGAGAACCAGAAGAAGAACAGCCCGAACCGGAAGAACCGGAGGATGGCGTTGAAGAGCAAGAATAACGAGGGCAGCTAATGACGCAGGTGGGAGCCGATTGGGAAGTAGAACAACTTGGCAGGAATGTTCACCGGATTACCTTCGATTTTAGAAGCAGGGAAGATGTTGGATGGGTGCTTCTCCGCAGTGACGCACACCACGACAACCCCCATAGCAACAATAAGCTCGAAGAGAAGCACCTCCAGCAAGCGGTAGAACGCAATGCCGCGATTTGCGACAACGGAGATGCCTTCTGCGCGATGCAGGGGCGTTGGGACAAGCGTTCCGATAAGTCTGCCCTAAAGCCTGAGCACCAGGTGGACAACTACCTGGACGAGCTTGTGTCTACCTATGCCGACTTCCTTGCCCCCTACGCCTCTCATATCGCCGTCCTGGGCACCGGGAACCATGAGACGAGTATTCTTAAGCATCACGAGACAAACCTCACCTCGCGTCTTACAGAGCGTCTGAGGACCATTAAGACAAATGGCCCCATTTATGAGGGTACATACACTGGGTGGTGCTTCATGTCGGCAGTTCGCAGGCAGAAGAAGGGTGGCAAGAAGTGGAAGAAGTCCTATTCCCAGACTGAGGGCCGCCTGACCAAGCGTCTCTGGAGGACACACGGCTACGGTGGCGCGGCCCCAGTAACCAAGGGGGTCATCCAGACGAACAGGCGGGCTGTCTATGTCCCTGACGCAGATATCATCCTCAGTGGGCACACGCACCAGGAGTGGTATTTTCCCATTCAGCGTGTTCGCGTAACCAATCAGGGCACAGTCTACCAAGATACGCAGTGGCATGTGTCCCTGCCGAGTTACAAGGACTCCTACGGAGACGGAGCCAGCTACGGTGAATGGGCTATCGAAAAGGGTATGCCGCCAGCCCCTGTGGGTGCCGCCTGGCTGAAGTTCCATGTCCAGGCGGACAAGAAGAAAGACTTCTTATTGTTCGATATCGAGAGAGCGAACTAAAAACGGCTTGCGAGGTTCGCCTCTAAGCGACTTTCTCGACCCTAGTCGACCCAAAGTACCCCCGAAAAACGACAAAAAAAAACCATGGACCGAAGCCCATGGCTTTTTGTCTTCTCACGGCAAGGTCGCGAGAAGTAGTTTATCTACGCTTGTTGAACGCGGCCATTCTCTCAGCCATACTCGCGCCAGCACCGCGAGTCCTGCCGCCAGTGGCAGTCGCACCACTCGCATTCCTGCGTCCAGTCGCTGGCCTACCGCCGGTTCCACCAACTGACCCACGACCGCCACCAGCAGCACCAGAGGCGATGCCAGCTACCGCTGCTTGCCTCCGACTTTGCTGGCCAGTAGCCGCGCCTTCTGATTTCTTTTTGTTCCGGCGAATCCTGGCCATCCTAGTGTTATGGTCATTATCCCAACTGCCGTCTGCTAGTTTTTGTTCAGCCATAGTAATTCCTCTTTTTAAAAAAAACACCGTAAGTAAAAGGGTCTCTATAAGAGAAATACTACCCTATACCTTCGGTGTTTTAAACAAAAAGAGAGGCCCAGGAAGGCCAAAAACCACTGCTGTAACGCCAGTGGCGAAAGGAGGTCTCCAAGTCTACCCGCAATTCACCCGCGAACGGGGAGCGGGCTGATTAAAGCTCTACCCATAAAAGCAACAGCCCTCTCTGCCTGGAGTTGACAATTCCTGGGCCTCAAAGCATTTACCGCCAGTCTTCGCTGTCGTACTCACCGAAGTCAATTTCAGACGGGGCATTCCAATCGTCCCCCTCTTGAGCTTCGGCTATCTCAAAAGCCGAAGCCCGCTCTCTCGTCAGAGCATAGAGCTTGTGGGCCAGGAAATTGAGGTGAGACTGCAGGGCCGTTTTCCGCTTGTCACTTTTCTTGAGCGTATGCATGAAGCAGGCCGCATGGGTTTGACAAACCGTATACGCCTCTATTTTCTCAGTCCAATAATCAATCATTACAAGTCTCCATTTCGTTTAACACCACGATGTTAAACGGGACTTGAAACATTCCAAGTGCCCCTTTAACGGGAACATGGTGTAGGGGTTTGGGATTAGACAGCGTCCACCTGTACCTATATCCATTAGGCCAGCGCGGAGTCTCCTGCCCCAATCCCGTTTCGCCCTCTTCACATTTATCAACATAGACAAGACACATTGTACACCCGTTTACTTCTTTGTTAACGGTGTCTTCGTACTCGTCTTCGTAAAGGTCGTCTGATGGCTTCGCGGTAGAGCAGATTACGATGGGACCGTAAAGAAGCGGTGGTGCCCAGTCCCGATATTCGTAGATTTTTTCTCCCGAAGCTATAGCTGCAGCCCATGGCTGCCTCACCGATATTGCTTTGTAAGCTAAGTATTCATTGTTTCCCATTGCGATATTAAACTCCCAACTTTTCATTTCTGTAATCATTGTACATCCACAGCCTCAGTTTTCCTCACCACCAGGTCAGCCACAGACTCCTTGGACTCTTTCTCAAGCTTCCTAGTCAGGGACTCCAGCGTTTCCTTGCCTGGCCGAAGAAGCTTTTCTAACATCGCTTTTGCCTCCCAACCGGAGTAGTTGCCATTGCTGTCATGGCTTACCTTGTCCATAATGGCCCAGTCCTTCTTTGCTTGGATTCCCTCTTCGTCAATTATGGCTGAGAGGTTTTGGGAGGTGAGGTCGGAAGCCAGAATCCTCTTGGCGACGACATCCCTGAAAGTCTTCTCGCGGTGAATCAGAATGGACTCGCGAATGAACCTGTCGATTTCGCCTTCGTAGAGGTCCTCGACATCGTGCCACTGGTCCTCGTTGCCTTCCTCGACAACACGCTTCTGAATCCTTCGCACGATTCGGTCGTGGGAATCCATCCAAACCTTTTCCTCATCTTCAAGCATGTCCTTCAACCGCTGAAGCTCACATGCGTCAGGCTCCGCGAGAAGGGCAAACATCTTCTTCTTGAGAGCCTTCTTGGACTCCCTCTCCGCCTCCCAGATTCGCTCCCTGAGAGCCCTTATCTTCTGGAGGGTAGGATAGTCATGGTCCACCACCTCCTGCGTGTCTTCGTCCCTGTCAAAGAACCCGTTGAAGTCGGCCAACCAGCATTCGATGGCGAACATAAGGTCGCTTATGTTCACATCGTGTATTTCATTACACGAAGGGCATGTATGTGCGTAGCAAGTCATAAGCGTAGCGTGCTTATTGAACCAGTCAGGGCCAGGAGAGTTAGTACCCTCGTAATTCTTGTTCGTCTTCATTTCGTTAAAATTCATTTCAGTTACCTTTCAGTTAATTGATTAAAGAGACTGGGTGACACCTGGACCGAAAAATGTGGAAGTCCATGAGACGGCCACCCAGTCAAAAACGGGGCTGGCGATGACGGCGACCACCGAAGTTCGTGTTTCGGTCGTTAATTCGCTACGCCAGCCCCCAGAAAAGAAGTTACTTAAGAAGCAGGATGTATATTCAACGGAGGCCCATTACAATCTCTATTGAATAAGTTTTACCAACTAACCATGTTGTCCTTGTATTTAACAACATGGCGACTTTGTGCGTTGAACCTGCTAAAGACTAATCCTCTACGGTTTCTTTGACTTTGTCAGCCTTGTCGGCTTCGGGCCAGAGGCCCTTGCGAATGGCATCAGCCAGGGCCGAAGCCCTCGAACCGCGACCACTCATCCGGCCTTCCAGTTCCATGGCTTCTTCGTCGGTGGGTAGTTCGCGAGACATGAGACTTAGGACATCAAGCGTCCTGATTCCCTTCAGTTCCTCGACAACCTCACCTTTGACGAAGATGAGCCCCTTGCCACTACACGCCTTGCCTTCTTTGTGCAGCTTGTAGTCACTGGGGTTACTCTTGTGGGTAACCTCCATGAAGGAGATAAGCTTCTTGGGAATCCCAAGCTTCTCGTAATACTCGATGGGCAGGATGGACCATCCATCTCCGCCAATCGCGTCCAGTACTTCCTTGAGGACAGGCAATTCAATGTCTATCCACTGCGTTGCAGGTCGGGCCATGTTGGCCTCCTTCCAGAATAGGGTAAAAATGAGGGGGCGACTGGAATGGAGCGAACCAAAAAGCCGCCCCCCCACATCAAAAAGGGCAGGTTAAAGCGTGGCCAGGAGGTCGCTAACCCTCTCTGCGTTCTTCCCGTTGGGGGCACTCTTGCCGTGTTCCCAGTGAGAGAAGGTCGCATCGCTCACGCCGAGCATTCCAGCAGCCACCTTGAGGGAGTAGTCCTGTTCAGACCTCCACTTCTTAAGCTGCTTGGCAATGCTCTTGGCTCCCGCCACCCTCTTCTTGGCCAAACGCTTACCTGTCTTTACAGGAAGCGGAGGCACATCGAGAAGAACATCCAGCGCGAGTTGCAGAGCCTCGATTTGAGTCAGAACATCCCGAATCTGTCCAGCCCTCTCAAGCTGAACATCCGAACAATAGGTCGTAGTCATTTTTTAGTCCTTTCTTCAATGACTGAAAACAGACCCTATGAATGGTCCCCAGACTTCTGGGTTTCTTCCATCCACTTACACAACACTTCAATTTTGGCGTTGAAGTTATCCCTCATCGCCCCCTGGCTGTCGACCATTTTCTCCAGAAAACACCGAACATCGTCAGCGTTCTTCTGGAGACCTTCAAGCTTCTTGAGAAGGTCAAGGGTCGTCCATTGCTTATCAGTCTCTGGATTGAGGACGGGTTCCCCATTCTCATCCAGGTTCTCATGGTTCCAGGCGTATCCTTGCACTCCCAGAGTCGCGGTCAGTGCGTCTCCATTTCCGCAAGGACTTTTACCATACTTCTCGACCCTGCGGTCAAGCTCTTTTTCCCAGTCGTTGTCTGACATCCCTGTCATCCTTTCTTGTATTGCTGTTGTCAAGCCAGTCCGTTATTGCCTCGTTGACAACCCACGATAAAACTCTACCATGCTCTTTGCAGTACTCGCGAAGAGCGTCCAATGTCTCCGGTGGCACAATCGTTGATAGCGTCACCTTCTTGCTCTTTATCTTTCCATTACCCATGTCCTTCCTTTCAAATTATCTAAAGTGACCGAAAAGTCTCTTACAAAAAAAATTACCGACTGGCTGAAAAAACAGCCAGACACATACTTCTTCAAAACAAGTGGTGGCCCTTACCAGCGCAGAGGCATACCAGATATAGTAGGAAGCGTTGGTCAGACAGCTTTCTACATCGAGTGCAAAGTAAAACCAAACAAATTGACCTTGTCTCAGGAGGTCGAATTAAGTAAGATTCGACGCTCTGGTGCGACAGCCCTCGTGGCTTGGTCACTGGAAGATGTCCAAAGGCTCATCGAGAACCTCCGGACGACGAATCGGTAGTTTAAAGCAATTTCAAGAGATTGCAAGCTTTTTTTTCATTGGTTTGGAGCTTGCCATGTTATTCAAGACGGAGCCTTGGAAGCACCAGCTTGTTGCGCTGGACTTTCTCAAGGACAAGAAGGCTGCCCTTCTCCACATGGACATGGGGACGGGCAAGACTAAGGTAGTGATAGACGCGGTTCAGAATCACCTGTCAGCCGTCGTCCCTCCCCTAGTGCTCATCCTGTGTCCCAAGTCTGTCCTCCCTGTTTGGGAGGTTGAGTTCCTCAAGCACTGCGCTGCCAGGCATACCATTTATGTCCTCAAGCAGCCTTGGTCGGTCAAGAGGAAGACTTCTTACGCCAAGCAGATTGTCGCGCAGCATCTGCGGCATCCTAAGTCGCCAACCATCTTGGCCCTCAACTATGAAGCGGCCATCCATGAGCCGTTCAAGACATGGTCGGCTGGAGTGGAGTGGGACTGCATCGTTCTCGATGAGAGCCACAGGATAAAAGCCCCCTTCGGCAAGACCTCCAAGTACTGCTCGAACCTGCGTAAGAAGTCCGGACGAAGGATTTGCCTTACAGGCACCCCAATCCCGCATAACGGTTTGGATATTTTCGCGCAGTTCCGTTTCTTGGACCCACTGATATTTGGTTACTCCTTTACTCAATTCAAATCCAAGTACGCCATCTTCGGCGGCTACCAGAACCATGAGTTCCAGGGGATGCAGAACGAGGATGACCTGAGCCTGAAGATGGCAAAGATAACCTACCAAGTGAAAGCCGACGATGTACTCGACCTGCCTGACGCTCACCACATCCAGCGGCCTGTATATCTCAGTAGCAAGTCGAGGAAGATATACGACAGCATGGAAGACTCCTTCGTCACTTGGGCCAGAACCGGAGAGCAGGTCAGCGCGGCCAACGCACTGGTCAAGCTTCTTCGCCTCCAGCAGATAACCAGTGGCTTCCTTAATGACGACACCGGAAAACTATCGGCGGTTGGAAGCGAGAAAAGGGATGTGCTGGAAGATGTCATGAAAGACCTGTCACCGGAAGAGCCACTCGTCGTTTTCTGCAAATTCAGGTACGACATAGAACTGGTCAAGGCTTCCTGCAAGAAGCTGAAACGAAAATGCCTGGAACTGTCTGGCGGTAACCACCAGCTAAAGGAATGGCAAGACGGCAAGGCACCTGTCTTGGCCTGTCAAATTCAGGCTGGCTCCGTTGGAGTAGATATGACTCGCGCTCGTTTTGCCATATACTACTCTCTTGGATTCAGCCTGACAGACTTCGACCAGAGCCTTGCGCGACTAAGAAGGCCAGGTGCAGAAGGCGACAAGATTACCTATATCCATCTGGTCGTGGACAAGACGGTCGATGAAAAAGTTTACAAGGCGTTGAGCGACCGAAAAGACGCTATCAATGCCATTTTGGATGAAGTGAGGACCAAGAGTGTTTTGTGGAGAGAGTATGAGCAAAGCAAGCCCTAGTGGAGTTGACACGGAAGACATTGACAGGTATCTGAGCTTGCACGGAATGAAGCTGGACCTGTCTGCGAAGATGGAGGCGGTCAAAGAGGAAATGGATAATGTCGCTTCCAGAATACTGGAGCAGTTCATAGACTCAGGGACTGCAGGAATCAAGCGAGAGGATGGTGTGAATGTCCATCTCAAGAAACAGATTTTCGCTTCCAGGCTGAAGGGAATGAATCCAGTCGAGTTCAATGAGATTCTCAAGAAGAACGGTCTGGAGTATCTGGTGAAAGAACAATATAGTGCCTCAAAGTTAAGTGCGTTGGTCCGTGAGCTTGATTCGGAGGGTCAAGAGCTACCGGAAGCAGTAGAAAAGGTCGTTAAGATACACGAGAGATTCTCTCTTGGTGTACATGGATACAAATGAAGGAAGGACTAGGTAATGAGTGACGGTGAGATTGTCAAGAGGGACGCAAGTGCCTTCGCGGTGTGTGAGCTTGAAACAAACGAGATGCGCGACCTCATGGACTCCAATGTCGGTGAGGCGGGATTATCTTCATGGGATTTGGACGCAATAAAAATCCCTACTGGTGGCGGAACATCCTTCACTGTTCCGACACTTGAAGGAGAAACGAATGAGAAAGGCGTTGAAGGAGTGCTCATCTTTTATCGAGATGTTAGAACTTTCTGGAGGCAGTCTTTTGAAGAGTCTGGTGGTGGCTCTACACCTGACTGCGCCAGTCAGGACGGTAAGGTAGGCATGGGAGACCCAGGTGGAGAATGTCGTCTATGTCCCATGTCTACTTTTGGTTCTGATGGAAAAGGCAGAGGACAAGCCTGCAAACAGATGAAGAAGCTTTTTGTTTTACCACCTGACAGATTGTTACCTTTTGTCGTCGACTTACCGCCGACGAGCCTTGGCGTGGTAAAGCAATATATGTTCAGGCTTCTGAGTGAGCGTGTCCCTTATCACGGATGCATCTCTCGACTCGAACTGGAGAAGGTGAACAATCAGGATGGAATAGCTTACTCTCGCGTTAAGCTCTCGATGGTGCGTAAGCTCACAGAGGCAGAGATTCCGGCCATGAAAACATATCGTGACGGAGTCATTCCTGCGCTGGAAGCAGAGCAGGTAAACTTCGAGCAGCCTTTAGTTGAGAAGGAAGAAGAGACTATCGTAGAGACGGAAGAGTAACAGACCCTAGCAGCGGTCAATACGACCCAAACCAAAAGAGTTTCGCTAAAAACTCCTATTCTCTAATCTGGTCCCTTCCAGAGATGAGTAATTGGCCGCTGCTTTTTTTTTTCTCTGGTGGTGAGAAATGAAGGAAGAAGAGAAAATGGAAGCTTTGAAATTCGCACTGTCCTATCTGGACAGTGGTTTTTCCGTCATTCCTATCAAGGCAGACGGAACAAAGTCTCCTGAAGTCCGGTGGAAAGGTTTTCAATCAGAGAGAGCTTCTACGCAAGAAGTTGAAAACTGGTTTCAGGACACAGGGACACAATGCGGTGTGGCGATTATATGCGGCAAAATCAGCGGCAACCTTGAGGTGCTCGACTTCGACCAGATGGACTTTTTCATCCGGTGGAAGGAGGTCGTCTTGGCTCAGAGGCCAGACTTGTTCGCCAAGATTCCGGTCATCGCCACTCCAGGCCACGGAGTCCACATATACATTCGCTCAGAGATATGCGAAGGCAATCTCAAGCTGGCCAGGAGCGAAGATGGCAAGATAGCCATTGAGACCAGAGGCGAAGGCGGATATGTGCTGGCTCCAGGAACTCCGCCAGACTGCCATCCTCTACAGAGCACCTACGAACAGACTGGCGGTGAGGCACTCACGAACCTGAATGCGGACCTGCTCTCAGTTGCCGACAGAGCCTTCCTGTTCGACTGTGCGCGGTCCTTTGACGAGGTTGAGGTCCAAGCCACACCGACAGAGTTCGAGGTCTCTGACAGCCACGGAGACCGTCCAGGAGACGAATTCAACCAGAAGGCTAACTGGTCCGACCTCTTGGAGGCTCACGGCTGGACACTGGCCTTCTCCCAGAACGAAACGGAGTATTATCGGCGGCCAGGAAAGGACGATGAAGGCTGCAGCGCGACTGTCAATTACTGCAAGAACGAACAAAGCGGCTCACTCCTTTATGTGTTCTCCAGTAACGCCGCTCCCTTCGAATCTCACAAGGCATACAGCAAGTTCTCTGCCTATGCCATCCTTGTCCATGACGGCAATTTTGCCGAAGCAGCAAAAGACCTGTCCACGCAAGGCTACGGCGGAGAAGTCGAGGACGCTTTTCTGGTCGAGCTACAGGAGATTGTCGACAAGCAGCAGACCATTCTCGCTGCTGGCGGAGAGATAAACTTCTCTGGCTCTCTGCTCATGACCATGTGTGACAATCTCAAGAAGTTCAAGAAGACATGGGAGCGAGACCGCGAGGACTTTGGTTTTGATGCTGACCGCTACGACTCAAGTCTCATCTGGTATGGCATTCAGGCGAAATGTACTCCGGAAGAAATCATTAAGCTCATCTACGAGCACCGGAAAAAGCACGACGACAATCCTGAGAAATCTTTTGAGGTCGGATACATAGGCAAGAAGATAAGTTTTGCCAATAAAAGTGCGTCCAATGAAGACAATTACTTTAGGAGTGTTGAAACTGCCGAAATTCAAGACGGCGGTTCTGGAGACATCATAGAGCAAATAAGAAACCGCACGAAAATAGAAGACTTCGAAGGGATTATTCAGAGAGGCGAATCGAACGCCAGGTACTGGATTGTCTTGCGCGGTGGCAAGCGAGTCCAGATTGGAAAGACGCTCGACATCCTGAAGCTCGACAGGTTCAGAATTCCAGTCTACGACCAGTTGAAAATAACCGTGCCAGAGATGAAGAAATGGGAGTGGCTTGTCGTGACAGACCTCTTTTCAACTGTAACGACTATCGAAGCTCTTGAGGATGCGCGAGAAATGAATGAGGTGCAGGAGTGGATTCAGGAGTACCTGGACCATGAGGTTGTCCACGATGAGGAAGAATGGCAAGACGCTCTCAGACTCAATGAGCCGTTCCGTAAGGACGGAACAGTGAACCTGCGGCTTACATCGTTCAGGAGGTACTTAAATCTCAACCTGATGGTGTTCATTGACGCTCAGGACCTAAGAAACCTTCTGGCAGAAGCTGGCTTCAAAGGTAAGCGAATAACGGCCAAAATAGACAAAAAGGCGGTTTGCAGATATTACTATGTTGGAATAGAAGCTCCCTTATAGGAGAAAAAAAGTGAAAACCAAAAAACGAAAATTCACCTGTATTACCTGTATTACTGTATTACCTCTTTACGAGTAACGGACTTACAAAAACGGTAAAGTTATTACCGCGTTATTACCTGTATTACCTCTATATATGAGACGGACTTATGTCAATCAAGATAGTTGTTGGACCTCCAGGGACGGGGAAAACTACCTATCTGGCCTCGAAGGCTCTTGATGCCTGCCAGCAATTCGGTCCAAACGCCGTTATTGTCGCCAGCCTTACGAAGGCGGCAGCTTCGGAACTTCTCACGCGAGATATGCCGCTACCAAAAAACCGAATTGGCACCTTACATAGCCACGCCTACCAAGCTCTTGGTTGTCCAGACATAGCCGAAACATCTGAATGCTTTTCTTCGTTCAGCGAGGACAACAAGTCGTACAAAATAACTTCTCATTCGCCAAACATGGAGGACGCTCCAACTCCGCTTGGCGAATCCAACAATGGCGACAGGCTGTTTCAGTACTACAAGCTCTACAGAGCGCAGATGAAGCCACGCAAAGAATGGCTCCAGGAGGTCCAGAACTTTGCGGAAGCCTGGGAGAAGTGGAAAGAAGGCAACGAGGTACGAGATTTTGAAGACCTCATTGAGGATGCAATACATGAAACCTTGGCGGCTCCAGGCAATCCGAAGGTAATCTACCTTGATGAGGCGCAAGACCACTCCAAGAGTGAGTTCTCCTTGGCCTTACACTGGTCCAAGAGAGCCACAGGAACCGTAATGGTTGGTGACATGGACCAGACAATCTATGCGTGGCGAGGTGCGGACCCATTCGCTTTTCAGCGATTAGAGGTGCCAGAAGAGGACAGAAAAGTACTTTCGCAGTCTTATAGAGTGCCTGGAGAAGTACACAAATACGCCGTTAGCTGGATTCGCCGCATCAAGAATCGAGAGGAAAACGAATATAAGCCAAAAGTAGGTGAGAAAGGTGCGGTAAAAAACCTCATTTCAGCCTCCTACAAGTCGCCAAATAAGGCGATTGACCGCGCAGTAGAGTGCATCGAGGATGGCAAGAGCGTAATGTTCTTAACCACATGCAGTTACATGCTCGAACCTCTCAAGGCGATACTCAAAAAAAGAGGTATTCCGTTTCATAATCCGTACAGGCTCACGCGAGGTGACTGGAATCCGCTGCAAGGCGCGAACAGAGTTCAGAACTACCTGCGACCAGAGGAAGAGACATGGAGAGACCACGCGAGACCTTGGACATGGCAAGAAGCATGGAGTTGGCTCGAACTGGTATCTGCTGAACACCTAGTCAGAGGCACCAAGAAAGCCTTCATGGAGTACGCCAAGAATGAGAAGCTGAAAGACCTGCCTCTTGGAAAAACCATGGAAGAGGCCATGAACCTCCTTGGAGATGTATTCAAGAAGGATGTCGATTTCTGGGAGAAAGGCAATCCGTCTCTCCTGAAGCAATTGGTACTCGACAAAAAGAAGAAAATAGTTAATTATCCTCTCACTGTAAGAGAGCGTTTTGGTGGAAAAGCTCTCCTGGAAACACCTAAGATAATCTTAGGAACCGTTTTTTCAGTAAAAGGTGGTGAGGCGGATGTCGTTTTTGTTTTTCCTGACCTTAGTCCTGCAGGAATGGTTGAATGGACTCATAAAGGTCCAAGCAGAGACGGCATCATAAGGCTATTCTATGTAGCCTTCACTCGCGCCAAAAAAGAATTGGTGCTTTGCAATGCGGCGACGAGAAAAGCAGTTCAGCTTCCAAGAAGAGCCTGACGAAGAAGAGACAATCGACGAATACCTGTGCGAGGACAAAATATACGACGGGTGCAGTGACAAGTTCATGCACTCAATCTCTGTCGACCGCGACGGTCGAATCTGGAGAATCTACACTTCATAATCCCACCGCCTGTGCGCCCGTGCGAAATCAGCCACTTTTTCTTCATTTCGGTGGCCATCGAAATAACACGGGTGCACTTTTAATTATTCGCAGAAGCCTCCGCGAGTAGGAATTTAATAACATCCGTGTCAGAAGGCGCGGCATCAGGATGCGCGAGAATAAACCTCATTATCTCCGTCTTTGTGGGTGCGCGAGTCGGAAGCAGTTCCTCCATGGTTTCCATGGCATCCGGTATTTCATTAAAAACATTTATAATCGATGACATGGGTGCGCCGTCATCTTCGTCATTAAGCTCTTCGAGCTTGTGCAGGACATAGCCCATACAAGCCTTGCCTGACTTGACGAGAACCTTCGCCAGGTTTTCATCTGAGCTAACTACTACCCTTGCGATAATCATTAGTTTCGCAGCGGTAATTACAATCTCAGACAACAAGCCAGCAGCGTCTGCCCTCTGCAGCCTCTTGTATTCGTGTCCTAACTCTTCGAATTCCTTCTTATAGTCTTTCACGGGTGCGTCTCTTTTTTTTTCTTCAGGTGTGGTGCCT
>Ga0310345_10002107_pt1 | contig 20659 bp, 23 predicted proteins | sample HC15DNA20500_MG_FD_204667 | JGI IMG/M metagenome (GOLD analysis project Ga0310345, IMG submission 204667) | Marine microbial communities from station ALOHA, North Pacific Subtropical Gyre - HC15-DNA-20-500_MG | ecosystem: Environmental > Aquatic > Marine > Oceanic | place: Pacific Ocean: North...
GCCCCGGTCAAGGACAAGCCGCGCAAGCGCGGTCGCTTCGCGATCCTTGACCGGGGCGGGCGAGTCGCTCTTACGGCATCCGCGATGGACGGCTCCGGAGAACAGGCGCTCCCGGGGGAGCCTGGGGCCGGGGGCGCTTGCGTCGGGCGGGGGCGCGGGGCATGAGGCGGCATGCCTCGGTACAAGCTCACGGTGGAATACGACGGCGGGCCCTTCGCGGGCTGGCAGCGGCAGGCCGACCAGCCCTCCGTGCAGCAGGCCATCGAGGAGGCGCTGCGGCGGCTGGAGCCCGACGCGCCCGGCATCGGCGGCGCCGGGCGCACCGACGCGGGCGTGCACGCCACGGGCCAGGTCTGCCATTGCGACATGGCGAAGGACTGGGAGCCGTTCCGCCTGTCCGAGGCGGTGAACTGGCACCTGAAGCCCGCCCCCGTGGCGGTGATCGGGGCGGAGCGGGTCGCGGACGATTTCCACGCCCGCTTCGACGCGATCGAGCGGCGCTACACCTACCGCGTCGCCGTGCGCCGGGCGCCGCTGACCCTGACCCGGGGCCAGGCCTGGCGGGTTCCCGGGCCGCTCGACCTCGAGGCGATGCGCGCGGCGGCCGCGCGGCTGGTGGGGCGGCACGACTTCACCACCTTCCGCTCGACGCTCTGCCAGGCGAAGTCGCCGGTGAAGACCCTCGACGCCTTCGAGGTGGAGGCGACGGCGGAGGGCGTCGCCTTCCACCTGCGCGCGCGCAGCTTCCTGCACAACCAGGTGCGCAGCCTGGTCGGCACGCTGGAGCGGGTGGGCGCCGGCGCCTGGACGCCCGAGCGCGTGACCGCGGCCCTGGAGGCGCGCGACCGCGCCGCCTGCGGGCCCGTGGCCCCGCCCGACGGGCTCTACCTGACCCACGTGATCTATCCCGACGCCTGACGCCCCGCGGGGGCGGGCGGACGGGGGAGGGCGGGTGGGCCGTCCGCCCGCCCCCGTCGCGCCGAAGGCGCGCAGGGAAAGCTCGCCAGAGGCGCGCAAGGAAAGCTCGCCGAGGGCGCGCAACGCAGGCTGGCCGGAGGCGCGCCCCGGCCCCAGGCCGGCGCGTCAGGCCAGCAGCGGCGCCAGCTTCGGCCAGGCGTCGGCGTCGGCCACCGACTTGTCCCGGCAGAACGGGTTGCAGAAGCCGATCACCCGCCCCTCGATCTCGGCCAGCGAGTCCGCCGCGACCGGGCGGCCCGAGTAGGGGCAGGCCGCGTTGATCGCCTGCGCCCCCTCCGGCGCGATTCGGGCGGGGCGGGGGGCGGGACCGAATCGCCGGGCCTCCGGCAGGTCCATCTCGTAATCCTCGATTCGCCTTCTTTCCGCCACGCCCATCGCCCGCCAGCGCCGGAACGGCCCCCAGGCGTAGAGCGCCTCCTGCAGGCGCGCCGTGGTCTCCGTCTCGCCCAGACCGTAGGTCACGAAGCGGGCCAGGACGGGGGCGAACATCACGTCCGCGGCGCAGGGCGCGCGGCCGAACAGCCAGGGCCCCTCGCCCCCGAACCGCTCCGTCGCCCAGGTCCACAGCGTCTCGATCCGGGACACATCCTCCAGCACCTCCACCGAGGGCTCGAAGCCCGCATAGCGCCGCTCGAGGTTCATCGGACAGGCGGCGCGCAAAGCGGTGAAGCCCGCATGCATCTCGCCGGCCAGCGAGCGCGCCGCGGCCCGCGCGGCGGGCTCCGCCGGCCATAATCCGGCGTCTGAAAAACGCGCGCCAAGTTCCTCGATGATCGAGAGACTCTCCCAGACCATCGCGCCGTCGTCGAACCTCACCACCGGCACGGTCAGGGCCGGGAAATTGTCCCGGCGCATCTGCGCGAACGCCTCCGATCCCTTGGCGGCGGAGCGCACCGTGCAGGGCGCGCCGATCAGCTCTATCGCGAGCCACGCCCTGAGCGACCAGCTCGAATACGATCGGTCGATGATCGACAGTTCCATGGAAATCCTCCCCCTGGGTCAGGGGCGGAGAATGCCCTGCCCCGCGCCCCTCGCCAAGCGCGTCGGACGGGGGCCCCTGCACCCCGTCTCCGGCCCCCCCGCATCCCCCGCCGCGCGGACGAGTCGACGCCACCCTCGCACAGATCAGGAAACAGAACGTTTCCACTCTGCAACGATGTGATCCACCGCCACAGGGACGCCGTAAACGGATGAGACCAATGACCGGGTCGAAGGCCGGAGCGCGTCGAACAGCCGGCCGATCAACAGGAGATTGTCATGGCACTCGACGGCAGGAACGCGAGCGCACTTACCCAGACCGCGATGAGCGCGGAACTTCTCGACGCCGAAACCGAGCTGGAGCTCGCCCGCCGCTGGCGAGACCATGGCGACGAGGCCGCCCTGCACCGCCTGGTCACCGCCTACATGAGACTGGCCGTTTCGATGGCCGCGAAATACCGCCGCTACGGCGCCCCGATGGCCGACCTGACGCAGGAAGCCGGCGTGGGCCTGATGAAGGCGGCCGAGAAGTTCGATCCCGACCGCGGGGTGCGCTTCTCGACCTACGCCGTGTGGTGGATCAAGGCCTCGATCCAGGACTACGTGATGCGCAACTGGTCGATGGTGCGCACCGGCTCGACCTCTTCGCAGAAGTCCTTGTTCTTCAACATGCGCCGGGTCCGCGCCCGGCTGGAGCGGGAGGCCGAGGCCACCGGCGACCACATGACCGGCGACGAGATCCGCCGCCGCATCGCCGAGGACCTGGGCGCCCCCCTGCGCGACGTGGAGATGATGGAGGGGCGGCTCGCCGGCTCCGACTTCTCGCTCAACGCCCAGCAGGCCGGCGACGAGGGCCGCGAGTGGCTGGAGACGCTGGAGGACGACGCCCCGAACCCCGAGGCGACCGTCGGGCGCGACCACGACCTCCAGGCCGCCCGCGGCTGGATCCAGGACGCGATGACCGCCCTCACCGACCGGGAGAAGATGATCATCGTCGCCCGCAAGATCGAGGACGACCCCGAGACCCTCGAGAGCCTCGGCGGCAAGCTGGGCCTGTCGAAGGAGCGGGTCCGCCAGCTCGAGAGCCAGGCCCTGCGCAAGATGCGCCGCCGCCTGGAAGACACCCTGGGCGAGGCGCCCCGGGACCTCGCCTCGACCTTCTGAGCGGTCGGGGCGGGCCGTGCCGGGCCCGCAAAGACCTTCGCGAGCCGCGACCCTGGTCGCGGCCCGGCCTCAAGGAAAAAGCCGCTCCGGAACCGGAGCGGCTTTCTCATGTCCGGGGTTTCGGCCGGCGGGCGGCGCCCGTCCGCCGAAGGGTCGGCTCAGAAGCCGAGGCGTCCCAGGGGGCCGATGACCTTCCGGTAGACGATCGGCGGCATGATGTCCTGGAGGAAGGCGCGGCGCGCCACCTGCCAGTCCTTCTTGTCCTGCGTGCCCGGCCGCGGCTTGAACAGGGTGGTGTGGGACTTCCGCCCCTCCGTCCAGGTGGCGGTATAGTAATACAGCGCGATCGACAGCCGCGGCTCGCCGTTGGGATGGTTCACCGGCTCGGGATTGCCGTGGAACGTGTCCGACCCGGTCGAGAACATGCACATGCGGTTGAAGTTCGGCGAGTAGCTCGCCAGGCGGTTCTTCATCTCGGTGTCCCAGACCTCGAACGACCCGCCGTATTCGGCCTTCCAGTCGGGGTTGAGATAGATCAGGACGTTGATGCGGCGCTCCAGGTTCATCTTGGCGTGATGGTTGAAGTCCGCATGGATGTCGAGATGGCCGCCGTTGGCGACCTTGTGGATGCCGGCGCCCATGTAATACGGATCCGGAATGAGGCTGGGGATCCCGCTCATTTCCTCCAGGAACGCGAGGAACGCCTTCGAGTTCAGCGCCGTGAACAGCTGCCGCGTGTAGGGCCCCAGACGCTCGGGCACGTAGGAGCTCTTCAGACGCTCCTGGGCGCGGTTGAAGCTGGATTCGGCATCGGGAAGGCTGGCCAGCTCCTCGCGCACGCGCACGAGGATCTCGGGCGGCAGAAAGTCGTCGATGCAGCCGTAGTGAAAAGGTTTCTTCGACTGGTAGTCGGCCGCGTACCGCTTGCCTGCCGCGCGCGCGGCGTCGGTGTCGGCGATCAGCGTTTCGACATCCAGAGGATAGGCGTGGTCGGTCAAAGATGGCTCCATGATTGAGACTTGCCGCCGGCCCGGGTCGCCCCGCGACGCTGGGGTCGGCACGTTCACCTCTGGGTCATAGGCTAGAGCTTTTCCGGCCGGCGAGATAGTCAAAACTCGCCCGTGCCCGGTCCCCAAGCGGCCCGCGGCGTCCCCTGAGGCGGCGCGCACCCGCCGGGATCGCCGCAGAGTCAGGGGGCGGGCCTTGCCCGCAGGATCAGGCGCTCGCCGCCCCTGCGTCCTCCAGCCGCGCCGGATCGAGCAGCGGCATCCGGGGGCCCGGCAGCAGGTCGTAGGGGGCGCGCCAGCCCGGCAGCGCCCGGATGCGGTCCAGCCAGGCGGCCACCGCCGGGTGGCTGCGGGCCCAGTCGAAACCGTGCTCCTCGACGCCGTGGATGACGTAGCCGCAGGCCGAGACGTCGGCGACGGTGGGGCGCGGCAGGGCGAGGAAGGGGCTCGCCTGAAGCCGCCCCTCCAGCACCCCCAGCACGTCCCGCAGGCGCTTGCCCAGGAAGCGCAGGTCGGCGGGATCGGGCGCCTCGACGAAGGCGCGCAGGTAGCGGTAGGGGGCGAGGTTTCCGGTCAGCTTGTGATTGTCCCAGAACAGCCAGCGCAGGATCTCGAACCGCTCCTCCTCGGTCTGCGGGCCGTAGAGGCCGAAGCGGTCGGCGAGGCGCAGCAGGATCGGCGCGGTCTGGGTCAGGCGGCGGCCGTCCTCCTCCAGCACCGGGATCTCGCCCATCTCGTTGACCGCGGCGCGCCATTCCGGGGTGCGGGTGACGCCGGCGGCGAAGTCGGTCCAGACCGGCTCGAACGCCTGGCCGCAGAGGCTCAGCATCAGGGCGAGCTTGTAGCTGTTCCCGGATTCGGGGAAGTGATGGAGACGGTAGACAGGCATGGGCGGCGCCTCCGAAGGCCGTCCGGGCCGCTGGAAACGGAACGAACGACTCGCATGACGGAACATTTGTTCTGGAATACGGCCGCGCGCCGCCTCCCGTCAAGCCGGGAGCGAAGCGCGTGAGCGATCCGCAGATGGAGGCGGCGCTGCGGGTGATCGGGCGCAGCGGGCTCGAGTCCCTGACCCACCGCGCGGTGGCGGCGGAGGCCGGGGTCTCGCTGGGGGCGGTCACGCATCGCCACCGGCGGCGCGACGACCTCGCCGCCGCCGCCATGGCCTATGCGGTGAGCCGGGAGACGGCGCGGGCCGAGGCCTTCGCGCTCCGCCTGCAGTCGGAGGCCTTCGACCTGCCCGCTTGGATCGCCGCCGTCGCCGCCCACTACCAGCGCGAGCTGGAGACGAATCGCGACCGCCACGCCGCCTGCTGCGAGGCGCTGCTCGCCGCCGCCCGCGACCCGCGCCACCGCCCCGCGGTCGAGGCCTGGCTTGCGGCCTGGCGCCGCGCGCCGGAGCTCGCCCTGCGGGCCGCCGGCGTGCCGGCGCCGGACCTGCGGGCGGCGGAGCTGGTGGACGCCATGCTCGGCGCCGTGCTGCGCCAGCTCGCGGTTCCGCAAGCGGATTTCGGCCGCGCGCTGCAGCGGATGCTGGCGGCGATGATCGGGGGCTGGATGCAGGCGGGCGGCGGCGGGCGATAAAAACGCGGAGCGTTGTGAAATAATTCCGCAAGCCAATCGTGATTGTGGAACCTCTTTCAATCGATGTTGCGATGCGCCAATTAGCGTGCAGGCCCTGCGCGCGCCTGCCCTGTGGCGGCGCGCGCGCAGCGCTGTCAGGATCGAGCCGACCGGAGGATAAGCGGGATGCGTGCGATGCAGCAGGACGTTCGGGCCGACGCGGCCGCCCAGGAATTCGAGTGCCCCGCCTCGGCCTTCGCCGAGACGGTCCTCTCGGTGAAGCACTACACCGACCGCCTGTTCAAGTTCCGCCTGTCGCGCCCCGCCAGCTTCCGCTTCCGCTCGGGCGAGTTCGTGATGATCGGCCTGCCCGGCGAGAAGCCGGTGTGGCGCGCCTATTCCATCGCCTCGCCCTCCTGGGACGAGGAATTGGAATTCTACTCGATCAAGGTGCCCGACGGGCCCCTGACCTCGGAGCTGCAGAAGATCCAGGTCGGCGACACGGTGTGGTTCCGCAAGAAGCCGACCGGGACGCTGGTGCTGGACGCGCTGATCCCGGGCAAGCGGCTGTGGATGTTCTCGACCGGCACCGGCATCGCGCCCTTCGCCAGCGTGATCCGCGACCCCGAGACCTATGAGAAGTTCGAGGACGTGATCCTGCTGCACACCTGCCGCGACGCCGCCGAGCTGACCTATGGCCAGGAGCTGGTCGAGGCGACCAAAGGCGACGAGCTGGTGGGCGAGGAAGCCTCGAAGAAGCTGCGCCTGTTCTCCTCCACGACCCGCGAGACGACGGACGTGATGGGTCGCCAGACCGACCTGATGGCGAGCGGAAAACTGTTCGAGATGCTGGGCGTTCCGCCGATCAATCCCGAAGAGGACCGCGGCATGATCTGCGGCTCGATGGCGATGCTCAAGGACACCAAGGCCGCGCTCGAGGGCTATGGCCTGACCGAGGGCGCCAACAACCGCCCCGCCGAGTTCGTGGTCGAGCGCGCCTTCGTCGGCTGACGCCTGCGGGCCGCGAAGACCAGCCCCCCGGGCCCCGCGCCCGGGGGTTTTTCGTTGGCGGGCGGCGGCGGGCGCCCTATGGGGTCGCGTCATGGACGCGCCCGTGCTCGACACCCCCCGCCTGCGCCTGCGGCCGATGCGGTTCGCGGACTGGCCCGGCTATGCGGCCTTCATGGCGAGCCCGCGCAGCGTGCACATGGGCGGGCCCTTCGACGAGCGGGCCGCCTGGGGGATGTTCTGCCACGACCTCGGCTGCTGGCCGCTGTTCGGCCATGGCGCCCTGATGATCGAGGACCGCGCCGGCGCGGTGCTGGGCCAGGTCGGGATCAGCGCCGGCCCCCTGTTCCCGGAGCCGGAACTGGGCTGGCTGGTGCACGAGGCGGCCGAGGGCCGGGGCGTCGCCTTCGAGGCCGCCTGCGCCCTGCGCGCCTGGGCCTTCGGCCCGCGGGGGCTTGCGACGCTGGTCAGCTACATCGATCCGGCCAACGCCCGCTCCCGCCGCCTGGCGGAGCGGCTGGGCGCGCGGCTCGATCCCGCCGCCCGGCCGCAGGATCCGGGCGACCTGGTCTATCGCCACCCGCGCTGACGGGGCCGCGCGCCCGCGGTCAGCGCGCCTGGGCGTGGTAGGCCTCGTTCGGGCGCATGTCGACGGCGCTGGCCATGCGGTTGGACATGTTGAAGAAACTGGCGGTGGCGGCGATGTCCCAGATGTCGGCGTCGGAGAAGCCGGCCTCGCGCAGGGCGGCGCGGTCGGCCTCGACGATGCGGTGGGAGTCGAGGGTCATCTTCTCGGCGAAGGTCAGCATGGCGACGTGGCGGGGGCCCAGGTCCGCCGCCCGCCAGTTCATCGCCAGAGCCTCGCCCAGCTTCGGGTCGCCGGAGAGCTGGCGGACCGCGGCGCCATGGGCCGTCAGGCAGTAGAAGCAGCGGTTCAGGGCGCTGACCGCCACCGCGATCATCTCCCGCTCCAGCTTGCTCAGCCCCGAGGGCGCCAGCAACAGGTCGTTGTACATGCCCGAGAAGGCGCGCAGCTTCTCGGGCGAGAAGGCGTAGGCGGCCAGCACGTTGGGGACCATGCCCAGCTTCTCCTCGCAGACGGCGAAGTATTTCGCCACGTCCTCGGGGAGCGGGTCGACCGGCGGCAGGTCCAGCGCGGTCGGCCGGGGCGCCGTCGCGGCCTTCTTCTTCTTCGGGGCTTTCTTCGCGGCCTTGGCCATCCTCGCGTCCTCCCTTGCGGGGGACCGGGACGGCCCCCGTCATTTCGCCTGACGGTAGTGGTAGCGCGCCACGGTTTCCATGCCCGCGCCCTCGTAGAGCGCCCGGGCCGGGGCGTTCGCCTCGGTCACCGCCAGCGCCACCCAGGCCGCGCCGTGGTCGAGCGCGAAGCGCGCGGCGCCGGCCAGCGCGCCGCGCCCCGCCCCCTGGCGGCGGTGGGCGCTGCGCACCTCGACCGCGTGCAGCATGGCGACGTCGCCGTCCACCGCGACATGGGCCACGCCCGTCACCCGGTCGTCGGAGCGGACCATGATCTGGGTGTGCGGCCCCTGGCAGCGGGCCATCACCGCGCGCCGCTCGGGCCCGATGCCGCCGGCGGTCCAGATCTCGTTGAGCAGCGCCAGGCGCACCCCCACCGGGACCGCGCGCACATGCTTGCCGAGTTCCAGCTTCGCCAGCGCCTCCGCCTCGCCGACCATCAGCACGGTGGGGTCGACCACCTCCCAGCCCGCGGCCGCGAGCTTCGCGTCCAGCGCGGCGGCGGAGCCGGGGACCTGCACCAGCGGGACCTCTCCGCGCGCGCGCATCGCGGCGGCCAGCGCCTCGACGTCGTCCGAGCCGGTGGAGACCGCGGCCGAGACCCGCTTGCCCCCGCCCGCCCCGTCGCGCAGCCGCCAGCCGGGCACGGCCTCGGCGTCGCTCGAGGCCGGCGGCCAGGTCGCCTCCAGCGCCTGCATCAGGCGGGTTTCGTCGGGCTTGCTCATCGGATCCTCCTGGCCGCTCTGGTGGGCGGGCCGCCGGGAAAGGCGGCGCCGCCGCTGGACCTCATGCCACGAGCGCGCGAGGGTTGCAGGCAAATTTCTCCCCCACGACCGCGGAGCGCCCGATGTCCGACCTGATCCTGCAACTCGACGGCCACCTGCGCGGGCGCGTCGGGGTCCGCCAGAGCTTCGACGGCATGAACCTGACCCTTGAGCTCGACGCGATCCGCGAGGGCTTCGACACCCTCGAACTCCGGTTCTCGACGGTGCTGGAGCACGGCTTCCGCCAGGATTGGCATTTCGAGGAATACCCCAGGGAGACCGACGAGCGGATCGTCCGCTCCGACTGGTCGGCCTTCGCCAGCCCGATCATCGCCGAGCGCTGGGCGACCTTCGGTCCGATGAGCCTCTACGAGATGCACCTGGTCGACATCGGGTCGTTCCGGGTGGTCTGCGCGGAGCTGGACTGGACCTGGCGCTGATCCGCGCCCTGCCCGCGCCCCGGCCCGGTCGGCGCGAGGGTGGGCGGGCGGGGAGCGCCGGCCGGGTCGGGGCGCGGGCAGGGCGCGCCGCCGCCGGGAGCCGGCCCGGGCTCAGCCGTGCTGCTTCAGCAGCCGCTGCTTGTCGCGGTTCCAGTCGCGCTGCTTCTGGGTGTCGCGCTTGTCGACGGTCTTCTTGCCCTTGGCGATGCCGAGCTTCAGCTTGGCGATGCCGCGGTCGTTGAAATACATCCGCAGGGGCACGATGGTCATGCCATTGCGCCGGGTCTCGTTCCACAGCTTCGAGAGCTCGCGCTTCGAGACCAGCAGCTTGCGCCGCCGCCGCTCCTCATGGCCGAACTTGTCGGCCTGGCCGTAGGGGGCGATGTAGCAGTTGATCAGCCACAGCTCCCCGTCCTCGACCGAGGCGTAGCTCTCCGCGATGTTGGCCTGCGCGTGGCGCAGCGCCTTCACCTCCGAGCCCTGCAGCACGATCCCGGCCTCGAGGTCCTCCTCGATGGCGTAGTCGAAGCGCGCGCGACGGTTCTCGGCGATCAGCTTCGAGTTGGGATCGGATTTCTGGACCATGGGCTCCTACTTGGGTCGTCCGGCCCCCCGTTCCAGAGGGGCCGGCGGGATTCCCTGCGCTCAGATCAGGCCGGCATGCTCCATGGCGGCCTTCACCTCGGCGCGGGTGGCCTCGGTGGGGGCGACCATCGGCAGGCGCACCTCCTCCTCGCACACGCCCAGCAGCGACAGGGCGTACTTGGGGCAGCAGGGGTTCGGCTCGCGGAACAGCGCCAGGTGCAGCGGCATCAGCCGGTCCTGGATCTCCAGCGCGGTCTTGTAGTCGCCGGCCAGCGTCGCCTCCTGGAACTGGGAGCAGAGCTTCGGCGCCACGTTGGCGGTGACCGAGATGCAGCCGACCCCGCCCTGGGCGTTGAAGCCCAGCGCGGTCCCGTCCTCGCCCGAGAGCTGGATGAAGTCCTTGCCGCAGCTCAGCCGCTGCTTGGAGACCCGCGCGAGGTCCCCGGTCGCGTCCTTCACGCCCACGATCCGGGGCAGCTTGGCGAGCTCCCCCATCGTCTCGGGCAGCATGTCGATCACCGAGCGGGGCGGGATGTTGTAGATCACGATCGGCAGGTTGCAGGCGTCGTGCAGCGCCGCGAAATGGGCGATCAGCCCCCGCTGGGAGGGCTTGTTGTAGTAGGGCGTGACCACCAGCACCGCGTCGGCGCCCGCGTCCTCGGCATGCCGGCAGAAGCCCACCGCCTCGGCCGTGTTGTTCGAGCCCGCGCCCGCGATCACGGGAACCCGGCCGGCGGCGGTCTCGATGACGATCGAGATGACGCGGCGGTGCTCCTCGTGGGTCAGCGTGGGGGACTCGCCCGTGGTGCCCACCGGGACCAGCCCGTGCGAGCCCTCGGCGATCTGCCACTCGACCAGTTTCTTGAGCGCGGCCTCATCCACCTTGCCGTTCTTGAACGGCGTCACGAGGGCGGTGATGGACCCCTTGAACATGTCGCGCTCCTGTATCGATCGAGCCCGCCGCGGAGGGATGAGCGGCGGAAAGCGTGCGTGGCCCGAGAACCGACTCGCGCGCATCGCAAGCCGGTTCGGGCGGGCCGGGACACTATGCGCGCGAACGACGCCCGGCAAGCGCGCGCGGCGCGGATTCGGGGGCGATTCGACGCCCCCCGGCCGCGCCGCGCCGCCCGGGGCGCCCCGGGGGCCCCTCCGCCCCCCGCCGCGCCCGCTTCGGGAGGGCTGGCGGAGCCTCCGCCGCCGGGGCATGGTCGCGGCGTCCGTCCTGTCCGGGAGGTTCCCCATGCGCCCCGTCCGCCGCCCCGCGCCGCTCCTCTCCTGCCCGCGCCTTCGCGTCCTGTCCCCGCGCCTGGGCCTGGGGCTCTGCGTGGGGCTCATGCTCCTCGCCGCCCCCGCCTCCGCCGCGGAGCCGTCCTTCGACTGCGCGAAGGCCGAGCACGAGGTCGAGACGCTGATCTGCGCCGACGAGCGCCTCGCGGCGCTCGACCGGGAGGTGGCGCGGCTCTACGCCCTCGCCCGCACCGGGCCGAACATGGACGAGGAGCGGGCGGCGCAGCTCGCCGCCTGGCAGCGCGGCTGGATCAAGGGGCGCAACGACTGCTGGAAGGCGGGGCCGGAGGCGGCGGAGAAGATCTCCTGCACGGCGGCCGAGACGATGATCCGCATCCTGGAGCTGCGCCAGGGCTATTTCGACGCCCGCCAGGACGACGACGCCGGCATCTCCGGCGGCCCGCTGGCGGTCGCCTGCGAGGGCTGGGACGTGGGCCTCGGCTTCGCCTGGGCGGTGACCGACCCGGGCATGGCCGCGGTGCAGTGGATGGACGCAACCGTGGCGCTGGAGCAGGCGATGGCCGCCTCCGGCGTGCGCTACGTGGGCCGCTACTGGGCGGGCGAGGTGGAGCTGTGGACCAAGGGGGACGAGGCGATGCTGACGATCCCCGGCCGCGAGCGGATGACCTGCCGCCTGGAGGAGATCGGCTGATGACGATCGCGCTGCGCCTCGCGACCGAGGCCGACCGCCCCGCCCTGACCGCACTGATGAAACGCGCGATCGACGCCCTGCAGACGGATTTCCTGACCGCCGAGCAGGTCGCCGCCAGCCACGCGATCATGGGCATGGACCCGGAACTGATCGCCGACGGGACCTATTTCGTGGCCGAGGAGGACGGGATCCCGCTGGGCTGCGGCGGCTGGAGCCGGCGGCGGACGCTGTTCGGCGGCGGTCACACGGCGGGGCGCGACTCGGGCCTGCTCGATCCCGCGACCGAGCCCGCCCGGGTGCGCGCGATGTACACCGACCCCGCCGCCGCCCGCCGCGGCGTCGGCCGCCTGATCCTGCGCGCCGCCGAGGAGGCCGCCGCCGCCGAGGGTTTCCTCCGCGGCGAGCTGGTCGCGACGCTGTCCGGCGCGCCCCTCTACCGCGCCGGCGGCTGGGAGGTGATCGAGCGCTTCGAGGCCGAGACCCCCGGCGGCGTCGCCGTCCCCGTGATCCGCATGGGCAAGGCCCTCGCCTGACCCAGGGGCAGCCCCGGCCGCAACCCGGGACCGCCGTCCCCTCGCCACCACCGCCGTCGGAGGGCGGGCGCGCCCCCTCCGCCCCCAGGGGCGCCCCGGACCCGATCCGGGGCCGCCCCCTCCCCCCCCGTCCCGCGCGAAGGCCGGGGAGGCGCGTCCGGCCTGCGGCGGGCGTCTTCCGCCGGCCGGAACATTCCGCTAACTTCCGCGCCATGACCCTCGCCCCGCCCCGTCCCGATCCCGCGCCCGCCTCCGGCGCGCTGGCCTTCGCCCTCGCCGGGGAGCGGCTGGAGGCGCGGCCCTCGGGCGCCCTGTGGTGGCCGGAGCGGGGGCTGCTGACGGTCTCGGACCTGCACCTGGGCAAGTCCGAGCGGATCGCCCGGCGCGGCGGGACCCTGCTGCCGCCCTACGAGACGCTCGAGACGCTGGACCGGCTGGCCGGGGAGATCGCCGCCACGGCGCCCCGCGCGGTGGTCTGCCTGGGCGACAGTTTCGACGACCTCGAGGCCGCCGCCCTGCCCCCGGCGCAGGCCGAGCGGCTGGCGGCGATGATGGCCGGCCGGCGCTGGATCTGGATCGAGGGCAACCACGATCCCGGCCCCGCGGGCCTCGGGGGCGAGCACCTGGCGGAGCTGCGCGAGGGCCCGCTGCTCTTCCGGCACGCGGCGGCGGAGCCCTGCGGCGAGGCGGCCGAGATCTCGGGCCACTTCCACCCCAAGGCGCGGACGAGGGCCGGCGCGCGGCGCTGCTTCGTGCTGGCGCCGCCGCGGCTGATCCTGCCGGCCTTCGGGCGCTACACCGGGGGGCTCGACATCTCGGCCCCGGCGCTGCGGCGGGCGGCGCCGCGGGGGCTGGCGCTGCTGCTGGGGGCGCGGGTGGCGGCGGCGCCGCTGGAGGCGCTGCGCGGCTGACCCTGCGTCGGCCTTGCCGGGCGCCGCGGCGGCGCCTCAACTGTCGCCGAAGCTGTTGAGGGAGGACGTCCGATGGCGGAATTCGCGCCGCGCAACCCCGGCTGGGAAGCCGACATCCGCGAGGTCTTCGCCTCGAACGCGATGATGCGGCATCTGGAGATCACGCTCGAGGAGCTGGCGCCGGGGGCGGCGAGCGTGCGGGCCCCGATCTCGGAGAAGGTCACCCAGCACCATGGCTACGCCCATGCGGGGCTCGCCTTCACCATGGGCGACAATGCGCAGGGGATGGCGGCCTACAGCCTGATCGAGGCGGGCCAGGGGATCGTGACCATCGAGATGAAGATCAACCTGCTGGCCCCCGCGGTGGGCGAGGCACTGGTCGCCCGCGGCTTCGTCGAGCGGGCCGGCAAGCGGGTGATCGTCACCCGCGGCGAGGTGGTGGCGCTGAGCGAGGGGCGCGAGAAGACCGTGGCGCTGATGCTGGGCTCGATGGCGGTGGTCTGAGCCGGGGGCTCCCGGGCCCGCAGGCGCCCTGCGGGCGGGCTTGGCTGCGTCGCGCGGATGGGAAGGGCGTCCGCCGCCCGGAGGTCTGCGCGGGAGGCGGGCGGCGAGAGGCCCCGGGTCGAGCCCGGGGCGCGCCCCGGGGGCGGGCCGCGGCGCGGGCGCGCGGCGGAGGCGCCGGGAGGCGTGGGGCGCGGGCGCCCGGGTCCGGGCCGGCTGCGCGGGCTCAGCCCTTGCGGTCGGCGGGCGGGTCGGCGGGGGGGCGCTCGTCGTCCTGGAACAGGATCCGGGCGGCGTCGCCCTCGAGGTCGCGGTACTGGCCGCGCTTCAGCGACCACAGGAAGGCGGCGAGGCCGAGGCCCCCCAGCACCAGCGAGGCGGGGATGGTGGCCAGCAGGATGGTCATGCGGGACCTCCGGTTGCGGGGGGAGCGGCGGCCTCGGCCGCGCGGCCGGCGCGGCGCATGCGCAGGGCGTTCAGCGTCACCACGATGGACGAGCCCGACATCGCCAGCGCCGCGATCAGGGGCGTGACGAAGCCGAAGGCCGCCAGCGGCACCGCGCAGGCGTTGTAGAGGGCGGCGAAGGCGAAGTTCTCGAACACCCTCGCCTTGGCGGCGCGGGCCACGTCCAGCGCCACCACCACCGGGTTCAGCCGCGAGCCCGCCAGCGCCATGCCCGCCGCCGCGCGGCTCACGTCCGCAGCCGAGGCCGGCGAGATCGAGGCGGCGGCGGCGGCGAGCGCGGGCGCGTCGTTGATGCCGTCGCCGACCATGAGGACGGTGCGGCCCTCGGCGGCCAGCGCCTCGAGCGCCGCGACCTTGTCGGCGGGGGTGGCGACGGCGCGCCAGTGGGCGATGCCGGCCTCGGCGGCGGCCTTCGCCACCGCGGCCTCGGCGTCGCCGGAGATCAGGCGGACCTCGAGGCCGCGGGCCTTCAGCGCGGCCACCGTGGCGGCGGCGTCGGGGCGCAGCGGGTCCTCGAAGCCGAAGCGCGCCGGGGGCGCCTCGCCCAGGCGCAGCCAGACGGCGGAGCCGGCGTCGGCCGCAGCCTCGGCCCCGCACCAGTCGGCGCGGCCGAGGCGCGCGGGGCGGCCGTCGATCTCGCCCTCGACGCCGCAGCCGGGAACCTCCTTGAGGGCGGTGGCGGAGGCCGCGGGCAGGCCGCGGGCCTCGGCGGCGGCGGCCAGCGCCTTCGAGAACGGGTGGCGGGAGACCTGGGCCAGGGCCCGGGCGGCGGACCAGAGGGCGGGGTCGTGGGGGGCCTCGACCAGGGTGGGCTCGCCGGCGGTGAGGGTGCCGGTCTTGTCGAAGACGGCGACGTCGACGTCGGCGAGACGCTCCAGCGCCGCGCCGTCCTTGAGGAAGATGCCGGCGCGGAACAGGCGGCCGCCGGCGGCGGCGTGGACCGCGGGGGCGGCGAGGCCCAGCGCGCAGGGGCAGGTGATGATCAGGACCGCGGCGGCGATCAGCACGGCGTCCGAGAGCGGGATGCCCGCCAGCAGCCAGCCCACGAAGGTGACCAGCGCGGCCAGGTGCACGATGGGCACGTAGAGCCGGGCGGCCCGCAGCGCCCAGTCGACATAGCGGGTGCGGGCGCCCTCGGCGGCCTGGATCATCCGGGCGATGCCGGCGAGCGCGGTGTCGTCGCCGGTGGCGGTCGCCTCGATCAGCAGGGGGGCGGAGAGGTTGAGGACGCCGGCGTGGATCTCGGACCCCTGGGCGGCGGGCTCGGGCCGGCTCTCGCCGGTGATCATCGAGCGATCGAGGTCGGAGGCGCCCTCGATCACCCGGCCGTCGGCGGGGGCGCGCTCGCCGGCGGCGACCTCGATCCGGTCGCCGGGGCGCAGGTCCTCGACGGCGACGACGCGGCGCACGCCGCCCTCGGCGACGACCGTGGCGGAGTGGGCCTGCAACCCGCCCAGCTCGGCGGCGGCGAGGCGGGCGTGGCGCCGCGCGCCGTGGTCGAGGACCCGGCCCAGCAGCAGGAAGAAACAGAGCGAGACGGCGGCGTCGAAATAGGCGTGCGCGCCGGACTCGGCGACCTCGAAGAGGCTGACGCCGCAGGCGAGGATCAGGGCGAGCGAAATCGGCACGTCCATGTTGACGTGGCCATGGCGCAGGACCCCCAGGGCAGAGCGGAAGAAGGGCATGCCGGCGAAGACCGTGGCCGGCAGCGCGATCAGGGCCGAGACCCAGTGCAGCAGGTCGCGGGTGGCGTCGGAGGCGCCCGACCAGACCGCGACCGACAGCAGCATCACGTTCATCGCCGCGAAGCCCGCGACGGCGAGGCGGGCGAGCAGGTCGCGCCCCTCGCCGTCGCGCTCGGCGTCGTGCATGGCCCGCGCGTCGAAGGGGCGGGCGGGGTAGCCGAGGCGGGAAAGGGCCTCGACCACGTCCTCGGGCTCGGCCTGGGCGGGGTCGTAGGTGGCGGAGACCCGGCGCAGGCTCAGGTTCACGCGGGCGGAGCGCAGGCCGGGGGTCTTCGGCAGGGCCTCCTCGATCCGCTGGATGCAGGCGGCGCAGTGGACGCCGGGGACCAGCAGGTCGAGGCGCTTCAGCCCGCCCTCGGCGTCGGAGACGAAGCGCGCGAGGCCGCCGGTGCGCGCGAAGACGGCCGCCGCCCCGGTGGGGCAGCAGGCGCCCGGCGTCGACCATTCCGGCTGGCCGGGGGCGGCGCCGGAGCGCGCGCCGGGGAGAGGTTCGGCGAGGCTCACCCGTCGCTCCCCGGCTGCGCCTCGGGGGCGGCGTCCTCGGAGGTCACGTAGATCTCGTCGGTGATGTGGTAGCGGTCCTCGCCGCGGCGGGCGTCGATCTCGACCCGCCACATGCCGGCGCCGAGCGCCAGGCGGGTGGCGTAGGCGCCGCGCAGGCCGGGCTCGGGCGCGAGGCCCAGCTCCTGGTCCTGCTGGAGGGTGGCGGGGCGGCCGACCACGGCGGTGACGGCGAGACCGTCGAGCGGCTCGCCGTCGGGCCTCGCGACGCGGACCGTCAGGGCCCCGTCCTCGTAGTCGGAGGCGAAGCGCCAGCCCAGCGCGCGCTCGGCCTTAAGCTCGGCGTCGAAGCGCTGCGCCTCGGCATAGGGGTTGTCGGAGACGAGGCCGGGGAAGCCGCCCACGGCGAGCGTCGCCATGGTCACGTTCACCGCGATGATCACGCCGAAGAAGGCCACCGCGATCAGCAGCACCTTGCGTCCGGTCAGCTCGCGGACGCGCTTGGGGGAGGGAGAGGTCACGGGCGTCGCTCCATCAGGGCCGGGGGGGGGAGAGGCGGGGGGCGCTCACGGCCCCCAGTCCCCGGGTTCGGGCGCGAGGAAGAAAGTGTCCACGGCCACGCGCTCGCGCGTCTCGAGGTCCTCGATCCAGATCTCGACCTCGGCGCGCTCGGTCGGGCGGGCGAAGGGGAGGGTGGTGAGGAACAGGCGCATCTGGCGCAGCTTGTCGGCCTCGACCTCGAACTCCAGCCACTCGAGCCCCTGGATCTCCGCGGTCAGCGGCAGGTCGGAGCGGAAGGAGAGCACGAAGTCGTGGGGCTCCTGGTTCTGGTTGGCGACCTTGATGGTGTAGCCGTTGCGGATCGAGCCGTCGGAGAGGACCACGAAGGTCGGGTTGCGGTCGCGCGCCACGGTCAGGTCGATCGAATCGCGCATGAACAGCGAGACGACGATGCCGAGGCCTATGCCCGCCCACATCACGAAGTAGAGGATCGTGCGCGGGCGCAGGATGCGCTTGATCAGGGGGATGGGCTGGGCCCCCTGCGTCTCGATCGCCTCGTCCTGGAGGGTGACGTAGTCGATCAGGCCGCGGGGCTTGCCGACCTTCTCCATCACGTCGTCGCAGGCGTCGATGCACAGTGCGCAGGTGATGCAGGCGAGCTGCTGGCCGTCGCGGATGTCGATGCCCATCGGGCAGACCGCGACGCAGGCGTTGCAGTCGATGCAGTCGCCGAGCCCCGCGTCGGCGTTCTTCTTGCGGTGCTTGCCCCGCGGCTCGCCCCGCCAGTGGCGGTAGCCGACGGTGATGGTCTTGTCGTCCATCATCGCCGCCTGGATGCGGGGCCAGGGGCACATGTAGATGCACACCTGTTCGCGCATGAAGCCGCCGAAGACGAAGGTGGTGGCGGTCAGCACGGCGACCGAGGCGTAGGCGACGAAGGGGGCCTGGCCGGTGAAGAGGTCGACCAGCAGGCTCGGCGCGTCGGCGAAGTAGAACACCCAGGCGCCGCCGGTGGCGACCGCGATCAGCAGCCAGACCAGCCACTTGGTCGCGCGCAGGCGGGCCTTGCGGGCGTCCCATTTCTGCTGGTGGAGGCGGACGCGGGCGTTGCGGTCGCCCTCGATCCAGCGCTCGACGGTGATGAAGAGGTCGGTCCAGACGGTCTGCGGGCAGGTGTAGCCGCACCAGACCCGGCCGAGCGCGGAGGTGAACAGGAAGAGGCCCAGGCCCGCCATGATCAGCAGGCCCGCGACATAGATGAACTGCTGGGGCCAGATCTCGATCCAGAAGAAGAAGAACCGGCGGTTGGCGAGGTCGACCAGCACCGCCTGGTCCGGCATCGCCGGACCGCGGTCCCAGCGGATCCACGGGGTCAGGTAGTAGATCGCCAGGGTCACGCCCATGATCCACCACTTCAGCGTCCGGAAGGTTCCCTTCACGCGGCGCGGGAAGATCGGGATGCGGGCGGCGTAGAGAGACTGGCCCTGGTTGGAGTCCTGGATGCTCATCTTTCGCCTCGAAACGATTTCGTCGGGGCCCTCATGCGCCCCCGGCGGCGGCGGAACCTTGACGCAGGTCAACGCCGGATGCGGCGTCCTGTCCGCGGACGCGGCGTCGACCCGATATATCACGCGATGGTGATATGTTTGCTTCGGCCCGGGCCGCGCGGGGCGGCCGGGGCGGGCGGTCTGCGATTCCCGCGCGGCGGGAAAGTCGGGGGGAAGTCTAGCCGCGCACCCGCCTGGAACAAGACGGCCCGGCGCCGCAAGCGGAGCCGGGCCGCGCCAGATCCGGGCCGATACGCGCCCGGGGTCGCCATGCTGGGGGCATGGCCTGGACGATGCACGCAGCGGCCGTCCAGTCGCCGCAGGGGTTTTCTGCCCCCGGAGCGGGCGAAGCGCCTTTATGCAGGTCAACGTGGGCGACGGAAGCGGCCGCGCGCGGTCACGAAGGATCTATGCGGCGTGAGCGTCCGGGCCTGCGGGCGAGGGGGCGGAGGGCTCGGGTCGGACGAGGCTGGGGAGGGGCCGGGGAGGGGGAAGGGCGGCCCGGCGCGGGTGAGTCGCGCCGGGCCTGCGGAGCCTCTTGGCCGGGCCGCTACGCGCCCGGAGGAGACCACGCTGGGGACGTGGTCGGGATCGGATACGCCAGGTCGATCCCAGGGTCCCGACGGTGGGGGTCGTCGCCGTCGGCTCCGGGACTCGGTATGCCACAGGTTGAGAGAGAACAAAATCGTTTTCTACCCTAACCATCTCGAAGAGATGCCCCGAACGTCAAGTATAGATTCTGCAACTTTCGCCGATCCGCCCGGAAGTCCTTCAAGTCCTCGCAGGATGACCTTCAGGTAAAGGAAAACGCCCGGCCGAGGTCGGCCGGGCGTTCGGGATCTTCTGCGTCAGCCCCGCCCCGCGTCCTCCGGAGGGAGGGCGCGGGGCGGGCGAGGGTCACTCGGCCGCCGTCTCGCCGCCGCCCAGGCCGTGCACGTAGATGGCGACCTGCTTGACCTCGGCCTCGCTCAGGCGGCCCAGCCAGTTGGGCATCACGCCGAAGCGCGAGTCGTGCACCGTCTGCGAGATCGCCGCCCGGTCCCCGCCGTAGAGCCAGATGGCGTCGGCGAGGTTCGGGGCCCCCTGGTCCTGCATGCCGCGGCCGTCCTCGCCGTGGCAGGCGGCGCAGTTGTCGAGGAACACCTGCTCGCCCGGCTCGGCCAGGGCGGGGTCGGCGTCGGAGCGCGACAGGCCGTAGACGTATTCGACCACCTGCGCGATCTGCTCGTCCTCCAGCAGCCCGTCCTGCCCGAAGGCCGGCATCTGCGACCAGCGGGTGTCGGGGTCGGCGTCCCAGCGGATCCCGTGGGAGACGGTCTGCACGATCGCCTCGCGGGTGCCGCCCCACAGCCAGTCGTCGTCGTTGAGGTTGGGATAGCCCACGCCCCCCGCCGCGCCCGAGCCGTGGCACTGCGCGCACCAGGTCTTGAACAGGGCCGAGCCGCCGGCGGTCGCGAACTGCAGCAGCTCGGGATCCTGGGCGATCGCCTCGACGTCCATGGCCGCGATCTTGTCGACGTAGATCGACTGGGCGTCGCGGGCCTCGGCGATGGTCTCCATCACCTCCTGGCGGGAGGAGTAGCCCAGCACGCCGCCGGTGGCCGAGGAGATCAGCGGCCAGGCCGGGAAGGCGATGGTGTAGAGCAGGGCCCAGACCACCGTCGCGTAGAAGGTGTAGAGCCACCACCGCGGCATCGGGTTGTCGAGCTCCTTGATCCCGTCCCACTCGTGGCCGGTGGTCGGGACGCCGGAGAGTTCGTCGACGTCGGTCTTGTCGTGGTCCGCCATCTCAGCGCCCCCCGTCCATGTCGGAGCCCTTGCCCGGGCCCGTGGCCGGCGCGGCGTCGTAATCGTCGCGCAGCGGGATCCTCGCGATGTCGCGATGCAGCTTCCGGGCCCCCGGGCGCAGCGCGAACAGAACGCAGCCGATGAAGAAGCTCATCATCGCCAGCAGCCACCAGCTGTCGGCGAAGTGACGGAGCCAGGTGTAGGTGTCGTCCATGTCTGCCTCCTTTCGCTCAGCGGCTGGTTTCGACTTCGTAGGTCGAGAAGTCGACCATCGTGCCCAGCACCTGCAGATAGGCGATCAGGGCGTCGAGCTCGGTGATCTCGGCCCGGCCGTCGAAGTTGCGGATGTTGGCGCCGGGATAGGCCTCGAGCAGCGCGTCGTAGCGGGCGCTGTCGGGGTCCACCTGGGCCACCACGTCGGCCCGGGCGTAGGTGACGTTGTCCTCGGTGTAGGGCACGCCGACCATGATCTGCGCCTCGAGA
>Ga0310345_10002108_pt1 | contig 20645 bp, 13 predicted proteins | sample HC15DNA20500_MG_FD_204667 | JGI IMG/M metagenome (GOLD analysis project Ga0310345, IMG submission 204667) | Marine microbial communities from station ALOHA, North Pacific Subtropical Gyre - HC15-DNA-20-500_MG | ecosystem: Environmental > Aquatic > Marine > Oceanic | place: Pacific Ocean: North...
TCGCAGGCGGTTTCCAACCTGATCGACAATGCCCTGAAATACGGTCAGGCGGAGAAGCAGGCATTGCAGGTATCGACGCGGTCTGTTGAGCACAGCCTGCAGATTTGTGTAGCCGATAACGGTCCGGGAATTGCGGAAAGAGACAGAGACAAAGTCACCAAGCGTTTTGTGCGGCTGGAGGAGAGCCGCACCAAACCCGGCAATGGTCTCGGCCTCAGTCTGGTCAATGCGGTGGCGCAACTGCATGGCGGAACGCTTGAGTTCTCTGACAACGGGCCGGGCCTGAAGGCATGCATGGTCATTCCCGCGGGAGCCGGAAAGTGAACGCCCCTCCCATTGCATGGTCCGCGCCGCCCAAGCCAATCAGGCCGGTCACCAAGACCAAGGCGGCCGGTTGGCTGAAGGATCTGCACGGAAGACTTGAAAGCGAGGAATTCGCCTCCTTGTCCGCAGCACTAAAGGCCGACGAGGACTTTTCCGCCTTCCTGTCGGCTGTGTTCGATCTTTCCCCTTACTTGCGCGAAACCGCGCTCACGCGGCCCAAACGGCTGGCGGACATACTTGCCGCTCCGCCTTCGGACGCATTGGAAGCCATTCTAGAAGGGGTAGGTGATTGCGGGGTGCGCGCCGAAAGCGAGTCGGCGGTGAAAGAGGCGTTGCGCCGCGCCAAGGCAAAGGTGGCGCTGCTCTGTGGCCTCGCCGATCTGGGCGGCTGGTGGAAGGGCGAACAGGTGACACTGGCCTTGTCACGTTTCGCCGATGCGGCACTCGCCGCCACGCTCGACTTCCTCCTGTTGCAGCTACATCGCTCGGAAAAGCTGGTGCTACCCGATACGAAGAACCCGCAAACGGGCAGCGGTCTCATCGTACTCGGCATGGGAAAATACGGTGCCCGCGAACTCAACTATTCTTCCGATATCGACATCATCGTCTTCTTCGACCCCGATGCGATGAAGCTCAATACCGATGACCCGGTGTCGCTGTACACGCGGTTGGTGAAATCGCTGATCCGCATCATGCAGGAGCGTACCGGCGACGGATATGTCTTCCGCACCGATCTGCGATTGCGGCCCGATCCGGGTTCCATGCCGCTTGCGATCCCCTTGGAACTGGCGCTCAACTATTACGAGGCCTATGGCCAGAACTGGGAGCGCGCGGCGATGATCAAAGCACGCCCTGTGGCGGGTGATCTCGATGCCGGGCAAGCCTTTCTGAAAGAGATCGCACCGTTCGTCTGGCGCAAATATCTCGACTATGCCGCCATCTTCGATGTCCACTCGATCAAACGCCAGATACAGGCGCACAGGGGTTTCGGTTCGGTCGCTGTAGCAGGTCACAACGTAAAGCTCGGACGCGGCGGTATCCGCGAGATCGAATTCTTCGCCCAGACCCAGCAATTGATCGCCGGGGGCCGCATCCCGCAACTGCGCTGCCTGAAGACGCTCGACGCGCTGGCCGGTCTTGAAAAGGAAGGCTGGATTGACGCCGAAGCGCGTGACGAATTGTCAAAAGCCTACTGGTATCTGCGTGATGTCGAGCACCGCATCCAGATGGTGGCCGATGAACAAAGTCATGTGTTGCCGGAAGACGCTGCGGGTCTGAAGCGCATCGCCCACATGATGGGTGAGGAACCGGCTGCGTTTGAGAAACACCTGCTGAAAGTCCTGCGAACCGTCGAAAAACACTATGCAGAACTGTTTGAAGCAGCCCCCGAACTGGGTGGTGGCGGCAATCTGGTTTTCACCGGTGACGACGAGGACCCGGCTACGGTCGAGACCCTGTCGAAGATGGGGTTCAGGCAGCCATCGGAGGTCATTCGGGCCGTTCGCGGCTGGCACTACGGCCGCATCGCAGCGGTCCGCTCATCGCAGGCTCGCGAGATACTCACCGAACTGACACCTGGCCTGCTGGAAGCCATTGCGGCCACCGGCGCAGCTGACCGCACGCTTGCCGCTTTCGACAGGTTTCTTGGCGGCCTGCCTGCGGGCATCCAGTTCTTCTCGCTGATGAAATCCAATCCGGGAATGTTGAACCTGCTGATGCTGATCCTGGGTTCGGCGCCACGGCTGGCCGACATCATCACCCGCCGCCCGCATGTGTTCGACGGGTTGCTCGATCCGGCTTTCAGCCAGTCCGTGCCGGATGCAGAGACCATGCGCGAAACGCTGGAAGGCGCGCTTGCCCGCGCCCCGGTCTACGAAGCCAAGCTCGATGCGGCGCGCATCTTTGCCGCCGAACAGAAATTCCTGATTGGCGCGCGGCTATTGACGCACACCATCGACGCAGAACGTGCCGGTCACCAGTTCACAATGCTGGCCGACGTGCTGATCCAGGCCATACTCGATTGTGTATGCGCTGAGTTCGCCGATACGCACGGCAGAGTGCCCGGTGCGCGGTTGTGTGTGCTGGGCATGGGCCGCCTCGGCAGCCGCGAACTGACCGCCGGGTCCGATCTCGATTTGGTGCTGCTGTACGACCATGACCCTGAGGCCGAGCAGTCAGACGGCGCCAAGCCACTGGCGGTTTCGCAATACTTCATCCGGCTGACCCAGCGTCTGATCGCCGCCATGAGTGCGCCCACTGCAGAGGGCGTGGTCTATGAACTGGATTTCCGCCTGCGCCCCTCCGGCAATGCCGGGCCGCTGGCGACACATATCGAGGCTTTCGCCAAATATCAGCGTCAGGAAGCCTGGACCTGGGAGCGTCAGGCGCTAACCCGCGCCCGGCCGGTAGCCGGTGACCCGGCCTTCATGAGCGAGATCGAAGGCTTGGTGCGCGAACTGTTGACCGCGCCTGGAGACAGCAAGAAACTCGCCAGTGAGATTGCCGACATGCGCTGGATGATCGACAAGGAAAAGGGTTCAAAAAACCCTTTCCACATCAAGGCGGTCCCGGGGGGAATGGCCGATGTGGAGTTTCTTGCGCAGTGGGCCGCTCTGTCGGATGGTCTGGATGACGGAAGGGAGCATGACCCAGCCATCCCTGCGATGATTGCGGCTGCACCCGACAAGCTTCTCAATCCCGCCTTGCGTGAGCAGTTGCGCAATGCATGGCAACTCTACAACACGGTGTTTCAGATTCTGCGCATCTGCATCTCGGAATCGTTCGAACCCGCTCAGGCTCCTGCAGGATTGAATGAATTGCTGAGCCATCTGCTCGACATGCCCGACATCAAGTTTGTCGAGTCTGAACTGAAGAATACCCAGAAGTCGGTCCGCGAAAGCTTCAACCGTTGTCTGGGATAGTAATCTGCAATTGCTGGCGGGAAACCGGCATTGCAGGAATGGGGCCTTCCGCCCTGCATCGGGGGTGACGATGCAAAAAGGAGAAGTGAAATGAACAAGACTGTAGCAGCACTCTGCGTCACCGCGCTTGCGATCCCGCTCGCTGCCCCGGCATTCGCCGACAGGGGGGCAGGATACAGCGGCAAGGGTGGGTTTCATCGCATGGGAGCACGCATGTTCGAGAAGGCGGACACCAATTCCGACGGCGCGATCACGCTCGAGGAGGTTAATGCCCGCATGCAGGAGCGCTTGAGTCAAGCGGACAGCGACGGCGATTCATCCGTGACCAAGGCGGAGATCATCGCTGCCATAGAACAGCATGCCGACCACCGCCGCGCGAAGCGCTTTTCTGGAACGATCGCAGACCGGCTCGTTTATCACCTCGATGTGGACGACAACGGGTCCGTCACACTCTCGGAAGTTGAAAATCGTGCCGGAAAGCTGTTTGCGCTGATGGACTTCAATGATGACGGCAAGGTCGAGAAGGCCGAGATCCGCCGCTCCATGCCGCATCGCGCCGGGCGCCACGGCAGGTTCCACCGTATCAGCCGCTGGTGGCATCGCGACCGCGATGGGGACGATGACGAACGCGACGAATAGGAAGGGAAACTTCCAGGATTTGTCCCTGAAGCCTCGTCTGACTGGAGATCAGTAATCAGGCCGGCCGCATGCTCAGGATGCGGCCGGCTTGTCCTTCTTGGCCGACGGGCCGGTGCCGGATTTCGGCAGGCGCAGGGATACGATGGTTCCCTTGCCGGGCTTGGACCGGATCTTCATCGCACCGCCATGCATCTGGGTAAGCGAACGCGAGATCGCCAAACCAAGACCCGATCCCTTGTGGCTTTTGGTGAACTGGTTTTGCACTTGTTCGAAGGGACGGCCCAGCCGCTTGAGATCTTCTGACGAAATACCCACGCCGGTATCCTCGATCGTCACCATCACGTTGGCGCCAACCTCGCGCGCACGCACGAAGACCCGCCCTCCATCCTTGGAGAATTTGACCGCATTCGAAAGCAGGTTGAGCAGAATTTGCTTGATTGCCCGGCGGTCGGCGTTGAGTGACAACGTGTCTGCCAGTTCCTCCACTATCTCGATATTGCGGTCCTGCGACTGGTAGGAAATGATTCGCAGTGTCTCTTCGATGATCTCGTTGAGCACCACCGGTTGCGGCTCGATGATGAAGCGGCCAGCCTCGATTTTCGACATGTCGAGAATGTCGTTGATAACGCCCAGCAGGTAGGATCCGCTTTCGTGGATGTCGCGCGAATATTCGGCATATTTCTCCGAACCGAGTGGCCCGAACATCGCGTTGTTGAGGATTTCCGAAAAACCGATAATGGCATTGAGCGGTGTGCGCAGTTCGTGACTGATATTGGCAAGAAACTCTGACTTGGCCTTGTTCGCTGCTTCGGCGCGGTGCGTTTCCGCGGCGTATTTTTCCGCCAGTTCCGTTAATTGCTGGGCCTGGCGTTCCAGCGTCCTGCGTGCCTTTTTCTGGGCCTCCACCGAAGCCTTCAGCCGGCTTTCCGAATCGATGAGGCGGCGCTCATGCGATTTCATCGCGGTGATATCCATGCCGACCGAAACGAACCCGCCATCATTGGTCCGTCGCTCCGCGATGTGCAGCCAGCGCCCGTCCTCCAACTGGGCTTCCATCGTGCGGGCGCCGTCGTCATTGGCATCGCCGGAAATCAGTTTGGAGTTGACCGTGGGCGTAGTTGCGGCGGCGATGACGTCAGCGTGGCGCGCGCCAGGTCGGGCCAGTTCGGCGGGTATCCCGTGCAATTGCTGGTACTTCGAATTGCACATGATAAGCTTCTTGTCGGCATCCCACAGCACGAAGGCTTCCGACAGGTTTTCAATCGCTTCGCGCAACCGCAAATCCTGGCGGCGGTTTTGGCGCTTCAGGGCCTGTTGCTCGGAAATGTCGACGGCAATGCCGATTAGATGCGGATCGCCATTGACGTTGCGGGTCATCTGCGCGCGTGCGCGTACCCACACCCAGCTTCCCTCCTTGTGGCGCATGCGGAAGGCGGTATCGACTTCATGGCGGTCTTCGACCAGCACCTGATTGGCGAGCTGGTAGAGATCGGTGTCGTCGGGATGCACCAGGGCCGAAACCTCTCCAAAGCCCATCACCTCCTCGCGCGGCTCCATGCCGAGCAATTGGTACATGGATTCCGACCAGTAGATGTTGCCGCGTGACAAATCCCAGTCCCACAAGCCGGCGCGACCACGCGACAAGGCGGCATCGAAGCGGTTCTGGGTTAGACGATAGATTTCGTCAGCTTCCTGTGCGCGCGCGCTTTGCGCGAAATAGGCGTAGAGGATGACCAACAATATGCTTGATGTGCCGACGAAGAGGGTGACGTTGAGGGATACAGCCTTGCGCCAGTCTCCGAAGATCGCTTCCTCCGGTTGAACAAGCGTGATTCCGCCAAGTGGCGCTTCTGCGAACCGGTGGGCCGCTATTGCCTTTTCACCATTGACCAGCGTCACTTCCCTCGTGTCAGCGCGCTTGCCGAAGGTGGTGAGCAGCAGCGAATCCCCGACAATCGTTTCCAGCGGTTGACCATGCCTCGTTGGCCAGTAGGGCGCGGAGGCGACGATCATGCCGTCCTCATCGGAAATGATCACCTGCCTGCCGTGACGCAGGTAACGCGATGGGACCGTATCGGCGACAAGGTTCTGTAACGCCTGCGTTTGCCCGCGCGGGTCTTCTGGCATTTCAAGCGTGGCGATGCGCACATCCAGCAGTTCGGCGATGAAATTCATCTCGCTCTGCGCGGAATCCATGATGGACACGGCCTGCGCGTTCAGCTGCATCCAGCGTGCAGCGCCCACGATCGCCAGAAAAATGACGATCAGAACCGGGACCAGCCGACGCAGCAGGCCCTCGGCATTGACCAGCCGTTCATACGCGGGATGGCTGAGCAGGCGCGCATAGCCGGCCACGAAGCGTCGAGCGTCGTTTCCCGCCGCAGGGAAACGACGCCCACGCAAGCGCCGCACATCGGCCTGCGCCATCAGCCGGCCTCCTCGATTTTTCCACGTATCCGCCCCGGCCGCGCCGCGCAGCCGAATCACTTCCACTTTGAATCAGGACGAATCAGCTTGTCCAGAGTCCGTGATGCAAAAAAGAGTCAAGGCCCCCGGCATGGCAATGCAGGCACTTGAGTGGATCACCCGGCCAGCATGCGGTCGAGTATGTCACGGCTATCGCGTGACAGCTCGGTCTGCGCAGAAAGCTGTTTGAGCGCGCCCTGCGCCAGTTTGCGCCGTTTCGGCTCAAGCGCCCGCCAGGAGCGGTAAGCCGTGAGCAGACGGGCAGCCACCTGAGGGTTGATGCGGTCGAGCTCACCGATCCTGGCGGCCATCAGGTCATAGCCTTTGCCGTTGGCCGCGTTGAACCCGGTGGGATTGTTCATGGCGAACTGCCCCAGTACCGACCGCACCCTGTTGGGGTTCTTCATTGAAAATGCCGGGTGCTCCATCAGTTTTTCGATGGTGCGCACGCTACCCTTGCCCGGTGCGCTCGCCTGAACGCCGAACCATTTGTCCATGACCAGCGCGTCATCTCGATACATTTCCTCGAACCGCGAAAGCGCATCTTCCGCCGCGTCATCCCCCGGATGGCAGTGGACGATACGGATAAGCGCTGCAAAGCGGTCGGTCATGTTTGCGGCATTGGCGTACTGGACGAGGCTCTGAGCTATCGCCGTCTTGCTGCCGGCCATGACGCCGAGCGTTATCAAAACGTTGTTGAGCGCGCGCTTGCCGGCGGCTTCCGCATCAGCCGAATAATCAGCACCTGCCTCGATGCCGGTCGAGGGATCGATGCCCAACTCCAACTGGATCGACTCGCGAAGGTGTTCAATCGCCGTGCCTGCCTCCCGCACCAATGCGGTACGCGCCTTGTAGATGGCGTCAGGATCGACATTCTTGCCGATGACACGGGCGATTTCGGCTTCTGCGGGCAATGCCAGCAACTGCGCCCGGAAGGCAGGTTCCAGCGTGCTGTCCCTGGCAGTCGCCGCCATGATCTCGCCGAGCCGCTCGTCTGTTGACGGTTTCTTGCCGCGGGAGACGGATTTTGCCGCCGCAACGAGGAGCTTTAGGGCGTATTCCTGCAATGCCTGCGAGCGATTGAACGGATCGCTGTCATGGCGCGCAAGCAGGGCAAGATCGGATTTCTTCTGCTTTGCTTCGATGGCCACCGGCGCGCTGAACCCGCGGTTTACCGAAAGGGCAGGGCGCTTACCCACTCCGCGGAAAGTAACCTTGGTCTTGCGCCTGGAAAGCGCAAGCACATCACCCCTTACCTCGGCGCCACTGATCTCACTGGCGATGATCTCACCATCCTTGCCAACCAGACCCAGCCGGAGCGGGATCAGCATCGGCTTCTTGTTTTTCTGTCCGGGAGTGGGCGGGACGGACTGTTCAATTTCGACTACCAGCCGGTCCTTGCCCTTCTTGTAGTCGCTGGTGAGTTTGACCGCGGGCGTTCCGGCCTGCTCGTACCACAGCGAAAACTGCGAAAGATCGGTTTCGGTCGCGTCCACAAAGCATTTCAGGAACTGTTCGATCGTTGCCGCCTCGCCATCATGTCGGTCGAAATACAGGTCCATGCCGCGTCTAAAGCCGTCGCGGCCGAGCAGGGTCGCAAGCATGCGCACGATCTCGGCGCCCTTTTCGTAGACCGTCGCCGTATAGAAATTGTTGATCTCGCGATACTCACGCGGGCGCACCGGATGGGCCAGCGGACCCGCATCTTCTGGAAACTGGCTGGCCCTCAGCGTGCGCACATCGCCGATGCGTTGCACCGCTCGTGAACGTTCATCCGCGGTGAACTCCTGATCGCGGTAGACCGTCAGCCCTTCCTTGAGGCAAAGCTGGAACCAGTCGCGGCAGGTGATGCGGTTCCCCGTCCAGTTGTGGAAATACTCATGCGCGATGACGCGCTCAATTCCTGCATAGTCGGCGTCGGTGGCGGTTTCGGGATCGGCCAGCACATAGCGGTCGTTGAAGATATTGAGTCCCTTGTTCTCCATCGCCCCCATGTTGAAATCCGATACGGCGACAATGTTGAACACGTCGAGATCGTATTCCCGCCCGAACACTTCTTCGTCCCAGCGCATGGAACGCACGAGCGCATCCATGGCGTAGCCCGCCCGGTTTCCTTTTCCCTTCTCGACATGGATGCCGAGCTTTACCGGTCGTCCTGAAGCGGTGGTGAATTCCCGCCAGACGCTGTCTAAATCGCCCGCGACCAATGCGAAGAGATAGGATGGCTTGGGGTGGGGGTCGTGCCAGGTGGCGTAATGCCTGCCTTCGGGCAGGTCGCCGGTCTCCACGCAATTGCCATTGCCAAGCAATAGCGGATTGGCCTGTTTGTCCGCCTCGATGCGGGTGGTGTAGACCGCCAGTACATCCGGCCGGTCCGGGAAGAACGTGATGCGCCGGAAGCCTTCCGCTTCGCATTGCGTGCAGTAGTTGCCGCCCGATCTGTAAAGACCCATGAGCTTCGTATTGGCGGTAGGGTTCAGCCGGGTCACGACCTGGACTTCAAACTTCTGACCAGCCGGTGGATTGGGGATGGTAAGGTTAGTCGCATCAAGCCGGTATTCGGTTTGCGCAATCTCGACACCATCGATTTTCAGGGAGACCAACTCCAGTTCGTCGCCGTCGAGTACGAGCGGCGTTCCAACCTCGATGCCCTCATTGCGTTCGAACACGGTTTTCACCGCGACCAGGGTTTGTTCGGGTTCCAGCTGGAACACGAGATCGACCTGGCGGGCCGTGTAGGCTGGCGGGCGGTAGTCTTTCAGGCGGACGGTGTTGCCCTGATCGGTTCTCAATGGACAGGCTTTCTTGTAAGGCTGGGAAGGGACCGTGGTCGCGCACCATTTGCATGGCCGCGCCAGTTCCACCAGAAACCATGAGATGAATCAAGCATGACCATTCACGGCTCGCTTCTGGCGCTCAAGACCCATCGCGAACGCATCGAAAAGACCTCCATGCGGGAACTGTTTGCTGCCGATCCGGGCCGGTTCGAGCGGTTCTCGCTGCAGCTTGACGATCTGCTGTTCGACTACTCCAAGAACCGGGTGGATGCCGAGGTGATGGCGGCACTTTGTGACCTGGCGCGCTTGGCTAACGTCGAGGAGCGTCGCGATGCCATGTTCGCGGGCCGCAGGATCAACACGACCGAGGACAGGTCTGTTCTGCACACCGCTTTGCGCGGCCCTGCAGGCGCAGAGCTGATTGTCGATGGGGAAGATGTGATTGCGCAGGTCCACATGGTTCTCGGCAAGATGCGTCAGTTTGCCGATGCTATGCGCGATGGTGGTTATTGCGTCTCCGGAGGAAACGTGACCGACGTGGTCAATATCGGCATTGGCGGCTCCGATCTCGGTCCTGCCATGGCGGTTCGGGCGCTGGCACCCTATTGCGACGGTCCGCGTGTGCATTTTGTTTCAAATGTCGATGCCGCCGATCTCATCGATACGGTGAAGGGTCTGGATCCGGCGACGACCTTGTTCATTGTTGCTTCCAAGACCTTTACGACAGCCGAAACCATGACCAACGCCGCCTCGGCGCGTGCCTGGGTAGAGACTGCGGTTGGAGCGCAGAACGCTGCCGCGCACTTCGCAGCTCTTTCCACCAATCTGGAGGCGACTGCGGCTTTCGGCATTCCGCCGGAACGCACCTTCGGCTTCTGGGAATGGGTCGGCGGCCGCTATTCGATCTGGTCGGCCATTGGCCTGTCGCTGATGGCCGCCATCGGATCGGACCGTTTCGACGAGTTTCTGGCCGGCGGGCATGAGGTGGATACCCATTTCCGCGAAGCGCCACTCGCGGCGAACATTCCGGTGGTCATGGCGCTGCTTGGAATCTGGCATCGCAACGTCTGGGGCTTCGCCAGTCAGGCTGTGCTGCCCTATGACGACAGGCTGGCACGGTTTCCCGCCTATCTGCAGCAATTGGAAATGGAATCGAACGGCAAGGGCGTTGCCATCGACGGCGGCCCGCTCGCGATGGACACCGGGCCGGTCATCTGGGGTGAGCCTGGTACGAACGGCCAGCACGCATTCTACCAGTTGATCCACCAGGGCACGCAGATCATACCCTGTGATTTCCTGCTTGCTGCGCAAACCCATGCGGACCCATCGATCCCCTCGGAGGATGACCATCACCTCATGCTGGCCGCAAACTGCATGGCGCAGTCACAGGCGCTGATGGAAGGCAAGACGTTATCGCAAGCGCGCGCGGAACTCGCCGCCACCGGCATGGACGAATCTGCTATCGAGCGGCTGGCGCCGCACAAGACTTTTCCGGGCAATCGTCCCTCAAGTACGTTTCTCTATCCCAAGCTGACGCCGCACATGCTGGGCATGTTGATCGCGCTGTACGAGCACAAGGTCTTCGTGCAGGGCGTCGTCTGGGACATCAATTCCTTCGACCAGTGGGGCGTGGAACTGGGCAAGGTGCTGGCCAGGAAGATCGAGCCTGTATTGCGCGGCAAGGAACCCGCTGAGGGCATTGGTGACGCGTCGACCCTGGGCCTCATCTCGACCTTCGAGAAGTTGCGCAGCCGGTGATTGGTATTTACGTCGTATAGCCACGCCCGTGCGGTGAGCGGGTAAGCTCCTGATGGTGCTTGGCCTCGCGCCAGACCATGTAAATCGATGAAACGACGATAATGCCGGCACCGATCCAGGTATTGATACCCGGAAGCGAGGCAAACAGCCACCAGCCAAAAAAGGTCGCATAGAGCAGGCGGACATAGTCGAGTGAAGCCAGCAGTGAGGCCTCGCCCCATTTATAGGCCATGATATTGCTCATCTGGGCGACATAGGAGATCGCACCCAACCCGATCAACAGCATCCATTCGCCTGGGGTCGGCCATTGCCAGAAGTAGATCGCCGGCCCGGCGGTCGCCAAGCCAACACCGACAGCCTGCCAGGAGAGGATGGTGATGGGTCTTTCCGTGCGCGACATCAGCCGGATCAACACCATGACGAGACCGGCGCCAGCTGCGCCCGCCAGTGCCATCAGACCATAGTAGGAAAAACTGTCGGTCCCCGGCTGCATCATGACCGCAACGCCGAGGAAACCGGCGGCAACGGCCAGCCAGCGCCTTGGTCCCACGGATTCCGCCAGTATGAAGATCGCGAAGATCGTGATGAAAAAACTCTTGGCGAAGCCGAGCGCGGTCGCGTCTGCAAGCGGCAGGTGAATGACTGCGGTGAAACCGCAGGTCATTGCGACCAGCGCGCACGCAACTCGCAGGACTTGCAGGCCCGGTCTCGTGGTCTCCAGGCTGCCGGGAAAATCCCTCAATATCTGGGGGGCAACTATCGCGGTCATGAAGACCTGCCGCATGAAGAGTATCTGCATGATGTGCAGGTCGGATCCCAGCAGCTTGATAATGACCGTCATCACGGTCAGCAGGGCCGCGGCGATCGTCAGCATCGCGGCACCCTTCAGATTACTGGGCAGGGCGCTGGCCGTTCCCCGGATGTCATGAAATAGCATGGGCAGGTCCTGAAGTCTTTTCGCAGGTTCCGGAGTCTCAGGCAAACGCAATGGCGCATGGGTGGCATGCGCTGAGGGAGGGGCTGAAAAGTTTCCGCGTGTTGCTTGTCCGGCGCGCCCCGCGCTATAGCTATGGCCTGAGGCAGGCAGATCAGCCACGGCCATTCATCCGTCAGTTTTCGATTTCGAGGTCCTTTCATGAACGAGCTTGTGCAGGCAAAATTCGGCATGGGTGCTGCAGTCCGCCGCAAGGAGGATGCCGCATTCGTTACTGGGCACGGCCACTACACGGATGATTTCATGCCGCAGGGTTTGCTGCATGGCTATGTCCTGCGCTCGCCCTACGGGCATGCCCGCATCAGTTCCATCGATGTTGCGGCAGCCCGGGAGCACCCCGGTGTTCACCTGGTGCTGACAGCTGCCGAAATCGGGCACCTGAAGCCGATCCGCAGCGTCACGCTCGTCAAGCAGGTCGACGGCACTGCTACGCCGCCGCGCGATATTCCCCTGCTTTGTGGCGAGATCGTGCGTCATGTCGGCGATGCTGTTGCCTTCATAGTCGCTGACAGCGTTCAGACCGCCCGCGATGCATCGGAATTGATCGAGATCGACTACGAAATGATCGACGCCGTCGCTGGCACCGAGGCCGCCCTGGCGGAGGGCGCGCCCTTGGTTTACGACGATGCGCCCGGGAACATCGCTTTCAACTCCGAACTCGGCGAGAAGGCGAAGACGCACGCCGCCTTCGAGAAGGCCGCCAAGGTTACCGAGGTCAAGCTCGTCAACAACCGGCTGATCTGCAACTACATGGAACCGCGCTCCTGCCTGGCAGAATGGGTTGGGGATGAGGACCGCTGGTCGGTCGTGGTGTGTTCACAGGGCGTCTTCGGCATGCGCAACGCGCTCACCGCCGTAATGGGTGTGGAGGCGGACAAGATCCACGTGCGTACCCCTGATGTCGGAGGGGGCTTCGGAACCAAGGTCTTCATCTACCGTGAATATCCGCTTGTGCTCGAGGCTGCAAAACAGCTTGGAAAACCGGTCAAATGGACGTCTGACCGCAGCGAGCATTTCGTCGCTGACGCGCACGGTCGCGACAACGTCACCACCGCACGCATGGCGATGGACGAAAGCGGCAAGTTCCTCGGTCTGGAGATCAAGCTATTGGCGGCAATGGGTGCATACCTACATTATTTCGGCCCCTATATCGCCAATCTCGGGCCGACCATGTCGACCGGCGTTTACGACATTCCGGCATTGCACGTCGACATTATCGGGGTGCTTTCCAATACCACGCCGACGGACGCCTACAGGGGCGCCGGTCGGCCTGAGGCAGCCTATCTGATTGAGCGGTTGGTGGACCAATGCGCTGTTGATATGGGGCTTGCACCAGAGGAAATCCGTCGCCGCAACTTCATTAAACCTGAACAGATGCCGTACACCACGCCGGGCAACCGCATGTACGACACGGGGGAGTTCGACGGCCACATGACGCTCGCCATGGAGCGTGCCGGCTGGGGGGACTTCGAAAAACGCGCTGATGAAGCGAAATCGCATGGCCGCATTCGCGGCATCGGCATGGCAACCTATGTCGAGGCTTGCGCCTTTGCCGGTTCCGAACCCGCCTTTCTGGAATTGCTGAATGATGGAACCTTCACCCTCAAGATTGGTACCCAGTCGAATGGGCAGGGCCATGCCACCGCCTATGCCCAGCTTGCGGCTCAGCATCTTGGAGGTGACTATGAGATCATCCAGGTCCGTCAGGGCGACACCGACGAGCTAAAGAGCGGTGGGGGCACCGGCGGTTCGCGCTCGCTTCCGTTGGGCGGTGCGTCGGTCATGCAGGCGGCAGAGGCGCTGTCGGTGAAGCTGAAGAAGCTTGCCTCTGATGAATTGGAGGCCGATGCTGGCGACATCGAATTGCTGGACGGCAAGGCGCAAATTGCCGGAACGGATCGTTTCATCACCTTCGCCGATCTGGCGGCAAAAGCAAAAGATCCCGATGATCTAAAGGGCGAAGGCGAGTTCAAGCAGGCCGAAGCGACCTATCCCAACGGCACGCATATTTGCGAGGTCGAGATCGATCCGGCGACCGGAATAATCGAGATCCCCAAATACACCATCGTTGACGACTTCGGCGCCACCGTTAACCCGCTGTTGCTGGCAGGTCAGGTGCATGGCGGCGTTGTGCAGGGCATCGGCCAGTGTATCAACGAGCATGTGGTCTACGACGAGGACGGCCAGTTACTGACGGCAAGCTTCATGGATTACTCCATGCCTGTCGCCAGCGAACTGCCGAACTTCGACTTCGAGACCCGCAACGTGCCTTCCACCACCAATGTTATGGGCATGAAGGGCGCGGGAGAAGCCGGCACTATCGGGGCCTGTCCAGCTGTCATGAACGCCATTGTCGATGCGCTGCGTCGCGAGTACGGTATTGGCCATATCGACATGCCGGCCACGCCGCTTGCCGTGTGGAAGGCAATACAGGCAGCAAGCTGACGCTTCGCAAGTGCTGGCCTTCACCACCGCCGTCATCTTCCTGATGATCACGCCGGGCCCCGGCGTGTTGAGCACCGCCGGGGTAGGTGCTGCCTATGGTGGCCGCCCCGGCCTGCATTACGTCGGCGGCCTGTTCGCCGGTAACAACATTGTCGTGCTGCTGGTTGTGACCGGCATTGCTGCAGCTGTGCTGGCGCTGCCCTATGCTCGACCGGTGCTGTTTGCGGCCTCGCTTTGCTACCTGCTCTATCTGGCGGCAAAGATTGCATTCGCCGGTTCACGTCTCGCCTTCATCCATTCCGAGACTCCGCCCGGTTTTTCCGGCGGGCTGGCGCTACAGCTAGTCAATCCCAAATGCTATCTGGTCAACGCGGCAATCTTCTCCGGGTTTGCCTTCTGGCCGGAGAACCTGGTTGGTGAGGCGATCGTCAAGTTCGCCATTTTGAACCTCGTGTGGATACCCGTTCATTTCCTGTGGTTGTATGCCGGAATATTTCTCAATCGCCTCGATCTGGGAAGGGGAATGCAAACGGCAATCAATGCCGCAATGGCCACCGCCATGCTGGCCGTTGTTGCCATCGCCGCATTCTCCGCGATGCGGGACGGGCTCTGACCGCCCTTGAACGAAGCGCCCCGCGGCGTTATGTGAAATCTGCTCATGGAGGTGCCCGGCAACAGTGATCCGGGCTGAGAGGCACAAGCCAACTCTTTGAACCTGATCCGGGTTGTGCCGGCGTAGGGAATGAGGCTTTACCGAAATTGCTTCACCGCACCGGCACACCCGCAATTGTGATTGCGGGAGATTTTTGTGCGCCAACTGAATGAGGCGATAGAAGCGGCAGCAGCGCTGAGAAAGCATGGCGCGCGTGTCCACTGCATCACCAATGCGGTGGCGCAGGAATGGACCGCCAATGTGCTGCTCGCCTGCGGAGCCGTTCCGTCCATGACGGTTTCGCCACGCGAAGCCGCCGACTTCACTTCCGCCAGCGATGCGCTCTTGATCAATCTGGGAACGCTCGACGAGAGCCGCGAGACCGCCATCCGCAATTCACTTGAAGCCGCCGCCGGGCGCAAGCTCCCGGTCGTGTTAGACCCGGTCAAATGCGAGATGTCGCCACACCGTGCAGCCTTCGCCCGGTTGATATGCGACCGTCTGCCGGTGATCCTCAAGGCCAATATGGCCGAGTCTAAAGTGCTCGGCCCTGTCGCCACCGCCTGCCGCGTTACCACGGGGCAAGCGGATCGAATTGAATTCCATGGCGGAACATTCGAGGTCGGTAACGGCGATCCGGTCATGGATCGTGTCGTTGCCATGGGCTGCGCGCTGGGCGCATTGATCGCTGCACTTTGCGTCCATGCGCCGTCGCCGCAGATCGGTGCGCTGGCCGGTCTTGTGTGGTTCGGTGTCGCTGGTGAAGCCGCCGCCCGTTCCAGTGGGGGACCAGGCAGCTTCCGGCCTGCCTTCATCGACCGTCTTACCTCGCTGAACGAGGACCAATTACGCAAGGAAGCGCGTGTGCAATGAACCCCGTTGATCTCTCCCTTTACGGCATCCTTGATCCCGAGCACGCCAACAACCGCGATCTTGCGCAACTGGCGCGGGCGGCCATACGCGGCGGCGTCACACTTCTCCAGCTTCGCGCCAAGAAACTTGGCAAGCACGAGGCGGTAGAACTGGCTCGCTCTGTACTGAAGGCGATCGGCGATGAGGCTCCATTGCTCGTCAATGACGACCCCGCAGTCGCCAAGGCAGCGGGCGCGGCAGGTGTGCATCTGGGACAGGAGGATATGGCGCCAGCTGCCGCGCGCCAGATGCTCGGACCCGATGCCATCATCGGCCTGACAATCAAGACGCTCGACCATGCCCGCCATGCGCCGGTGGACATCATCGACTATGCCTGTATCGGTGGGGTTTTCGATACTAAATCCAAGGACAATGCGACCTCGATCGGTATCGATGGCTGGCGCGAGCGCGCTGACATATTGCGCGGCAAGTCGGAACACCTGCCGATTGGCGCAATTGCTGGAATTACCAAAGACAATGCCCCCTCGCTGATCGAGGCCGGAGCCGACGGCATTGCCGTCATCTCGGCGATCTTTGGCGCATTGGATGTCGAAGCGGCGGCAAGATCGCTTGCGGGCGAAGTGGCGAAAGCGAGGAAGCGATGAGCACTGTTCCGATCGTCGTCACTATCGCCGGCTCGGACTCAGGTGGCGGAGCAGGCATCCAGGCGGACATCAAGTCAATGTCCGCAAACGGTGTTTATGCCGCGAGCGTAATCACCGCGTTGACGGCGCAGAACACGCTTGGCGTGACCGCCATTCACGATGTGCCTGCGGACTTTATCACTGCACAGATCGAGGCGCTGTTCTCCGATCTCGATGTGGCAGCGGTGAAAATCGGCATGTTGTCGCAGCCCGCCGCGATCGATGCGGTGGCCGCGGGACTGTTGAAATGGAAGCCCACGCATGTGGTGCTCGATCCGGTCATGGTGGCGGCAAGTGGCGATCCGCTCATCGCAGACGAGGCGGTCGAACTTCTGGTCGCCCGCCTGTTCCCGTTCGCCTCGCTGGTGACGCCGAATTTGCACGAGGCCGCACGGATCACCGGCGAGCCGGTGGCGCAAACGGACTCGCAGATCGCCACACAGGCAGAGCAAATCCTTGGGCAGGGCGCTTCCGCCGTGCTCATCAAGGGTGGGCACAGCGAGGGCGGTGAAAGCCGCGACTATCTGCTCTCCAGCAATTTGGAGAGATGGTTCGAAGCCCCGCGCATCGACACGCAAAACACCCATGGCACCGGCTGCTCACTGTCTTCAGCCATCGCCTCGCATCTGGCGCACGGCAGGCCGCTGGAAGACGCGGTGCGCAGGGCCAAGCACTGGCTTACCGGGGCAATCCGGCATTCCGACGAGTTGAAAATCGGCAAGGGTCACGGCCCGGTCCATCATTTCCATCAGCTTTGGGAGAGACAATAATGTCCACCACAAGACGAAACCTGCTCGGCGGCATTGCAGCAGGATCGGCAGGCATGCTTGCGATGCCGGCAATCGCCCAGCAACGCACCGAATGGCGCATGGTCACCGCATGGCCCAAGAACCTGCCCGGTCCCGGAATCACTGCGCAGCGGCTGGCAGACAGGATCACCGCCATGTCGGGGGGCAGGCTGACCGTGGAGCTGTTTGCCGCCGGCGAACTGGTGCCGGCGCTTGAAACCTTCGACGCCGTGGCCAATGGCACGGCGCAGATGGCGCATACCGCGTCGCTGTTCTGGGCTGGAAAATTTCCCGCGGCGCCTATCTTCACCGCCGCTCCCTTCGGGCTGACACCGCTCGAGCATATCACCTGGATCGATCATGGCGGCGGGCAGGCGCTGTGGGACGAACTGTACGGTCAAGCAGGCGTCAAACCCTTCATGGGGGGCAATACCGGCTTCCAGATGGGTGGCTGGTTCAAGCGCCAGGTCGCCGCGGTTGATGATCTGAAGGGTCTGAAAATCCGCATGCCGGGTCTCGGCGGCAACTCGCTTGAAAAACTGGGCGCCGTTCCGGTGACGACCGCACCCGGCGAGATTTTCCTGTCGCTGCAATCGGGTGTCCTCGACGCGACCGAATTTCTCGGGCCCTTCTCCGACATGGCGATGGGCTTCCACAAGGCGGCGAAGCATTATTACTTCCCCGGCTGGCACGAGCCCAACGGCACCGGCGAGGCGCTGGTTTCGCTCGAGGCGTGGGAAGCGCTGGATGACGGACTGCGCGAAGTGGTTCGTTCCGCTTGTGCGGCCAGCAATATCGAGGGGCTGGGTGAGTCCGAATGGTCCAACGCCGAAGCGCTCAAGACGCTGACCGCGGAGCATGGCGTAACCGTGCGCGAGTTCCCCGCCGAAGTCATGGCGGCGATCCGCACAGCCGCAGGAGAGGTCATGAACGATCTGGCGGGGCAGGGCGGCATTACCGGACGCATCGTCGAAAGCTACCGCAATGCTGCCCGCCATCAGGCGCAATGGTCGGGTATCTCGGTGCGTGCCTTCCTCAAGGCGCGAGGTTAGCCGTCCGCCTCCAGATGCCGCTTCAGCTTCAGCAAATCCTGCCAGGCCAGAGCCTTTTGCGCGGGCTGGCGCAGCAAATAGGCCGGATGCAGCATGGGCATGGCGTCGATTTCGTTGCCGCCCACAGTGAATTTCTTCCACTTGCCGCGCAGGCGCAGGATACCGTCGCTGGTCTGCAGCAGCGTCTTGGCCGAGGCTCCGCCCAGCATGAGCAGCACCTTCGGCGAAACCAGTTCGATATGCCGTTCGATGAAGGGCCGGCAGATTTCCGTTTCGGCCGGGGTGGGCGTTCTATTTCCCGGCGGCCGCCATGCCAGCACGTTGGAGATATAGACCGTGTCGCGGTCCAGGCCGATCGCTGCCAGCATCCGGTCGAGCAATTGCCCCGATCGCCCGACGAATGGCAGGCCCTGCGCGTCCTCATCGCGGCCCGGGGCTTCGCCCACGGCCATAATGCGGGCCTGCGGGTTGCCGTCCGCGAAGACCGTGTTCTTGGCGGTACGCTTCAGGTTGCAGCCCTGAAACCCCTCCATTGCAGCACGAAGTTCGTCGAGCGTATTGCAGGCGGCGGCCAGTTCCCGGGCCGACTGCACCGCCGCTTCATCGGGAATTGTGGCCGATGGAGGCGCGGTGGAAGCGATCGGCCGGGCCGGGGGCTGGCGCATGGAAGGCGGTGCGGATGCAGGCGACCCGGTGGTAACGGAAATTCCTTGCGACGCAGGGCCCGGCGCTTCGCGTTGGGCAGCCTCGCTTTCGGCGAACCGGTCGACAGGAGCATCTTCAAGCGCGACATCGACGCCGATATCCGCATACCAGCGCAGAAGGGCGGCGGCGCTTTCACGGTCGAGCGCCGGTTCCGGAAGATTGGTGTTGCCGCCATTGTCAGCCATGCGGCGATCCTATCACGCAAGCAGGTGACTGGTCATGCACGGCTTGTGGCAATCCACCGCAACGCACGCCCTTGATATTACTTTGACGTAAACGTAAATCAGAGGGGAAATTCTCCGCTATGAATGTGCAATGGGCAGGCTGGAACAAAACCGCCCGCCCGTGATAACGCATTGGCAAATGTGGCCGCGCCAGCGCCGCGAAGGTTGGAGGGAACCTGATGTCAGAAGAAGAAGCATTGCCCGAACGCGAGTCGATGGAGTTCGACGTGGTTATCGTCGGTGCCGGCCCGGCGGGGCTGGCCGCTGCCATCCGCCTGAAGCAGCTCAATGCTGATTTGACGGTCGTAGTGCTTGAGAAGGGACCCGAAGTCGGCGCGCACATTCTTTCCGGCGCGGTGGTCGATCCAATCGCCGTCAACAAGCTGATTCCCGACTGGAAGGACGACGACAGCCACCCCTTTAAGACGCCGGTCACTGACGACCAGTTCTTCCTGATGACGCAGGGCGGGCGCATCCGCCTGCCAAATTTCGCCATGCCGCCGCTGATGAACAATCACGGCAATTACATCGTCTCGCTCGGCAACGTCTGCAGATGGCTGGGAGCGCGGGCCGAGGCTCTGGGGGTGGAAGTCTATCCGGGCTTTGCTGCCACCGAACTGATCTATGACGATAATGGCGCTGTGAAGGGTGTCGCGACCGGTGACATGGGCATCGGCAAGGACGGCAAGCCGGGCCCGAATTTCGAGCGTGGCATGGAACTGCACGGCAAATATGTGCTGATCGGCGAGGGCGTGCGCGGCTCATTGGCCAAGCAGCTTATCGCCAAATTCGACCTGTCCAGAGACCGCGATCCGCAGAAATTCGGCATCGGGCTGAAGGAGTTGTGGGAAGTCGCACCTGAGAAACACAAGCCGGGCCTGGTTCAGCACTCCTTCGGCTGGCCGCTGGACAAGTCCACCGGCGGCGGCTCATTCCTCTATCATCTGGAAGACAATCTGGTGGCTGTCGGCTTCGTGGTTCACCTCAACTATGAGAACCCCTGGGTTTCACCCTTCCAGGAGTTCCAGCGTTTCAAGACGCACCCGAAGGTCCGTGAGACCTTCGAAGGCGGCAAGCGCATATCCTATGGCGCTCGCGCCATCACCGAGGGCGGCTGGCAGTCCGTGCCGAAGCTTACCTTCCCCGGGGGCGCGCTGATCGGCTGCTCGGCGGGCTTCGTCAACGTGCCGCGCATCAAGGGTTCGCACAACGCCATGCTGTCGGGCATGCTGGCGGCTGAACACGTGCATGACGCGCTGGAAGGAGGCCGTTCCGGAGACGAAATTGCCAGCTACGATGAAGCCTGGCGCGGCAGCGAAATCGGCAAGGACCTCAAGAAGGTCC
>Ga0310345_10002109_pt1 | contig 20640 bp, 18 predicted proteins | sample HC15DNA20500_MG_FD_204667 | JGI IMG/M metagenome (GOLD analysis project Ga0310345, IMG submission 204667) | Marine microbial communities from station ALOHA, North Pacific Subtropical Gyre - HC15-DNA-20-500_MG | ecosystem: Environmental > Aquatic > Marine > Oceanic | place: Pacific Ocean: North...
AATATTGGACCCACACGCTGCTTTTTTATTACATCGAGGAATTAAAACTTTAGTTCTAAGGGTCAAAGCTCAAAACCAAAGTGCACTTCAAATTGCTCATTTTTTACAGACTCATCCTGCAGTATCTATAGTTAACTATCCTGGACTCAAGAATCATCCTAATTACCAGTTGGCAACACATTTGTTTAATGGTTACGGTGGGATGCTAAGTTTTGAACTCCATAGTGGAATCATAGGAGCCAAAAAACTTCTAGAAAATCTTGTCCTGCCCATTCAGGCACCTAGTCTAGGCGGTGTTGAATCTCTAATAACTAGGCCTGCTGCTACAACCCATTGTGGGCTCTCTAAAGAGGATCGACATCGAATTGGTATTTCTGAAGGTCTCATTCGATTTTCCGTTGGGATTGAATCCACTACTGATCTGATTCAAGATTTTGAAGATGCTTTGAAGGGAATCTAAAAAATTGCATTGGATATGGTAAGATCTCAGGCCCTGAAATTTTAGGTACAAGTAAATGGTGAAATCAAAACGCTTAAAATCTCGTGCTGACCGAGCCATAAATAAAGACAGTTTTATTGAAGAATGGCCTGAGACAGGTTTAATTCTATTTAACAGTCCTTTTGACCCCAAACCACAGATTAAAGTTTCTCAGGGGCGTATCTGTGAACTTGATGGAAAATCAGAAATAGAGTTCGACCTTATCGACCGTTTCATTGCGAATTATGCAATCAATGTATCTCAAGCAGAAACTTACATGGCCTTGAATTCAACAACATTAGCAAGAATGTTAGTTGATATTGCAGTGCCACGGAAACAACTTATCAGTATCTTTAGTTCTCTTACCCCGGCAAAGATCGTACAGGTTATTAATAAACTTAATACGATAGAAATGATGATGGCACTGCAAAAAATGCGAGCCCGGAAAACTCCTTCTAATCAAGCACATGTAACAAACAAGAAAGAAAATCCAGCTCTATTAGCTGCGGATGCTGCAGAAGCAGTTGAACGTGGTTTTTCAGAATTAGAAACGACTGTTGGTGTTTCTCGCTATGCTCCGTTTAATGCCATTGCTCTATTAGTCGGTTCACAAACTGGACGAGGTACAGCGCTAACCCAATGTGCGGTTGAAGAAGCCTTGAGTTTGCAATTAGCTTTGCAAGGATTAACCACTTACGCTGAAACACTTTCAGTTTATGGAACTGAGCAAGCATTTCATGATGGAGACGATACACCATGGTCCAAAACTTTTTTAGCCTCAGCCTACGCCTCACGGGGAATAAAAGTACGATTTACTTCTGGCACTGGCTCTGAGGCTCTCATGGGACATGCCGAATCCAAGTCCATGGTTTATTTAGAGACTAGATGTTTAATGGCCATTAAAGGGGCTGGTTCCCAAGGTGTCCAGAATGGATCTATTAGTTGTATTGCCCTTCCAGAATCTCTTCCTGGTGGTGTTCGCGGGGTTTTAGCTGAAAACTTAATTGCCACTCTGTTTGATTTGGAGCTAGCATCAGGTAATGATGCAATGGCTTCACATTCTTCCATCCGAAAATCAGCAAAGTTGATGCTACAGTTTCTTCCTGGAACAGACTATATTTTTTCCGGATATAGTGTAATGCCTAGAGAAGACAACCTATTTGGGGGAGGCAACTTTGATGCTTCAGATTTTGATGACTATAACGTTCTTCAACGAGACATGCAGGTGGATGGAGGACTTAGACCAGTTAGCTCAACGACTATTTTACAGGTTCGGGAAAAAGCAGCGCATGCTATCCAGGCTGTCTTCCGACAACTAAAATTACCTCCTATAACCAATTCCGAAGTGGAAGCAGCAATACAAGCCGGAAGTAGTGAGGACATGCCCGACCGAAATGTAGTTGCAGATCTAGATGCTGCGAATCGCTTCCTTAAGCATGGGAAAAATGGTCTTGATGTAATTCGAGCTTTAGCTCAAGAAGGTTTCTCTGACATAGCAAAAAAGATCTTAGCTATCCAGAAATTAAGAATGTCAGGGGATCATCTACAAACCTCATCCATGGTCTTGCCGGGGCCTAAAGTCCTTAGTGCTGTTAATGACCCGAATGATTACCAAGGTCCAGGAACAGGTTATAAGCTTAACTCTGAACGCTGGAAGGAAATTTCCTCTCTTCCACAAGCTGAAGACCCTAGAGAAATAGGCTTTTTGTCTTCTCCAAAATCAGATAACTTCATCAGAGAAATTGGAGAGGCTAAAAATAGTAAAGACTCCCAAGAAGTTGTTATTGCAATTGGACCAGCTTTTGGGTGTTCTCTAAATTCTACTATTTTAGGGACTCCTCATCATGATGTACTCCAAGTTTTAATCCATGGTATTCGCATGGAGGGAATGAAGCCACGTATTGTAAAAGTTTATGAAACTTCTGATTGTGGTTTCATTGGTCATCTTGGAGCCCAACTTAGTGGTTCTGGAGTTAGCATAGGGCTTCAATCTAAGGGTACAACTGTTATCCATCAGCGTGACCTACAACCTCTTAATAACTTAGAACTATTTCCACAAGCACCAAATCTTGATTTGGACTCCTATAGAATAATCGGGAGGAATGCTGCAAAGTATGCGAAAGGTCAACCAGTACTACCTGTACCTACCAAAATAGATAATATGGCACGGCTTAAATATATTGTTAAAACAACTATTCTTCATCTTCGTGAAACAGAACAGGTGGTTAAAAATCGAAAAGCCCAGGAACTGAAATGGACTTTTTCCAACAAATCGTTTGAAATTAAAAAAACTGAAACTACTAGAAAAGAAAAAAGATCTGATTTATAGCTTAATCATTTGATGCGGGTTTTCAAATTCTAATGAACAAGATCATTAATAATTATCCTCTATCTGAAAAAAAATCAGACGTTTTAAAAACTCCAAGTGGACTTTCCTGGAAAGAGATTAACTTAGAATTAGTCCTAGAGGGAAAAGTGGAGATGGAGGATCTAAGAATTACAGCAGAAGCTTTAGAAATACAAGCTCAAATTGCTGAAACTTCAAATCGTCATCAATTGGCTGAAAACCTGCGTCGCTCTGCCGAACTAGTTAAAATTCCAGAGACTAAAATTCTCCAGATATATCAAGCTCTGAGACCTGGTCGAAGTAATCAAGATGAACTTGAAACATTAGCCAAAGAAATGGAAAATAAACATGGAGCAAAACGTTGTGCAAAGTTTCTTCGTGAAGCTTCTAAAGCTTATTTTCCTTAAACTAGATTTTCATTTTGTTTTGAATACATAAATATTGGATTAGGAGTAAAACATGCCCTCTGACTCATTTCAAACTTTAATTAGCCATTCAACTGCGACTACGATTTCTACTGAACAAAAAGATTTTTCCGATGGTAATCCTCTTTGTATTGATGAGTTGCCTACCCCCTCCCTTGTGCTTGATCTAGATTTATTCGAAGCCAACTTACAGAAAATGAGTCAAGACTCTAGGAATTCATCCATCCAGCTAAGACCTCATGCCAAAACTCACAAATGCCCTGAAATAGCAAAACGTCAGATTGAAGCTGGAGCCATAGGACTATGTACTTCTACAATTTATGAAGCAGAAGTGCTGGCAAATTCTGGAATTCATGGATTACTCATTACCTGCGAAATGATAGGCCTTGATAAAGCAAAACGTCTAATAAACTTGACACGTAACCAACCAGATACTCTTTCGGTTGTTGATGATTACTCCCATGCTAACTTTCTTAATGATATTGCCACTAAAGAAGGTGTAACGCTAAATGTGTTAATTGACATCGATCCTTTTGGACGTCGTACAGGAACTACCCCTGGAGATCAAGCTTTCAACCTCGCTGAATCAATTATGAAACTTCCTGGACTAAACCTCCAAGGCATACATTCATACTCAGGTGCTAGTTCTCACGTTGTGGGCTTTACAGAACGTAAAGCCCACTCTGAAAAGGTCATGGAAGCTCCGATAGAATCATTTTTGCGCATGAAAAAAGCCGGTATGCCTGTGAAAATTCTTAGTGGTGGAAGCACAGGTACTTATAATATTGATCCATTTCTTTCAGAAATAACTGAGCTTCAGGTGGGTTCTTATATCTTTATGGATGTTGACTACCGAATTATAGGTGGAAAGAATGGCCCAGTTTATGATGATTTCAAACCATCCTTAACTATACTAACTACAGTTATGAGCAAACAACATTCTGATATCGCCACAGTTGATGCTGGCATAAAAGGTTTTGCTACTGACCGAGAAGTTGGACCCGAAATCAAAACCTTAACTGGAATTAAATATCAGTTTGGAGGAGATGAACACGGAATCCTTCATCTTGAAAACCCCAGTCAAGAAATCAAACTAGGGGACCGTCTGGAGTTTATAGTTCCCCATTGTGACCCAACCGTTAATCTCTACGATTATTTATTTTGTCGACGAGGAGAAATGATTGTCGGTAGCTGGCCGATTTCAGGACGAGGCCATCGCTAAAAAAGCTTTTTGAGGATATTTGTTTAGCGCTTTCCTCATTTTCAGGGATATTCCGAAAAAACTTGTCTTTTCCAGCAGTCTAGCATTATTAAAGTGCATTTAGTACTGCGTCTACATGACCTTTAACTTTTACTTTTTCGTATACCTGAACAATTAGACCGTTCCCATCAATAACAAACGTTGATCTTACAATACCCATGTACTTCTTTCCATACATGGATTTCTCCTGCCAAGTACCGTAGGCCATTGCAATTTTATGGTCTTCATCACTTATAAGTGGAAAAGGTAAGGAAAATTTAACTTTAAACTTCTGATGGGAGGCAACACTATCAGGACTTAAACCTAATACTACAGTATCCTTCTTTTTGATCCTTGATATAACGTCTCTAAAATCACAGGATTCTTGAGTACAACCAGGTGTATTATCCTTAGGATAAAAGTATAAAATTACTTTTATCCCACAAAAGTTTTTCAATTCTACCTTTTTCCCTTGATCGTCAATACCTGTAAAAACTGGAGCTTTATCCCCTACTTTTAGCATCATCCTTCTCCTCATATTTTTTCCAAAAACTAAAAAGAATATTATAAAATGAATTTTACCCGGTTCAGCTTAATTTAGATTTATTAATCTATATCCTACAGTGACGTAAGAAGTACACCATCAAAATTATGAGAACAATCCTAGCATCACTAAGGTCGGGATCACCATCGCTTTGCTTCAACTAGTTTATTTGCGGGAGGAGGTGTGAAGGGTGGTCAAATTATTGGGGCTACTGACTCTACTGGAGGTAAAGTGATTGACCCTGGTTGGACCGCAGGACGTTCAATTTATATTGAGGATATTGCTGCAACCATGTATTCAGCGTTAGGCATTGACTGGGGCAAGAAAATTACTCACACACCCTCTGGGCGAGCATTTGAGTATCTTGAACCTGTCTCAGCAACAACCTTCTTGAACGTTGGAGAAATCGAAAATCTATTCAGTTAAGAGATACTCTCTCAGCTGGAGTGGAATACTAGACTTGTTACCTAGTACAAATAAAGTAGCCGACCCTGAAAAAGTGGGGAACAGTTACAACTCAGTTGCAGACTTTTCCCCACTTAACCAAATTAATCTAGTTCGTATTTTAGTAGGATAAATGATGAGACAGAAATTGATTCCGGCTATTTTTATTGGCCTCTGCTTCTGGAATATTGCCTTTTCAACTCCTAAGAATTTATTGTTTCTAGCTAGTCAATCCATTTCAAAATTAAAACTATTTAAAGCCTCACCCAAAAGTGAGACTGATGTTCGAATTTCTCTTCCAAGAGCTCGCTTTCACCAAAAACCAAAACCTCTTGCTAAAGGGGCAATCACTAGCTCATGGACCTCTTTCCTTGGACCTACCCATAATTCTGTCTCAAATGAAACAAAACTTTTAAAGAAATGGTCTGAAACTGGTCCCCCCTTAGTCTGGGAATTAGACAAAGGAACTGGTTATACATCTCCTGCCATTCTTAATTCCCGTTTAGTCTATTTTTATCGTCATCAAAACCAAGAAGTCATTGACTGTTTACATCCTGAAACTGGAAATCGCTATTGGAAATATAATTACCCGACACAATACCGAGATCGTTATGGTTATAACAATGGGCCCCGATCAAGTCCTGTAATTGACAGTGGTCGGGTATACACCTATGGGGCGGAAGGAAAACTTCATTGTTTAAACTTAAAAACAGGGAAAGTCATTTGGAAACGTGATTTGTTGCAAGAATTTAACCTCTCTCAGGATTTCTTCGGTATTGCTTCAACACCTCTAATTGAAGGAAAGTCCTTAATTGTAGTAATTGGTGCCCCTAATGGACCTACAGTTGGAGCTTTTGACAAATTCACAGGAAAACTGATCTGGGGAACAGAAGATCAGTGGGGGGCAAGTTATGCCTCACCTATACCAGCTACTGTAAATGGAAAAAGACGGATCTTTGTCTTTGCTGGTGGTGAAAGTCGTCCTCCAACTGGAGGACTTTTAAGTATTAATCCCATAGATGGTGCCATTGATTTTCGTTTTCCGTGGCGTAGCCAAAGTTATGAATCAGTCAATGCTTCTTGCCCAGTCATTATAGGTGATCAGGTTTTTATCTCTGCTAGTTATAAAACAGGCGCTGCCCTGATTAATACTTCCCTCAGAAACTCACCTAATCGTTTAGCCTGGACAGCTTCACATTTTGGTCTTCATTGGAATACTCCCATATATAAAACAGGCTATTTATATGGATTTGATGGTCGTAATGAACCAGATGCAGCTTTGACTAGTATCGATCTTAAAACAGGAAAAGAAATGTGGCGAGCTGTTCCAGAATGGGAGGAAACAATTAAAATTAGAGACCGACAATTGAAAAGATCTTTTAGTACATACCGTGGATCCCTACTGTGGGCTGATGACCACTTCCTCTGTCTAGGAGAAATGGGGCACCTACTTTGGCTGGATCTTTCTCCAAAAGGTTATCGAATACTAGCTCGAACATGGCTGTTTGCTGCTCGAGAAACTTGGTCCCCTCTAGTACTGAGCAATGGTCTCCTATATGTTTCACAAAACCGAAGAGGATTTTTAAAAGGAGAATCTCCTCGACTACTTTGTTATGACCTACGAGCTAGTTTGTAAAACTACCTTTCTACACCACTTCATTGAAATTTTTTAAGACTCACACAAATTATTTCTTTCTGATTACGGGCATAAAGATATCCATTGGCAATTGCTGGATAGGCTCTTACAGTCGGTGAAAGGATCTGGGCCTTCGCTGCAACATGAAAAGCTTCTGGTGAAGCCCTAACAAGAAATAGTTCTCCATTTTCCTTGAGAACTATTAGCTGTTTCCCTGAGAGACTCAAAGTGCCAGAACCAAATCTATCTTGACTCCACAATACTTTCCCTGTCTCCAATTCTATACACCGCAGAGCAGCACCGTATTCTTGTCTGCCATGAAAACCGAAGAGAAGATTCTTAGTTAGAACACTAGTAGAGTAGTGATTAGAAAGCACCTCATCTGACATCCATTTTTTCTCCAAAGTAGTTCCTTTAACTTTTAGCAGGATCGCACCAGTCTGATAGCTTGCAGACAGAAAAATAAGTTTGCCGGTCGTTAAAGGTGTGGCTGCATTAACTGATGCTCGACTCCGAGCTGACCAAGGAAAACGAAAAAGGACCTTTCCATTTTCAGGATCTGTCCCAACTAATCCTGTTCGAGTAAGAAATAAAATTTGACGAAGATTCCCAATTCTACTAGCTATAGGAGAAGAGTAACTTGCTTCCTCGTTAGTAGCTGTCCATAAAACTCGTCCCGTCTCTGCACTAAAGGCTACCAAACCTGAACCGCCTATTCCTCCAATGTTCAAGAATAATCGACCGTCTTTTACTAACGGAGAACAAGCAACTCCAAAAAATCCTTTCTGAAAACCAAATTTTTCTTGAGTATTGATACTCCAAATCTTTATGCCATTTTTAAGATCTAAACAGTGAAGAATCCCTTTGGCACCGAAAAGGTAGATCTTCCCTTTCGCTATGGTTGGAGTCGACCTGGGACCTTCATCAAAGCCAAAATCGTCTTTGTAATCACTAAAGTAACTGTAACTCCAAAGTACCTTCCCTGTTTTAGAATTTAGACATTCAATCCTCTCCTGGTTTCCAATACGATGGAACAAAATTAGCCGATTCCCTTTTACAACCGGTCCGCTAAAACCTTGACCAATTTTTTTTCGCCAAATTACCTGTGGTCCCATTTCAGGCCATGAAGTGGCTATTTCTGAACCTAAATAAATCCCATTTCTGTGCGGTCCCAAAAACTGTGGCCAGTCATTTAATTCAGAGGAACTTAATACTGAGGGCATTATGCTTGCACCCCAAAGAAGTAAATATGTAGCCAAGGCAGCCATGCACATAGTCAGAATTCTTACTTTTTTCATGATTTAGGGTAACCTCATTGATCATAGTTAAATCTTATTATTAGATCTCAAGTTAACTAACAATTTAAGAAACAACATTAACCTTCAACCTCTCCTCATTCATCAACCTAAACTAGATTTAAGAAAATAAAATTGTCCTAACCAGAACGAACAAAACTAAATCTCAATTTTACTGCTGACCTGTCAAAAGTAGGAACTACGATTCCTAGATTCTTAATTATGTCCTAGTCTAAATATTGCAAGAAGCTATAACAATGCGGTATTGTTTAAAGCTCTAATAATTGACACTCACAAATGAAATTTAATTGTTCTCGAAAATCGGTTATATTTTATGAATAAAGTATACCTCATTTTATTTTTCAGCTTCTTTTGCCTTCTTGCTGCAATTTCAAGTCAAGATTTTCGGTGGTATAAAGGCAATACCCATACCCATACAATTAACTCTGATGGAGATAGTACACCTGACGAAGTTGTCCGTTGGTATAAGGAACACAACTATCAGTTTTTAGTTCTTTCCGATCATAATTTTTTAACAAGTGTAGATGGTTTGAATTCAATATTTGGGGCTCAGGAAAAATTCCTATTAATTTCTGGAGAAGAAGTAACGGATTCATTCCAAGGAAAATCTATTCATATTAACGGATTAAATCTGAAAACAGTTGTGCATCCTCAGCATGGTTCCAGTGTAACCTCAACTATCCAAAATAATGTCGATGCTATTCGCAAAGTTGGAGCAGTTCCTCATATAAACCATCCTAACTTCCGTTGGAGCCTTACTGCTGAAGATCTTCTCCAAATTCAGAATAATAAACTCTTCGAAATATATAATGGCCATCCCTCAGTTCAGAATCATGGTGGCGGTGGACTGCCTAGTTTGGAAGAAATGTGGGACACAATTTTAAGCAACAATAAACTTATTTATGGCCTCGCTGTTGATGACGCACACAATTTTAAAGGAGAGTTTAGCTCTAGCAGATCTAATCCTGGTAGGGGTTGGATCGCAGTATATACTTACGAGCTCTCCGCAATAGCTATTCTGGATGCCATCGAAAAAGGAAATTTTTATGCCTCCACAGGAGTATCTCTGTCAGACATCCAAGTAACAGATCAGCACATTAAATTCACCATTCAGGAAAGTCCATCATTTAAATATACAACTTTCTTCATTGGTAATGGAGGGAAAATATTGACTAAAAGCCATGGTCTTAATGTTAAATACAAGTTCACTGGAAAGGAAAAATACGTACGAGCTCGTGTAGTTGATTCCATGGGTTATAAGGCTTGGACTCAGCCAGTCTTTGTAAAGTAAGTAGTGTTGAGAAACCTTTGCTGTTAATAATAAGGTAAAACTCAATATTTTTGATCAAATGAACAAAAGCTGAACTCTAATTAAGGTTAAATACCATTTATTTCAGTCACTTAAACGCTTATTTTCTATATTAGACAACAAGGATAATTTATATGAATTTATCCCAGAGTCTTAGACTAACAGGATTTTTAGTCTATTTATGTTTTTCACTTTCTAGTTGTGCCACAACAGACTCAAATGTCCCAAATCAAAATGATGATCGAATGAAAAAGATTATCTGGGGAGAAATAAAAGAAAAACCTATTTCCCTCTATACCTTGACTAACCGAAACGGTCTAAAGGCAAAAATTACCAATTACGGTGCAATTTTAACAGAATTTCATGCCCCAGATAGGAACGGGAAAATGGCTGACATAACTTTAGGATTTGACAAACTTGAGGATTATTTACCTCGTCATCCCTATTTCGGTTGTATTTGTGGTCGAGTTGCAAATCGCATTGCCCAAGCTAGGTTTGTTCTTGATGGAAAAGAATATGGTTTAACAGCTAACTTTGGCAATCACCATCTGCATGGCGGTGAAGAGGGATTTGACAAAAAAATTTGGACTGTAATCGATGAAACCCAGTCTGAAAAAGCAGTTTCCCTAAAGATGGCATATATGAGCCCCAGTGGTGAAGAAGGGTATCCTGGAACACTTGATTCTTCGATCAATTATTCTCTAGGAGATAACAATATTTTGAAAATTACAATGGAAGCTAGAACAGATAAACCAACGATTGTAAATTTTGCCCACCATGCATATTGGAATCTATCAGGTCATGACAGCGGAAATATCTTAAATCATGAACTTCAGATTAATGCCAAATACTTTACACCTGGTGATGCAGACGGCGTTCCAACTGGTGCAATTAAATCTGTACAGGGCACTCCATTTGACTTTACACAGGTTAAGACTATTGGTAAAGATATTAATAAAATCACAATTGCCGACCCTAAAACGCCAAGTGGTTATGACATCAATCTTGTACTTTTGGGGTCGTTAGGACAAATAAAAAAAGTAGCTCGAGCAAAAGATCCAATTTCAGGTAGAGTCATGGAGGTCCATTCCACTGAACCTGGAGTTCAGTTTTATACTGGTAATTATCTTGATGGCTCGTTTGTAGGTAAGGGAGGCACAACCTACCAAAAACATGCAGGTTTCTGCCTAGAAACACAACATTTCCCTGATTCGATTAACAAGGAAGGAACGGATGGTTGGCCTTCAGTTATACTACGTCCTAATCAAACATACCATCATGTTATTCAATTTAAGTTTAAAACTGAGTAATGCTCTAGGAAAAACTAAACATCTATCGAGTTTTTAGATTTTTAATCTATTTCCACCCCTATAACCCTAATTAAATTTTGATTATGAGAGTTCATTATTTAAAACATGTTCCTTTTGAAGGCCTGGGGGCAATTGATACCTGGCTAAATAAAAAAGAATTAAAAGCAAGTGTGACTAATTTATTCCGGAATGAGTCACCACCTCCTATCGATGAAATTGACTGGTTAATTGTAATGGGAGGACCAATGAGCGCAAATGACGAAGCCAAGTATTCCTGGATTAGTTCAGAAAAAAAATTAATTGGTCAAGCACTCGACAGACAAATACCCATTTTAGGTATTTGTCTAGGATGTCAACTGATTGCTAGTGTTCTTGGGTCTAAGGTCTACAAGAACTCTGAATCTGAAATAGGTTGGTTCCCCATCGAGCCTGTTCAAAGTATAAGAAACCAGTTACCTGGGAGTCTGTTACCATCAAAAACTGAGGTGCTCCATTGGCATGGCGAAACCTTTGATCTACCTAATAAAACAGTTCACTTAGCACGCAGCCAAGCCTGTGAAAACCAAGCCTTCCTTTATGGGGACCGTGTTTTAGGCCTACAATTCCACCTTGAGACTACCCTAGAAGCCTTAAAAGCTCTCATTTATGGTTGTGCCGATGAATTACAGGGAGGGAAATACATCCAAAAACCTAATCAAATGTTAGCTAACTTGGATCGATTTGAACAAATCAACAAAGTCCTTGAGAATATTTTGAATTATTTGTCGACAAAAGTTTCCTAAACTATTATTCATTAAATTCAAAGTAGAGTGTTTGTTTGTGTGAATCTAAATGGAAGAATATGTCTTTCTGGCATAACCCATTAATCGATCGCCAATTTCGTCTTAATCAGTCTACCAATAGTCACTGGAATCTTTACGATTCCCACAGACGATCAATTCAAGATTTAATTACTTCAGTGCCTCACAATTCCTCTGCTCGACTCTGCGTTCTTGGCGCAGGTAACTGTAATGATTTAGACTTGAATAGTCTCATTAGATATTTCTCTGAAATTCATTTAGTTGATTTAGATCATGAGGCCTTAGAAAGAGGCGTTTCTCAACAAAAACTAATTAAACATAAAAAGCTAAAATTACATGGAGGAATCGATGTGACCGGTGTTTTCCCAACATTAAAATCCTGGTCATCTAGCAAGAAAACCCCAACTTTTCTCCACCATTGCATTAGGCAAGCTCTTAATTTTACTGGGCTTCCTTTTCTAGGTCCCTTCGAAGTAACTATTTCGGCCTGTCTACTTACTCAAATCATTGATTCTATTGTTTTTATCAATAGCCTAAAACATCCGCCGATGGAGCTCCTCCAAGCTTTGAGGATTAGGCACTTAAGATTATTAGCAGAGTTACTCGTACCAAACGGAGTAGGTTTAATCGTAACAGATTTTGCTTATGTTAAGGAGAATAACCAAATAACTCCTAACTCACGCAGCTTCCTGGGGGTCAGTCCAGAAGATCTTTATTCTCTGACAGTAACTGACAGTGTTCTAAATCCCATGGTTCAAAAATCAAGAATTATATCTTCCTGGTTATGGAGATTAAATCCAAAATGTACCCTTAAAGTTGGCGCAGTACAATTCCATCGGAATCCGCACTCATCAAAAATTCTCTCAGCTTAACCGTACATTCAGTGCCTTCCAATGACGTATAATAGTTTACTGCGACTCACGATTGAACATGGAGCTTGCCAAAGTTTAAACAGTTTAGGATAGAAAAATTAGGTTCTCTATTACTTCTTCTAATAACATTTGGTGAATATTCAAAATAAAAACTAAACCAGATTATGTCTTTGGAAAAACATAAGAAGAGTTGGGAAGAATTAGCAAATATGGACCCGTATTGGGCAATAGTTTCTGAAAAAAACCGCCAATACGGAAAATGGAAGGTTGAAGAATTTTTTCAAACGGGAGAATACCAAATTCAGACTGTAATAAAATTACTTAGTGATTTAGGCTATCCTACAAAACGAAAGTTAATGTTAGATTTTGGCTGTGGAGTGGGAAGACATACCCGAATTTTTTGCCGCTATTTTAGCCAGGCGATTGGAATTGATATCTCTGAAAGAATGATAGACCAAGCACGGAAACTAAACCAATCCGTTTCAAATTGTAAGTTTCTAGTAAATTCAGAACCTCATCTTAAGATACTACCTGACAATCATTTTGATTTAGTATATTCGGACTTTGTTCTCCAACATATTTCCAACAAAAAAATCATCCGATCTTATATTTCAGAATTTATACGCATTATCAAACCTAATGGTCTGGCAATTTTTCAACTCCCTCACCACATTTCACTTAGGAACCGCTTACAGCCACGCCGCAAAATTTATAATCTTTTGAGAAGTCTTGGTGCAAACGAACAATTTCTTTATGGAAAGCTTGGGCTACACCCTATTTGCTCTAATTTTGTTCCACAACCTCAAGTAGAAGAACTACTGAAGATAGAAGAAGCCCGTGTCTTGAAATTATTAACTGGTCCAGATTGTGGCCCCTCAGTTGATAGTAGAATTTATTTTGTTACCAAGTAACCCCTCTACAGGAAAGTTGATCTCAATTCCATCTTTTTTAAAAGTTTCCTTTCTGGTTTTTCAATCAAAGAAATAAGTACGCTATAACATCAGAAAGATCAAAAAAACATGGACTCTTCAGGGTTTTAAATTCCTGCTAAATTCACTTGCAATTTCCGATAACCACGTTGTTGAGCCCAAATATCAAGGGGAAGAACTGTTAATTCATCCACTTCTGGAATAGCTTTAGGATCTTTGTCAAGATCAACGGTATGAAGATAAACATGACAAGTCTCACAAACTTCAAGCTGGAAATGCTTAAACTCAGCAGTCTTAAAATAGGATCTTTTCTTTTCCTCAGACTCCTGACATGCTGGACAATACCCTCTTGGAAACGACCACTCTCTAAGGCATAAGGAACAAACTAAAGTTAACTTCATTCCATCTCCCTCGGGACGTAGAACGCCTACCTGAGGAAAATGACCACAACTTGGACATTTATTTGGACTATTCGATGCGCGTTGAATTCCAGTTTTAATTAAATAGGGTTGTAATAGGACACGTGCAAAAAAACTTTCTGACGAGCTAGTATCGACCTGATTCCAATACTTATCAACCAAAGTATTTAAAAATACTTTGTTGATCCTTTTGCCAGCATTTTTTAACTCAGGTGGGCCCTTTTCTGCAACTAGTTTAAGAAAAGGATCTCTATGGTCTATAAGAGAATCCCATTGATCTAACTGGTTAACTATTTTTTTCTGTAGGGTAACAAGTTCTATAAAGAAAGAGAGTATTTCCCTGCTCGCAGGGTATCGTGAAGAAAGATAACCAGCTCGATCAAGACGAATTTCACTTAGCGTTTTGAAATCTCGCGAAACCATTTAGGGTGATGAGAAGAAGCCCACTCGGGACGAACCCATCCTTGGATCATTCCACGGAAGGCACCAGGTACCGCAGCAGTTCCCATGTAAATATGGACAATAATAGCTCCAATAGATAATATCGCAGAAATCGGATGAATTAAAATGGCTAATAGTCGAAGATTCTGACTCATGCTGTGAGGCCACCACAAAACTGTACCGCTAAACAAGAGAAGTATCGTTGCTACTGACTGAACCCAGAAAAGCATCTTCTGCCCAGCATTAAATTTATTAGCTTCTGGCAAATCTTTGTCATCATGAATTGCATAACGATGGGCACGACGCAACCACTGAAGATCTTCTCTGTCTAATTTCATTTGCCTTGCCCAATTCCGAAACATATAACCAATAGTTAAAGTAAATACTATGCCTCCCCAGGGATGCCAACCTCGTACTGTCTCTCCTCCCCCAAAAACTGCCGCTAACCAGTAGAGTCGATGTGACCATAGTGCCAATCCCGTTAGAGCTGCATATAGAAATGATAAAGCAGCTAGCCAATGCATGATTCTTTCAGTAAAGCTAAAACGTTCAATTCTTCTTTCAGTCATTTTCATCCTGATAATTTTTTGGTCCATACCGGAGATAATGGACAAAAGTCCCAAGAATTCCCCCAATTAGAATCAAGTTGCCCAACCACTTTAAAGGACTTTTCCAAAACCATACAGCCCATGGAATCTTGGGATCTTTCGGCAAACCATAGGCTTCAGGCCGATCGGCATGAGCTAGTACATACATAACATTAGTTCCTCCAACCCCGATGGGATTATAAACACCAGCTGTTTTTATCCCATCATCCTGCAACTCCTGACTTCGATCTTTTGCTTTTTGTAAAAGCTCACTACGTGTTCCAAAAGTCAAACAACTGGTTGGGCAAGCTTTAATACAAGCTGGCTCTAATCCAACCTCTGTACGATCAGAGCAGAGTGTGCATTTGTACACCTTATTTGTTTGGGGATTCAATCGAGGAATATCAAAGGGACAGCCCGTAATACAATACCCACAGCCAATGCAGTTATCTTGATTAAAATCAACAATTCCATTATCTAAAACAACAATTGCCCCAGGAGCTGGACAAGCTTTTAGACAACCAGGATCAGCACAGTGCATACATTGATACTTTGCCATAAGCCATGACATTTGATCATCATGTGACTCTTCATTAAACTTGATCAAGTTCCAAAAGTTGTGAGTAACGTCAGGTTGAGTTTGATAATCACCTCCTAATCCACCACTTATTGTGAATTCCTGATCATTCCATTCCTGACAAGCAACTTCACAAGCTTTACAACCTATACAAGTACTTGTATCAATTAGTTTAGCTAAAACTGGCTTTACACTCATTTTCAAACGTTCCCTAGTTTAGTTAAACCTAAACTTGTTACCTTATTTATCTATAAATCTAACCCTTATACTTTTTCAACATTGACAAGAAAGCCTTTATATTCGGGTGTACCTGAATTAGGATCCATGACAGAAGGGCTAAGATTGTTGACTAAAGGTCCTTTAACTCTGCCTAAAAATCCCCAATGAATGGGCAATCCTACCTGATATATAGTCTGCCCCTTTATTTTTAATGCTCGTATTCTCCGTGTTACAAGAGCCTGCCCCTCAACAAAACCTCGAGCTGAAGAAACTCTAACGAAATCACCACTAGCAATCTCCTTCTCCTCAGCAAGTTCTTTAGGTAATTCAACAAAAAATTTTGGTTGAAGCTGAGAAGTTGCACTGACATGTTTAGTCCAATAATGAAAGTGTTCAGTGAGTCGATAGGTAAGGGCAACATAAGGAAAATCAGACCGAGAGCCTATCCGATCAAATTCACTATTAAACACCTTAGCAAGTGGATTTGTCCCTACGTTAGGATGCATCTCATTATCTACAGGGGATTCATAGGGTTCATAGTGTTCTGGAAAGGGTCCCTCAACAAAATCCGCTGCAAAGAGTTTAGCCACACCTTCACTCAACATAATGAAGGCCCCATAAGCTTCAGGAGGAGCATCCGATTTATAATCCGGAACATCTCCTAACCAACTTTTTCCATCCCAACGAATCCCAGACCGACTAGCATCCCAAGGTTTCCCCACAGCATCAGTCGAAGCACGATTATATAAAACGCGGCGATTCGCTGGCCAATTCCAAGCCCAATTTGGAAAAAAACCTAATCCTGTTGGATCTTCCTGACCTCGCCGAGCCATCATATTGCCAGCTTCTGTAAAAGACCCTGAGTAGAGCCAATTGCCACAAAGGGTTGATCCATCATCATGAAGGTCTCCAAAACCAGATACCTGAAGTCCTGTTTTAGTCTCACTTCCACTAATCTCCTTGGCTACTTCCTCTAAGGAAGGGGATCTAGCATTGGCATAGTTCCAAGTCATCTCAAGTAACGGATCTAGAGCAACACCACCTTCCTTTTGGTAAAGTTCTCTTAACTTAAGGAAAAGCCCAGCAATAATTTCCTGGTCTGGTAAAGCTTCACCAGGAGGATCTAAAGCCTTATATTTCCATTGTAACCATCGAGAGGAGTTAACAAAGGTTCCATCCTTCTCTGCAAAACAACCAGCAGGCAGTAAAAATACCTCAGTCTTTACATCACCTGTTTCTCCAGCCGATGGATAATATTTCTCTGCCAGCTCCTTTGCATTCCAGAATGCTGCTGTCTCAGTTTCAAAACAATCTGCCACAATTAGCCACTTAAGCTTAGAAAGAGCCCCTAGCATTTTGCTTGAATTGGGACCATTAGCAACAGGATTCATTCCAAAAGAGATTAACCCTTCAATTTCTCCTCTATACATATCCTCGAAAATTTGACCCCAACTATGATCCTTATTCAATCCTATTTTAGGTAGATTTTTGTAACCAAAATCGTTTTTAATCGTCGCATGATCACCATAGTAAGCCTTCAATAGACTAACCATGAATTTAGAGGTATTTTTCCAATAATTCAAGGCATTAGGTCTCAAAGACTTGGGAGAATTTTCTTTTAAATAAGAAGCTAATAAATGCTGGTCTGCCTTTGGGATTTTTAAATACCCTGGGAGCATATTCCAGGCACCTAAATCAGTCGCACCTTGAATATTCGAATGTCCGCGTTGGGCATTAACTCCTCCTCCTGGAACTCCGATATTTCCTAAAATTAATTGCAACATAGCTGCCGTATGAATGAGCTGAACCGAATGGCTGTGTTGAGTCCAACCTAAAGCATAGAGTACGGTGCCACGGCCAGTTGGATTCCCTGTTGAACAGATAATTTTAGCTGCTTTACCAAAATCCTTTATTGAACATCCACAAATCGAAGCCACTTTTTCCACAGTATAGCGGGAATAATGTTTCTTCATAAGTTGAAAGACTGAGCGAGGATGCTTTAGAGAAGGATCTGTCTTAGCATGACCACGATTATCCAACTCGTACTGCCAAGACGATTTATCATACTGTCGTTTCTTAGGATCCCATCCAGAGAAAAGACCTTCTTCAAAACTGAAATCCTTTTTTATTAGAAATGAAGCATTGGTATGCAGTCGAACATAATCGGCATGAAAAGTATTATGGCTAAGGGCATAGTGGATTAAACCACCTAAATAAGCAATGTCAGAACCAGCCCTAATAGGTCCATAAAAATCAGAAACTGCCGCCGTCCGATTAAACCGAGGGTCAATACAAACTAGCTTTGCTTTCCGTTTGCGTTTGGCTTCCATCACAAATCGGAAGCCTACTGGATGATTTTCAGCAGGGTTGCCGCCCATAACCAAAATGACATCAGAATTGGCAACATCAGTCCATCCATTTGTCATTGCTCCCCTGCCAAAAGTAGCAGCCAGACTGGCTACCGTTGGACCATGTCAAAGGCGAGCCTGATTTTCATAGGCTACTATTCCTAAACCAAATCGAAACTTTCCTAATAAATAGTTGATTTCGTTAGTATCTGTACATCCTCCAATAAGTGCTATGTTGGAAAGCCTATTAACTAATTGATCTTTGGAGTCCTTCGTCTCAAAACCACGGTCACGAGTTTCCTTTATCCGTCTAGCCATGCGTTCAAAGGCGACCTCCCAAGAAATTGTGGTCCATTCCTTTGCACCTGCAGCCCTATATAGAGGACGAGTTAATCTCTGATCGTTAACTACAAATTGTTTAAGTGAGATTCCCTTAGGACAAAGGGTACCACGATTAATTGGACTATCTGGATCTCCTTCGATGTGAACCACCGATGGTTTAACGTTTTTTGACTTATCCCCCAGAGTATGAATTACCACACTGCAACCTACTGCACAGTAGGGACAAACACTGTGCGTCTGAGTTGTACGGGCAATCTTGAGCTCCCGAACCTGATTAGCTGCCAGTTTTAGGTCAAAGCCAAAAGCAGTAGCTAATGTTGCACCTGTTGTGAGAAATCCACGACGTGAGAGTTCGTTCGACATTTTTCCGTTACCTTATTATTTTAAGAAACTCAGTTAATCTTCTAATTCCTACTAAGATCTATTAAATAAAAAATCCAGTGGCTGAGGCTGAAAACCTACTCTTTTATTAACTAGAAGCCATTGTATCGAGCCATCTGCCATTGTCAAGTCCCACTCCCAACTTAAATCAAAAGGAATTTAATAAGAAACAGTTACTAAGGACAAAAGGTCTTGTTTAAGAGGTCTCTTTTTTCTTTTTTTGCTGTAAAAACTGCCAGCCAAACCTTCCCTTAATGCATAAATGTCCTTCTGTAACTTCTTGATCAAAGGGGGATGTTACTTTCACAATTGAATTATCTTGTACATGCAGGGTAACTGTACATCCAACTCCACAATAGGGGCAAATAGTATCCGTTTGATCTTGAACAGATTCATCCCAAATATCAGCCTTTCTTAAATCAAATTCAGTTTTAAACATTAGGGCACCTGTAGGACATACACCTATGCAGTTACCACAATACACGCAAGCAGAATCTGGCAAAGGAACCGAATATTCAGTCGAAATACAACTATCAAAGCCACGACCTGCCACAGTAATTGCAAATGTGTTTTGAGCTTCATCACCACAAGCCTGAACACATTTATAACAAAGGATACATTTACTGTAATCCCGAACATAGAGTTCATTGTCGATTTTTACTGGCTGCCTATTGGTTGCTGGACTAGAACTCTCGGATAAAACCTTGTTATTGGACCCTCCAGAATTTGATTTCTGAGAATTTAATAGAGGCTTAGAATGTCCAAAACGCATTGGTTTGCCCTCGTAGCTCTTTAAATAACCTTGCAGTTCTGCAGCTGTTGAAATATCTACAGACGAGGCCAAGAATTCTAGAACCATACGTCGACTTAATTTAACTCGTTCACTATTAGTCTGAACAACCATTCCATTCTCAGCTAAACGAGAACAGGCCGGAACTAGAGTTCGAGAATCCTTGAGTTCAACTACACAAACACGACACACATTGACTGGTTTAAAATTATCCAAGAAACAGAGTGTCGGTATATCAATCTCCATAAGGCGACAGGCATCAAGAAGGGTATCTCCCTCCTGCACCGTTAGCTCTTTACCATCGATTGTAAGATTTATGTTCTTTCGAACTGCTGGTGTCGGACCTAAAGGAATGGGTCCAGCTGGCACAGGTTCTAGTAACGAAGGGGCAGTAGGGTTTAATGTTGTTACGGAAGTTCCCTCCACCTTGTTTTTATCTATTTTTTTGTTTGTCATAAACTAACAGTTTGGACTTTACCATTGTAATGATGAAAATCATTCAAATAAACTGGTACGTATTCCTCATTCATTTTTTCGTGAAGGAAGTTCCCATCGGTTTAGTGCTGACTGGATTGCATTTGAAGCTGTATGTCCCAACCCACAAATTGACGCATCACTCATCACTTTGCCTATCTCTTCCAGTAGATGCTTTTCCCCATCCAAAGGGTTTTCAGAATTATCACAAAAAATGCGAACTAACGATTCTTGCTGTCTTACTGTTCCAATTCGACAGGGAACACACTGACCACAGGATTCATCACGAAAAAAATCAGCAATTCGTAAAAGAACTGCTGACAAATCAACAGTATCGTCAAAAAGAGTTACAGCTCCAGACCCCAATGTCGCACCAACCTTACGAGTGGCTTCAAAAGTCAGTGGGATATCC
>Ga0310345_10002111_pt1 | contig 20603 bp, 22 predicted proteins | sample HC15DNA20500_MG_FD_204667 | JGI IMG/M metagenome (GOLD analysis project Ga0310345, IMG submission 204667) | Marine microbial communities from station ALOHA, North Pacific Subtropical Gyre - HC15-DNA-20-500_MG | ecosystem: Environmental > Aquatic > Marine > Oceanic | place: Pacific Ocean: North...
AATAGTCAAATGCAAACTATTCAAGGACCAATGAAAACAATGCAATATATATTTCCTTTTATGTTTTTATTTATTTTTAATAGTTTTTCTTCTGGATTAACTTATTATTATTTTCTATCAAATTTAGTCTCATATGGTCAAATATATTTATTTAGAAGATTCGTTGATGAAGAAAAAATTAAAAAAGAATTAGACTTTAATAGAAAACAAAATTTAAATAAAAAGAAATCAAGTTTTAAATTAAGATTAGAAGAGGCAATGAAAGCTAATCAAGAAGCTAAAAAAAATAATAAAAAAAATAATAGTTAGGTATTAATATTTAGGTTTATCCATATGGGAAAAATTATTTCTGTTGCAAATCAGAAAGGAGGTGTAGGTAAAACTACAACTGCAATAAATTTATCTGCAAGTCTTGCTGCGCTAGAATACAATACTCTACTAATAGATGCTGACCCTCAAGCAAATTCAACTTCTGGTTTAGGACATGATCCTAGAAATATAGAAAAAAGCATTTATGAATGTATGATAGAAAATTTTTCTATCAAAAAAGCTATTCTTAGAACAAAAATTGATTTTTTAGATATTATTCCATCACACATAGATCTAGTTGGCGCTGAAATTGAAATGGTAGATATTGAGAATAGAGAAAAAAGAATGAAAGAAAATATAGATAAGATTAGTGACATGTATGATTTTATAATTATAGATTGTTCACCATCATTGGGAATTGTAACCATAAATTCATTAACAGCTTCAGATTCTGTAATTATTCCCGTTCAATGTGAATATTTTGCTTTAGAAGGATTGGGTAAATTACTTAATACAATTAAAATTATACAATCAAAATTTAATTATAATTTAACTATAGAAGGTATTTTATTAAGTATGTATGATGTTAGACTCAGACTTAGTAATCAAGTAGCAGAAGAAGTACAAATGCATTTCAAATCTCTAGTCTTCAGCACTATAATACCAAGAAATGTTAAACTAAGTGAAGCTCCTTCTTTTGGCATACCTGTTATTTCTCATGATGCCGATTGTAAAGGATCAATTAGTTATATAAACCTAGCAAGAGAATTGATTTCTAAAAACAAAAGTTTAATTAATAATGAATAATAAAAAGAAAGTTTTAGGAAGAGGTTTAGCTGCTTTATTAGGAAATACTGATGAAAAAAACATTTTAGATAATAAATTAAAGCTAAGTAAATTTAGTGAAATAGATATCAGAAATATTTCCTCTAATCCTCTTCAGCCAAGAAGAAAATTCAAAAAAGAATCTATAAATGAGTTAGCTATATCAATAAAATCTCAAGGTATTATTCAGCCAATAACAGTAAGAAAAATTAACAATGATGGTTATCAATTAATATCAGGAGAAAGGAGACTAAGAGCTTGTGCAATTGCAGGAATAAAAAAAATTCCTGCCTATATAAGAAAAGTTAATGAAGAACAAATGCTTGAAATGGCTTTAATAGAAAATATTCAAAGAGAAGATTTAAATTCCTTAGAAATTGCTAAATCATACAAAAGATTAATAGATGAGTGTAATATTAGTCAAGAAAATCTAGGTGAAAGATTAGGAAAGGATAGGTCTACAATAAATAATTATTTGAGACTACTTAGACTACCTCCTACAATTCAAAATGGATTAATTGATGAAAAAATTTCTATGGGACATGCCAGAACATTAATAACAATAGATAACGTTGAATTACAATTTCAAGTTTACAAAAAAATTATAGAAGAAAAATTATCTGTTAGACAAGTAGAGGTATTGGTGAAAAAATTAAGTTCATCAAAAAAGAAAATTACTATACATATAAATAACAAAGAATTAACTAAAATAGAATCAAAATTATCATCACATTTCGGAACAAAGGTTGTTATAAAAAGTGAAAATAATAAAGGAAAAATAATTATAAATTTTGAATCAATAAATGATTTAAATCGTATCATTGAATTATTGTAATGAGAAAATTAATGAATAGAATTTTAATTTTATTATGTATTTCTATATTAATAAATACGAGTGTAAAAAGCCAAAATATTGATTTAAAGGACAGTTTGATAACAGAAATTCAAACAAATAAAAGAAATTTAGATCTGATTGATACAAAATATAGAAAAGCTCCAATCTTATCAGCTATTTTACCAGGTTTAGGACAAATTTATAATAAACAATATTGGAAATTACCAGTAATTTATGGTGGTTACCTAATAATATTTCATTATGTTAAGTTCAATAATAACATGTATAAAGAATTTAGATCAGCACTAATTGCAGAAATTGATGGTGACGATATGACTATAAATCCATTTCCTAATTTTACTGAATCATCATTAGAAAGAAATATGGAATATTGGAGAAGAAACAGAGATTTATTATTAATTTTTACAGGGGTATATTATTTATTAAATATTGTAGATGCGCATGTTTTTTCACACCTGAATCATTTTGATATTGGAAATAATATTTCCCTTAATCTATCTCCCAAAATAGATAGAATTTTTAATTATAATAATTTTTATGGATTCGGTTTAAAACTAGTGTTTTAAAAAATGAAAAAAAAGGGAGCAATAAGGGAATGGTTCGATGCTTTGATATTTGCAGTAATAGTTGCATCTTTAATCAGATGGGCAACATTTGAAGCATTCACAATTCCAACTCCATCAATGGAAAAATCATTATTGGTCGGGGATTATTTATTTGTAAATAAATTGAATTATGGCCCTAGAACTCCAAAAACATTATTACAGATTCCTTTAACTCATCAAAAAATTTGGGGTACCAATATATCATCCTATTTAGATTGGATTCAATTACCTACCTTTAGATTGCCTGGATTAAGTAAAATTGAAAGAAATGATGTTGTGGTTTTTAATTATCCAAAAGAAATACAAAGACCTATTGATTTGAAAACCTATTATGTAAAAAGATGTGTTGGATTACCTGGAGATACCATAAAAATAACAAATACTAAGTTATATGTTAATAATAATATAGTGGATGATAAAATTGATGTACAACACAGATATTTTCTTAAAACAGATCAATTTATTAACAAGAGAGTATTTAATAAATATAGTATCTCGGAATATTCTAAAACAGTCAACGGATACTATATTTTCTGTGATGAAATAACATCTGAAAAACTTAAAAATGAAACCTTTATAAATGAAGTTGTAATTCAAACTCTTTCTCCAATTGAAACTAAATACTCTGTTTTTCCAAATTCAAATAATCTTAAATGGAATATAGATTACTATGGTCCTCTAGTTGTTCCAAAAAAAGGAAAAAAAATTGTTTTAAATTCAGAAAATATAGAAAAATACGGATCTACTATCATTGATTATGAAAATAATTCCAATATTAAGTTTGAAGAAAATAAAATTCTAATTGATGGACAAATCATACAAAATTATACTTTCAAACAAAATTATTATTTTATGATGGGAGATAATAGACACAATTCGGAAGATTCAAGATTTTGGGGTTTTGTCCCAGAAGATCATATTGTAGGAGAAGCTTCATTTATATGGTTATCTCTAGACTATGATGAAAATTTATTTAATAAAATAAGGTGGGAACGATTCTTTGAAGTCATCAATTAAATTAATTCACCCAATGCAATTCCTTTCTCTCCAGAAACTGAATAAAGTAAGTATTTTTTTTTTCTTTCTACAAAAATAGCTGGATCCCTTACCTGGTTAACAAATTTTAATTCTATGCCTTCTTTAGATTTAAATTTAGGATAAACATTTCCTTCATATATGCAGGTAGGTACAACAATCTTATATGTGTTATAAAGTTGAAAATTATTGAGATTTAGCCTACTACAATAAATTGATTCCTGAACATCTCCAATTAGTGAATAAAAAATAAATATTGTTTTTTTTTGTACTAAAATTGCTGTATGTCTTAAGTTTAAGATAAATTTATCAGATATAATATTCCACGATTTATTATAATATTTATAAATCATTCCATAAGTATTTTTTCCTTTCGAAATACTATATACCTCATTATTAAATTTAAAAACTCTAAAGTAATAATTTCCTAATTTATTTTTCTGAGAAACAAAAAATAACCCATTTGTAGAAATTGAAGAAAAAGTATATTGAAAATCTTTATAAAAACTATGATAGTACATAATTATTCTTTTTCCTATATTATCAACGTGTACATCAGGACTAGCAATGTGATTAGTTCCTGGAGAGTCCTTTAAATGCATAACACCACCTTCAAAAATCGTATATGGACCAGCTATATTATTCGAAAATGCCATTCTTATATAACTCCCATTATGATGAGAAAAATATAAATAATACTTTCCTAAAGAGTTTTTAATCCAAGATGGAACTTTAATTAATGATGGCCCATTGATATTTTCACCATCTTCACTACTCATCATTTTAGGATAAATTAATTGGTCTATTTTTTTTAATTTAAATTTTTCTACCATATAATCTCGCTGATTTTTTTTTCTTTTAAATAACTGTTAGTTTTAGAAAAATGATAATTGTTAAAAAAACCACTATTGGCAGAAAATGGTGAAGGATGGGAAGAAGAAAGAATTAAGTGCTTTTTATTATTTATGATTTTACTTTTCGATTTTGCATAATTTCCCCATAATAAAAAAACTAAATTTTCTTTTTCTTCTGAAAGTATATGAATTACTTCATCAGTAAAGATTTCCCAACCTTTATTTGAGTGAGATCCAGGAGAATTTTTTTTTACAGTTAAAATAGAATTCAATAACAAAACACCTTGAGTCGCCCACCTGGAGAGATCTCCTTCTGTAGAAAGTTTTGATCCGATATCTAGTTTAATTTCTTTAAATATATTAATTAATGAAGGTGGCAATTTTACACTATTATTTACAGAAAAACACAGTCCATTTGCTTGATTATACCCATGATAGGGATCTTGACCAAGAATTATAACTCTAACTTTATCAAACGGGCATAAATTAAAAGCATGAAATATTTTATTTCCAGGAGGATATATTACATTATTTTTATACTGAATTTTTAAAAATGATACTAGATTATTAAAATATTCTTTTCTGAATTCTTTAAAAAGTTTTTTTTTCCAGCTTATTTCAATATCTACATTCAAAATTTAAAAAAATAAAAGTGCAAAAAGATTATTAAATTATTATTATTCTTTAATCTATTTTTATTTATTAATATTAGGTAATGAAAGATAAAAAAATAGTATATATATTAGGAATATTAGTCCTTATTTTTGGCCTTCTTTTAATATTCTCTATCTATAATAATAAGATTTCTGAAAATAAAAGAATTTCTAAAGAATTAGAGTTGGACTCTATTTATATCCAATTGGATTCTATATCTATAGAATTAAGTAAAAAAATAATTACGATTTTCCAATTAGGTGGTCAAATAGATACTTTGTTATCTATTAAAGAAAAAATTGAAAATGAAAAAAGAGAATTTCGAAAAAAAGCATATTCTCAAATAAATAGATTGCAATCTAAAGTAGATGGTTATAAAGAGTTATTAATAGCTCAAGATGAAGAAATTATTAGATTAAAAGAAATAAATAATCAATTGCACAAAGAAAACGTTGTTCAAAAAAAAGAAATAAATAAATTAAATACAGAAATTAAATCAATTAATAAATCAAAATCTGAATTAATAAATAAAGTAGATCTTGCTTCAAAATTAACTTTAAATTCTATTTTAATTTCAGGAATTAGTAGATCTGGGAAAAAAATTATTGGCACATTTAAAAGTAGGCAAATTATAAAAATTAAAATAGACCTCGAAATTGCAGAAAATGAAATAGCTCCTGTTGAAGTAAAAAATATCATGATTAGAATCATAAAGCCAGATAATAATGTATTATTTGACATATCGAAAGGATCAGGTTCATTCATATTTAATAAAAGAGAATTATTTTATACGACCAAAAAAGAAATTTTATATGATAAAAGAATTCAAAAGATATCATTCGAATATTTAAAAAATATAGAATTTAAATCAGGAGTTTATAAAGTAATTGTTTATACAGAAAATTATATTATGGGTAAGAGTGAATTTAAAATTAAATAATTTTCATTTTATTATTTCATTATGCTAGATTTGCAGCTAATTTAAAATATTTTTATATGGTTAAAAATTACGAAACAGTGTTTATTATGAACCCGGTTCTTTCTGATATTCAACAAAAAAAGACTGTAGAAAAATATAAAAAAATGCTAGAAAAAAATAAGGCAAAAATTATATGTAATGAAGATCTAGGATTTAAAAATTTATCTTATACTATTAAAAATAAAAAGACAGGTTTATATCATCTTTTTCAATATTCAACTGAAATTAATGGTGTAGTAAAAAATTTTGAAACTGAATTTAAAAGAGATGATTCTATATTAAGATTTTTAACTGTTTCATTATATAAAGATGCTTTGATATTTAATGAAAGGAGAATGAAGGGAGAATTTAAAAAAAATAAAAATGAGAAATAAAGAATTTAGTTCTGCATTGCAAAATGAATTTGTTGATAGAACTTCAAGTAAAGAAAAAAAAATTTGTAGATTTAAAAAAAGCGGTATAAAATATATTGATTACAAAGATCCTAATTTTTTAATACAATTCTTAAATGATCATGGAAAAATCCTACCTAGAAGGATTACAGGTACAAGTCAAAAATATCAAAAAAAAGTAAAACAAGCAATAAAAAGAGCTAGACACTTAGCTTTATTACCTTTTGCGTCGGATTCATTCAAATAAAACTATGGAATTAATTCTTAAAAAAGACATCCCGGAATTGGGGTTTAAAAATGATATAATTAATGTAAAAAATGGTTATGGTAGAAATTACTTAATTCCCAATAAATTTGCAATTATAGCCAATGATTCAAATAAAAAAATTCTTCGAGAAAATTTAAAACAAACTACTCATAAAATTGAAAAAATTAAAAATGATGCTACAAAACTTTCAAATAGAATTGGTGACTTAATTTTAGATATACCAGTTAAAGTAGGAAAAGAAAAAAAGATTTTTGGCAATGTTACTAAAAATCAAATTTCTAATCTATTAGAAGAAAAAAAATTCTCAATTGATAAAAAAAATATTTCAATAAATGGGAAAATAGGAGAAATTGGTGAATATAGTGTTAATTTGATCCTTCATAAAGATATTACCCATCAAATTAAAATAAATCTAGTAGAGGAAAAGGGATATGAAAATAAAACCACAAAAAAAGAAACTAAGAAAAAAACTAAAGAATCTAAAAAAAAAGATAAAAAAAAGTAAGTAATAACTTAAAATCAAAATATTAAATATTAAAAAAAATATTTTTTATAGAAAAGCAACAAGTATGTCTTTTTTATTATATTCTGTCTTTACCAATACCTAGATATTAAAATCTAAAATGGTTCAAGAAAAACAAAAAAAAATATTTCTGGTAGATTTGATTATACCCATTCCTGTGAATAAAATATTTACTTATTATTTGTCTAAAAGTCAGGAAAAAAAAATTCAGATAGGTTGTAGAGTAATTGTCCCTTTTGGTAGGAAAAATAAAGAAAAAATTGCTATTGTATATAGAAAATATAATCTGAATAATAATACTAATATTTATAAAAAAGTAAATTTAGTAATTGATAAAAAACCTATACTAAACAAAAGTCAAATAAAATTGTTTGAGTGGGTATCAAAGTATTATATGTCTAACATTTCAAATACTTTTAAACTATTAATCCCATCAGTATTACTTAGTAAGAAAGTAATAGAAAATTATGAACCGAAAACGATAAACTATTTAAAGTTGAATAATAATTTAAATATCAGAAATTTAATAAAAGAAGTGAAATATAAATCTCAAAAAAAAATAATCCTAGCTTATTCTAGTATAAAAAAAAAGAATGGAGATAAATATGAAATAAAAGAAAGTGAAATAATAAATATGAACTTATCAAAAAATTCCTTAAAAACACTTATTAATAAGAACATAATTAATAGATACAAAAAAAATATTTCAAGAATTGAGAAATTAAGAATTATTGAATCACCAAAAAAATTAAATCAAAGACAGGACCAATCATTTAAAAAAATTATTAAAACTTTTAGAGAAAAAGACATTGTATTATTAATGGGATTAAACTATCTAGATAGATTAAACATTTATATAAAGATGATTAAGAGAGAAATAGATAAAGGAAATAGAATCTTATACTTATTACCAGAATTATTTTTTAATAACGAAATTATATTAAAATTTAAAAAGATATTTGGTGATAAACTTGGAATATATAATTCCAAGCTCTCCAACAATCATAAAATTGAAACTTTTTTTAATATTCTCAATGGTAAGTATAATTTAATTTTAGGAGTTCAATCTGCAATTTTTTTACCATTAAAAAAATTATCTCTTACCATCATTGATGAAGAGGGTGAAAACATATTTAAACAAAATAGAAAACAACCAAAATATAATGCTAGGGATGTTTCTATTATTTTCTCAAAAATTAACAAAAGCAAAGTATTATTGGGATCTAATACACCATCGCTGGAAACGTATTATAATTCAATAAACAATAATTTTGGTCTTATTAAATATGATTATAATTATAAAAATGTTAAAAAACCTGAAATCACCATCATTAATACACTAGAAAAAAAAATTAAAAAAAAAATGAAAGGAAATTTTTCAGATACTTTAATTAAGGAAATAAAAAATACTCTAAAAAATAAAAAACAAGTAATAATTTACAATAGTAAAAAAAATGAACTTGAAGATTTAAAGGATGAACTTTTAGTAATATTTCCAAATGTGGAGTTAGAAATTATTCACTACGATTTAAGTATTAAAAAGATTAGAGAAGTTCTTAAAAAAATAAAAAATAATTTAATTCAAATAATAGTTGGTAATCAAATTATTAATAAAATTTTTAGTTTCAAAAAAGTCTCATTAGTAGGAATAATAAATACTGAAAAGATGTTGAACATTCCAAATTTCAGATCTACAGAAAAAACATTTCAAATAATACATCAAATAACAAATGGAAATATTTTTAGAGATTCAAAAAGTGGAAAAGTTATAATTCAAACACTAAATCCAAATGTTGAAATTTATAATAGTTTGAAAAATTATCATGTAACCAAATTTTATAAAACTGAACTAAATGAAAGAAAAAAATTTAATTACCCTCCATTTTCAAGATTAATAAAAATCGAATTCAATAATAAACTAAAAAATTTAGCGGAAATAGAAGCAAAGAATTTTTATAAGAAAATTAATAATTTTACTGATAAAAATAATATTCTTGGTCCAACTGAATCCAAAATTTATAAACCAATGATATACCTCAAAGTCAACAAAGAGGTTAGAGAGATCAATAGAATAAAAAATTCTATAAAAACAATTTTAAAAGATCATAAAATGAAATCTAATACCTCCATTGATGTAGATCCTAATTTTTAAAATCTCCAATTAGTTTTCAAAAACTCAATAGATTTATAAGATGTTAAATCAAATTTACATGGAACTATTGAAATATAATTATTCTTTATTGCCCACTCATCGTTATCATCACTATTATCATAATTAACAAAATTTCCAATCATCCAATAATATTCCCTCCCATAGGGATCAAACCTTTTGTCAAAACGTTCTTCCCAAATAGCATTAGCCTGCCTACATATTTTGATTCCTTTTATTTTATTTTTTGATTTTTTTGGAATATTTACATTCAATGCTACAGAATTAGATATACCTTTATCTAGTGCAGTATTGATAATTTTTACTAAGTATTGATCAATATGATCCATGCTAGCATTTGGATTAAAATCACATAAAGAAAAGCCGATTGAAGGAGTATTTTCAATTGCACCCTCAATAGCAGCAGACATGGTTCCTGAATATAAAATACTTATTGATGAATTACTACCATGATTAACTCCACTCGTTATTAAATCGATTTTTTTATTTTTTAATATATGATGCTTAGCTATTTTAACACAATCAGCAGGTGTACCACTACATTTGTAAGACTCAATATCTTCAAAAATATCTGATTCAACTAAACGGAGTTTATCACCAACTGTTATTGCATGACCCATTCCTGATTGAGGGGTATCAGGTGCTACTACTACTACTTTCCCTATATTCTTTGTAATAGAGACTAATTTCCTAATGCCTATAGAATCAATTCCATCATCATTAGTTACTAAAATTAAAGGTTTTTCCATACTTATAAAGAATTATAATATGCAACAACTTTTACTAAATCTGACATCTTTTTTATTTTTAATTTATTTTTTGAAATGTATAATTTAATTATATCTATTTTGTCATTCATTATAAGATATAAACTTTTTTTTTTACCATTAAAATCATTTATTTTTCCGGAAGGATCTATAAAAAAATACTCATAATCAATCTTATTATAAAAGTCATACGTAGTTCTTCCATACCAATAATAAGATGGAAAATATCTAGGAACAGTTTCAGATATAATTTTTTCTTTTAACAACAGACTTAACTTACCATCAAGTAATACTTCGAAAAGAGTGGGAACGGTATAGTTATAACTTACTTGATACATGAGTGAGTAAAACTGTCTATAATCTTCAACAGTTTTGTCGTAAATTTCGAAGTAATATATATTTCGACTACTAAATGCCTTGATAGTGCTATCAATTTTTACTTGAATTAATTGGTTTTCAAAATCATATTTCAAATACCCTTTTAAAGTATCTTTATAAGTGGTCACAATCCAACCATCATGCCATAATTCGGATGGGAATTTCTGAGAAATAGACTCAAAACTTAAATAAAAAAAAAATATAAAAAACTTAAATTTCATAATTAGTCATTTAACAAATCATGGCCCATCTTATCTCTTTTCGTTTTCAAATAGTTAATATTATGAACATTGGGTTTAGATTCAATTGAAATATTTTTAACTATTTCAAGCCCATATCCTTTAAGACCTATTCTTTTCCTTGGATTATTAGTTAATAATTTAATTTTATTTACTTTAAGATCCCTTAGTATTTGAGCCCCAACTCCATAATCCCTATGATCCATATCAAATCCTAATTCTTTATTTGCTTGAACGGTATCTAATCCGTTTTCTTGAAGTTTATAGGTTTTTAATTTATTAAGAAAACCAATACCTCTACCCTCTTGCTTCATATATAAGATAATTCCTTTTCCATCTTCATTTACCATCCTCATTGCTAGATGAAGTTGATTTCCACAATCACACCTTTTTGAATGAAAAATATCTCCAGTAATACAAGAAGAATGTACTCTGACTAATATCGGTTCATCTTGTTTCCAATTTCCTTTTATCAAAGCTATATGAACATCATTAGTATTTAGTTGAGAATAAGCAACAAGTTTAAAATTACCATATTCAGTAGGTAATTTTATACTAACTTCTCTTTTAATCAGGCTTTCATTCTTTAATCTAAATGAAATTAGATCTTTAATTAAAACTAAGCAGATTTTATGTTTTAATGCAACTTTCTTTAGTTCAGGTAATCTTGCCATGCTACCATCACTATTTAATATTTCTACTAAAACTCCAGAAGGTTTTAATCCAGCTATTTTTGCAAAATCAAGAGATGCTTCTGTATGACCAGCTCTTCTTAACACACCTCCATTCATAGCTTTTAAAGGAAAAACATGACCGGGTTTAGACAAATCAGATGGTTTTGTTTTTTTATTAACTAAAGCTTTGATAGTTTTTGATCTATCTTTAGCTGAAATTCCCGTTGTAACATCTTTACTCTTTAAATCTACAGAGACCGTAAAAGAAGTACTGTACTTATCCGTATTTTTACCAACCATTAAATTAAGACCCAAAGATTCGCACCTATCCTCTTCAAGTGAACAACAAATTAAACCTCTTCCTTCTTTAGACATAAAATTAATTATCTCAGGTGTAACTTTTTCTGAAGCACAAATAAAATCACCCTCATTTTCCCTAGATTCGTCATCAACAACAATAATGAGTTCACCATTTCTTATTGCTTTTATAGCATTCTCTATAGCATCGAATTTTTTTTTCATTATTTAGATGTCACATTTCCTAATTCATTAGCAATCTCTATTTCAATATTTTTAAGTTTCTGATGATCTAAAATTATTTCCTTTTCCATTTTAATACTCAGTTCTTTTTGATTAAGAAGTTTGATATTATCTTTTATCATCTTTTGAATTAGCCTAAATTTAAGTCTTAAAATATTGTTATATGTAGCTTTTTTTAAAATTTCTTTTTCTTCTGTTATAGATATATTATATCTCTGTTTCCAATTTTCACTTAACTCATATTTCGAAGATAAAAGATCTATAACTTCATTTTTGATTTCCTCATCACCATTATCTAAAAAATAATTTGTATCAATTACATTATCCTTACTTAACTCATTCCTAAAACATTGAATAATTTTTACATGATTTTTGTTTTTAAATTTAATATCTTCAATTTCACTTAAAAAATATTTTATAAATGAACTTCTATTTATTTCATTAGAATCAATTTCGGAAGTTCCATAACTAACAAGCATTCTCATACATTCTTTTTCTTGTAAATCTATTGCATTATCTATCAGAACGACTTTTTTATTTCTAACTCCAACTTTCTTTCCTGATTCAGTATTAAGTTCAAATTTGTTTTTACTTATTAAAATTTTGTTCAACTCAGAAATCAATATATTTTCTTCTATTTCTATTATCGAACTAGTCTCTTTAATATAAACAGATCTTTTTATTGTATCTGGAATTTTAGATATACTTATTAAAATTTCTTTAATAGTATCAGCCTTCTTCAAAGGATCGTTCTTAATAAATTTATTTAATAAATTAACTTTAAAGGTTATAAAGTCTATTTCATTTTCTACCAAATAATCCTTAAATAATGAAGGGTTAGTGTTTCTAGAATAACTATCAGGATCTTCACCTTCTGGAAACAATATTACTCTTACATTTGCATCCCTTTCCAAAATCATGTCAATACCTCTTAATGATGCTTTTACGCCAGCCTCATCACCATCAAACAAAATTGTTATGTTATTAGTATATCTCTTAATCAATTTAATTTGTTCATTAGTAAGAGAAGTACCTGAAGAAGAAACTACATTAGTTATACCTTTTTGGTAAAGAGAAATAACATCAGTATAACCCTCTACAACATAACATTTATCACTGCTTCTAATCGAATTTTTTGAATGAAAAATACCATATAAAACTTCACTTTTTTTATATAACATAGTCTCAGGAGAATTAATATATTTTGGTTGATCTTTCAAATCTGATAGAATTCGAGCTCCAAAAGCTATTATTTTCCCAGTTACATTATGAATAGGAAAAATTATTCTATTTCTAAACCTATCATATTTTTTCTTATTTTTATTAATTACCAAACCTGAATCTAAAATATATTTTTCTTCAAATCCTGAATCTTTCAAAAACAAATAAGTATCCTCCCACTTATCTAAACTATACCCTAGATCAAAAAGATCGATTGTGGTTTTCTCAAATCCTCTTTCAATTAAATATGAGTAAGCAATTTTTTTCCCATCAATAGAATTCAAGCATTCTTTAAAATAAGAAACAGATTTTTTTAATATTATATATAAACTTTCTTTTTTAGATTGTCTAGAACTAGAATAATTTTCATTTGAACTTTCAGTAATTTCAATACCATATTTTTTGGCTAAATATTTTAATGATTCGATATATGTTAATCCATCCATTAACATTAGAAATTCAATAGCATCTCCCCCTTTCCCAGTACTAAAGCATTTAAAAATCTGTTTACTTGGTGATACAAAAAATGAAGGAGTTTTTTCTGATGAAAAAGGACTTAAAGCTTTATAACTAGAACCACTTTTTTTTAAACTAATAAAATCACTAATTACTTCAACTATATCAATTCTTTCTTTTATTTGCTTAATGGTATCTTCTTGAATCATAATAAAATATAATTATCAATAATTTAATCATTTTTTTAAAAAGAAGATTAAAACTATATTACAACAAAATTTATTTTTTTAATAATGACAATAAAAAATGCACTAAATGCTTTAAAAAATGTAATAGATCCTGATTTAAAAAAAGATTTAGTGACACTAAAAATGATTAAAAATCTTAGTGTAAAAAATAATTCGATAAAATTTGATTTGGAATTAACTACACCTGCATGTCCTTTAAAAGAAAAATTAAAATCAGAATGTGAGTTCTACTTAAAAAAAATTAATTCAGATGTTAAAATAAAAATCAACTTCACATCCAATGTGTTACCATCAAATGGTAAGTCTGAAATAAAAAATATAAAAAATATAATTGCTATTTCTTCAGGAAAAGGAGGTGTTGGAAAATCTACAGTATGTTCAAATTTAGCAATAGCACTTTCGAAACTTGGTGCTAAAGTTGGTTTGGTTGATGCAGATATTTTCGGGCCCTCAATACCTACAATGTTTAATTGTGAAAACGAACAACCAACTATTAAAAAAAAAAATAACAAGAATATAATTATCCCTTTACAACAATATGGAATAAAACTATTATCAATGGGATTTTTAATACCAAAAGACAAACCAGTTGTTTGGAGAGGTCCAATGGCAAGTTCGGCATTAAAACAATTTATTTTAGACGTTGATTGGGGAGAACTAGATTATTTATTTGTCGATTTACCACCAGGAACTAGTGATATTCATATTACTTTAACTCAAAGTTTTCCAATATCTGGTAGCATTATAATAACAACACCTCAAAAAATTTCATTAAATGATGTTATTAAGTCTATTACAATGTATAAACAAAAACAGACCCAAGCTCCTATATTGGGTATAATTGAAAATATGTCATACTTTAGTCCTAAAGAATTTCCTGAAAAAAAATATTATTTATTTGGTAAAAATGGTGGTAGAGAAATATCAAAAAAATATAACATAGAACTTTTGGGAGAAATACCTATATATGAAGAAATAATGAAATCAAGTGATATTGGATTTCCAATCTCTTTAAAAGATACAAAACAAAGTAGGATGTATAAAAATATTTGTCAAAATATTGCAAGAATAATTGCAATAAATAATGCTAAATAATATTATATTTATGAATTAAATACATTTTATATGAGTGATCTTAGTCTTATTGATAAGGTTGAAAATGCTTTAGAAGAAATAAGGCCATATTTGATAGCTGATGGAGGTGATATAAAAGTAATTTCAGTTGACAACAATAATATTGCAAACATTGAGTTATTGGGTACATGCGAAAATTGTCCCATGTCTCCTATGACTTTAAAGTCTGGTGTAGAGGAAGCAATTAAAAACAATGTTCCTGAAATTAAAGGAATTAATGCAATTAACTTCTCAAATTAAACCTCTATTAATTTTATACTCTATTTTATTTAATTTTAAGAAATTGTCAGTTTTGAAAAAAAAAAATATAGCTATTTTAATGGGTGGATATTCATCTGAATATGAAGTGTCTATTAAAAGTGGTAATGAAGTTTATAAAAATCTAGATAAAAAAAAATACAATTTATATAGAATCATAATTACTAAAAATAAATGGTTTTATTTAAATGAAGATAAGATAGAAATCCCTGTAAATATCAAAAATTTTAGTTTAAGAAATCCTAAAGTAAAATTTGATTTAGTTTATAATGTTATTCATGGTTCACCAGGTGAAGATGGTCTAATTCAGTCATATTTTAAGTTAATAGGAATAAATCACACTTCAACAGAATTTTTTCAATCCGCATTAACATTTAATAAAAATGATTGTAAAGAATATCTCAAAAATTATGGTGTAATAAGTCCAAATTCTTTACTCTTAAGGATTAATGACAAAATAGATCAAAAAAAAATTATGAAAAAAATTAACTTACCGGTATTTGTGAAACCTAACAAAGGAGGTTCAAGTTTTGGAATATCAAGAGTTGATAATATAAAAAAACTTATACCTGCAATTCAACATGCGTTCAAAGAAGACAATGAAATAATTATTGAAGAAGAAATCAAAGGAAAAGAAATTTCAGTTGGTATCATGAAATTAAATAATAAAATCATTTCATTACCACCAACAGAAATAATTTCACATAATGAATTTTTTGATTATGATGCTAAATATAAAGGTAAATCAGATGAAATTACTCCAGCTTTAATTAATAGTAATGAAACCAATGAAGTTCAAAAATTATCTCGACTAATATATAAGAAATTAAAATTAAAGGGATTTGCACGATCTGATTTTATATTAAAGCATGGAAAATTCTATTTTTTAGAAGTTAACACTAATCCTGGTTTAACAAAAGAAAGTATCTTTCCAAAACAAGCAAAATCTTTTGGAATTTCACTAAAAGAATTGTTTGAAAGTTTAATTAAATAAAAAAAAAATAATTAATAATATGCTCAAACACCTAATTCTGATTTTTACCATTTTTTTTATAACAATAATTTTTATTTTCTATGTTTATTTCCCTTATATCACAAATCACGGTGAATCAATTACGATACCAGATTTAATCGGTTTAAATTATGAAGAAATAGATGAATTCTTGTCAAATAGAAATCTAAAATATGAAGTTATTCCTGACTCAAGTTTTTCTTCAAAATTTCCACCTTTATCAATATTATATCAAAACCCGGAAAAAGGCACGAAGGCTAAAGAAGGAAGAAAAATATATTTGACATTAAATTCTGTTAAGCCACCTAATATCAAGATGCCTAAACTAATAAATGGTTCTGTAAAAAATGCTCAATTGGTCCTTAAAACATACGACTTATTTTTGGGTAAAATCAATTATGTTCCTGACATGGCAGCTAATGCAGTGATCCAACAATATTATAAAGATAATATTGTACTCTCAGGAAGTTTAATTCCAAAGGGCTCAATCATTGATTTAGATATTGGAAATGGATTAGGTAATCAAATTTTTGAAACACCAAATTTAATTGGTATGGATCTAGAAGAAGCAAAATTTACAATTCTTGGATCTGGTTTGTCAGTTGGTGAAATATATTATGAGAAAAAGGGGATTATTTATTCAAATTATGAAAATGAAAACGGGGATACTTCCGTAAAAGAAATAGATGCAGGACTAGGAATTATTTTTAAACAAAAACCAGAATTTCCTAAAAAAATTAGAATTGGAAAAAAAATTAATTTATGGGTAGTAAGTGACACTACTTCATTAAATAAACAACAAAATTGATATACTTAAATTATATATTTTTTATTTCAACCCTTTGCTTTTTTGTTAAATTTAACAGCTACTCTCAATTAATTATAAAACCAATATTTCATAATCATTTAGAAAAAAAAAATGGCTATGATAATGAAGAAATAGATACAATAAATTTACCAATATTTGAAGATTTTTCAAGATACAGTGATTCAATTAGCCAAAGTTATATTTGGAGTAGTACAAAAAGTATTCAAATTAGAGACTTACCAGACAATATCGCACCCACTTTAAAAGTCGCTGTTTTTGATGGTATTGATCAATATGGTAATCCTTACAATGAATCAAGTCAGTTTGTAGGACTAGCAGATAGTTTAACTTCGAATATAATTAACCTTGAAAATTATAGTGGAAGTCAAACAGTTTATTTCAGTTTTTTTTGGAATATAAATAAATATTCAGAATACCCTGATGAAGATGATTCTATTAGACTTCAATTTTTAGGCATTAATAATAATTGGGAAACTGTTTGGAAGGTTAATGGTAAAACATCTGTAGACTTTGAAATATTTGATCAAGAAATTATAAATTTAAATACTAAATTTTTACACTCAAACTTTAGATTTAGATTTCAAAATTTTGGTAAATTAAATGGACCATTTGATAGTTGGACAATTGATTACATATACCTTAATAAAGATAGAGAATTAAACGATACAATATATATTGATAGGTCTCTAACTTATAAGCCTAAAAATATTTTTGGTGATTTTACTTCAATTCCAATAGAACAATTTACTAGTGAACCAAATAGTTTTTTGGATACAATTCATGTAGGTTTTAATAATCTAAATAATCAAATACAACCGATTGAATATAATTGTATAGTTTATGATGAAATAAAAAAGGAACCAGTTGACACAATAAGCTGGAAAGTACCCGTTAATCCTATTATACAAGGATTTGAAAAAAGAATAATAAAGTCTTCTACTATTAAAACTGAAAAATTTATCGATTATAAAGATTCAATAGTTATAAAAATCAAATTTTTTATAAATTCGGGAGATACCATAATTAATAATATTGATTATAGAATAAATGATACTTCTGAAAGTATCTATAAAATAAAGGATTACTACTCTTATGATGATGGAAAGGCTGATTATGCTGCAGGTATTAATCAACAAGAAGGAGAGGTTGTTGTAATGTATATACTAAATAGGGCAGATACTATTACACATTTAGAAATGTATTGGCCTAAAATTTATCCAAATAGTCAAGGTAAAAAAATTACACTATTATTATATAAAAAGTTAAATGATGATCGAATAAATTTAATTGGGAATAATAGTGTTGATATTTTAATTAATAATAGTTTTAATTCATATAAGTTAAATAGTCCCATAATAGTCTCTGATACAATTTATATTGGCTTTAAACAATTTTCAAATGAATTTATACCTATCGGATTAGACAAAAACCACAACAATTCAGATAAAATTTATTTTAACACTAATGGGATTTGGGAACAAAACAATTTAATCAATGGAAGCTTAATGATTAGGCCAAGATTTTCAAAAGTAACTGAATATTTAACACTAATAGAAGATAATTTTAAAAAAGATTTTATTAGAATTTACCCAAATCCAACAGATGGTATAATCAAATTAAATAAAGAAATTGATGGATATTTAGTATATAGTATGCAAGGAAAAATATTATTTTCACATAGTCATAAAACAAATACAATTAATCTAAAAAATTTAAAAAATGGAATGTATTTGATAGTTCTAAAATATAAAAATGAATCATATTTAAAAAGAGTCATTAAATCACAAAAATTGTTTTAAGATACTTTTCTAAAGTATCAATATATGAAACTTTAAATGTATTAAAACCAACTTTTTCAGCTGCTATAATATTTTCTATAATATCATCAAAAAATATAATTTCTTTAGGATCTAATTTATTTTCTCTTAAAATAAGTTTGTATATCTCGGGTTCAGGTTTTCTTAAGTTTAATTCGTGAGAATAATAAACTTTGTTAAAGAGAACTTTAAAATCAAAACCGTACTTCTTCAAGCATATACTTTTATAATACCTCTCATGAATTGAATTAGTATTACTTAAAATCATCACTTTGTAATGACTCTTTAACTTTAATATTAAATCAATTAGATTAAAATTTATGGACACAATTACTTTATTCCAGATATTTTCTATTCTTTGTTTATTTAAATTAAAATTTCCAATTTTATTTAATCTATTTCTGAAAGAAACTTCATCTATTAGGCCTTTTTCAAAATCAAAAAAAAAGTTTAACAAAGAACTAGCTTGATTATTTTTGTAATCAAGACCATCGAAAAGATTATTGTTATTGGATAAAGATTTAAATTCATTTATAGATCTAGATGGATCAATATTTATAATTACACCTCCTAAATCAAAAATCAGTGTAGTTATCTTCATATTATTTTTCATTCCAATTTATATACTCTAATATAATCAACATACATTTTTTGAGGAAATACTGTTTCATTATTTGGTGCTCCTGGCCAATTACCACCAACAGCTATATTTAATAAGAAAAAGAAATTTTTATGAAAATAGTTGTAAACAGAAGAATTTTTTATATCCATCATGTTAATTCTACTGCCATCGATTTTCATTTCTAGAAAATCATTATTAAATACTAATTCAAAAATATGATAATTGTTTGTCAAAGGATCTTGTATGATTAAATTATTACCATAAGATGCACGGTTATTCCAATTAGGTCCCCAGTGAGATGTACCAACAACTGTTCTGTTATTAACATGAGAAATGGGGTTTCCTCCAATCATTTCTAGAATATCTATTTCACCACAAGCAGGCCATCCAACACTAGGAAAATCACTACCCAAGGCCCAAAAAGCTGGCCATATTCCTTGACCCCAAGGAAGTTTAATTTTTGATTCCACTCTAACTCCAGGTCCAAATTCATATTTCCCTTGAGTTGTCATCCTAGAGGATGTTATTGAACCATCTCTTGATCCTAATGTACCATTATTTTTTGCTGTTATAACTAAGTTACCCCCTTCTATACTAGCATTGCTATTGGTATATTGTTGCCACTCATTATTTCCCCAACCATCAGATCCATAGCCCAATTCAAAATTCCATTTAGAAATATCTATATTATCTCCATCAAATTCTTCTGACCATAATAAATTTGTATCAACTGTCTCTTCTTCTTCACTAATATCCTTATCTGAATCATTACAAGAAATAAGAATAAATGAAAATAAAAGTATATAAAACCTCATTAATTTTAATTTTTTCGAATATAAAACTTAATGTGGGTTTAAAAAAAATTAAAAAACAAAAATTAAACTATGCTTCTAGAATAAAAGAAAAACAAAACTTAAATTTGCTGACAACTATTCAGG
>Ga0310345_10002112_pt1 | contig 20603 bp, 24 predicted proteins | sample HC15DNA20500_MG_FD_204667 | JGI IMG/M metagenome (GOLD analysis project Ga0310345, IMG submission 204667) | Marine microbial communities from station ALOHA, North Pacific Subtropical Gyre - HC15-DNA-20-500_MG | ecosystem: Environmental > Aquatic > Marine > Oceanic | place: Pacific Ocean: North...
GAGAAAAAAGCAATTGAATTGCACCTTTTTTCCGGTGATGTCCGAAAATACGGACTTAATAAAGCTCTAAAACGGGCAAATGAATCTGTAAACCATTGATTTTATTACATTATTTTTCTTAAAAAACCACACTTTTTTCGCAGATTCTGGTTGACCTTTGGCGATAATGAACGTATAATGTATATAACAATAAGGCACTGAACATAACAAAGGCAAAAGAAGGAGTACAAATAAATGGAAAATCTAGCAGTAAGGCAAGTAAGTCCAAATAGTGCAAAGGCAAGTATTGTCCGAGCATTTAAGAAACAACGTCCAATCTTTATATGGGGTCCTCCCGGAATTGGAAAATCAGATATAGTTCGTCAAATTGGCGATGATATTAAAGCTCACGTTATTGATATACGTTTGAGCTTATGGGAACCTACAGATATTAAAGGTATTCCATATTTTGATTCTAAGCAGGGTACGATGGTTTGGGCACCCCCAAGTGAATTACCAGATGCTAAAATGGCTAAAAAACACAAACAGATTATTGTGTTTTTAGACGAAATGAACTCTGCACCGCCGGCAGTACAGGCCGCGGCTTACCAATTAATTCTTAATCGTAGAGTTGGCACTTATGTATTACCTGACAACGTTTTAATCGTTGCGGCTGGTAATAGAGAAGCTGATAAAGGCGTTACATATAGAATGCCTGCTCCGTTAGCCAACCGTTTTGTTCACTTAGAAATTAAAGTTGATTTTGATGACTGGTTTGAGTGGGCAATTAAAAACAACCAACACCAAGATGTAGTTGGTTACCTGACATTTAGCAAGAAGGACTTATACGATTTTGATCCAAAATCACCGAGTCGTTCATTTGCTACACCCCGTTCTTGGTCGTTTGTTTCCGAACTTTTGGAAGACGATGACGACGAGAATACCACTACAGATTTAGTTAGTGGTGCAGTCGGCGAAGGACTTGCTGTAAAATTCATGGCTCATAGAAAAGTAGCCGGACAACTTCCTAACCCAAGCGACATCTTAAATGCAAAGGTTAAGTCGTTAGAGACTAAAGAAATCAGTGCCATGTATTCCTTAACAGTCTCTTTGTGCTACGAACTTAAAGAAGCTTGTGATAAGAACGATAAGAAGTTTGATGATAAAGTTAATAACTTCTTAAGGTTCGCAATGGACAATTTTGATACTGAACTAGTAGTTATGGGTATCAAATTAGCTCTTACACAATACCAACTTCCAATCGATCCAGATGAAGTTGATTGCTTTGATGAGTTCCATGAACGTTTTGGCAAGTATATTAAAGCCGCACAAGGCGAGGCGTCGGCTTAACAGACGCTATTTGGATGGGGATTTTAATTAATCCCCTTCCATTTTTCGGTTGACAATGCGGATTAAATATAGTATAATATACATATAATAAGAAATTGAGGAATGGCACAGATGACTACAACTACTTTAGAAAAACCAAAAACAGAAGAAGTTAAACTTTCACCAGAAGAATTGAAAGATCTTCGAGCTGAAGTTTTGGACAAAATTATTGTAGCACGAATTGGTTTACTTTTACGTCACCCATTTTTTGGTAATATGGCTACAAGACTTATTATTAAAGAGTGTGATGATTGGTGTGGTACTGCCGCAACTGATGGTAGACACTTGTTTTATAATTCACAGTTTTTCGCTAAGATGACAAACAAAGAAATTGAGTTTGTTATAGCCCATGAAATTCTTCATTGCGTTTTTGATCATATGACAAGACGTGAAGATAGAGAACCACAACTTCATAATATTGCATCAGATTATATTGTTAATAATACTTTGGTGCGTGATTCAATTGGTACAAAACCAAAAGCTATTCCAATTTACCAAGATTTTAAATACGAAGGTTGGTCTTCTGAAAAGGTTTATGATGAACTTTATAAGAAATATGATGAAGAAGATCTTAAACAATTAGGTGAATTGCTTGACGATCACATTGATTGGGATAAAGATAACACAGATACAAGCCAAAGTCAAAGTAAGAAGGGCAAAGGCAAAGATAAAAAAGAAGGACCTCCAAAATATTCTAAAGATGAGCTCCGTAAAATCCGTGACGAAGTTAAGGAAAGTATGCTAGGTGCGGCACAGGCCGCAGGTGCTGGTAATGTTCCAAAAGAAGTTGAAAGATTTATTAAGGAACTTACAGAACCAAAAATGAACTGGCGTGATTTATTGCGTCAGCAAATCCAAAGCACTATTAAAAATGATTACTCTTTCCAACGTCCGTCACGTAAAGGATGGAACACAGGAGCAATTCTTCCAGGTATGACTTTTGATACAACTATTGATATTTGTATTGGAATTGATATGAGTGGTTCAATTGGAAACGATCAGGCTAAAGTGTTTCTAAGCGAAGTACAAGGCATTATGCAAGAGTACCAGGACTACAGAATTAAGCTATGGTGCTTTGATACTAAAGTATATAACGAAGAAGACTTTACTGCTGAAAACGGTAATGAACTAGAAAATTATGAAATCAAAGGTGGCGGTGGAACAGACTTTACGGCGAATTGGAAATATATGGAAGAAAATGGTATTAATCCAAAACGTTTCATAATGTTTACTGATGGTTATCCTTGGGATAGCTGGGGTGACGAAAACTACTGTGAAACAGTATTCATCATTCATGGACATCATGATAAGAACTTACAAGCACCATTCGGAGTAACGGCACATTACGAAAATGCCTAATATTATGTTAGAAAAAACAGGGCAACCAAATGCTTTAAATTTCTTTGATATTAGACAGACTAAAGTAGCCCCACCTCACTTTGAATATATCACCTTAAAGCAAAACTATAATTTTGAAGACGCAACTATAAAATGGATTACAAAGAACTTAAAAGGACGGTTCTTTATAGGTAAGAAAGTAGCTTTGGACAAGGAAAATGCAGTTGCAACTCTAATTAATCTCGGTTTTGAAGATCCAAAAGAGCTTTCTTATTTCATGTTGGCGTGTCCACTTTTAAAGTATTAATAAATAATATACGTATATAATATACAATACATCTAAAAGGAGAACATATATGTCAGATGGAAAACAAGCGATGGCAACAGAAGGAACTTCGGCTACTCCGCCTCAAGCGGCTCCGACGGCTCCGACAATGCCTAAAGCACCAATAGTACCTCCTACACCAGGAGCGCCAGCCGACGGGCAGACGCCTGGAACTGAACTAACAGTTCAAGATTTGGGAGTACTAAAAACTATTATCGAAGTTGCTCAAGCTCGTGGGGCTTTTAAGCCTAACGAAATGGAAGCTGTCGGTAAAACGTATTCTAAGCTAGATACATTTCTAACTAGTATACAAAATCAACAAGTAGCGGCACAAGGTAATGCTCCGGCAACACCAGCCAAGCCAGCTACAACAGGAGACAAATAATGGCAAATATGAAACATATTGGTCGTTTTAAGAAAACAGGACGTAAAGTTGCTGTCGTGTTTCGTACATTACCAGGCGATGAAAACAGTTGTCTAGTATGTCAAACAGAAAATCTACCTGATTCAGACCACGATATATTAATTAATTTGATCGAGAGTAATACCGGTCAAGTTTCTAATGAACTAGCTGATGCTATGCAACGTACACCATTAAGTGACGGTAGCATTATGTTAGCAAAATTTCACACAAGAGGTAATCTAGTTAAGGTTAGTACCTCTGATGTTGAAATGACACCGACTACACAAACTACAATTAGTCTTGACGAGCTTAATAAGACTATTGCAGAACAAAAGGGTGTTCTGGTTAAGGATCTTGCAGTAGGTGGAACGTCAGTTGAAGAAGCTGGATCTATTAGCGAAATGAAGACTAATCCAGTTGCCGCTGAATCAGAAGTCGCAAAAGAACCATTAACCGACGACAATTTAGCTACAAAATTACGTGCCGATTCCGACGCACTTTTTAAAGAAGCTACAGAACTTCGCAAACAAGCCGAAGACCTTAGCCCTACTAAAAAGGGTAAGGCTAGTGGCAAGGGCTAAGAAGAAGCTACCACAAAGTGTAATTGACAAATGGCCAGACGTATTTAAAGACATAGATATTAAGGCCATTCCGCTTCAATACTTGCATTCTATACGAGTCGAATTTTCTAATGGCAAAATATGGGATGTTCTTGTAAAAGAGGAATACAACGTAAAAAACCCTATAGCCCGTCTGGAAAATACCCTACAAAGCCTATTTGATACATACAAAACTAGTATTAAACATATAGATTTTAGAGTAGATACAGACCAAGTTAAAAAGGATATACAAAAACGTACCAAGGGCTTCTTGAAGAAGAACAAATAAATATGTTTAACGGCATAAATACTAGTAAGATATCCAGGAGTTAATGATAAATGGCTTTAAGACTTAGAAGAGGTACTAACAGCGAACGAGCATTAATTACACCAGCAGATGGTGAATTAATCTACACGACAGATACCAAAATACTATATATAGGCGATGGTACAACTGTTGGTGGGAACCCAGTTGATACAGCTGGAACGGCATTTGGGGCTAATGTTGATCTAAATAACTTCGATTTAATAGGTACAGGTAACATTAATACTACTGGTAATATTACTATTACGGGTAACATTACAGCAGATGGTAACCTTACACTTGGCGGAAACCTTGAGATAGGTGACGCTACAACTGATACTGTTAGCTTTGTTGCTAAAGTAGAAAGTCATATTATTCCAGATGTAGATGGAGCAAGAAACATTGGTGCTTCAACTAATAAATTTAACCAAGGTTGGTTTAATGCAGTTCATGTAGCTCAAGATGTTATTGCGGCTGAAGTTAATGCAAATATTATTGCCGACGATAGTACTGTTTTACTTAATAAAGCAACCGGGGCAATGAATACATCAGGAACATTTAAAGGTGATGTTAATGCCGATGATAGCACTTCTTTTTATGATGCTACAACAAAGGCAGTTAATGCTGGTGCAGGTACGTTTACAGGAGAAGTACAAGCAACAACTTTTACAGGAACACTAGTAGGTGACGTTAAAGGTTCTGTATTTGCAGACGACTCAACAGTATTAGTAGACGGAATTAACGGAGCACTCAGCAACGGTACACTTACATTTTCCGAAGGTGTTCTTGATATTAATTCAATTCCAGTCGTTGGTAAATATTTAACTATTGGTAAAGATACTGATACAGAAACACAAGGACTTATTTTCAAAGCAGGTTCGGCAGTAGGTAAAATTATAAACGTAGAAGGTTTAACTGATGGAGCAGGTAACTCAACAGGTATTGACTTTACTATTTCAAGAGGCGACCTAGCAACCAAAACTACTGTACTAGCAGAAGACGAGTTAGCAGGAATTAAAGTTTCTGCACACGACGGCACTAACGAAAATACAGTATCAAGTCTAGTTCAATTTTCTGTTGAAGATGGTGCAACAGTTTCAAACGGTGCAGTACCAGGTAAGATTTTCATTATGTCAACACCAGACAATGGTGGAACTTGGGCTGGTATATCAGTTGACAGTGGTGGAAGACTTTGTGTTGGTGGAACACTAGTTGCAAACTCTGATACAAACTTAGACGTTACAGGTAATGCACAAGTAACTGGTTATATGAAAATTGGTAACTTAACTACAGTTGAAAGAGATGCATTAACACCAACAGATGGTATGATAATCTACAATACTACTGATTCTAAATTCCAAGGACGCACTGGCGTGGCTTGGGTCGACTTACATTAATAATTAGCTATATAACGATCAGGTACAGTATCTAATAATGGTAACCCATTATTAATATGTGCATCACGTAAGATGATTTGATGTAAAAAGTTACTTGCAGGTTTTCCCGGAACAAAATAAGCATAAGGTCCACATTTTAATTGTTCCATATCAATAGTTCTAGCATCACACCATTGAATAATTCTATGAACAAGACCGTTAATCTTAACCATATAATGATATAAATTATCGTCTCCTGGTATTTTCTCCCAAGTCCATCCTTTTTTATCAGCAATACTTTTTATAAGTTTTACGTGATCACTTAAAAAGAATCTAGGTTCATCTGGAGTTCTACCTATATCTGAACCAGCTCTAATTCTATATTCAGTTCTTGGGTGATTTTTTAGACCCATAGCTTGTATTTCTTCCATTACATCGTCTACTTGGTCTATATGTTCTACTGTATAAAATATTTTCTCTACACACATACCTTCTTCATTACAAATATCTATACCAGCTACTTGCTTTCCATGTACTACTTTACCTTGATAAGACTCATGGTTTAACCCTAGAACAGCCATTTTAAGGCCAGCGTCTACAAGTGACTTAACATAATTTCTTTTGGAAAGTTTAACACCATTAGTCATAATACAAACATCATTTCCTCTGTCTGTAATAGCTTTAATTAATTCAGGTAAATCTTTACGTACTGTACATTCAGCACCTGTAAGGAATACAGTATCCATAGTAGGTCGTGTTTGCTCCGTTATCATTTTAAAGATATGGTCAAAAGATTTATCTATTATTTTATTATCGGGTTGATGATAACAATGAGGACATTCTAAATTACAACGATCAGTTACTTCAAATAAAATACAATTTTCATAATTACTATCATGATCTTCATCTATAGTATTCTTTCCAGTAGTAACTCTATTATATATTAAACTATTGTAAAATTCAACATCCTTTTCAATACATTCTTCCATATGACCATGTTCGGGACACGTTTTAATAAGATAAACTCCATTATCTTTAGTAACACGGTCAGCTGGTATGTGTCTATAACACGTATGACATAAACTTAATGTTTCTCGATCTTTCATTTAATTACCCTAGTAGCTATATTTATCATCCTTTTTTACTAACTTAATCAAAGTTGCGGCTGGGTCAAACTCCCACCAGCGTTCGCCAAATTGCCATTTAGTTGGTTTATTGTGATGATTGTTATGCCACCCTTCACCCCATGTTATAAGATTTGCTAAAAAATTATTATAACTATGATCTTTTGTATTATATGTACGATATCCAAACATATGACACCAAGCATTTATTTGACCATATGCATGAAAGGCATATACAGCAGGAATACAAAATCCAAAGATAAGCAATAAAGGATCTATTAATGTTAACCCTAATGCCCAGAAAGTTATAATACTAAAGTAATGCCTATGAATCCACATAACTGTTTTATTTTTTAGTAAGTCAGCAATAAAACGTTTATCTACTTGTATACGTCCCCAATAATGAATATATATTTTCCACCAATCTTTTTGTATTGGGGAGTGAGGATCTAATTCTTTATCTGTATATGCATGATGCATTCTATGAGCTCCTGCCCATGCTAATGGTGATCCACCCATCGCTAAAGATCCTAGAAATAAACTTATCTTTTCAAACCAAGGATGTGTTTTATAAGCCTTGTGCGACAAGTATCTATGAAATCCTGCAGATATCCCAACGCAACCAATTACGCTCCACCAACCTAGAGCCGCAAGAAACATCCACCATTCACCATAATATATTGCGGGAACAATTGCTAAATGATTTAATATATGTATTACTCTTAACTTCGTTTCAAAACTCATAATCTGCTATCTCGCACATAGATTTCCTTTGCTTCTTCTATAAACTCTCTAGGATAATCTTCCCTAAAACTTTCAAAACATAACATTTGCAAATTAAAAAACTCCTCTGGCTGTTCAAAGCTAATGCCCAAATTAGCCATTGCAGGAAATAATTTTTGCTTCCTATCTTCGCTAATATGACTTAACACATCTTTAACAGCAATCTGTGGTTCTTCTTCTGAATAACAAAAGAAATAATTTATACTTTTTAATATACCATTTACGACAAAATAACTACTAGGGTGTAAACTAAATTTATAAAGACCAAGCTCGGCGTGTTTAGCAATAATATCTAACATTTGATCTTGCCAATCCGGACAGGTTTCATCAAACCCATTTACTGAACAGCTTGATTGTTCCCAAAAATCTGGGCCGTCAACTGCTAATTTAATTTTACGTTCTTCATTATTAATAGTAATAATTTTGGGAATTAAGTTAGGTGCTTCTACTTCCATAAACTGTAAAAATACAAGTTCTCGTTCCCATTTTTGATTCATTAATACAGGATCAACTACTTGATTATGTCCTTTATGATATTCAGTATCATTATAATACCATTGTATAAACTCAGTTTGATCCTCATTCATAAGGCTTGTATAGACTAAATTATTTCTACATAATCCTTTTCCAGGGACGTTATTATAATAATAATTATATTTACTCATAAGTTGGCCATTTTTTTGCAGTCTGTAATTGTTTAAAATATATATCAGCATTAACCCGCCATACAGTTTGGCGTGTACCTCTGTACTCTAATACTCTTGCCTTTGTATATACTCCTGTTTCTTCTAACGTAGGAGCAACAATTTTATGTACTAATCGTTGGGTACCTTCTGCATTTTCATTTGTTGTTACATAGTAATTCTTATTAGGACCTGCCCATTTAATACCTGCAGGTTTAAAAAATTGTTGTGTAGTAGTTTGATGATTTCTTATTGTATCAGTACCACGTAATCCTTTATATTCTTTAGGCAATTGATCTGTAAATGTACATATACGACAAGCAATACGATAACTATCAGGTCCCATTTCAGGGAACGAATGTGCCGCTGTACAACCTATAACTTTTTCTTTCCACATTAACATCCAAACTTGAAACCTATCTTCTTTAGCTAAAGAATCAACTAACATCTTTTTAGAATTGTTATTAACAAATCCTTTTTGTTGTGCGGTTGCGTAAAATTCAGTAAGGTCTAATGTATCCGAGTATGGTATTAACTTAAAAGCCATATTAATAATGTTCCAGGTGTGCTATACCTATTTCTTCTTTAAAGCGATCACTAAACTTACAATCAATTCTTAACCCATACTCTTGTTCATTACTAATTTCGCCACCATGCCAATCTTGGTCATTCCAAAAAGAAGCACAAGAATTAACATAATGTTTTTGTTTAACTTCAGGATCCCATATATAAAAGCCTCTTTTAGTTCTATATCTTATATGAATGAACTCATTGTTATGTGGGCTAAAGCCTTGTTCGGTGCCTTTAGAGCCATCTAGATCTCTATGTTCAAATGCTTTACCATCATGTTCACAATGAAAAAAGATAACTCGTCCGATGCGAGTAATAACATTTTTCTTAACTAAATCTTCAACCCACTTTACAACACCAGGAAAATACTTCTGTTCGTCTGTAGGTTTACGTTCTGCATTACGTATATCCCAGTTACCTTCTTCCCAAAGAAAATAATATATGTAAGGATCGTTGGCTCCTAATACTCCTTTAAGATATCGTGTAAACAAATTCCGTTGTTTATAATCTTTAAAGTCTTTAGGAAATAGCTCAGCACCATGAACCTTAATAGGATCATTATCAGGTAATGCTTGGTATTCTGCAAATGCTTTATATATAGGTTTCCAATTTAGAGTATAACTCATATCGTCAAACTTAAAACCAGGTTCCATCCAAGTTCCTTCTTTTGCATATTCCCTTGCTAAAGCAAATCCTTTGCAAATTTCTGGATGGAGTTTTTTAAATCCGTCGATATCTAGATAATTATCCAATGCAATATACGGTTGCCCGGCGATTCCCCTAATCATGATTATATTCCAAATATCTAATTAAAGGTGAAAGCCCGTAATTAATTTCGCCCTTTCGGGCCATATGAATTGCTTTAGTTTGTGTTAAACCAAAGTCTTTACAAATTTTCTCATTACGTTCTTTATGTGTGGCCCACAAATGATCTGGAAGTAAGTTATCTAAAAAATACAATCCAACTGCTACAGGATATGTAGTTATTTGATGATAATCCTTTAATGTATTAATAGTATCACTACCATTACGTTTTCTTTTCCAACGTATTCCTATACGATTCCAACCAGCAGTACCATATCCTTTACTCATGCTTATAGCAAAAGAATGTATAGCAGGATGATCATAATTAAAACAGATATCTTTACTAGCAGGAATCCATGCTGAATCAATATGCAACGGTATATGTCTTTGCAAACATACTTCTAAAATTTTATTCATCTCTGGATGTTCTTGACCGTGAAAACTAAAAGGTAAACTAATAACTAATGGAACGTTGGCTCTTAATGATTCAATTGTTTTATATTGTAAATTAGGATTTATTAATTCATGATATTTGTATTCATCTCGTAAAACCTGTATTTCATTATTCATAACATATAGGTCATCAAAAAATTGTGTACAGCCTGCAATAATATTTACTTCTTCAAATGCATCAAACCCAGTTAAATGGTTATACATAGATGCTGTTATATGATTAGTAAAATTATGTTTAAATCTTTCAAATAAATCTTCACCAACGTTTTCCTTTAACGTCATTAATGTATGATCTAAAAATTCAATATTCTTAGTTTTTAAATTATGTATTAATTCCTCTATTCTTTTATCAAATAAAGGGACCATTCCTCCTAGCCTATCAGCGTTGATATGTTCTTCTGTATATGTGTCAGGAACTTGTATAAGATTCATTATCTATAACCTAAAAAATTAAAAAGGAATTTAGGTCCAACACCACAATTTGCACCAGCATGATATGATCTATAATCATCCCACTCGTGAATTGTTCCTTGTGGTTCATTATAAAAGCATTGATCACCTACTATAAACACATGACCAGGGAAAGGTTTACTTATACTTGCATGATATCTAACTAACTCACCCTTCTTAAGATATTCTTGTTCGTTAGCATCATAATCCCAATGCCACGGTGCTGTCTTACCAGGATTAATTTTACTAATCCAAGCTCTTACACATTCTTTGTTTACAAGATCACTAAATTCTTTTACTACACGAACATTAAAATCTACACCAGGATAATAATTAAACCACTCAATTGATTCTGGTGGATAATCTTTTAAATCATCTAGCATCTCTTTTACTTCAGGTTGATCTAATGGTAATCTAAAAGGAGCATTAAGGCCGGGGTTGTCTTTAATTTCTTCCAAAACAGGATTCCAGTCTATAAGAGTACATTTATTAACTATCTTCATTGTAAGTTCCAAACATTATTAACTTTACTATATCTATATGCTTCTCTCATATCCATAATTCCATCTAATTCTTTAAACTGTAGGAAAAGATTCCTTGATCGTTTTGATAAAATAGGATTGATCTGATCAAACATAACAATTTCATCATCAAATACACAACCATAAAGATCTATTATATGTAATTTTCCTTCTTTTACATAAAAGCAATGGGTAAACAAATTTAACTTATAAATATTTCCCCGTTCTAAGTCTTCAATAATTTTATGCACTTGTTCTTTCCAATCATCAGGTGCTTTATTTTCTGCAATCAAGTGATTTAAATTATCATAACGTGGAAGATAAATCGCTAACTTTGAAATATCTATTTTATCTACTTCTGGTGCATACGACTTATCAGATAATCTTTCCATATGTTCTACTTCTTTGAGAAAGAAAAACTCATGTGAAAAATGCATCATATATTGATCTTCACTCACATACGCATCGTAGGCCAAACTACCTCTTTCTAATTTGCCATCAATAATTTTACGAAAATCTTTCCATTTAACTTCAGTCAATTTTTAACTCCATAGGTAATTCTGAAAACTCTATTAACTCTTTGAACTCATCAATATATTCTTTTTCTAAATGTAGGTTCATTTCTGTTTCACTAACAGGTTCAAAGTTATTAATTATACCTTTTTTGTTTGCACGATTTAACCACGGACTAAACACAATATCAAAACGATAACGTAAATCAAATATATCATACCGAACTGTTAAATTGAGACTAGCAGGATCTTTTAATTCATTATGTTTTAGTAGTTTTCTTACTACTAGTTCTGCTCTAGGTAGATGACCAAAATTAGCGGCTGAATGGAGAATACCACCATCCATTAAACTAACTGTATTATTAACTGTGGTTGCGTTCATAAAGTCATTATCCATATCAATCAAATAACTACTTTCTGCATCTAATGTTAAGTGGTATCGATCATCAATGTCAGCGTGTTCAGAATAACACGTACCTTCTTTCATTAACATAACCCTTGCCTGGCCTGCTTCGGGCAATCTATTATACAATTCTTCTAATGGTGTATCTTTATACTGAGGCAATAATTCCCAAGGATCATAAAAAAATTTACCAGTTGGTCTGGACAAATCGTTCTTTCCTTCTTCTAATTGAGGTAATATGTTAAGTATTTCCCGTGCATCAGCATAGATAAACGTGTTTTTCAAAAGCATATATATACTTACCGTAAATTATTAACTGGCCAGTTAATCACGGTAAATACTACTATGTTAAAAGATACAAAATATGCCAACAATATTGTTAAGTATGGAGCAGTTGAATTTCCTATATTAAACGCCTGGAGGAATATCGGTATTAGTTTAAGTGGCGGCGCCGATAGTGCGTTATTAGCCTATTTAATATGTTCAAATACTAGCCATACAGCTAATATACATATCTTAACTAATATTAGAATGTGGAAAACTAGACCGTGGCAAAAATATAATGCATTAGACGTATATAATTGGTTAGAAGAACGCTTTCCAGATCATAGATTTACTATGCACCAAAACTTTATTCCACCTGATTTAGAATGGGGAGATAAAGGACCTACTATTACAGATGAATACGGTAAACTAAAAAGTGGTAATCAAATTATTTTACGTTCTCATGCAGAATATATTGCATTTAGATACGGACTTGATGCTTGGTTTGCCGGAGTAAACAAAAACCCTAGTGAAGACTTTAAAGGTAAACTAGATGATAGAGATATTGAACCTACAGAAGACTTAACACCTTTAATTAGAGAACACATGGGCGTAACAGTCTGCCATCCTTTTATCTATACAAGCAAAGATTGGATTATTGCACAATATTATGAACATAAGATTAGAGGACTATTAGCACTTACTCGCAGTTGCGAGGGTGATAAAACACACTATCCAGAAGTCTTTGGAGACCTAGATTATAAAACGTATGTTCCAGGACAATCTGTTCCTGAATGCGGTGAATGTTTTTGGTGTAAAGAAAGAGAATGGGCTATAAAACAAAATGACAACAGATAAAAAATCATGTACCTTTTGTATGCACCCTTTTACAGGGTTAGCAACACGAGAAGACGGCGCAATTAAAATTTGCTGTCGTAGTCAACCTATTGGTTGGATACAAAACGAAACGTTAGAAGAAGCATGGAACAATGATACAATGCGTGAAGTTCGTAGCCAAGTATTAAACGACGAACGTCCTGACGTATGTAAACCGTGCTTTGACCTAGAAGACCAAGGAGTACAAAGTTTACGTCAAAGACATATTAGTGATGTTATTCCAGAGTCTAGAATTAATTTATATCCAAATGCATTAGAAACATTAAACGACGATTATACAATGCCATTTGAATTACCAACTATGGAAATTAAAATTAATAACTTGTGTAATCTAAAATGTCGTATGTGTAATCCATTAGATAGTACGCAATGGAAAGATTGGAACTCTATTGTACATCATTACAAAGCTGAAAACAACTATCTTGTTGATGCTGTAGAAAAATTAGGATTAACTGAAGCACCATATGTAGGCTTATTTGACGACAGTCCTAATTGGTGGGAAAGTTTTGAAAAACTATTACCACACTTTAGACGAGTAGAATTTGCTGGTGGTGAACCATTAATGGACCCAATGCATTATAAAATTTTAGATATGTTAGCCCCGTATGGTGATAATATTGAAATCAAATATGCTACAAACGGAACTGTATTAGGAATTAAAGGCGGTCGTACTATACATGACTATTGGCCTAAGTTTAAAAGTGTAGCTGTTAATGTTAGTATTGACGGTCTATGGGACACGTATGAATACATTCGTAGTGGCGGTAACTTTAACGAAGTTCTTGAAAATGTTAAAGTAATTAAACAATTTCCAAATGTAAGCAGAGTTGTTGGTGCATTTACTGTTCAAGCTAATAATATATTACAGCTACCAAAAGTTATTGAATACTTTTTAAATGACCTAGAGATAGTGTTTTATAGCCATAGAGTACAATACCCTAGAGTATTAAGTGCCCAAGTTTTACCTAAACCTTTAAAAGAAAGTGTAATTAGACAACTAGTTAATATGTATACTAATGTAGCGAACTATAAGTTAGTAAAAAAACATCCTATCTTGAAAAAGATTACACAACAACAGATTACTGACAATATAAACTTTTTAGAAGCAAAGGACTTATCAGAATATTGGCAAGACTGTATTGCATTTAACAAAACATTAGATACAGAAAGAAAGCAAGGTCCGTTTGATAAAATTAATCCTGAGTTTGCTGACTATGTTTAGAATATTATTTACGAATAACGAAAGTAGTAAATGGATCTACTTTGATGTGTATAAAACTAATGTTGCTAGAATGTGGTATAAAGAATTATGCAATAATTATAAAATATACGAAGATACAAGATTTACTGATTGGCCAGGGCACGATAAAAAACATATTAAACTAATTAACGAACAATTAGAAATTATTAATAGCTATGAAAGAGTAGTAGATCTTATTGTAACTAAAGATACTGATTTAAATTACTTACATACTTATTTTGAAAACTTACGTGGTGAAATTACAAAAGGTACAACTTGGTTTAATAACGCACCTAAAAAAATTAAAGAAGCCGTTGAAAAGTTTAATATATTAATTCATGAATATGAATCACAAAAAAGAGGTAATGCGGCTACAGTTGTTGTAACATTTAAAAATAGATCTAGACGAAAATTAAAAGATTATAATAACTTTACATTTAAATGGCAATTTGGTGAGGTATATATTAACTATTGTCATGTAGGTAAAAATATGTTAGATATTTTTAAAGATAACGACCCGTATACTACAGACGTACCACAAAAATATTACAGTTCAGATTTTATGATAAAATTTGGAAAAAATGTTAATTGGCTTGTACACACTTTAAGAAAATTACAAATTAAATTATGGCTTAAGAAAAAAGGATTGCCTTTTAAACAAAACAGCTTTGGTATGATTCCTGTTGCTAAAATTAATCTTATTGGAAGTGGGTTAAATCATCGATCACATAAAAACATTATAAAAACTCTTTCAGTATATAATAAAATTGGAACTGTACAATGTTTAAAGTAGAAAACAAATACCCACATTATGCAGAAAGTGTTAAGGTTGAATGGAACTTAGGAAAACGATGTAACTATGACTGTTCATATTGTCCAGCAGAAATTCACGACATGGTTAGTCCGCATACAAATATTAAAACTCTTAAAAAAGCCGTCGACGAATTAGCCAAAATTGAAAATGTAAGAATTAGTCTTACAGGGGGTGAACCATTTATTCATCCAGACATTACTGCCCTCTTAGATTATGCTCGCCCAAAAGTTACTTGGATTAATGTAACTACAAATGGTACAAGAACCAAAAACTTTTATGTTGATATGCTCCAAAAATATCTTGATCATATAGTGTTTAGTTTGCATTTTGAATACAATTGGGAACGTATTTTGGAGACCATTATAAGCGTATATAATACGTCTAAAAATAAGATGGTACTTGTACACGTCATGATGCTTAACCACCGCTTAAACGACGTTGTAGACGCTTGTAGACGCCTTTCTAATGCAGGAATACCCTATGCTTTACGTCCTATACGCTGGACTGAAACACATGATATTTTTGAAGATTTGGAACGCTATTCTAAGGAAGAATTGGACTTTTTAAAGACCGAAAATCACAATCCACCTGTTAATACTTTAATTGATGGGAAGGTTGAATGTAACGTAAATGACTTGCTTATTAATAAAACCAATAAATTTAAAGGGTGGAGCTGTACAGCAGGATTGGAAAGTTTAATGGTAAATTGGGATGGTGATGTACATCGTGCTACTTGTCGCGTTGGGGGTAGTTTAGGTAATATCTATAAAGGTACTTTTAAAAGACCAACTGAAAATATTATTTGTACACGAGATTGGTGTACTTGTGCCGCGGATATTAATCTTACGAAATATACTTTGTAATATGAGTATCAGGTAAACAATTACAAACCTTAAATGGACATTTAATTGGTTTTAAATCAAATGATTTTTCTTCAAATTCTTCTTTAAATGTTTCTGAAAAAATGTTAATTTTTGCATCTTTAAAAATATTTGCATTACATGATCCTGTAACAGTACCATCATATACTATAACTAAATTTTCTATAGGTACATGACAAGTCCAATCATTAAAATAATTCCATTTGTTATGAATATAATCTTCAGACTTCATAGTTGTTGCAGTACCATCATTAAATAAAGCAACACTTTGAAATACATTAAAATCATCAATATGTTTTAATATGTACTTTGGGTCTGGAACTCTTTTAATAGTATTTGCAACATAGTCTATTTGTTCTTGAGTATAAGAGTTAATATCTTTACCTGGGAATTGAACAATGCTTTTAGCTTCAATAATCCAAGGTTGTTTACTAGTTTTCATCTTCTCTACAATAGCAACGCACTTATCCCAATGCTCACAATCCATTAACATTAATGCCCCAATATTTAAATCACATTCATATAAAAAATCACCTACTTTCATAAAATGATCTATATCTATAAATTCATGATGGGCACTTAACGTTGCTCTATCTAAGTATTCAACATTTTGGTCCCACCATCTTAAAGTTCTAGAAGCATTAGTTGTTACTTTAAGTCGAACATTATGTTCTTTTTTAATTTCTCTACAAAATGTATTAAAATGCGGCCAAAGGGTTGGCTCGCCGCCACCTACTAAACACAACCAAAATTCTGTTTTATTAAATTTTTTAGTATAAACATCAAACAATGTTCTGAAATTGTTTATTACAGTATCAATATTTTTAGGATACCTATGTATTCCAGGATGAGAATCAGGAAAACAATATGTACAATCATAATCACAAATATCAGTTGGCCAGAATCTAATATCTAAAACATTAGAAGGTTGTGTTGAAACTATTCTATTAAGTTGCTCATTCATTTATATAACTCTCTAACTCGGGAAAAACATCTTGCCAATTCTCATTACGTATACCATCTATAAATTTAAGTTTTTCGATTGTAGATGGAAGTAAATGCGATTTATCAGAAGCATTCATATATCTTAAAACACCAGCAATAGCATCTTTATCATCTTGTTTTACCAAATAATTTTTCTCTAACCACTGTAAATGTTTATTCCATTTTTGTTCAACCTCTTGTTTAAAACTTTTAGGCAATACTTGAATATTAAACCATTCTGGGGTTGTTAAAATATTCCAATGTACTTTGTTTGGCTTATCTAACAATCCCAATTCTAACCACTCTCTATGAAAGTCAGGCAAATGCCATATGTTCATAATACTAACAGTAGGTCCAATTTTAAACTTTGTATTAGGTGTATCTTTAATCATTTGTTTTCTATTTTTAACAATAGTTTCCCACTTGGTTCCTTTACGTATATACTCAGCCCTCTTGTAACTACCATCTAAACTTGCTACTACTTCTACATTTTTAAACTTATTCCATAAATCAAATACTGATTGATTTTTATATAATAGATTAAGAAAATTTGTACTATAAACAACAGTAACTTTTTTACTATGTCCATTGTTAACCCAATAATTCATTATATCCCAATGCTCAGTTATTATTAATGGTTCACCGCCGGCCCAATAACATTCTTTAACATCATCCATTAGTGGCCATAGCTCATTCATAAAATTTTTCTGATCATTAATCTGTAAAAACTTTTTAGATACCTTTCCATATGCTTTTTCTTCATCATATAACATTGAACTTAATGCAGGGCTACACGTTCTACACATCATATTACACAAATTACTAAAACGTAAATCAAAATATGCCATTTTAGGTGTATCATGCCCGCCATCTTCTTTAGTTTGTTTTACTTGGTCGAAATAACTTCTTAACTTCTTATTAAGTTGTTTTCTTAATGAAGGACTTGTCGCGGCTTCCATCTCATAACATCTTTTACAAGAGTTACTTGGGCGTTCATTAAGCATATTAAGTCTTAATTTTTTAATTGTTTTACTATTCCATAATTCATATATGCTTTTTTCATTTATATTACCGTAATCATCTAGATCAGTTCCTTGTGGTTGAACTTGACAACAGGCAAATGTTCTACCATCAGGCCAACTATGCATATGAGTCCAAGGCGCCATACAAAAGTATTTTGATTTATTAAGTAGAAACTGTTGGTTCATAATAAATGTTTCAATTCCGGAAAAATCTTAGCCGCTTTTAATCCTCTAATAGCGTCTAGTTTGTTTACGTACTCTTTAAAGCCTGGAAGTAAATGACTATTGTCTTGTGCATCCATATGATCCATTACTGCTTCCCAACGTTTCCAACCATAGGGATTAATTTTCCAGTACTCATCATCTTGTCTATAATTAATAAACAGCCAATCTTTAAATTCTAAATAACGCTCTCTAACTTCTTGCTTATCTTCTTTAGGTAATATTTGTATACTTAAAAACGTAGGAATATAAAGTAAATGCATATTAACTAATCCACCACCCATTTGTGTACCACCCGGAACTGTACCCAAATTAAGTTTTTTAAATTTAGATTCTACTTTCCACTTCATAAAATCAGGTAAGTGTTTTACATTAAAGATCTGTATAGCAGTAGCTAAACTTGTTTGTATATTATCAGGAGTATTATCTAGCATACGAAGATTCTTTTCTACAACTGACCATTCCGTTGGAAAACGTATATATTCATCACGTTGAAAACAAGCATCCATGCTAACTGCAAATTTAACTTTCTTAAACTTACTCCATAACTCAATTAAATCTTCATCTACTAATATACCATTTGAATTATATCTTAATAAGATTTTATCTTGATAGCCTTGACGTATAATTTCTTCAATAAACGTTTTATGTTCTCTAATCATTAAAGGTTCGCCGCCAGCAAAATATACTTGCTTTAAATTAGGAATTTGCTTGTACATTTCTTCCCAAAACGTTTCCTTCTCATGCCACTTATTATTAAACTCTGATTTGTCCCAAGCCATTTGCCTTTTTACTTCAGGATCTTCTAATTGCGGAACTAATTCTTTCCAGTCTTTAACCCATTGACTAGAATCATGTGGACTACACATTACACATTTAACATTACACGTATGACCTAAACGTAAATCTAAATATATTAACTGTTCAGGAACTGTACCATCTTCTTGTGTTTGTTTAATTAATTCGGGAATATCTACACCGTCTTTATACCATGTTCCTGTTTCCCAAATTCGTTTACTAACAACACCTATTTTTTCTTCTTGGAAACATTTAGTACAACTAGCAGGAATTTGGCCTTTAAGCATAGTAGTTCTTACTGACTTCATATAGTCATTATTCCATGCCTCCATTGGTGTTTCTCGGCCAAAGTTCGCAGGCTTGCCGTGTTCCATTTTTACTAATCCTACTTCATGATCACCAGTAGCCGCTCCGCTGGCATTAGCACTACAACATAAACGCATATCACCATTAGGTCTTGTTGCAAAATGTATCCATGGTAAAACACAGAAGGTAGGAGATTTAGAAACGTCTTCTAACTGACGTTGCCATTTTCCTAACTGCGAGTCTGCAGGGTTATACCAATATTCGTTACTGTCTGTCATTTTTTTCTACCTATAATCATATATCTATCATATTTAGGTAATTCTAATGTACCTGAATAAAACTCTCTAGTAATCTTTGACTTCCATTTAAAATCATCAAGACTATCAGAACAATTAATATGTTCTTTATGTGAGGAAAAGTTATTACTTTGTACAACTATCCATGTATCGCTTGGAACTTTTTTTAACCAAGTATCATATTGTTCTTGCGTAATATGTTCACAACTTGTATTAATAACAATCTGTGGATCTTCTGTATATTCATAATTACACATATCTTCTGTAACTGCCTCAAAAGCAGACGGTTCAGCTATTTCATATTTTTTATTCATTTTTAACGCTATGTCTTTACACGCAGGGTCAATATCAATAGATCTAATATGTCGTACACCAAGTTCGCTGTTAAAAAGCATTGTAGCCAAAATTCCATACCACCCTCCAAAAATAACTATTTTATTTGTTGTTGCATGAGTAACTTTAGGAAGTTCCTCACATAACCAAACTTTACTTTTAAGTTGCCCGTGCCAGAAGCTTTCTAGCATATGATAACGTTGATGATTATCTTCATCACGGATTGCATCCATCCAATAAGCTATATCATTAACATCTATTTTCATATTTTTTCTTTTGGTATTTTACTATCTGCACTACTTACACAAGTCGGTGTTATACAAACCTTCGGTTCTTTAAATAAAGTAAATCCATCTTCAATAGTACCTAAAGGATCATCATGGCAACTATAAGCACGTTTAATTTCTCCTCCCGGTTCGCGAATAATACAACTTTGATATCCTGCATTACACATCCACCCTTCAAATTTATTAAACTGATGGGCATTGAGTCTTTCTGCTTGATCTAATTTATATTCTGTACCTTTTTTA
>Ga0310345_10002113_pt1 | contig 20591 bp, 17 predicted proteins | sample HC15DNA20500_MG_FD_204667 | JGI IMG/M metagenome (GOLD analysis project Ga0310345, IMG submission 204667) | Marine microbial communities from station ALOHA, North Pacific Subtropical Gyre - HC15-DNA-20-500_MG | ecosystem: Environmental > Aquatic > Marine > Oceanic | place: Pacific Ocean: North...
AAACGGAACCGAGATGACAGTGACGCGTGACCAAATCCTCGACGAATTGCGCCGCATCGGGCTGCCCGGTGGCGGCGATCTGGTGACGCGCGACATGGTCCGCGCCATTGGAATCGATGGCGGCCATGTGCGGTTCGTCATCGAGGCTTCCGATTCCGACGCCGCACGTGGCATGGAGCCGGTCCGCCGGGCGGCCGAGGCCGCGGTGGCGGCGCTTCCCGGCGTCGACCATGTCAGCGTTCTGCTGACGGCGCATGGTCCGGCGAGCCCCGCCGCGAAGCAGGCGCCGCAGGGTGAGGCGCCCTCGCTCAAGATCGGTCGTCATCCGACGCCGCAGGCCCCCGGTCAGACCGGGCCGCAGCGGGTCGCCGGCGTCGACCGCATTCTCGCGGTGGGATCTGGCAAGGGCGGCGTGGGCAAATCGACCGTCGCCTCGAATCTCGCCGTGGCGCTGGCGCGCCAAGGGCGGCGCGTCGGGTTGCTCGACGCCGACATCTACGGCCCCTCGCAGCCACGCATGATGGGGGTGAACAAGCGCCCCGGCTCGCCGGACGGCAAAACCATCGAGCCGCTGCATGCACATGGCGTCACCATGATGTCGATCGGGCTCATGGTGGACCCCGACAAGGCGGTGGTCTGGCGGGGTCCGATGCTGATGGGGGCGCTGCAGCAATTGATCGGCCAGGTGGCCTGGGGCGAACTCGACGTGCTGATCGTCGACCTGCCGCCCGGCACCGGCGACGTGCAGCTTACATTGTGCCAGCGCACGCATCTGACCGGCGCGCTCGTGGTGTCGACGCCGCAGGACGTGGCGCTGCTCGACGCGCGCAAGGCGATCGACATGTTCAAGACGCTCAAGACCCCGGTGCTGGGCCTGATAGAGAACATGTCTCTCTATATATGCCCGCAATGCGGCCACGAGGCGCATATCTTTGGCCATGGTGGTGTGGGGCTCGAGGCCGAGAGGCTGGGCGTGCCTCTGTTGGGCAGCTTGCCCATCGATCTCGACACGCGTCTCGCGGGCGATGCGGGGACACCCGTGGCGACCGGCGAAGGGGCCATGTCCGAGGCCTATGCCAAGATCGCGCACGGGCTGATCGCAGGCGGCATGGCCTGATCGCGCCCCGGCCCGGGATCTCATGGGATCTCGGGCCGGGAACTCATGGAACCTCTGGGCCGTTATCCGAATCGAGCCTGTCGATTCGGGCAGGTTGGTAGGGTTATCCCCGGTCTTATCCACAACTTAGGCGACTCTGTTGAGAATGTGGGGCTTTTTGCCGATCCCTGCGCGGGATGCCGCTAAGCGAACCGCGCCGCTCTTTTGGAAAGGCGAGGATTTTAGGTCACAATCTCAAATCGCAATATCTTGTATTTGTATCGGCATGATCTCTAGATCGTGTGGTTTTTCGACGAAATCGGCGGAATTTTTAGGGAGCGGGGGGTAAACACCGTCCCTCGAACCGGCATTTTAGACCTGAAATTTGTTGCCTCCCATGAATTCCCATGGCATCCCTGTGGCCAAGGAAACGGTGGACAAACGGACTAGGGGCACCAAGACCCCATCGGCAAAAAATTAGCAGGTTCATACAGGCAACCCGCTGTTTTCTAACAAGAGATCCGGCGCGCGAGCGAGCAGACATCCCCCCAGGTGGCGCGCGCGATCGGACATCCCGGAAACGGGACGATGCGGCGGATCGAGCAGTGGCAGCAGCTCGGTCCGCCGTTTTCGTATCACGAGGTCTCTGACCTGGGCGGGCATGGGCAAGGGTCTCGATACGCGTGCTGGGTTTCACCGGAGAGTATCCGCAGAAGATCGACGGGAAAGGGCGCATGTCCATCCCGGCCGACTTCCGCCGCGTGCTCGAAGCCGGTGATCCGGATTGGACCGAGGGACTTTCTCCCAAGCTTTACCTGCAGTTCGGTGACCATCTTAAGGACAACCTGCGGGTCTATTCGGTCGAGGAGTTCGACCGTATCGCGGCCCAGATCCGGGCCATGCCCGCCGGCTCCAAGCAAAAGCAGATGGTCAGCCGGCTCTATCTGGGCCAGTCGATGAAGCTCGAGGTCGACCGCGACGGCCGGATCGTCATGCCGATCCGCCAGCGTCGCAAGCTGGGGCTGGAGCAGGGCGAGGTTTTGTTCATGGGCGTCGGCGACTATTTCGAAATCTGGAAGGCCGACACCTTCGAGCAGACCGTGGGCCAGGAGGTCACCGACTGGCTCGAGGAACAGCCCGAGGGCTTCGACCCGCTCAGCCTCGTGGAAGGGCTCTGAACCATGGCCGATTCGCCTCATGTGCCGGTATTGCTGCGGCCGCTGATCGCGGCGCTGCAACCGATCCAGGGGGTCTGGCTCGACGGCACCTTCGGCGCGGGCGGCTATACGCGGGCGCTGCTCGATGCCGGCGCCGACAAGGTTTTCGCCGTGGATCGCGATCCCTCGACCTTCGAGATGGCCAAGGCCTGGGCCGGGCAATATGGCGACCGGCTGCAGATGCGCGAGGGGCGATTCTCTCAACTCGATCAGCTCGCGGGCGAGCCGCTCGACGGCGTCGTGCTCGATCTCGGCGTCTCCTCGATGCAGATCGACCAGCCCGAGCGGGGCTTCTCCTTCCAGAAGGACGGCCCGCTCGACATGCGCATGGGCACCACCGGTCCCTCGGCCGCCGATATCGTCAACGAGGCGGACGAGGCGCATCTCGCGCGGATCCTGTTCCTCTATGGCGAGGAGCGGCAGAGCCGCCGCATCGCCCGCGCCATCGTCGCCGCGCGCCCCGTCACCACGACGCTCCAACTGGCCGAGATCATCGCGCGATGCCTGCCGCGCCAGAAGCCGGGCCAGTCCAATCCGGCGACCCGTAGCTTCCAGGCACTGCGCATCGCGGTGAACGAGGAATATGACGAGCTCTACGAGGGGCTCGCCGCGGCCGAGCGGGCGCTGAAGCCCGGCGGGCTGCTGGGCGTCGTGACCTTCCATTCGGTCGAGGACCGCATGGTCAAGCGCTTCATGCAGCTGCGCGCCGGTGCCACCGGCAATGCCAACCGCTTCGCCCCCGAGGTCGAGGGGCCGCCGCCGGCCTTCGAACTGGTCGGGCGCAAGGCCGCCGGGCCCGACGACGAGGAACTTGCCGCCAACCCGCGCGCTCGCTCGGCGCGGCTCAGGGTGGCGCGGCGCACCACAGCCCCGGCGGGGCGGGCCGACCCGGCCGCGCTGGGCATGCCTATTCTGGACAAAGGGGAGAAACGTCGATGAGGGGCGTGATCTACGTGCTGTCGGCGCTGGCCGTCGTCGCCTTGGGCTTTTGGGCCTATCAGGAGAATTACAGCACGCAGCAGAGCCTGCGCGAGGTGCGCCAGCTCTACGCGCGGATCGGCGCGGCACATGCCCGTCTGGGCATGCTCAACGCCGAATGGGCCTATCTCAACCGTCCCGACCGGCTGCGTGACCTCGCCGACCTGAACTTCGACCGGTTGGGTCTGCTGCCGCTGCGCCCCGAGGCCTTCGGCCAGATCGAACAGGTCGGCTTTCCGCCCGAGATGCTGCCGCCGATCATGAACCCGGTCGAGGTGTCTTCGGCCTTCATGAACACCGATGAGGAACCGCTGTGATCAGACGGCCGTTGCGCCCGCTGGCGCGAATCCTCAAGGCGCGCGATCGCGGCGAGAATCCCGACGCGATCGAGCGCGAGAACCTGCGACTGCGTCACGAGGAAAACCGCGACCGCGCCCGTTCGCGCGCCGAGGGCCGGCTGTTGGTGTTGGGCGGCTGCTTCTTCCTTGCCTTCGGGGCCATCGGCCTGAAGATGGGGGGCATGGCAGGCGCGCCTGCCGAAGAACCCCGCGCGTCCGCCTCCGGCAACCCGATCATTGCCCAGCGCGCCGACATTACCGATCGCAAGGGCCGGATCCTCGCCACCAATCTCGATACCTACGCGCTCTATGCGCAGCCGCCGCAGATGGTCGATCCGGTTCGCTCGGCGGCCGAGTTGGTGCGGATCTTCCCCGAGCTCGACGAGCAGGAGTTGCTCGAAGATTTCACCGGCCCGCGCAAGTTCATGTGGATCCGCAAGCAGATCAGCCCCGAGCAGCGTCAGGCGGTGCATGACATCGGCGATCCGGGCCTGCTGTTCGGTCCGCGCGAAATGCGGATCTATCCCAACGGTCCCGTCGCCGCGCATATCCTCGGCGGCGCCAGCTATGGCCGCGAAGGGGTCTCATCGGCCGAGGTGATCGGCGTTGCGGGTGTGGAGCGGCGATTCGATGCCTATCTGCGAGATCCGGCCAATGAAGGAGCTCCGCTCAGGCTGTCTCTCGACCTTACCGTGCAGTCTGCGGTTGAAGAGGTTCTGCTGGGCGGCATGAATCTGCTCAACGCGCGCGGGGCGGCGGCGGTGCTGATGGAGGCCAAGACCGGTGAGATCGTCGCCATGGCGAGCCTGCCGGACTTCGACCCGAACAACCGGCCCCGCCCGCTGACCAAGGGCTCGCCCGCCGACAGTCCGCTCTTCAACCGCATGGTGCAGGGCGTCTACGAACTGGGCTCGGTGTTCAAGATCTTCGCCGTAGCGCAGGGGCTCGAGATGGGCCTGATCCAGCCCTCGACCATGATCGACACCAAGGGTCCGATGACCTGGGGCCGGTTCCGAATCCGCGACTTCCACGACTACGGCCCACAGCTCTCGGCCACCGACGTGATCGTCGAAAGCTCCAACATCGGCACCTCGCGCATCGCGTTGATGTTCGGCGCAGAGAAGCAGCGGGAATTCCTGGGAGAGCTCGGCATGCTCGAACCCACCGCGGTGGAGATGATTGAGGCGCCCACCGGCAAGCCGTTGCTGCCGGCGCAGTGGTCCGAGATCTCGACCATGACCATCTCCTATGGCCACGGCCTTTCGGTCACGCCGCTGCATCTCGCCGCCGGTTACGCGACGCTGGCCAATGGCGGTCTCAAGGTCACGCCGACGCTGCTGCACAAGGCCAACCGCGCCCCCGGTGAGCGGGTGGTCAGCGAGCAGACCGCCGCCGCGACCCGCGCCATGCTGCGCGCCGTGGTCAGCCGCGGCACCGCGAGCTTGGGCGATGTCGAGGGCTACGAGGTCGGTGGCAAGACCGGCACCGCCGACAAGCCCAAGGAAAACGGCGGCGGCTATTACAAGGACAAGGTGATCTCCACCTTCGCCGGCATGTTCCCGGCCACCGATCCGAAATACGTCTTCGTGGTGACCTTCGACGAGCCAGTGGAAACCACGGGTTCGATCCCGCGCCGCACCGCCGGCTGGACCGCCGTGCCGGTGGCCGCCGAGATGATCCGGCGCACGGCACCGCTGCTGGGGCTCCGGCCGCAGGTTGAAGGTGCGCCCTATGAGGGTATATCGCTGGCCGCGAACTAGGGCGGCGAGGGGCTGACATGGACGGCAAACAGGCCACGCTGGCCGAATTGGGGCTGACGGCGCAAGGCGGCCGCGAGGCGCGCCTGACCGGGCTTTCGGTGGATAGCCGCGAGGTGCGGCCGGGCCATCTCTTCGCGGCGCTGCCGGGCAGCGTCGCGCATGGGGCAGGCTTTGTTGAACTGGCGCTCGAAAAGGGCGCTGTCGCGATTCTCACCGATGCCGAAGGTGCCCGCATCGCTGCGCCCGCGCTGTCGGGCAGCGAGGTGGCGCTGATCGTCGCCGAGGAGCCGCGACAGGCGCTGGCGCGCGCCGCCGCGCTTTGGTTTGGCCCGGCGCCGGAAACCATCGTCGCCGTCACAGGCACCAACGGCAAGACCTCCGTCTCGACCTTTGCGCGCCAGATCTGGGTCGCGATGGGCCGCCGCGCCGTCAATCTCGGCACCACGGGGGTCGAGGGGGCATGGACCCACCCGCTCAAGCACACGACGCCAGAGCCGATCACCCTGCACCGGGCGCTGGCTCAGGCCGCGCGCGAGGGCGTGACCCACGTGGCGATGGAAGCTTCCAGCCACGGGCTCGATCAGCACAGGCTCGACGGGGTGATCCCGGCCGCGGCGGGCTTTACCAATTTCAGCCAGGACCATCTCGACTATCACCACAGCTTCGAGGCCTATTTCGAAGCCAAGCTGGCTCTGTTCGACCGGGTGCTGCCCGATGAGGGCGTGGTCGCGGTCAATCTCGACGATCCAAAGGGTGCTGAGATTGCCCGACGCTGCGCCGCGCGCGGCCAGGAGGTGATCGGGGTCGGTCGTGCCGAGGGGGCGCGGCTCAGGCTTCTGGCGCAACGCTTCGACGCCACCGGGCAGGAGCTGCGTTTTGCTTGGCAGGGCACGGCCCGGATGTGCCGGCTCGATCTCGTCGGCGGTTTCCAGGCCGAGAACGTGCTTTTGGCCGCCGCTCTTGTCATTGGTGCGGGCGAAGACCCCGACGAGGTATTCCGGGCGCTGCCGGAGCTCACCACGGTGCGCGGCCGGATGCAGCTCGCCGCCCAGCGCGGCAATGGCGGCACCGTCTTCGTGGATTACGCCCACACGCCCGACGCGGTGGAGACTGCGCTCAAGGCGCTGCGCCCGCATGTGATGGGACGGATCATCGCCATCGTCGGCGCGGGCGGTGACCGCGATCGTACCAAGCGACCGCTGATGGGCGCGGCCGCCGCTCACAACGCCGAAGCGGTGATCGTTACCGACGACAACCCACGCAGCGAGGATCCCGCAGCAATTCGCGCCGCCGTGATGGCGGGCGCGCGCGGCGTGGTGGGCGGCGCCGAGAGCATCACCGAGACCGGCGACCGCGCCGAGGCGATCCTGCGCGGTGTCGACGCGCTGGGGCCGGGCGATGCGCTGCTGATCTGCGGCAAGGGCCACGAGACGGGTCAGATCGTCGGCGACGACATCCTGCCCTTCGACGATGCCGAGCAGGCCTCGGTCGCCGTGGCCGCGTTGGAGGGCCATGCATGACGCTCTGGACCGCAGCCGACGCCGCCACCGCGACCGGTGGGCGCGCCACCACGGGATGGAGCGCTACTGGCGTCTCGATCGATACCCGCACCCTGAAGCCCGGCGATCTCTTCGTGGCGCTGGAGGCGGCGCGCGACGGGCATGATTTCGTGGCGCAGGCGCTCGAGAAGGGTGCCGCGGCCGCGATGGTGAGCCGCATTCCGGAGGGCGTGGCCGAAGACGCGCCGCTCCTGCTCGTCGACGAGGTGCTGCCGGCGCTGGAGCGGCTTGGCATCGCGGGCCGTGCCCGTACCCGGGCCCGCGTCGCCGCGATCACCGGTTCGGTCGGCAAGACCTCGACCAAGGAGATGCTGCGCGCGGCCCTTGAGGGGCAGGGGCGGGTCCATGCGGCCGAGGCGAGCTACAACAACCATTGGGGCGTGCCGCTGACGCTGGCGCGGATGCCCGCCGACACCGATTTCGCGGTGATCGAGATCGGCATGAACCACCCCGGCGAGATCGCGCCGCTGGCGCGCATGGCTCGTCCCCACGTGGCGATGATCACGACCGTCGCCGCCGTCCATCTCGAGGCCTTCGAGAATGTCGAGGGGATCGCGCGTGAAAAGGCCGCGATCTTCGAGGGGCTGGAGCCGGGCGGCTGCGCCGTGGTCAATGGCGACCTGCCGACCAGCCCGATCCTGCGCGCCGCGGCCCGTGCCGCCGGGGCGCGGATCATCGGTTTCGGTAACGGTGTCAGCAACCACCACCGTCTCAAGGAAGCGCATGTGCGCGACGGAGTCACGGTGGGGCGGGCCCGGCTATGGCGCACCGAGGTGTCGCTCAAGGTCGCGACCGAGGGGCGGCATTTCATGGTCAACGCGCTGGGCGTTATTGCCGTGGCACAGGCACTGGGCGCCGACCGTGCACGCGCCATCTGCAACCTCTCGGCCTGGGCGCCGCCGGCTGGACGCGGGACCCGCGAGACCGTGGTGATCGACCCCGCCCGCGACGGCGAGACGCTGGAACTGATCGACGACGCTTTCAACGCCAACCCGACCTCGCTCTCGGCCTCACTCGCGGTGCTGGCTGCGGCGCAGACCCGCGACGGCGTGGGCCGGGTGCATCGCGGTCGCCGCATCGCGATTCTCGGCGACATGCTGGAGCTGGGCCCGCGCGAGCGCGAGATGCATGCCGAGATGGCCGCCGATCCGTCCATGGCGGCGCTCAGGACCGTGCATTGCGTGGGCCCGAGAATGCGCGCGCTGCACGAGGCGCTGCCCGATGCGCAGCGCGGCCGCTGGGTCGAGAAGGCCGAGGAGTTGATCCCCGAAACCGCGCGGCTGGTCGATTCCGGCGATGTCGTGCTGGTCAAGGGCTCCAAGGGCAGCCATGTCAGCCGTCTTGTTGACGCGATCCGTAAACTGGGGCAACGGACCCTCTCCGGCGACAAGGAGGCCTGAGGCCCATGCTCTATCTGCTGACGCTGCTGTCCGACGGCGGCGACTTCTTCAACTTGTTTCGCTACATCACCTTCCGTGCCGGCGGGGCCTTCCTCACGTCGCTGCTGTTCGGGTTCCTGTTCGGGCCGCCGCTGATCAACGTGCTGCGCCGCACCCAAGGCAAGGGTCAGCCGATCCGCACCGACGGGCCGGAGGGGCATTTCGTCAAGGCGGGCACGCCGACCATGGGCGGGCTCCTGATCGTCGGCGCGGTGATGACCTCGACGCTGCTCTGGGCGCGGCTCGACAACCCCTACGTGCTGATGGTGCTCTTCGTGACGCTGGGCTTTGCGATGATCGGTTTCGCCGATGATTACGCAAAGGTGCGCAAGCAGAACACGGACGGCGTCTCGGGCAAATTGCGGCTGCTGATCGGCTTCGCCATCGCCGGTCTCGCGGGCTGGTGGGCGGCGATGTACCATCCCGACAACCTCACCAACCAGCTCGCCTTCCCGGTCTACAACGAGATGCTGCTCAACCTCGGCATTCTGTTCGTGCCCTTCGCCATGGTGGTGATCGTCGGCGCCGCCAACGCGGTGAACCTGACGGACGGCCTCGACGGTCTCGCGATCATGCCGGTGATGATCGCCGCCGGTGCCTTCGGCGTCATCGCCTATGCCGTGGGCCGGACCGACTTCACAGAATATCTCGGCGTCCACTACGTCCCCGACACCGGCGAGATCCTGATCTTCACCATGGGGCTGATCGGCGGCGGGCTGGGCTTCCTGTGGTACAACGCGCCCCCCGCGGCGGTCTTCATGGGCGACACCGGTAGCCTCGCGCTGGGCGGTGGCCTCGGCGCAATCGCGGTGGCGACCAAGCACGAGATCGTGCTGTCCGTCGTCGGCGGCCTCTTCGTGGTCGAGGCGCTCTCGGTGATCATCCAAGTGCTCTACTTCAAGCGCACCGGCCGCCGGGTGTTCCTGATGGCGCCGATCCACCACCACTACGAGAAGAAGGGCTGGTCCGAGCCGCAGATCGTGATCCGCTTCTGGATCATCTCGCTGATCCTCGCGATGATCGGCCTTGCCACGCTGAAGCTGCGCTGAGGCGCATTCCACGGAGAGAGCTATGATCCCGGTTCGCGGACATGAGGGCCAGACCGTCGCAGTGCTGGGGCTGGGCCGGTCCGGCCGGGCCACCGCGGCGGCGCTGAAGGCGGGCGGTGCGCAGGTCGTCGCCTGGGATGACGGCCCCTCGGGGCGCGAGGCGGCCGAAGCCGAGGGGATCGAGTTGCGCGACCTGACCCGCGCGAGCGCCTTCGAGGGCGTGTCGTTGCTCGTCACCTCGCCGGGCATCCCGCATCTCTATCCCGCCCCACACGCCGCCATTGCCGCGGCTTGGGAGGCGGGTGTGCCGGTCGACAACGACATCGGCCTGTTCTTCCGCAGCTGCGCCGCCGAGGGCTTCGACCAGTTCGACACCATGCCGCGCATCGTCGCCGTCACCGGTTCGAACGGCAAATCGACCACTTCGGCGCTGATCCACCACATTCTCACCGAGAACGGCCGGCCGGCGCAGCTTGCCGGCAATATCGGCCGCGGCGTGCTCGACCTCGATCCACCGCATGACGGCGAAGTGGTGGTGCTGGAGCTGTCGAGCTACCAGACCGAACTGGCGCGCGCCCTGACCCCCGACATCGCGGTGCTGACCAACCTCTCGCCCGATCACCTCGACCGGCATGCCGGGCCGGGCGGCTACTTCGCCGCCAAGCGGCGGCTGTTCTCCGAAGGCGGGCCGGACCGCGCCGTGATCGGCGTCGACGAGAACGAGGGGCGCTACCTCGCCAATCAGCTCGCCACGGGAATGGCCGACGACCGCGTCATCGCCATCTCCTCGGGGCGCAAGCTGACCGGTCCGGGCTGGAACGTCTTCGCGCGCAAGGGCTTTCTCGCCGAATACCGCAAGGGGCGGCAGGTGGCCTCGGTCGATCTGCGCGACATCCCCGGTCTACCGGGCGCGCATAACCACCAGAACGCCTGCGCCGCCTGGGCCGTGGCGCGCAGCCTTGGCCTCGGCCCGCGCGGCATCGAGGCGGCGCTGCGATCCTATCCCGGCCTGCCGCATCGCTCGCAGCGCGTGGCGGAGAAGGGCGGCGTGGCCTTCGTCAATGACAGCAAGGCCACCAATGTCGACGCGGCCGCCAAGGCCCTCGCGGCCTTTCCGCGCATCCGCTGGATCTGTGGCGGGCTGGAGAAGGAGGGCGGCCTGTCGGGGCTGGGCGAAGGGCTGTCGCATGTCGCCAAGGCCTATGTGATCGGCCGCGAGGCCGAGGCCTTCGCGGTGAAGCTCTCGGGCGTCGAGGCAGAGGTGTGCGGCACGATGGCGGTCGCGGTGAAGCGCGCCATGGAAGAGGCCGAGCCGGGCGAGGTGGTTCTGCTGGCGCCTGCGGCGGCGAGCTTCGACCAGTACGACAACTTCGAGAAGCGCGGCGATGATTTCGTAGCCTGCGTCCGAGGGCTCCTCTAAGGGTCGCGGGGCGCTCAGCCGCCCTGCGCGATCGCCGTCCCCGCTGCAAAGCCCGACGCCCAAGCCCATTGAAAGTTGTAGCCGCCGAGCCAGCCGGTGACGTCGACGCATTCGCCGATGAAATGCAGCCCCGGCACCGATTTGGCCTCCATCGTCTTCGATGACAGGGCTTCGGTCGAGACGCCGCCCAAGGTCACTTCCGCCGTGCGGTAGCCCTCGGTGCCGGTGGGGGTGAGCCGCCAATTCCGCAAGCCCTCGCAGAGCGCATCGATGGCACGGTCGGATTGGTCTGCCATGTTGCCCTGCATAGGATGCTCCGTGGCCCAGACCTCGACCAGCCGCGCAGGCAGATGCTGAGCGAGCACGGTTTTCACCGCCTTCTTCCCGTCGCTGCGCCGCGCCGCGCGGAGGCTTTCGGCAAGCGTGCCGCCAGGGGCGAGATCGAGGCGGATCTCGCCGCCCTCGCGCCAATAGGAGGAGGCCTGCAGGATCGCGGGGCCTGATAGGCCGCGATGGGTGAAGAGCAGCGCCTCGTCGAAGGCGGGGCCGTCGGCCTGCGCACGCACCGGCAGCGCCACGCCGGATAGCCCCGCGAAACGATCGGGAAAGGTCAACGGCACGAGCCCCGGTCGCGTCTCGACCAACGGCAGTCCGAACTGCTCGGCGACCCGGTAGGCCAGACCCGTCGCGCCCATCTTGGGAATCGATTTGCCGCCCGTCGCCACGACAATGCGGGCCGCGCGGATCGTCTCGCGTTGCCCCGCGCGTTCGATCACCGCCCGGAACCCGCTCTCATCGCGGGACAGTTCGACCAGCGATGTCTCGAGCGACAACTCGGCGCCGGCTTCGCGCATCTCGGCCAGCAGCATGGCGACCATCTGGGTGGCCTTGCCGTCGCAGAACAGCTGGCCCAGCGTCTTTTCATGCCAAGCGATGCCGTGCTTCCGCACGAGGTCGAGGAAATCCCAAGCCGTGTAGCGCGCCAGCGCCGATTTGTGGAAATGGGGATTCGCACCGAGAAAACATTCAGGCGCGGTCCGCAGGTTGGTGAAGTTGCAGCGGCCGCCGCCCGAAATGCGAATCTTCTCGCCGGGGTTGCGGGCGTGATCGATCACCAGCGTGTCGCCCCCCGCATGGATGGCCGCGAAAAGACCGGCGGCGCCGGCCCCGAGGATCAGGGTGTTGATCTGCCGAATATTGTTCATGACTGGGCACCTGCCGCTTTTCTGCCACGGGCTCAAGCCTCGTGGCGGCAAAGACTGGACGTTATTTTCATGGTCAATCCGGCATGAGCGCGCTAGTCTCTCCCGCAGACCCGCACAAGCGGGCAGGGCAGAGGCAATCAGGCAGCAGGTTCATGACCGAAATGGTGCATGGGGCGGTCCCGGTCAGGACCGTCGATCCGATACTCCCGCGCTGGTGGCGCACCATCGATGTCTGGACCATGTCCTGCATCCTGTTGCTATTTGCGATCGGCATCCTGCTGGGCCTCGCGGCCTCGCCGCCGCTGGCGTCGCGCAACGGTCTCGACCCGTTCTACTACGTCAGCCGTCAGGCCTTCTTCGGCATCGTCTCGCTTGCGGTGATGATGGGCATCTCGATGATGACGCCGCAGATGGTGCGCCGCCTTGCGGTGCTGGGATTCGCGGGCGCCTTCGTCGCGCTGATGCTGTTGCCGTTCTTCGGCACCGATTTCGGCAAGGGCGCCGTGCGCTGGTTCTCCTTCGGCTTTGCCTCCGTGCAGCCCTCCGAGTTCCTCAAGCCCGGCTTCGTGGTGGTGGCGGCCTGGTTCATGGCCGCGGGGATGGAGCCCTCCGGCCCTCCGGGGCGGATGTGGTCCTTCGCGCTCGCCTTCACCATCGTGATGTTCCTCGCGCTGCAGCCCGATTTCGGTCAGGCGGCGCTGGTGCTGTTCTCCTGGGGCGTGATGTATTTCGTGGGCGGCGCACCGATGGTGCTGCTCCTTGGGCTCGCAGGCGCCGTCGTCGCCGGCGGCACGCTGGCCTATGGCAACTCCGAACACTTTGCGCGCCGCATCGACGGCTTCCTCGCCGCCGAAGTCGATCCCAATACCCAGCTGGGCTACGCCACCAACGCGATCCGCGAGGGCGGCTTCTTCGGTGTCGGCGTTGGTGAGGGGCAGGTGAAATGGTCGCTGCCCGATGCGCATACCGATTTCATCATTGCGGTGGCGGCCGAGGAATACGGCCTGATCTGCGTTCTGGTGATCATCGCGCTCTATGCCACGGTGGTGGTGCGCTCGCTGCTGCGGCTGATGAAGGAACGCGACACCTTCATCCGGCTCGCCGGCACCGGCCTCGCCTGCGCCTTCGGCGTGCAGGCAATGATCAACATGGGCGTCGCGGTGCGGCTGCTGCCCGCCAAGGGCATGACGCTTCCCTTCGTGAGCTATGGCGGCTCCTCGGTGATCGCGTCGGGCATCGCGCTGGGCATGCTTCTGGCCTTTACCCGCACCCGTCCGCAGGGCGGCATCGGCGACATCCTGCTGCGGCGGGGCCGCTGATGTCGGCGCCGCTCCTCGTGATCGCCGCCGGCGGCACCGGCGGACACATGTTCCCCGCCCAGGCGTTGGCCGAGCTGATGCTCACCCGTGGCTGGCGGGTGAAGCTTTCCACCGATGCGCGCGGCGCGCGTTACACACAGGGCTTTCCGCGTGAGGTCGAGATCGAGCAGGTCGGCGCCGCCACCTTCGCCCGAGGCGGACTTTCGGCCAAGGCGATCGCGCCCTTTCGCATCACTGCCGGCGTCGCCGCGGCGGTGAGCCGGATGATGCGCGATCGGCCGGCCGCCGTGGTGGGTTTCGGCGGCTACCCGTCGATCCCGGCGCTGGCCGCGGCAACGCTGCTCAAGCTGCCGCGGATGATCCACGAGCAGAACGGCGTGCTGGGACGGGTGAACGCGCTCTTCGCACGGCGTGTCCATGCGGTGGCATGCGGCACATGGCCCACCGAGTTGCCCCCGGGTGTCGAGGCGGTTCACACCGGCAACCCGGTACGGCGCGCCGTGCTCGACCGCGTCGGCGCGGCCTATATCCCGCCGGGCGATTACCCGATGTCGGTGCTGGTAATCGGCGGCAGCCAAGGTGCGCGGATCCTGTCGGACGTGGTACCGCCGGCGATCGCCAACCTGCCAGCAGAGCTGCGCCGCCGGATCCGCGTCAGCCATCAGGCCCGCGAAGAGGACGTGCAGCGCGTCTCGACCTACTATTCCGACGAGGGCATCGACGCCGACGTTCAGACCTTTTTTGCGGACGTGCCGACCCGGATGAGCGAAGCTCAGCTGGTGATTTGCCGCTCCGGCGCGTCGACGGTGGCCGACCTAAGCGTGATCGGCCGGCCGGCGATTCTCGTCCCCTTTGCCGCCGCTGCCGCCGACCACCAGACCGCGAACGCGCGGGGCCTTGTCGAAGCCGGCGCGGCGATCATGTTCCCCGAAAAGAAATTCCATGTCGAGGCGCTGAGCGAGAAGATCGCCTTGGTACTCGGTGACAGCGACGGCGCGATGCGCATGGCCCATGCGGCGCGCGACGCAGGCGTACCGGACGCGGCGGAGCGCCTTGCGGGGGTTGTGGAGCGCCTCGTGGACGCAGAGAAGGGGAAAGATTCTTGATGGACGGGACGCAACCGATGAACGCCGCCACGAAACTGCCGCTCGATGTCGGTCCGATTCACTTCGTGGGCATCGGCGGGATCGGCATGTCCGGCATCGCCGAGGTGCTGCTGAACCAAGGCTACACGATCCAGGGCTCGGACCTGAAGGGCTCGAAGATCACCGAGCGTCTCGAAGGGCTGGGCGCCCGCATCTTCATCGGTCAGTCGGGCGAGAACCTCGATGGCGCCGAGGTGGTGGTGATCTCCTCCGCCATCAAGCCGGGCAATCCCGAACTCGACGAGGCGCGCCGGCGGGGCCTGCCGGTGGTGCGCCGCGCCGAGATGCTGGCCGAACTGATGCGGCTGCGCTCGAACGTCGCCGTCGGCGGCACCCATGGCAAGACCACCACCACCACCATGGTGGCGACGCTGCTCGACGCCGGGCATTTCGACCCCACGGTCATCAATGGCGGCATCATCCATGCCTATGGCTCGAACGCCCGGATGGGGCAGGGCGAATGGATGGTGGTCGAGGCCGATGAGAGCGACGGCACCTTCAACCGGCTGCCCGCGACCATCGCCATCGTCACCAATATCGACCCCGAGCACATGGATCACTGGGGTTCGATCGAGGGGCTCAGGAAGGGCTTCCTCGACTTCGTCTCGAACATCCCCTTCTACGGCCTCGCGGTGTGCTGCACCGATCACCCCGAAGTGCAGGCGCTGGTCGGCAAGATCACCGATCGCCGGGTCGTTACCTTCGGTTTCAACGCGCAGGCCGATGTGCGGGCCGCGAACCTGACATACAAGGCTGGCGTGGCGCAATTCGACATCGTGCTGCGGGCCGAGGACGCGGTGATCGAGGGCTGCAGCCTGCCGATGCCGGGGGACCACAACGTCTCGAACGCGCTGGCCGCTGTCGCGGTGGCACGGCATCTGGGCATGAAGCGCGACGAGATCCGCGCGGCGCTAGCAGCTTTCGGCGGCGTCAATCGCCGCTTCACCAAGGTGGGTGAATGGAACGGCGTGGCGATCATCGACGATTACGGCCACCACCCGGTCGAGATCGCCGCGGTGCTGCGGGCCGCGCGTCAGGCGAGCGAGGGTAGGGTGATCGCGGTGCACCAGCCGCATCGCTACACCCGCCTGTCCTCGCTCTTCGATGATTTCTGCACCTGCTTCAACGATGCCGATGTGGTCGGCATCTCCGACATCTATGCCGCCGGTGAAGAGCCAATCGAGGGGGCGGGGCGCGACGACCTCGTCGCCGGGCTGATCCGCCACGGCCATCGCCATGCCCGCGCCGTCACCTCCGAGGAAGATCTCGCGCGACTTGTGCGCGAGCAGGCGCGGCCGGGCGACATCGTGGTCTGTCTGGGCGCCGGCACGATCAGCGCCTGGGCCGGCGCGCTGCCGGCAAGGCTGGGACAGGACGGATGAGCGCGGTGCAGGCCCTGCCGCTGGCGGCCGCCTGCCTCTGGCTCATCGCGGCCAATCTGGCCGCGATGCTGCCATCGCGCGACAATCATCGCAAATGTGCCAGCGTCCTGGTGGTGATCGGTGTGCCGCTTCTGGGCTGGGTCACCTTCGCCTTGGGCCCGGTCGTGGGCGTGGTGCTGATGGCCGGCGGCGTCTTGGTGCTGCGCTGGCCCCTGATGGCTGCCGGGCGACGACTGCGCCGATTGCGAGGAGCATGATGACCGATCTTTCCGATCCTCTGCCGCAGGTGCGCGGCAGGCTGACGCCGAACCGGCCGCTCTCCGATCTGACATGGCTGCGGGTCGGCGGTCCGGCCGACTGGCTGTTCCAGCCCGCCGATCGCGAGGATCTCGCCGATTTCCTGCGTGATCTCGACCCCTCTGTGCCGGTCTTCCCGATGGGGGTCGGCTCGAACCTGATCGTGCGCGATGGCGGGGTGCGGGGCGTGGTGATCCGGCTCGGTCGCGGCTTCAACGGCATCGAGATCGGTGATGACGGCAGCGTCACGGCTGGCGCGGCCGCGCTCGATTCGCATGTCGCGCGCAAGGCGGCGCAGGCGGGGCGCGACCTGACCTTCCTGCGCACCATCCCGGGCGCCATCGGCGGCGCGGTGCGGATGAATGCGGGCTGTTACGGGGCCTATGTCGCGGATGTGCTGCGTGAGGTGAGCGTGATCCACCGCGACGGCCGGACCGAGGTGCTGCCTGCAAAAGCGCTCGAGCTGAGCTATCGCTCCAGTTCCTTGCCGGAGGAGGCGGTAATCGTCGAGGCCGTTTTCGACGCGGGTCCCGGCGAGGCGGCTGCGCTCGAGGCGCGGATGGACGAGCAGATCGCGAAGCGCGACGCCAGCCAGCCCACCAAGGACCGGACCGCGGGCTCGACCTTCCGCAATCCGGCCGGGTTTTCCTCCACGGGGCGCGCCGATGACAGCCACGAGCTGAAGGCCTGGAAGGTGATCGACGAGGCCGGGCTGCGCGGGGCACGGCTTGGCGGCGCGGTGATGAACGAAAAGCACCCGAACTTCCTCACCAATGCCGGCGAGGCCACGGCGGCCGAGCTTGAAGCTCTGGGCGAGAAGGTCCGGAAAAGGGTTTACGAGCATTCCGGCCTGACGCTAGAGTGGGAAATCATGCGGGTCGGGCAGCCGTCCGCGTGACAAGCGAATAATTCGGTCCCCGCAAAGCGGGGAAGGCCCGGAATGGGTTATAACAATGACGCGTCGTTCAGCGGCGCGCGAATGGGGCAGTCTGGGAATGTCGAGCGGGACACATCCCAAGGTCGTCGTGTTGATGGGCGGACCCTCGGCCGAGCGCGAGGTCTCCTTGTCATCCGGGCGCGAATGCGCGGCGGCCTTGCGGCAGGCGGGATACGAGGTCGTCGAGGTCGATGCCGGCCCCGACCTGCCGTCGCAACTCCAATCCCATGCGCCCGACGTCGTCTTCAACGCGCTGCATGGCCGCCGGGGCGAGGATGGATGCGTCCAGGGCCTGCTGGAATGGCTGCGCATCCCCTATACCCATTCCGGAGTGCTGGCCTCGGCGCTTGCCATGGACAAGGAGGCATCCAAGGCCGCCTTCCGCGCCGCAGGTCTGCCCGTGGCCGAAAGCCGTCTGGCCTCGAAGGCCGAGGCGATGGCGACGCATCTGCTGCCGCTGCCCTACGTGATCAAGCCCAACAACGAAGGCTCCAGCGTCGGCGTCTACATCGTGGCCGAGGGCGCGAATGCGCCGCCGCAGCTTTCCGATGACATGCCCGAGACGGTGATGGTCGAGAGCTACCTGCCCGGGCGCGAGCTGACGACGACGGTGATGGGGGACTGGGCGCTCACGGTGACGGACATCGTCACGAGCGGCTGGTACGACTACGACGCCAAGTACAAGACCGGCGGCTCGCACCATGTTGTGCCCGCCGACATCCCGGCCGAGATCTTCGAGGCCTGCCTCGATTATGCGCTTCGAGCGCATCGGGCGCTGGGCTGCCGTGGCCTGTCGCGCACCGATTTCCGCTGGGACGAGGCGCGCGGGCTCGACGGTCTGGTGTTGCTCGAGACCAACACCCAGCCCGGCATGACGCCCACCTCGCTCGCGCCCGAGCAGGCGGCGAAGACCGGGATCTCCTTTCCGGAGCTGTGCCGCTGGCTGGTGGAGGATGCCTCGTGCGATCGCTGAAGTCGCTGTTCCGGCGCGAGCCGCAATACGGCATCCGCCGCGATCCGGCGCCGACGCGCTGGGGCTACCGCTACCAGCGGCTGATGCTGACGCCGTCCTTCCGGATCGGTGTGCGCTTCGGCCTGCCGGTCCTGTTCGTCGCTCTGGTCGGTGGCATCTGGTTCGGCCAGGAGGACAACCGGGTTGCCTTCGCAAAACAGATCGATCGGCTCAAAGCGACGATCCAGGAGCGTCCCGAATTCATGGTCGGCGCGGTCGAGATCGAAGGTGCTGAGCCGGCGCTCGCCGCCGCGATCCGGGCTTTCCTGCCTGAGACGATGCCGGTGTCCTCCTTCGATCTCGACCTCCCCGAGATCCGTACCCGGATCCGCGAACTGACGGCGGTGGCCGACGCCACGGTGCGGGTCCGTCCCGGCGGCACATTGGAGATCGCGGTGACGCAGAGGGTGCCGGTCGCGGTCTGGCGCTATGTCGACGGGCTGCGGCTGGTCGATGCCGAGGGCGTGATGACCGGCATGATCGCGCAGCGCTCCGACCGGGCCGACCTGCCGCTGATCGCGGGCGACGGCGCGCGCGAGAAGATCGACGAGGCACTGGCGCTCTTCGCCGCCGCCGCGCCGGTCGCGCCGCGCATCCGGGGGCTTGTGCGGATGGGCGAACGGCGCTGGGACCTGGTCCTCGATCGCGACCAGCGGATCCTGCTGCCGGCGGAGAACCCGGTGCAGGCGCTGGAGCGGGTGATGGCGCTCGACGGGGCCGAGGAAATGCTGGCGCGCGACATCGCGGCGGTGGATGTGCGGAACGAGGATCGGCCGACCATAAGGCTGACCGAGCAGGCTCTGGTGCGGCTCCGCCGCGTCAGCGAGAACAACTAGAAAACGGAGCGGGGACGAACAGATGGGGCAGCTCTACCAGACCCAGCGGGCTATGCGCCACATGCGCAAGGCGGCGATGCAGCGTGGCGTGATAGCCATTCTCGACGTCGGCACCTCCAAGATTGCCTGCCTGGTGCTGCGATTCGACGGCGATGCTCCGGCGCTCGAGGGCGTGGGCTCCATGGCCGGGCAGTCCAATTTCCGCATCATCGGCGCCGCCACCACCCGCTCGCGTGGCGTCTCCTTCGGTGAGGTCGCGGCGATGGCCGAGACCGAGCGCGCGATCCGCACCGCGGTGCAGGCGGCGCAGAAGATGGCCGGGGTCCGGGTCGATCACGTCATCGCTACGCTGTCCGGCGCGCGGCCGCGCAGCTACGGGCTCGACGGCGAGGTCGAGGTGGAGGCCGGGCAGGTCACTGACGGCGATATCGGCCGCGTGCTGGCGGCCTGCGAGCTGCCCGATTACGGCGATGGCCGCGAGGTGCTGCACGCGCAGCCGGTCAACTTCGCGCTCGACCACCGCTCGGGTCTGGCCGATCCGCGCGGCCAGATCGGCCAACGGCTGACCACCGACATGCACCTGCTCACGGTCGACGCCACCGCGATCGAGAACTTGCTCTACTGCATCAAGCGCTGCGATCTCGAAGTCGCGGGGCTGGCCTCATCGGCCTATGTCTCGGGCATCTCCAGCCTGGTCGAGGACGAGCAGGAGCTGGGCGCGGCCTGCATCGATCTGGGCGGCGGCTCGACCGGCATCTCGGTGTTCATCCGAAAGCACATGATCTACGCGGATTCGGTGCGCATGGGCGGCGATCATGTCACCTCCGACATCTCGATGGGCCTGCAGGTACCGATGGCCACGGCCGAACGGATCAAGACCTTCTATGGCGGCGTCGTCGCCACCGGCATGGATGACCGCGAGATGATCGAGATCGGCGGCGATACCGGCGACTGGGAACATGACCGCCGCACCGTCAGCCGGGCCGAACTGATCGGCATCATGAGGCCGCGGGTCGAGGAGATCCTCGAGGAGGTGCGCCAGCGGCTCGACGCGGCCGGTTTCGAGCATCTGCCCAGCCAGCAGATCGTGCTTACCGGCGGCGGCAGCCAGATCCCCGGCCTCGACGGGCTGGCGACTCGCATCCTCGGTCAGCAGGTCCGGCTCGGCCGCCCGCTCAGGGTGCAGGGGCTGCCTCAGGCCGCCACGGGGCCGGCCTTCGCGGGCTCGGTCGGGCTGTGCCTCTTCGCCGCGCACCCGCAGGACGAATGGTGGGATTTCGACGTGCCCGCCGAAAAGCACCCGGCGCGGTCGCTGAAGCGGGCCTTCAAGTGGTTCAAGGACAACTGGTAATACGCAAGATGTCGCCGACCACCGAGAATCGACGCTGCGGAAACGGCAGAAAATAAGTAGGAATGCCCGAGTTTCCCCGTGACGATGCGGACGCGCGCGGATAGTTTGGCCAGATAATGGCAGATACGCCCGGCGGGACGGGCCAGATTCAGGACAGGCAGACAGCGATGGCACTCAACCTCTCTCTGCCGGGGCAGGAAGATCTCAAGCCCCGGATCACCGTCTTCGGCGTGGGCGGCGCTGGTGGCAAC
>Ga0310345_10002115_pt1 | contig 20582 bp, 21 predicted proteins | sample HC15DNA20500_MG_FD_204667 | JGI IMG/M metagenome (GOLD analysis project Ga0310345, IMG submission 204667) | Marine microbial communities from station ALOHA, North Pacific Subtropical Gyre - HC15-DNA-20-500_MG | ecosystem: Environmental > Aquatic > Marine > Oceanic | place: Pacific Ocean: North...
GCCAAAGGGAACCCACTCCCAGGCTTCGCCCTGGAGGAATCACCACTGATCTGGGGAGACGAGATCGAGCATACGGTGCGATGGAAACGGACTCACGCCAAGGCGACTTCAGGTAAGCCCCTGGCCCGGATTGCAGGCAAGCCGATTCGGCTGCGCTTCGTGATGAAGGATGCGGATCTGTACTCCCTGAGGTTCCGGTAGGAACAGGGCCGCTAACTCGCTGATTCGATCCTACGAGCCTGGACTACCCCGAGATTGCTTTGCGTGATGGCAGGTTGTAGAGAAGAAACAGGGCGCTGAGTACTGCGGCAGGGCGATGGAAGAATGGCAGATGAGGAGATTCTTGGTGAGTTTTCCGTAGGGATTCGAGCAGTGAGGAGTAAGCAGGGACTGGGGGCTGGAAAAGGATCCCGAGAAGACGTCCATCGGGCGCATCGAGAAGGGATTCGACTTCCTGGGCTACCACTTCGGAGCCGACGGACTCGGCGTAGCCCAGAAGACCCTGGAGCAATTCGTCTAACGGGCAACCCGACTTTACGATCAGGAGCCTGCCCGGCTTGGGGAGTACGTGGGAAGATGGTTGGGGTGGGTCAGCGGCGGCGTGGGCGGAGAACCGAAAAGGGCGCACTTGGGAATTGGCCGTGGCCTTTCCCTATTGGCTGTCGAAGCAATAGAGGCGACTGAAGAAAGAGCCAGGCCCTACCCCGTCCTCAGTCCATCTCACATCTTTGAAGTCGCTCTCTCCATTGACCGCGCTCGCACCGGCGCCTGTGGCGTCCGTCCAATTCGAACAATGGCTGTTCGCCACGTTCCCGGTGCGCAGTGTGCCAGTGAAGACCGTGTCGATGACCGAATTTCCGGTCGCGTCGCCGTTGATTTTTGAGGACAGTTCCGGGCCTCCGCTGTTTGTGCTTGTGAGTTCCATGAGCGAGGCCGCCACGATCCCTGGTGTTGGACAAGTATTCTCCCAGCCTCCCGAGCCCGTTCCGATTCGATTCTTCGCATGGCCCCCCGGACTCTGGGTGGACAACCGGGCAGCAAAATTTGTCCCGGGTCTCGCTGCCTGACATTGGCAAACATAATCGGGTTGCTACTACCGCACTTTTGTCTGGGAGAGCTCCTTGGGCCTATTCGACGAGACTCTGAGTCCTTCACGGGAGCCTTTCACGGCAAGACGATAGGAGCCCAGAGATCCTCGCTCTTTCTTCTCTCTTGAGACATTTGTCTCTCCTTTGGCTCTCGCCCGGAGCAAGCAGGCCACCCGGACTCGATCAACTTGGGTACACCTGAAGAACACGCGATTGAATCAGTCCGAGAGGCCGAAAAGCGTGAACTTCAAGGTGGACGAAAAGTGGACGGAGATAAATAGTGTGTCCACTCGCCTTTTCGTAGCTTCGCTCTAAGTCATTGATTTGAGTGGTGCGAAAGGGGGGACTCGAACCCCCACGGGCTCTCACCCACCAGATCCTAAATCTGGCGCGTCTGCCAATTCCGCCACTTTCGCACGCTCCACATTGTAACCCAATGTCGGGGGTGTGACTGAAAAATGTCTGCGGCCCTTCTTGACGCAGGAGCTCACGCGATCTGCTTCGTTACCGAATCCTATCGTCCCTCGGACGCGGATAATGCTGTCGTGCTGAATCTAGCGGCATCTCCATATCCGGTACCACTTCCGTTGACTGCTACGGTCCTGTAGTAGTATGTCGTTCTGGATCCCAATCCAGTGAGGGTCTCGAAAACCGTCCGTGGGGTTTGCTCGAGACCCGCATACCTGACCTCGGTCTTCGATCCATACTCCTCGTCGGTGCCGTACTCAAACCAGAAATAGGTGGGCACGCCCATGGGATTGACTCTTCCCTGCAGCCTGGCGGTCGAACCGTTAATACGACTCGATTGCCCCGTCAGGACCTGCGGTTGGTCCGACGCAGGAAGGGTAAAAGTCCGATCCTCTCCATAGCCGCTCCCGCGACTGTTGGTCGCCACCAGCCTGTAGTGACAAGTCTCACCCGGCTTAACATCGTAAAGATCGGTATTCACATAGTAGTCGTCGTCATCGGGGACCATGGTAGCGCCGCTACCGAAAATCTCGATCTCTCCCAATCCCCAGTAGCGACGCTGATAGCCAGAAGAGAGACGAACTCTCAAATATCGGGCCTTGCTGGCGAGTCCCTGCTCGACGACAAAGTCAAAATTGGGGCCGCTATTGCTCTTTTCTGGAAAGGGCCGCTTCAGGATTGACTGATAGGATTTGCCGTCCGCCGAGACCAGAACCTCCACGTCCTTGCCCGGCCACTCGGGATTCTGGTGCAGTTGAACCGTATCGATAGTGACCTCGGATTCGAAGGTGTAGGTGAATTCCTGGGGATCGGCGGGATTCTCCTGGCTCTTCCACATCCGGTCCTCGCCGTGTCGCCATCCGTCCGTCAGGGTTGCGGGATCTACTTTGGAGTATCGGGGCCAGTCGATCAGTTTCCCTCCATTACTGGGAAAAACCAGAGACTCGTTGCGATAGGCAAGCTCGAACTCATCGAAATCGATCGATCCAGTAGGAGGATTGTGGGGATCGACAAAGGCCAGGAGATGGAAAAAATTGCAGTTGAGATGGCCCAGAGCCTGGTCAATGGACCAATATGAATAGTACTTGCGCCCGTCCGAACCCAGGTTACTCCCCCCATACGTCCACTGGGTGGTGTCGTTGCGAAGCCGGTACTCGACCCGATTCCAATTGCCGTCGCGGAGATGGGCGGTCAGCGTGAATCCGGTATAGCCCCAATTGGCGCGTCTGAAAACGCCTCTCTGATTCCCCGCCTCGATATTACTCTGACTCTGGGTCCACCAGATCAGCTCGGACCCGTTCGGCTTCCAGTCATTTCCGCGCACCCAGAGACGGACCCGGGCATCCCTGAAATCGGGATCACCTCCACCCAGGTACGCACTCTTGTAGACCGGTCCCGAGTAGAAGAATTTGGCCAGATGGAGAATTCCGGCCATCCTGTGATTGTAGTCGTTCAAGGTGCTGGGCTCGGAAATCCTCAAGAATCCGTTGGAGTGTCCGCCGTCTCGGTGCAAAGACTGCTTCACACCCCAGGTCGTCCACCCTCCCGGGCCTTCATCCCAGCTTTCGTAGAAGTACGCCGCCAGGCGTGAAGGAAGCTCACGAACAGGCGTTCTCTTTCCGTAGGCAGCCGAGGTGCCATATTCAAAATAGTAATGAGTTGCCACCGCGTGCGGATTAACGCTGCCGTTGACCGTGATGGCTGCCGTTCCCAGGGCACTGGCCGGGCCCGTAGCAACGGTGGGGAGCTCGAAGAGCGAACTGCAGCCAGACGCAACAGCAAGAACAAAAATCAAGAAACCTGGAACAGCACGCCGAAATGCCCCCCCATCACCAGCATCAATGGATGGAAAAGCAAACCAAATCTGCGCACGACTTGAGCAGCTTGCAATCCGAGGCCAAGTTCCGAGGAGAGAGTGGACAACAGCAAAATCTTCCGAGTCCCCGAGCGCACCTCTCTTCCTGAATAATCCAGCGGAAGAAGAGGGGCTCGCCGATCTGACTGTCATAGAGCACCCTCAATCTTGCCAAATCGAAAGGAAAAGAGTTTGGAGTGGGACATCAGCAACCGCAGTTTGATCTTTCGCCCTTCCAGAGAAGACAGATCTGACTTGCCATCCCAACTGGCAAGCTGGCTGACCGAATCTCCGTGGAGAGGATCCGAGCGACCCGCCTCGAAACCCGGCAGCGCAACGCCCATCCTGTCAAGCAGCTCTACCCGGATCCGGCCCCGAGAGGCATCGGCATTGAGCAACAGCTGCTTCCCTCGACACACAAACGGCTTGGTGATGACCACTCCCTCGGGGGCATCGCTGTCAAGCGACACCAGGCCGTCGCGCCGGACCATTGCCAGGCCTCCATACCCCCGCCTCTCTTTCAGCCATGACTGCTGGTCCAAGGGGATTGCAGTATCCCCGAGTGCATGAGTTCCCAGTCGAAGGTCCTGCTTTGTCAGCGCGTGGGCCTCGTTCTCAGCGGCATAGTAGACCCAGATTTCGTCTTCTCTAATGAGGGGCTCCAGCGCGATCAGGACATGGGAATCGAAGCGATCGGGCAGACCGTAGCTGAGAATCGGATGGCGCCGATCGGTGCGGCGCCATCCGATTCCATCCCGGCTGTAGGCCAACTGGACATCGATTATCAGAGAGTTGGGGTGGTAGACCCAGAGAAAGCCAAAATAGACCTCTCGATCGCGGAAGACAGACATTCCGTAGAACTGGGTGCCAGGCGGATCTTCCTCATCGGGCACCAGAACCGGATTGGGAATCTTCCAGTCGATGAAGTCGGTACTCTCGGAGCGCCCTATGTGTCGGAAGAGGATGCTCGGCCTCATATAGGACACGTATTTCCCAGCCTTTTCGTCCCATCCAAAAAGGGTGAGGGTGTCTCCGATCCCCCAATGAAGCGTGAACCCGCCAGCGGTCAGAAGCGGATTCCCAGGATAGGGTTCCCAACGCAACCCATCCGGAGAAAAGGCGACACAAATGCCCTCGGGCCCGTCAGAGGTAGCCCGGCCATAGCGCAAGGCCTTGAATCTGCGGGACGAGTCCTTCTCCGCGAAATCCATCAAGACCCTTCCCGCTGCATCGGGAAGGAGATTGTTTCTACGCGAGCCCCGAAAATCCACCAGCCCCAGCTCGGGCTTCTCCCAGGCAATCCCATCTTGGGAAGTGGCATAGGCCCAGCGGCTCCGTTTCTGATGGGGATTCCACCGCTGCTCCGTCGTCCCGTACCACATCTTGAAAAGGCGCTCCGAGCCGTCGTAGAGCACGGTCGAAGGCATGGTGGACTGCCCCTCCCAGGGCCGATCGGGCCGCAGGATGGGGTTAGCGGGATGCTTAATCAGCGCATTGACCCGTCTTTCTACTGCCTCCCGGACCTCGATGGCAAAATCGTCCACCACCAGCTGGGTCTGGGTACCGATTTCGATCGACTGTCCCTGGGATGGAGGCAGCTCACGGCTGCACCCTATTCCCACAAGCAAGATCACCAGGACTGAATAGGCCGCTTGTTTCATGGGTGTAGTCCCTTGGCCAATAGTTCTGAAGGAAGGCGAGCAGCTACTCGCTCACCTTGTGAATAAGGGGCCTCCTCAATGTACTGCACCGAATCCGGGGTTGCAAATCGAGCGGGAAGGAAGGGTGTACGGCAGCAAAGTGATGTAGGAAAAGACTTCTCTATGAGGCACAGGATGAGGCACAGGGCCAATGCCCGCCACCCTTGCAACCCAGGGACGGCAGCGCTACCGTGAGGGAGTGAAGGTAGTCGGAAAATCCGTAGTCGGTTTCAGCATCGGCATCGCTCTGGTTTCTCTGACTGCGTCCGGGGAAACGGAAGCAACCGGACAATTGGAGTTGACCGTGCTCGACGCGTCCACTGGTCGTCGGTTGGCGGCCCGAGTGAGACTCCGCGACGCTTCGGGCCGGGATCATGTTCCGTCAGGGCAGACGGAGAAGAGGCTCAAGATCGGGAAACTGTTGGTCACCGCTGGAACGGTCGAACCGCTCGAGGTTGACCGCTGGTTCATCACCGACGGGTCGGACTCGGTGAAGGTCCCCGCTGGCAAGATGCTAATCCGTGTCGAACGAGGGTTGGAATACCGGCCTGCCCTGGAGATGGTGGAGATTCGGGAAAACGAGGTGACAGCCCACGCCATCGAAATCGTGCGCTGGATCCACATGCGGGAACGAGGATATGTCTGTGGTGAGAACCACATTCACCAACCGGCCGAACACCTGGGACCGAAACTGGCTGCCGAGGGCCTCGATTTCGGCACCTCCATGTCCTGGTGGAACAGCGAGCGCCTCGAAATGCCTGCCGGGTTCGGCTGGAAGACCGATCTGTCGTTTGCGGGCACGTCCATTCCGACGTCGATCCTGGATGCCGAGCTGGAGTACTCATCCTGGGGACCAGTCTATCTGATCGGTCTCAGGGGGTATCCATCGTTTCAAGCAGGCCAGGGGCGGTCGGCGCTGTCCCTGCTTCGTGAGGCCCACGAGTTGGGCGCGCTGGTGTGCTACCACGGTGGCTGGCGTCCCGAGGCGTTGCTCGATTCCCTGTTGGGCTATGTCGATGTGATCAACGTCTGCAACAATTATTTCCTGCGTCACATGTTCCTGCCGCGCAAGGGAGCGGGCAATATGTTGGGGATAGAAGGACTTCCCGAGTACGCCAATACTCCGTCGGGCATGATGGGCATGAACGCGGACGGCTATTATCGGCTCTTGAATTGCGGGCTGCGGCTGGCGGCTGGCGCCGGTTCCTCGTCGGGGGCGCAGGACTCGCCCGTCGGCTACAATCGAGCCTATGTGCGGGCAGGGGGGAGAGTAGATCTGGAGACGTTCCTCCAGGCTTGGCGTGAGGGGCGGAACTTCGTGACCAACGGTCCCATGATCTTCTTCACGGCACACGACTTCTCGGGCGAGCCCGACACTTACCGAGCCGGCGATACGGTAGCGTTTGAGGAAGCTGGCGGCCGCCTTCGCTTGAAGGCTACCGTACACTCGGATCAACCCTTGCGGTCCCTTGAGATCGTCGCCAATGGAGAGGTGATAGGGGGCGGTCCACTCAAGGGTGATCTGGAGCAGGCCGAGATTGAATCGACATTGAAGGTCTCTGCCGGGACGTGGGTTGCGGTCCGAGCCACCGCCGAGGATCGTCTTCTGAGCGATGATCGGTTGGCACGCTACCGACGGAAGATCGACGACCAGCTGCCTTGCCGGCTCCGGTTCGCCCACACCAGCCCAATTTACGTCACCGTCGGAGGGCAGGGGGTGCACGTCCGGAAGTCGGTGGAAGAGGCGAGACGATGGCTTGATGGATTCGAGCGTCAGGCTAGGTCCAGGGCGAGTCAGCGTCACCTGCCGGAGATCCTTGAAGCGTTGGACACTGCACGGCTGAAATTGGACGAACTCTAGGGGACGGTGAGTGGGGAGATGAGATCGGACTTGATAGCATCAACCTGACAAATACGGCTACTTGTCACCACAGACGGATCTCTTATGGCAGCAGGTAGGAGATTCCAAAGCTGGGAAGATCCTCTCTACTCCCGCCGCATATTTGTCGCCGGAACTCAGCCAGAGTGACCATGTCCGGGTCAACAAAGAAGACGTCTCTCCTCTCGAGGAGCTGTCGACGCCTTCCTAGGTAACCTCCCACCGTGCTAACCTAGTGGACGCTGCACCTACGTACGGGGGACTCGCGGAGCGCAATTCTGATCGGGGTGACGGGGCAGGAGCGGTGGAGCTGATCGGTCGCAAGCATCCCACCACGCGCCAAGATTCTAGAGTAGCCGGTTCGCTGCGAGTTCCTGGACATAAGGAAGTCGGGGCATGGCGCAGCCTGGTAGCGCGCCTGCTTTGGGAGCAGGAAGTCGGGGGTTCAAATCCCTCTGCCCCGACCATTTGTTTTCAATGAGTTACGGTCAGTTCCTGCTCTCCAGGGTTTTCGTTGTGTGTGACTCTGTGTGTGACTTTTCTTCTGGCTTCCTCGAAAACCACCATCGCATGTCGCTCAGCCTGACCAATGCTGTGTAGGTAGATCTCGGTCGTAGATCTGTTCTCGTGCCCTAGAATCCGTTGGATGCTTCCGAGAGGAACATTGGCGCTTTCCATCACTGAAGCCCCGGAATGACGTAGGGCATGAAAGCAGAAATACCGCACGCCTGCTTTCCGACACAGGGTTCTCATCTTCTTCCTTCGACTCTTGTATGGCCCTGTTTGCTTTTCACCAGTCTTGTTACTCAGTAGGCATGCCAGAATAGCCAGGGCTGAGTCTTGTCGCGGTCCATGTGACGTTGGCATAAGACGGCGTATAGCTTTTCGGTCATGGGCACTTTGCGCGGTGTCAGACTTCCGCCCTTCTTCTCGCGCGTTTAGAGGATTAGGTATTTTCTGCCAGATTGACATCCTCCCAAGTCAAGCGGTTGATCTCACTTACTCTGGCTAGAGTTTCGCGGATCATCCACAGGTAGTCCTTCATGTCCGGATCTGCCTGGTCGATGACCCTGTCGATTTCTAGCTGTGGAGGAACATACTTAACCTTCTTCTCCACCGGCAGGAATTGAAGATCATCAGCAGGGTTTTCTCTGACTAACTTTTTCCCTTTTGCAAAGTTGAAGAGAGAACGGAGACTCCTGAGTTCCTTATTAGCTGTGAGCGGGGCCACGCGAATTCTCTCAAGTACGTAGCGTTCAATCATTTCAGGAGTGATTTCGCAGGATTTCAATTCAGACCAGTGCTCGACCCATTTTCTGGCCAGATATCGATAATCCCCATAGTGTTTTTGTGAGTGATAAGCCTTCAAATGGTCAAGCCTTCTGTTCACCAGCTCCAAGAATCCCATGTCGGTTGAGGTCTGAGTCTCCTTCGGTTGTGGTTTGTTGATCTCCTTAATCATCGACCTGGGGAAGACCGGGTGCTCCAGAATGAAGACGACGGACTAGACGCCGACGAGGCGACAGGGTAGGTTCGACTTATGTTCACAGGCCTCATTCACCAATCCAACCGAAAGGAATCCTGGCTGGATCTATCCTGGCTCATCTTGATTCTATGGGCCGGTTCTGTCGTAGGCGAGAGTCTAGGAGGTGACGTCATACCGATCGGTTCGCGGCGGGAACTGTTTGTAGATAGATTTCTCATCGATCGGATTGAAGGGGGACAACTCCGCTTGCATCCACCCGTTTCCGCTGGAATAGCCTTTCGATTCGATCAGCCCTGGGAAGGGGCGGAGAACGCGTATTTTTCGGTGTTCAAGGATGGTGAAACCTACCGGATGTACTATCGCGCCTACAATCCTCGCGCAGAGCGCAATTATGTCTGCTACGCGGAAAGCAGGGATGGGAGCCGCTGGGTCCGGCCGGCTCTGGGATTGCTGGAGATTAACGGATCCACGGCTAACAACGCGGTATTCACACCTGATTCCACGGAGACCATGGGTGGCAATGCGGCCGTCTTCCTTGACAGACGTCCTGGTATCCCCGCCCATGAACGGATCAAGTTGGTGGTTTCAACTCAGTTGGGGCGGGCACTGGTCTGCTACGTTTCTCAAGATGGCAAACGCTTTCGCAGATTGAAGCAGGACCCACTTTATACCAGCGATCTCAAGAATGCTCACGATTCGATGACCTGCGTGTTTTGGTCAGTTTCGGAAAGTTGCTATGTGTCTTACTTTCGACATTCTCAAGGCGGTCGTCGGGCGGTAGCTCGGACGACTTCTTCTGATTTCGTGGAGTGGACGCCGGCGGTTCTCATGAGATATTCCGATACCGGGACCCCGACTCCCTCGCAGCATTTGTACACGAACCAGACCCAGCCCTACTTCCGGGCGCCCCATATCTATATTGCCCTTCCCGCGCGTTACTTTCCCGGGAAAAGGGTACTAACCGATGAACAGGTAGCCGAGATTGAATTGGAGAAGGTCAACTGGAGAGACGGTGTCAACACCTGGAGCAAGAACGATGTTTCTGATGTTGGATTCATGACCACACGAGGAGGCAACCAATATGACCGTGTGTTCATGGAGGCCTTCATTCGCCCCGGTCAAGGTCTTCGTCATTGGACTTCCCGATCCAACTATGCGGCGTTGGGAGTCGTACCGACCAGTGACCATCAGGTGTCAATCTATGTGAACCGCCACTATGCTCAAGAGACAGCCTATCTGGAACAGCTCACGCTGAGGTTGGACGGTTTTGCTTCTTTGCAGGCCCCTTATTCTGGTGGAGAATTGATTACTAAACCGCTGACCTATGAAGGCGACCGACTTGTGCTCAACCTATCGACTTCTGCTGCGGGCAGCCTGCGGGTTGAGCTACAAGCCCCTGACGGCGAGCCGATTCCCGGTTTTGCCTTGAGCGAGTGCACGGAGATCATCGGAGACGAAATCGACAGGACCGTTTCTTGGAGGCAGGGGCCCGACGTTAGTAGTTGGGCCGGAAAGCCACTACGAATTCGATTTCAACTCAAGGACGCGGACCTCTTCTCTTTCCAATTTCAAAAACAGTAGGATTCGGGGGTACCTTTCCACGACAATCAAGGCGTAATGGTCCTCGCTTCCCTGAATGACAGCTTGGAGCCGTTCGCGGGAGTTCATTCTACGTGTCCAGGGAGGATTCCCGAGCGTCCGCTTCTAGGCGGAACCGGTCGGTCAGGTGCGATCTACTCTGACACTGTTTGTACGGTCAGATCTGTGCCATTACACAGTAGCGCCCCTAGAATTCTTGACATAACCGTCTGACTCGCCCGGCCCGTAGCCCCAGAAAGCTGCTCACAATCACCCGAGTTAGTTCCTATTCAACACCACTGTCAAATTCTTGGAATAGCCGTCTGAAACCAGCCTACTTGTCCGTTCGAATACCGCTCAATGTCCTCCCTTGACTCCTAGTCACAACGCGTTTTTAATTTTTTGAAATAGCCGTCTCCTCAACAGCCCCCTTTTGACTCTTGGGTCAAGCCCCCTCTAACTTGGGATTCTGTCCTCTTGTCACACTGTCACACTGTCACACTGTCCGACTGGCGAAAAGGCTGTACTCCGCTGTACTCCATAGTAATACTCTAATAAAGAGATATCCCTTCCGTCTCCTGCGGCAAACTTCTCACAAGTGTTGATCTGCCCTATTGACTCCTTGTCACAGCTCCTTTTTGAATTCTTAAAATAGCCGTCTCCAACCAGGTCCTGAACACTGCTCCCCCCCCGGGTACCCCTTGGACAACGTTTTGAAAATAAGGGAGTTACACCACCTTTGTTCTTGCACTGAGAGTGCGCACGGACTAAAATCGAGGTAGAAGTTTCCCCGATCGGGGCGAAGATTCACCCGGTGGCTATCGGGCTAACCCTTCTTTTGCGGCGGCATTGGTCTTTCTTAGGGTCACAGGGAAAATGATGAGCCACGCCTCCAGCTCCCTAGTGTTTTTCCCCAGAAGTCCCGGAGCTCAGAATGCCGCAATTCAGCATCTGCACCGGTCTCAGCCCTGAGAGATAGCCTCAGCCTCAAGGCAGGGAGCCCCTAAGCCCTGCCTGGAGTGTAAGCGCATTCTCAGGCGGTTCTTGTCCTCTTATCCGTGCTGCCCTCTGTCTCATAATCCGGTCCCCAATAGAGGTCATGGTGAACGAGTAAAATGGTCTTAATGAAGGTAGCTCGTATCGACGACAGAGACTGGAGTGCGTTGACTCTCGGAGAGCAGATCCGCCAGATCGAGGTCGAGGGTTATCTGCTGATGCCGAACTTGCTTTCGGCGCCGCAGGTGCAGCGGCTTAAGTCTGAGACCGCTCGTCTGGAGACCTTTCCCATGCCCTACAGTGAGCACCAACGGGACCGGGTGCTTCATCCGGGGATCAACCCGTACCCCGGCTCCAGCTGGGAACCCTACCGATTTGGCCAGCAGGGGGGCGCCATCACCGACCTGATTGCCCATGCTCCCATGGTGGACTTCCTTGAGAAGCTATTCGGCGATCAGATTGTCTTCATGACCTATCTGTACGCTCGCTCTGAGCCAGGACACCCCGGCATCAGCCTCCACACCGACGGCCAACCCTATGGTTCCGAGGTCTTCGGTTACGAGTGCAGTTGTCCGGTCATGGTCAAGGTTCTCTACTATCTGGACGATCTGACCCCCGAGGTCTCACCCTTTTGCATTCTGCCCCGCTCCCATCTCTCCCTGCACCAGGAAGCCAGCTCCTACAATCGCTATCGGGATCACCCCGATCTGGTGATGGTGACGGCTCCCGCCGGATCGGCTCTGATCCTCCACACTCGGGTCTTCCACGGAAACTATCCCAACGTGGGTGACCGTCCCAGGGAGATGCTGCAGCTTGGGTACCGACCTGTCTGGGCGGGTCCCATAAAGGAGGAGGTTCCTGCCTGGGACCCAGAGGATCTGTCCCTGCTACCCGATCCCGTTCGCCGGCTCTTCGTTGACCGTAACAGCAGCCGCTACCGCGACGACGGTGATCACAAGCCGCCAGACATGGCCGATCACGCCGACTGGATCAGCCCCAATCGTTGGGACTGGAAGTAAGCCGCGCTTAGGAGCCTTGACGACATGGACATGACAGGAGAAGGATGCCCGGCCAGTCCACCAGAGCCGAGACCGCCTGCCCGACCCATCGCTGCTCGCCCCGGCCTCTGTCGAGCTTCTCCATTCACCAGGGCGAGCAGGTCCACATGGGGGCCAGCCTCTGGAACCGGGACAACGTCGTCCTGGGCATCTACGGTCAATACCACAACCAGAGGGACGACCGTCGTTACTCGAGCTGTGACCTGGGTCTGGTGGTCAGCCCCGACGCCATCCACTTCAAGGAGCCCATCCCGGATTTCAAGATCGTACCGGCCTACGAAGAGGCCGACTTCGCCGAGCCCCGCCTGATCCAGGGGCAGGGATTCGAGAACGTGGGAGACCGGACCTTCTTCTGGTACAGCATCTGGGTGGCCTTCAACATGGAAACGCCCACAGGCGTGCGCCTCGCGACTTGGGACCGGGACCGCTTGGGGTACTTCACTGCGGCGCCCGGGCAGGAGGATGTGCACTTCCTCTCCAAGGCTCTGGAGCCCATGCCCCAGGGCGCCAGCCTCTACGTCAACGCCGACGGGCTCTCCGCCTCCAGCCAGCTCCGGGTGGAGATCCTCGACCATCAACTCCGACCTGTGTCCGGTTACTCGGGTGCCGACTCGGTTCCTCAGCAGAAGTCGGGTTTTCGTGAGCAGGTCACCTGGAGGGGCGGAAGGCAGGTAGATGGGCTGGATGGGCGCTTCCGCATTCGGGTCAACTGGGAGGGAAGTCATCCGGAGGAGGCGCGGCTGTGCGCCGTATATGTTGTGGAAGAACGCTGAAAGAGGGAACTCTTCTTTGTGGTCGTTTTTCTATGACCGGCAGCCGCTCGTAGAGCGTCCTCAGGTCCGAACGCTCTTCTATCTCGGCAGTCATTCAGATTTTCCCCGGAAACGTCGAATAAACGGCTGAATTTGATATCCACACCATCGAGGGCTTTAGGTTGACGAGACCGTACATCTGGAGTGATACGAAGAAAGGCTCGGGTTCCGCCTGGCTCTTCTATTTCAGCCACGGCAGGCGCGCCCTCTCCCTTCTCGGCGCCTCCTACCACTTTCGGGCTCTGTCCGTGCGTCTCCCCCGAGGAATGATGTGGGTGATTTGCTCCTTTGATTACACAACCCAGCACGATAAAGAAGTACACCATGGGGCCAAGTCTGATCCAAAGCGGGCAAGGCATCATCTATGGTAGCCCCTAAGGCATTGCCCGCACTCGAAAAGCCCATAGCGATCACAACCATCCTGCTCCTCCTATCTCCCTCATTGGCCCTTGCCTGGGGAGAGGACGGCCACAAGGTAGTCGCACGCATTGCGGAGAAGCACCTGACGCCAAAAGCCAAACAGGCAGTTGCACGAATCCTGGGTCAGGAAACCCTTTCCTCCGTAGCGGTCTGGGCGTCCGGCGTTAGACGAACCAACAGGTACCGTTGGACGGCTCCGCTGCACTTCGTCAACGTGGCCAAAGGAAGCGCCGGATACGATGCAGCGAGGGACTGTCCGATGAGCTGTGTTGTCCAGGCGATCGACGCTTTTGCTTCCACACTGCGCAACCCCAACGCGTCCGCTGAAAAGAAGGAGGAGGCTCTGAAGTTTCTCGTCTACTTTGTGGGGGATCTCCACCAGCCACTTCACGCGGGTCACTTTGAGGATCGGGGCGGCAATCGAATTAGGGTGAAATTCTTCAGACGTGACACGAATCTCCACCGCCTGTGGGATTCCGGCATGATCAAACAGCGTCGGGGGAATGGACGCTGGGATACTTACGCCAACGGACTCAACGGTGCGATCACCCCCAACGATGAAAGGTCCTGGGATGGAGCTCCGTCAGACTGAGCTTGGAAAGCCCATCGACGGCTTCACACTGGCCGACTGTGGAGAGATCTACGGCGATGAGATCGAGCGCGTGGTTTCCTGGAAGGGCAATTCCGACCTGAGCAAGCTGGCCGGTACACCGGTGCGGCTCAGGTTCGTGATCAAGGACGGCGATCTGTACTCCATCCGATTCCAGCCGTGAGAACCGGCCTCAGAAGGCCCGTTCTCCTGGATGGGCCGTCGCGGCCGCTCTGTGTACCTGTCTAGCGGAGCCCGCAATGTTCGAATCGGATCGGGACCTCTGGCTCTGTCGTTCATTCGACGCTTCCGGGGAACATTCAAACGTCCCCTTCTAGAGCACTTAGGGGTGATCAACGTGCTCTCGGGTGGAGTACCACGGCGGAGTGACTCGGCGCCTGCATGGCTTCTGGTGACCGTTGCTCGGGGTGTTACAGAAACTTAAGTATCATTATATCAATAGCTTAGTGGCCTAGCGTCGTATACCATGCATTATGTTCACAAAATAGAACGTAATGAAACGGAGGGTGGGAGTCATTTTTGGCACCATTTGGGTTAAGTTCAAGGGCAAGGGCGAGGGTCGCAGCGTGAACCCTTACACCGGTCCAGCGCCCCGGGGCGAAGCCGGGCCGGAAGTATAGGGTATCCTGATCTCCCAACCCTGAAGGAGAGGACATGAAGCTTACGATCGCCACCTGCCAGTTTCCGGTGACCTCGGACGTCGAGCGGAACTTTCGCTATATCTCGAGACAGCTGCATGCGGCCCACGAAAGGGGAGCTGAACTGGTTCATTTCTCCGAGGCCTGTCTGGGAGGTTACGTGGGATGCGACATCGACTCCTTCGAGAACCATCCCTGGGATCTGCTCCGCGGGCTCACCCAGGAGATTCTGGATCTGACAAGGAGCTTGAAGCTGTGGGTCATTCTGGGTTCGAATCATCGACTTTCGGGGAAGCACAAGCCTCACAACAGCCTCTATGTGATCAATCCACAGGGTTCGATTGTGGATCGCTACGACAAGATGTTCTGTACCGGTGACCGAAGCGGTACGAAAGACGATCTGAGCCACTACAGTCCGGGTTCCAGGCTGGTCGTGTTCAAGGTTAAAGGCATCCGCTGCGGACTTCAGATCTGCCATGATTATCGTTATCCGGAGCTGTATCGAGAATACAATCGAAAAGGTGTTCAGCTGGTCCTGCATTCCTACCACAACGGCGGAATGGCCACGGAACACATAAGGGAGTACCAGAATGTCTGGGCGGTGTTGGTCCAGGCTACAATGCAGGCCTACGCGGGCAGCAACCATCTCTGGATCAGCGTGAACAATACGACCCGCCGGGAGAGCAGCGGCTCCAGTTTTCTGGTTCGCCCCGATGGTCTGGTCGCTTCCAGGCTGCCGTTGCACCGGGCCGGGGTCCTGATCAACACAATAGACACCGAAGCAGAGTATTTCGACGCATCCAAGGACTGGCGCCGCCGGGCTCTTCGCGGCATCTACCATAGCGGCAAGCTGGTTCAAGATCGGCGATCCGCGAACCGGAGGTGTTTTTGAGGGGTCCTGAGCCAGGGCTCGATACCCGGTTCCCACCTGAGTTAGAATAGCGACTAAGACCAATATCACAGAATCACAGAATAGCCAGCGGAGTGAAACTCTCCTTCTTCGAGGCCGTAGCCAGCTGCAAGTCTCAAACTCACCAGCGCCCATGGTCCTTGATTGGCGAACCCGGCCCTCCTCGCTCTTCATCAGCCAGTCGGTTCTCACTCCTCATGATTACCCTCCCCCTCGTCCCAGGAGCAACCAGCATCCGGCGTAATGGGAGATGGTGTGGCCTGTCACCACGAGCCTCCAGAGCCGCAGCGGAGTCTATCTAACAAATACTAGATATTTCGACCTGGAAGGGCAATCTCATGGGACAGCATATATAGCAATCGGAAGCATAGGCGGAATTCATTCCGCCTTTTCCGCTGACACTCGAAATGTCGTTCGCTACGAAGCTAGTCGTGTGCTTGAAACTGCTTTCTTGTCCTTGTTTCTCGAAAAGGCGACCCGTTCTTTTCAGCCACAAGCTTTTCGTGGTCGCATGACTGCTTGGTCTGGGGGGAATGACCGCTCTTGGCCGTTTGCGGTAGTTCATTCGACGTTTCCGGGGAGAATTTGAACGTCCGCTTTTAGGCGGAAGCAGCCGGTCAGGGGCGCTCTATTCTGACACTGTTTGTACGGTCAGATCTGGGCTATTTCACTCTACCCGCCCAGTTCCTCGCTGCCAGTGACACCTGCGCTTTCTGGAACGTGCTGCCCTGGTTTTTCCCTGCACAATTCTCGAATCGAGTCTGGTGGATGAGCGCCCGTGGGAAGAGTCGCGATCGTCGCTTGTTCGTATATATACGAGAGTGCTCAATCCGGGAATTGGATCCGTTATGGCTTCCCGACCGCTACCTAGCGTTCCCCAAGATGCGTGTCAGTCAGAGTCGCTTGCCCAAGAGAGTGATGGGATCTCAATATGATAGGGGGAATAGCCCGATTCACGTACTTACAAGAAATTATAGATAAGAATCATAGGATCAGTGATTTACAGGCGTTCCAAAAGTGGCTAGAAACGCCCAAATACCCGGTACACTCCTCTGTTGTTTGCGATGAGGGAGTGCTCCGAGACGAGTCGAGGCTTATTTCTGACTCTGCCTGGTGGGGTACTGTATATTCCTCCTGGAGAAAGGAGGCAGCAGGTCGTTAGGAAGCTGATCAATAGTCAATGGGATCAGAACAGAGAATCCTCAAGCTCCAACCCGGTGACTGGATAAGCGACGCCAGAGGTCAAGCAGCTTGATTCCCGAACGCGATCCGAGCAGACTGGCTGGTCAGGACCGATGCGGGATTTCGAGAGCCTGAAACAGATCACACCGGGAGGAAGGACATGATCAATTGGTCGCGGCAGATCGCCCTCGGCGCCAGCCTGATTGTGGCGATATCTCTATCTGAGTTGCTGGGAGAGAAGCAGGACAGCGATCCGATCGAGCTGACGTCCCAGGTTCAGCTCTTTGTCGACGATTTCCTGATTCAGGAGATGCAGGGGGTTGCTCGCTCCCTTCATACGCCTTCGAAGGCAAGGGAAAACCCCGTTCTGGTAGCTGATCGTCCCTGGGAAGGAGGCTTGTCTCTGGAAGCTGGCACCGTCCTATATGAGCCCGGCCAGGGAGTTTTCAGGATGTGGTATAACGCCCTGCCTAGTCGGGACAAACCAGACGTGGTGGAATCTCTCTGCTATGCAACCTCCACCGACGGCGTCAACTGGGAGAAACCCAATCTCGGTCTGGTCGAGTTCGAGGGATCCCGCGAGAACAACATCCTGCTGAAGGGGCACAATTGGTATCACTCCGTGCTGCGGGATGACAGCGATCACGACGCCGACCGTCGCTACAAGCTTGCCTATTGGCAGACCCGCGACCGAAATCGTTGTGGAATCTGGGTGGCCTTTTCGCGCGATGGCATCCGCTGGGAGAGGCATCCGAACAATCCAGTGATACCCTGTTCTGCCTCTGGGGACACTTTCTCTGTGACCCAGGACCCCGCTACCAAGCACTACTATCTCTACAACAAGTCGCGGATTCGTCCCCTTCGAAAGGTATCTCGAATGGTCAGCGATGACTTCGTCCACTGGAGGGACGAGCAGCTGATCCTGGAACCAGATGAGTTAGATGAACCGGATACGGAGTTCTACAGCATGGCTGTGTTTCCGTATGGATCTCAATACCTGGGATTTCTTAGAGTGTTTCACACCTACTCGCAGCTGATGGACGTGCAGCTTGCCTCCAGCCGCGACGGGATCAATTGGGAACGAAGCGCTCGCCGCCGAGTCTTTCTCCCCCTCGGCTTCATGAGGAACGAGTACGGTGGAAGGAGCTTCGACAGCGGCATGAACTCGGCCCTGGCGCCGGTGCTAAAAGACGACCAACTCTGGATCTATTACCCGGGCTTCGACAACCTGCACAATGCCCCCGCCCTGGACCACTACGGGAAGATTGGATTGGCCAGGTTGAGACTCGACGGATTCTGTTCCCTGACCTCCACCAGTCAGGGCTATGTACAGACCAAGCCCCTGAGATTCCGCGGTAACTCGTTGTCCATCAATGCCGTAGTGCGGTCGATGGTTGGGGATGGCCACGATCCAAATCCTACTTGGGAAGGGTTGTTCACCAACGCACCCGGAGGGCAGGGTTCAATTCGGATCGAGATCCAGGACGAAGGAGGTCAGGCAATATCAGGCTACGAGGCGTCCAGCTGCAAACCGCTCCAGGACGACGGGATCGGGCAGAGGGTCACCTGGAATGACGGGAAGGATCTGGCGCCCCTGGACGGGAAAGTCGTTCGCCTGAAGTTTGTCCTTACCAACGCCAGTCTCTACTCCTTCCGGATTGGCGAGTGATCAGCCCTGTGCGCGGCTCTGTTTCGCTCTTACGTTTTACTCTTTGGTGCGTGAAACCAATTGATCTTAATGATGTTGTGGCAGCGTCAGAAAAGCTCAACCGGACGGTGGTGCTCCAGTGTTCCTAGTCTCACCGTCCCTGTGGCTTCCAGGTTTGGCACTTCGGTCGATTCCAATCACAAGTAAACTCGTTCCAGGCTGGAACGAGTTTTTCGCTGGTCGACCACCGGGATTCCTATCTACCTGTTGGATCATTAGAATCAGCCACTTAACCCGGGACAGGCCTGGGATATTTCTGGGATTAGCCGGGATTCGCTCGATGACGATCCCCAGGGTGAGTCTATGTGAGTCTGGGGAGTCTTCTGGTACTCCTCTGTAAAGAGAAAGAGCCTATATAACGACAGCTGGAAAAGATTCACTAGACTTCCCAGACTCACCTCTACTCCTTCTCCTTGATAGCTGATTTCGCCCTTGGATTGGGCTTCCAATTAGCCCCGCCGTGATCGGCAGTCCAGCCTTCCTTGCGGCACCAGCCAGAAGATTCTCACTCCTCGTGATCACCTTCCCCCGCATCCCAGGGGAGATCGTCGAGCCATTTGACGTTGTCGCCTTCATAGTCTCGTATGGTAGGCATATCTATTCATCGGATTAACATATGCGCCAGCTTCTGATATTGCCCTTCCAGACCCAAAGATCTAGTATTCGCTAGATAAGTTCCCCTGTAGTCTGGAGACCAGTGTTGATAGGGCAAACCTTTCCCACCGCAAGATCACTGCCAAGCGACGAGAGCAAGTGGGCCACGTCTTTACCCACGCTCCCAAGATAGGCGTCAGGGTTGGAGCGCCCTTTAGGCTGCCCTACGGAAATGGCAATAGAGGTACATTTGCTCTACCCCACCCGGCGTCGTATGCAGCTCTTTGTGGTGGTGCTTTAATTCAAACTCCCCACCAAGCATGTTCCCTAACTGCTTCTGGGTGTACCGCTGGACTGGTAAACCACTGCACTTGGGCGGCGCTTCGGGCGCAAATGTACCGATAATCAGGTGTCCACGCGGCTTTAACGCCTTCAGAAGGTTGTCCCTATATTTTCGTTGCTGCTCAAGCTCGGTGAGAAAATGAAACACTGCTCGATCGTGCCACAATTCGTAGCAATATAACGGCAAGTCAGCCGAAGTGATATCGCCATCCAGCCAGGTAACCAATCCTGCTTTCTTACCCAACCGTGCTTTAACCGAGGACAGGGCTCTTTCCGATATATCGAGGACTGTGATTGATGAATAGCCCGCGTCCCGCAGGTCGTCGGCCAATGTAGATGCGCCCCCACCCACGTCGATGATCGGAGCGTCTACGGCCAATCTGAGCGCCTTAATCCAGGCAAGAGATGTCTGCAAATGAGGCTCATACCAACCCAGATTCTCGGTCAGTTTGGTTGAGTAAATCTTTTCCCAGTGAGCTTTTGGGTTCATTTCGTACCAGGGGAACATGTACTGAATCGTTGGCCCCTGTTTGGAGCGCTGTCAGCGTAGGTTAAACAGAGCCCTTGCGTAGAACACTCCTTCCGGGTCTGTTATCCGTTTCTCCGGAGATTATCCCGCTCGAACGTTATGAACTATGGATGGGCTCAATCTAGCAGAAAAAGTCCGGTCCACTGCTGTGCCGTATGGGTTGCAGCCTGGAGAACTCCAACAACGCCCTTCCTCGTTCACGAGACTCGAGCGGCTGGTGCCGACTGATAATTGAGAAGGCCACCCGCGAGACCACTGAACCCTGAATGATGCAGCCTCGAAACTTCGCGTCTACCTCATCACTTCCGGTCTCATCTTCGCGGCGGTGGCGATTCTCCACTTCCTGCGCCTAATCAACGACTGGGACTTTGTACTGGGTCCCTGGTCCATTCCCAGGTGGGTCTCATGGGCAGGCACCGTGTTTCCGGGATGCTTGTCTGCCTGGGCACTTTCGCTGGCATTGAGAAGGTAGTCTCCCTACTGCAACAGGAGCAAAGGGACCGTGGACGATTGGCGGCTCTGCTCCTACCTGAACCTCAGCGAGTAGAGATCCGCATCCTTCATCACGAAGCGCAGCCGAATAGGCTTGCCTGCAATCCGGGCCAGGGGTTTATCTGAAGTCGCCTTGGCGTGAGTCCGTTTCCATCGCACCGTATGCTCGATCTCGTCTCCCCAGATCAGTGGTGATTCCTCCAGGGCGAAGCCTGGGAGTGGGTTCCCTTTGGCATC
>Ga0310345_10002116_pt1 | contig 20582 bp, 17 predicted proteins | sample HC15DNA20500_MG_FD_204667 | JGI IMG/M metagenome (GOLD analysis project Ga0310345, IMG submission 204667) | Marine microbial communities from station ALOHA, North Pacific Subtropical Gyre - HC15-DNA-20-500_MG | ecosystem: Environmental > Aquatic > Marine > Oceanic | place: Pacific Ocean: North...
GGAAGGTCGTCATGTCGAAATCATAGCTGTTCTGCCGTGCAACGAATTGCGCATCATCTACGGTTTCGATCTCGGCAGTGATGCCAAGTCGCTTGAGGGCCTGCGTGTAAAGCTCTGCAATCGCTATGTTTTCACGGCTTCCCTTGGACAGCAGAATGGTGAAGGTCAGCGGCGTGCCGTCGCCCCGGCGCATGACGCCGCCTTCGGCCTCGTAACCTGCGGCATTCAGCTGCTGCATCGCGGCGCGGATGCCCGCGCGGTTGCGGGCAGAGCCGTCACCCACCGGCAGCTGATAGCCATCCACCGTGCCGGGCGGCAGCGTGTCGGCGTAATCGGCCAGCAGATCGAAAACCCGCCCCGACGCCGGACCGTCGCGCATGGCAAGGTCTGAGTTCGAGAAATAAGAGGTGATCCGGGGCAGGGTGCCGCCGGTCAACGTCTCGTTAATATACTCGAAGTTGAAGGCCGAAATCAGCGCGTCGCGCACCCGCCAATCGTCGAAAGGCGCGCGGCGGGCGTTCATGACAAAACCGGTCATGCCCGACGGTTTGCTATGCGGGAAGGTCGATTTCACCACCTCGCCGCGGGTGATCGCGGGGAAGTCGTATTGCGTGGCCCAAGTCTCGGCGTTGAATTCGCGCACGGCTGAGATTTGACCGGCCTTGAAGGCTTCGAAGAGCACATTGGCATCGCCGTAAAAGTCGATCTTCACCTCATCGTAGTTATGCGTGCCTTGGCGAAAGGGCACCTCTGCGCCCCAGTAATCTGGGTTGCGAGTCAGCGTGACATGGCGGCCCGCCTGATAGTCGGTGATGGTATAGGGGCCACTGCCCAAGGGGATTTCAGACAGGGGGGCATTGGCAAAGTCCTGCCCCGCCCATTGCGCCTTGCTCAGGATGGGGCGCATCCCGGCGAGCAGGGCAAGCTCGCGGTTGTCGCTGCTGAAAGTCATCCGCAGGCTGCGCGGGCCGGTCTGTTCGATGCTGTCGATCTGCTGGCGCAGCCCGTGGTAGCGGGGGTGGCCTTCGGTGCCGAGCAGATCGAAAGAAAAGATCACATCCTCGACGGTGACGGGCGTGCCATCGGAAAACTGCGCCTCCTCGCGCAGGGTGAATTCCACCCAAGAGCGGTCCTCAGGCACCTCGATCGTCTCGGCCAGCAGGCCGTAAAGCGCGAAGGGTTCATCCCAGGACCGCCCCATCAAGGTCTCATGGGTGAAATGCGGCAATTGCCAAGGCGCGGTGCCCTTGCGGACGAAGGGGTTGAGGCTGTCGAATCCCCCGGTATTGCCCAGAACGATCTCACCCCCCTTGGGGGCTTCGGGGTTCACGTAAGGGAGGGCGTCAAAATCGGCCGGCAGAGCAGGGTCGCCATACATAGCGATTCCATGTTGCGGGGCAGCCGATGCCGCTCCCGAGAGCAGAATCAGTGAAGAAAGGGCCGCAACGCCCCGTGCTTTCGAGAAAAATTCCCGGCTCATTTTTGAAACAATCACGATCTGCCCTTATTTTGTTGGAGTTATTCCATACCCGCGGATTCTCGCCTTATCAAACTTTTAGCTTGGATTGTGAGCGTGAAAGGCGTATACAGAGGTCACTGCTCGATAGGTTTCTTGCCTGTATGAAACCTGCCTCAATAACTTACGCCCGCCTCGCGCGGGCGTTTTTTTTGGCCAATTTTCACCGACCCTTAAGCTCCTTCGCGCAAACCCTTTCCCTTTGGCGCGCGCGCAGTACATGATGCAGGCGCAGCATGAACAAGGAGACGCGCCATGGCTTTCACCATCGACCTGTCCGGCAAGACAGCCGTCATCACGGGATCGAACTCTGGAATCGGACTGGGCATCGCCTGGGAATTGGCGCGGGCCGGGGCCGATATCGTGTTGAACTCTTTTACCGATGACGAGGCGGATCATGCGCTGGCGCAGGAGATTGCGCAGACATGCAACGTAACGGCCCGCTACATCAAGGCCGACATGTCCAAGGGGACGGACTGTCGGCGTTTGATTGCCGAAGCCGGGGTCTGTGACATTCTGGTGAACAACGCGGGCATCCAGCATGTCGCGCCAATTCCTGAGTTTCCGGCCGAGAAATGGGACGCGATCATCGCGATCAACCTGTCGTCGGCCTTTCACACCACCGCCGAGGCTTTGCCGATGATGCGCAAGGCGGGGTGGGGTCGGGTGATTAACATCGCCTCGGCCCATGGTCTGACGGCATCGCCCTATAAATCCGCCTATATCGCCGCGAAACATGGGATCGTCGGCCTCAGCAAGACCACCGCGCTTGAGACGGCGAAAGACCCGATCACCTGCAACGCGATTTGCCCCGGCTATGTGCTGACCCCGATCGTTGAGAAGCAGATCCCCGACACGATGAAGGAGTACGACATGAGCCGCGAAGAGGTGATCGAACAGGTCATGCTCACCCGGCAGCCGTCGCGCGAATTCGCCACTGTTGAGCAGATGGGCGGCACGGCAACCTTCCTATGCTCGGATGCAGCGGCCCAGATCACCGGCACGACGATCAGTGTCGATGGCGGCTGGACGGCTTTGTAAGCGCCGTGGCGGTCAAGAAACGCATCAACCTCGCCCTCCAAGGCGGCGGCGCCCATGGCGCTTTCACTTGGGGGGTGCTTGACCGGCTGTTGCAGCAGGACGATCTGGATATCTGCGGGATCTCGGGCACCTCGGCGGGGGCGCTGAACGGGGCGGCATTGAAATCGGGGATGATCTCGGGCGGTCGCGAGGGCGCCCGGGAGAACCTTGATTGGCTTTGGGCGCAGGTCTCTGGCATTTCGGACCTGCGGCTGTCCCATTGGCTGGCGCCTTTCGGTTTGGACAAGCTCAGTCAGGCGATGGAATATTCGCTGCCCATGGCAATCTCGGATTCGCTGACGCGGGTCGTGTCACCCTATGCTTACGGCCCGTTCTATCGCAACCCGCTCGAAGATGTCGTGGCGCGGTTCGACTATGGCAAAGTGGGCGCGCATAAGCCGCCGTTCTTTTTCGTCTGCGCCACACGGGTGCGCAACGGCAAGATCAGGGTGTTTGAGGGGGACGAGATCGGGCCTGATGCCTTGCTCGCCTCAGCCTGTCTGCCGACGATCTTTAAGGCGGTTGAGATTGACGATGCCCAGACCGGCCAGCGCGAAGCGTTTTGGGACGGCGGCTATACCGGCAATCCGGCGCTGTTTCCGCTGTTCCGCGATGACCTGCCCGAAGATATCGTGGTGGTGAACATCAACCCGCTCGACCGCGAAGACCTGCCGGTCACACCGCAGCAAATCCAGAACCGCATCAATGAGATCAGCTTTAATTCCAGCCTCTTGCGCGAGATGCGGGCGATTGACTTCGTTCAGCGGCTGATTGCGGATGGCACCCTGCCGGAGGGGCGGATGAAGCGGGTGCACATGCATATGATCGCCGACGACGCGCTGATGGCGCAGCTGTCGGTGGCGACGAAACTGATGCCCAACCCGGCGGTGATCCGGGCGCTGCATGAGGCAGGCGTGGCGGCGGCGGATCGGTTTCTAGAGGAGCACTTCGACGATCTGAACCAGCGCAGCAGCGTCGATCTACCCGCGATGTTCGGCTGAGTTTTCGGGGTCTGACAGCGCCAGCGCCTCGGGCAGATCGGCACCGGGGCGCGGCGGATAGACCAGCCCGGCAGAGATCACCAGCTTCGCCGCGTCTTCGACGCTCATGTCGAGTTCGATCACATCCTCCCGCGGCAGGAACAGTAAGAAGCCAGAGGTTGGGTTCGGCGTGGTGGGCAGAAAGACCGAGAGCATCTCGCCGCCCGCGTTGGTACGGGCCAAGACCTCTCCCTTCGCCTCGGTCGAGATGAAACCAAGCGCCCAGATGCCGCGCCGGGGGTATTCGATCAGGCAGGCGGTCTCAAAGCTCCGCTCGGACTGGGCGAAGATCGTCTCGGAAATCTGTTTGATGCCGGAATAGATCGTCCGCACGACGGGGGTGCGTTCCACCAGACTTTCGGCGAAGCGGATCATCGAACGGCCAATCAGCCCTTTCGCGGCCCAGCCCACCATGACGGTGAAGATCAGAAAGATCACCACCCCAAGGCCACGCACGTTGAACTGCATCGACGGGTCGAGACCCAAGAAATCTTGGAGCAGCCGGTCGGGATGGTAGGCTTTGGGCACCAATGGCAGCACGAAACCGTCGATCCAACCGACCACGCTCCAGATCAGCCAGATGGTCAGCCCGACAGGCGCAATCACGACCAGACCGGTCAGGAAAGACGCGCGCAGCCTTGCGACAAGGCTGCGCCGAACCTGCGTTGGGTCGGGATCAAAAGGTGTGTTCATCTGCGCCGTTTTCCGAAGAGTTAATCGCAACATAGCTAAGGCGTATGCCCCGGCCCGGCAATGGCTCCGCGGTGTTTTTCGCCTTTAACGCGGCAGGTTGACGAGGTTTGCGGCGATCTTGGCCCCCAGCCGGGCATTGTTGCGCACCAGTGCGATATTGGCGGTCAGCGAACGGCCCTCGGTCAGCTCGAAGATGCGTTGCAACAAGAAGGGGGTCACGCCCTTGCCGTGGACCCCTTGAGCATCGGCCCCGGACTGGGCCTGCGCGATGATTGGGGCGAGTTCGGCGGCGGGGATTTCCTCTGCCGCGGGGATCGGGTTGGCCACCAACTGGCCGCCGGGCAGGCCCATGGCGGCGCGGGTGCGGTGGGCTTTGGCAAGGGCAGCGGCATCATCAAGGCGCAGCGGCGATTGCAGGTCCGACCCTGCGCTCCAGAAGGCGGGGAAGCTGTCTTGGCCTACGGTGATGACCGGCACGCCTTGGGTTTCCAGCACTTCCAGCGTCTTCGGTACGTCGAGGATCGCCTTGGCGCCCGCCGCGATAACGGTGACGGGGGTTTGGGCCAGTTCCATGAGATCGGCGGAGATGTCAAAGCTCTCTTCCGCGCCCTTATGCACGCCGCCGATGCCGCCGGTGGCGAAGACTTCGATGCCCGCAAGATTGGCGGCGATCATGGTGGCGGCGACGGTGGTGGCACCTGTGCCGCCCGAGGCGATGCAGACGGCCATATCGGCGCGCGACAGTTTGGCCACGTCTTTGGCTTGGGCCAGATCGCTCAGCTGGTCATCGTCTAGACCAATGTGCAGCGCGCCACGGATCACGGCGATGGTGGCGGGCACGGCGCCTGCGTCGCGAATGTCCTGCTCAACCTGCCGCGCCACTTCGAGGTTTTGCGGATAGGGCATGCCATGGGTGATGATGGTGCTTTCCAAGGCCACGATCGGCGCGGCGTTCTCGCGGGCCTTGGCCACCTCGGCGCTGAAGGTCAGGGGCAGGGCGGATGTGGCGGTGGTCATATCTTGGTCTCTCCGGAAACGTAAAGGGCGGCGGCATCGAGTGCTGCCTTGAGGGCGGATTGCGCAACGGCACCGCCAAGTTCAGCGGCCACATGGGCCGCCATGAATGTATCGCCTGCACCCGTGACCCGGGCGACATGCACCTGCGGCGGGGTGAGGGTGATGATCTCGTCGCCTTGGCCCACGGTGGCGGGGTTGCCGCCGTCGGTCACCACGGCACGGCGTGCGCCACGGGCCAGCAGGGCGCGGGCGGCGGTTGGGGAATCGTCAAAGCTCGACTGGCAGAGCAGCCCGGCTTCTTCGAGGTTCACGTAAAGCGTGCCGCGCCCGGCCTTGAGGAAGGGCGTGAGCCGCAGCGCCTTGCCGGGAGAGGCGGGCGCGACGCGCAGGTCGGCCTTTGCCAACAGCGGGCTTTGCGCCATCCGGGCCAGCAGTTCGACGGTCAGGTTGCCATCAAGCGCCACGGCCCCTTCGTAGGGGCTGGGCAGGCTGCCATCCTCCAGCGGGCGCAGGATCTTGTCGCCCGCAGCCTCCAGCGAATGGGCATCGGCAATCGCGGCGATCAACCCGTTGGACCCTTCGACGGCCATGTAACGGTCGGTCGGCAAATCGTCCGAGCGGTAGACGTGATCGGTGATCAGCCCGCGCAGGGCGCAGGCGGCGATCAACTCATCCCCTTCGGCATCGCGCCCCACGGCGGAAAGCAGCGCCGGCGTCAGCCCAAAGCGCGCCAGCGCCATGCCGATGTTCAGGGCCACGCCGCCGGGCAGGCGGGTGATCCGCCCCGGCATGTCAGAGCCTTGGCGCATGGCGTTTTCAGAACGGCCGATCACGTCCCAAAGGACGGAGCCGATGCAAAGGATGTCAGCTGTCTTGGTCATGCGGCGCTTCTAGCCGCCAAATCTCCCCACGCGCAAGCGGCGTTATTGTGGCACCGCGAATGTCAGCGCCGCCCAGAGCGTTTCCCAGACCGGTTGATCGGGGTCGTAGCCCGCGCTCGCCTGCGCCTCTGCCGCCGGGCGCAGCACCACCGCGTCAAAGAGGTATTCATGGCCGGCCGTGACCGGAATCAGTGCTTCGCCCGCCGCATCGGTGCGGTGGAGGGTGATGGTCACGCTGTCATCCGGCGCGCGGTCGAACACTTCGATCTGCGCGTTGGCGCGAGGGGTGCCTTGATAGAGGAGTGCCACCTTCATCTCACCCGCGAAATCTACGGCATAGGGATTCGCCAGCGCCACGAACTCCGTCGCCATGCCGGTGGGCGCATCCTGCCCCGTGCCCGCGCCGAGGGCGATCAGGGTTTTGACGTGGCGGGTGTAGCTTTCGACGACCTTCTCGGTCGACCAGCCGTTCGCGCGGTGATCGCTCTCAGCCTTAGGGAAGTCCTTATGCGCGGCGAACCGGAGGAACTTGTCGAAGTCCTCATAGGTGACTTTGGAAGGCGTCGTTTCGGCCACCGCCACCACCAGCGCGTCACCCTCGGGCGCGGGGAGGCTCAGGGCAGGGCTGTCGCCCGCGCGCGGCGATAGCGGGACCTCTTTCCCGCCGATTTTGACCTCAAAACGCGTCAGCCGGTTGGGCAGATAGGGAAAGGCCGCGCCGGTAAATTCCTCACCATTGCGAAAATGCGCCGCGATCTTTTCACCGCTTTCCACTTGATAGTTCACCGGCGACAGCCAGTATTCATGTGCAAAGGCAGGCACTGCCGATAAGATACTGAAAATAATAGCGGACAACTGGGACAGTTTCATGAAGAGAACTTTCATTTTGTTAAGATCCAAGCTGGCGTTGCTGTGGCTGTTGTCAAGCGCGGTGCTGCTTTCGGCGGGCGCGGGTGCACAGGCGCATGAGGTCAAACCAACGATCGCGGATCTGACCGTGGCCGACGGGCGGGCGGTGCTGGCGCTGGAGGTCAACCTTGAAGCGCTCTTGGCGGGCATCGACCTCGATACCGTCGAAGACACCGACAATGCCGAGAATGCGAGCGATTACGATGCGCTGCGCAGCCTGCCCGCCGCGCGCATCGCCGACCGCGCGCCTGAGCTTTTGCCGAAGTGGAACAGCCTGCCGCTGCTCAGCGTCGATGGCGCCGCCGTGCCGTTGGAGAGTGTGACACTCGAGGTGCCCGATGGGGTTGCCGCCGAACTACCGCGCGACAGCCAGTGGCGGCTGGAGGGCGCGGTGCCTATGGGCGCCGAAGAGGTACAGGTGACGTGGCCGGATGGCGCGGGCGCGCTGGTGCTGCGCCAGCAAGGGGTGGAGGCGCCCTATACCGGATATCTGTCGGGCGGTGAGACCAGCCCCGAAATCGCCCTTGGGGGCGGTGATGCTGAAAGCGGCTGGCAGGCTTTCGTCAGCTACATCCCGGTCGGGTTCGATCACATCCTGCCGAAAGGGCTGGACCACATCCTCTTTGTCTTGGGCCTATTCTTTCTGTCGACCCGCCTACGGCCTTTGATCTGGCAGATCACCGCCTTCACGCTGGCCCATACGGTCACGCTGGCGCTTGGCGCCTTGGGCTGGGTCAACGTGCCGGGGGCCATCGTCGAGCCGCTGATCGCCGCGTCGATCACCTATGTCGCGGTCGAGAATATCTTTCACTCCGCCCTGAACCGCTGGCGGCCTTTGGTGATCTTTGGCTTTGGGCTGTTGCACGGGCTTGGCTTCGCCTCGGTGCTGGGAGATTTTGGCCTACCTGCGGGGCAATTTGTGCCTGCGCTCATCGGCTTCAACATCGGGGTGGAACTGGGCCAGCTGGCAGTAATCGCCATCGCCTTCGTTTTGGTCGGCTGGGCGATGAATCGCGACTGGTACCGCCGCGCCATCGCGGTCCCTGCCTCCTGCGTCATCGCGGCGGTCGGGGCCTATTGGTTCATCGAACGGGTGTTTCTGTAAGCAAGCGGGCAGCCCTTAACCGGGCTGCCCTAGGGGCCGCTTAGCCCTGCATGGCGGCGATCAGAGTGGCGAGTTCGGCCACCGGATCGTCTTTGTCCCAAATCTCGGTCCCGATGCCGAAAAAGTCGGTCCGAGGGGCGAGGTCGCGGATCATGTTGATGTCGAGCGCGCCTTCGGCGACGACGGGCACTTCGATGACTTCGGACCACCACTGAAACAGATCGGCCTCGGCAAAGCTTCCATCGCCAAGGGCGCTGGCTTGGGTCGGGCCGAAGCTGATGTAGTCCGCTCCGGCTTCGCCAGCCGCCATCCCCTCATGCCGCGATGTGCCGCAGAAGGCGCCGACGATGGCATCTTCGCCCAGTTCTTTGCGGGCATGGCGCACGGTGCGAGCGGCATCGCTAAGGTGTACACCGTCAAGGCCAAGCTTTTCGACCAGCAGCAGATGATCCGAGATCACCAAGGCCACGTCGCGCGCATGGGTCACTTCGCGCAGCGCGTCACCGGCGCGGGCGAGGCGGTCTTCATCCCGGGTCGAAAGCGCCATGCGCACACAGGCCACCGGATGGGCGTCGAGCACGGCGGCGAGTTGCGCGGGGAATTGGCTCAGCTCAACTTCGGGCGGGGTGATAAGGTAAATCTGCGGCTGTTCTGGCGCGTCCATGGTCACTGTCCTTAATCGGGTCTGGGAGCCTGACTAGCGCAGGGCGTTGCAAAAGAAAACGGATATGCGTGTGTCGCGCGGGCTTTCTTGCGGTGCTGCGGCGCAGGGGCTATGAGGCGCGCATGACAGAGACATCCTCCTCCCCCGTTCAGCCCGCGCCGATCCCGGCCATCGTGCTTGTCCGCCCCCAGATGGGCGAGAACATCGGCGCCGCGGCGCGCGCGATGTGGAATTTTGGCCTCGATCACATGCGGGTCGTGGCCCCGCGCGACGGCTGGCCGAGCCAATCCGCCGTGGCCATGGCCTCGGGGGCGGGGCGGCTGTTGGACGAGGCACAGCATTGCGCCGATCTGCCCGAAGCGCTTGGCGATTGCGATTTCACCTTTGCCACCACGGCGCGCAGTCGCGATCTGACGAAACCGGTCTACAGCCCTGAGGCTGCGATGCGGTTGGCGGCGGAGAAAATCGCGGCGGGCCAACGGGTTGCGGTGCTGTTCGGACCCGAGCGGGCAGGGCTTGAGAATGAGGATATCGCGCAGGCCAATGCCATCGTCTCGGTCCCGGTGAACCCAAAGTTCGCCTCTCTCAACCTCGCGCAATGCGTGCTGTTGATGTCTTACGAATGGATGCGGGCGCAGGGTGACGTGACCCATGAGGTGGTCGAGATGGCGGGCACCGATTGGGCCAAGGGCGCCGAGGTTGACCATCTGGCGCGGCATTATGAGGAGCAGTTGACTGAGGCCGGGTTCTTCTTCCCCGAGCATAAGGTTGCCTCGATGAAGCTCAACCTTCGCAACATGTGGTCGCGGATGCCGCTGACGCGGGCGGATGTGCAGATGTTGCATGGCATCCTGCGGCAAATGGTCCGCTGGAAGGAGAAGGGCTGAGCCAAAGCCCGGCCCGGAATCAAGCCGCAGGCGCCGGGCCATCGCCTGCCCGCCCCACGGGGAGGCGATTTTGCAAAGCAATGCAACACCTTACGCATGTTGCACCATCGCTGAGCCATAAAGTGGCATGACGGCCCCGTCGGATCGCCACCCCCGGGCAGGCGATGGCCCTCACCTGTCTGGCGACCCCACCCCGCTAGACCTTTCTCTGCCCATGTCATACCACTCTATCCAAACGGAAAAAGAGGCGCGCCATGGCGGAGAAACGCAAACTGTTCGAAGAGGTCGGGACCGACCAACCCAGCCGTGCGCCGGTGCAAACCGGCACGATCGACAAGGGCCGGGGCGGCGCGCGCGGGCCGATCCGGGTCTGGCTGATGATCCTCTTTGCGCTGGTCTTTGTCATGATCGCCGTGGGCGGGCTGACGCGGCTCACTGACTCCGGTCTCAGCATCACGGAATGGCGCCCGGTGACCGGTGCCTTGCCGCCGATGAACGAGGCCGATTGGCAGTCTGAATTCGAGAAATACAAGCAGATCGACGAGTTTCAGGTCCAGAACTCTTGGATGGAACTCTCTGATTTCAAAAGCATCTACTGGTGGGAATGGGGGCATCGGCAGCTTGGCCGGGTGATCGGCCTCGTCTGGGTCTTGGGCTTTCTCTACTTCTTCCTGCGCCGCCAAATCCCTGTCGGCTGGACCAAACGGCTGCTTTTTATCGGCGCTTTGGGCGGCGCGCAGGGGGCGATTGGCTGGTGGATGGTCGCCTCGGGCGTGACCAGCGGGCAGGGGGTGACGGATGTGGCCTCCTACCGTTTGGCGACGCATTTGGGGCTGGCCTTTGTCATCCTCGGCTTCATCACTTGGTATGTGCTCTTGCTGGGCCGCAGCGAACGCGATCTGATTCAGGCCCGCCGGGCTAAGGAGGCCAAGCAATTCGGCATGGCAACGGGTCTGTTGCATTTTGCCGCATTGCAGATCCTGTTGGGCGCCTTGGTCGCAGGGATTGACGCGGGTCGCTACTTCGTCGACTGGCCGCTGATGCAGGGGCAGTTCTTCCCGCCCGAGGCATTCGACATCACGCCGACGTGGCGGAATTTCTTTGAGAACCCGGGGTTGGTGCAATTCATGCACCGGATGGCGGGCTATCTGCTTTTCGCTTTCGGGGTGGTCGTCTGGCTGCGCGGTCGCCGCTCGGCCCATGCCCGGACGCGCTTTGCTTTCAACGCCGTGATGGCGGCGCTATCTTTGCAAGTGGTTCTGGGCATCACCACCGTTCTCTATGCCGCGCCCGTGCATCTGGCGCTCGCGCATCAGGCGCTGGCCGTGCTGCTTTGGGTGCTGATCCTGCGCGCGCGCTTCCTCGCGGCCTATCCCGTCGCCACATCGCTGAGAGGCTGAGACATGACTGCATATGATGATTTGATGGCTTTTCAGCGCGACACCGAGGCGCTGGCGCAGGTCGCAGGCCGTTTAGGCTGGGATCAGGAAACGGTCATGCCTCGGGGCGCGGCCCCGCAGCGGGCCGAGGAAATGGCGGCGATGGAAAGCGTTCTGCACGCCCGCCGCATTGACCCGCGCATCGCTGATTGGCTGGCCCAGATCGAGCCCGCTGCGTTGGACGCGGTCGGGCAGGCGAACCTGCGCCACATCAAGCGCGACTTTGACCGCGCCACCCGCGTTCCCGCCGATCTGGCGGCGCGTATCGCCCGCGTCACCTCCGCCGCCCAAGGCACTTGGGCCGAGGCCCGCGCCGCCGATGACTTCGCGGCCTTCGCCCCCACTCTGAAAGAAGTGATCGCCCTCAAACGCGAAGAGGGGGCCGCGCTGGCCGAAGGGCGCGGGATCGGGATCTACGACGCCATGCTAGAGGATTACGAGCCCGGCACCACGGCGGCGGACCTCGAAGCCATGTTTGGCGCGCTGCGGCCAAAACTCTCCGAACTGCGCGCCGCCGTCCGCGAAGCCGAAGCGCCGCCGGTGTTGGAGGGTGTCTTTGATGAAGCGGCGCAGATGACCCTCACCGCCAAACTGGCGCGGCGCTTTGGCTATGATCTGGCCACCGGGCGCATCGACAAGGCGGTGCATCCCTTCTCCTCCGGATCGGGGCTGGACGTGCGGATCACCACGCGAACCAATGGCCTCGACCCGTTCAATTGCTTTTATTCCACCGTGCATGAGGTGGGCCATGCGGCCTATGAGCAAGGGATTGACAGCGCCTATCTGCTGACGCCTTTGGGCCGGGGCGTGTCGATGGGGGTGCATGAAAGCCAAAGCCGCATCTACGAAAACCAAATTGGCCGCAGCCGCGCCTTCACCGGGTGGCTCTTTGGTGAGATGACGGCGGTCTATGGCGATTTCGGCGTACCGGATGCCGAGACCTTCTACCGGATCGTCAACCGCGTGTCCGATGGTTTCATTCGGACCGAGGCGGATGAGCTTCAGTACAATCTTCATGTTCTGTTACGTTTCGATCTTGAACGGGCGCTGATGTCGGGCGACCTTCAGGTCGACGGGTTGGAAGCGGCGTGGAACGATCGCTTCGAGGCTGACTTCGGCTATCCCGTCGACCGCCCGTCAAACGGTGTCTTGCAGGACGTGCATTGGTCGGTCGGGCTTCTGGGCTATTTCCCGACCTATAGCCTCGGCAACGTCTATGCGGGATGCCTTCACGAGGCTTTGCGGGAGGCCGTACCCGAACTTGACGAGGCTTTGGCGAGAGGGGACACGAGCGCAGCCACAGGTTGGCTGCGTGAAAACGTGCAAAAGCATGGCGGACTTTACGAGCCGCGTAAGGTAATCACCCGCGCTTGCGGAAAGCCGCCGACCGAGGCACCGTTGCTGACCTACCTAGAAAACAAGTTCACGGAACTGTATGGAATTTAAGCATCTAAGATGGGGAACAAACTGGTTTCTAGGATGTTGCTTAGACAGCGGGCATCAGTATAATTCTTAACTCTAGCTTAACATTTCGCCTTTGCGCTGGCTAAGATTATATGCGATGGTGCAGTGAGTTAAAAATTTTGACGAGATACAGGAGTACCTAGACATGAAAATTCTTGCAACGGTAGCGGCGACTATCGCTCTTTCGGGTGCTGCTTTTGCTCAGACGACTACTCAAGCAGCTGTGCTTGGTGCGTCTGACGATGCAGTTTATTCGCTTCAGGTACAGGGCGCCAATGGCGTGATCTATAACTGCAAGCCCGATCCGGTCACAGTTGACGGCAACTTGGCACGCGTCTGCACACCGGCCTCCGGCGCTGGTCTGTTCGAAGCAGGCGCTGGCCTGGGTGGCGGCGCAGCCGCTGCAGGTGCAGCTCTGGTTCTGATTGCGATTGCAGCCGGGTCGTCCTCCTCCACGACAACTACTACTACCAATTAATTTCCTAACGGAAGTTTAAGATTGGAAAATCCCCCGCGCTGATGGCGTGGGGGATTTTTTTGGTGTGCAGAGATGTTTCAAAGTAATCCCCCGCCCCACAGCATATGCATGGGGCGGGATGGCCGCCGATCACTCGGCGGCGCTGTCACCCTCGGCTTCATCCTCTTCGTTGCCCTGATCGGCGATCCAGGCCACGCTGACGACTTCCTCGTTCTTGCCGGTGCTGAACACTTTCACACCACCAGCGCTGCGCGAGCGGAATGAGATGCCTTCTACCGGCACGCGGATCGACTGGCCCTTGGAGGTCGCCAGCATCACCTGATCGGACATTTCCACCGGGAAGCAGGCGACGATGGGGCCGTGGGCCATGGCCTTGGTCCAAGCGGTCACGCCCATGCCGCCGCGGCCCCGCACCGGGTAGTCATGAGCCGAGGAAACCTTGCCCGCGCCCTTGGCGGTGATCGTCAGGATGAGATCCTCGGCGGCGGACATTTCGGCATAGCGTTCGGTGCTGAGCTGGCCAGCTTGAACCTGCTCCTCCTCGTCATCGCTGCTGTCATCGTCGGTCAGCCCCGCCATCAGACGGCGCTGTTTGAGATAGGCGACACGCTCTTCCGAACTTGCCTCAAAGTGCCGGATCACGGACATGGAGACGAGGTTGTCGCCTTCGCCCAGACGGATGCCGCGGACGCCTACGGAGTTGCGCGAGTTGAACACCCGCACATCGGTCGCCGGGAAGCGGATTGCGCGGCCCGCGTCGGTGACCAGCATCACGTCATCGTCGTTCGAGGCGATGCGCGCGTTGATCAGCGTGGTGCCCTCATGCTCGCCTTCGAACTTCATGGCGATCTTGCCGTTGGCCTTCACATTGGTGAAATCCGACAGCTTATTGCGCCGCACGGTCCCGGCAGAGGTGGCGAAGATCACCTGCAGGTCGTCCCATTCCTTCTCATCCCGGTCCACGGGCATGATCGCGGCGATGGAGACGCCGGTCGGAATAGGCAGGATATTTACGATGGCCTTGCCCTTGGCGGTGCGTGCGCCCTGCGGCAGGCGCCATGTCTTCAGCTTGTAGACCATCCCGTCGGTGGTGAAGAACAAAAGCTGCGTATGGGTGTTGGCGACGAAGAGGTTGGTGACGACATCCTCCTCCTTGGTCTGCATGCCCGAGACACCCTTGCCGCCGCGGCGCTGCGCGCGGAAATCGGCCAGAGGCGTGCGCTTGATGTAGCCGCCGGAGGTCACGGTCACGACCATTTCCTCGCGGGCGATCAGGTCTTCGTCTTCCATGTCGCCCGACCAGTCGACGATCTCGGTCCGGCGCGGCACGGCGAATTGCTCGCGCACCTCGCGCAACTCCTCCGAGATGATGCCGAGGATGCGCTCGCGGCTGCCCAGAATCTCAAGGTATTCTTTGATCTTACCCGCCAGCTCTTCCAGCTCGTCGGTCACTTCCTTAACGCCAATCTGGGTGAGGCGCTGCAGACGCAGTTCCAGAATGGCGCGGGCCTGAGCTTCGGAGAGGTTGTAGGTGCCGTCTTCGTTCGCCGTATGGGTCGGGTCGTCGATGAGCGCGATATAGGGCAGGATGTCCTCGGCGGGCCAGCGGCGGGTCATCAGCTTCTCGCGCGCCTCGGCGGCGTCGGCGGAGGAGCGGATGGTGGCGACGACTTCGTCGATATTGGTGACTGCGACCGCGAGACCACAAAGGATATGGCTGCGCTCGCGCGCCTTGCGCAAAAGGTAGGCCGTGCGGCGCGCCACGACATCTTCGCGGAAGTCGATGAAGTAGCTCAGGAATTTGCGCAAAGTAAGCTGCTCAGGCCGGCCGCCGTTCAGCGCCAACATGTTGCAGCCGAAGTATGTCTGCATCGGGGTGAAGCGGTAAAGCTGGTTCATCACCACTTCTGCGGTGGCGTCGCGTTTGAGTTCGATCACCACACGCACGCCGTTGCGGTCGCTCTCATCCTGAACGTGGGCGATGCCCTCGATCTTCTTTTCGCGGACCTGTTCGGCGATCTTTTCGATCATCGTGGCTTTGTTGACCTGATAGGGGATCTCGTCGATGACGATGGCCCAGCGGTCTTTGCGGATTTCCTCGACCCGGGTCTTGGCGCGGATCACCACGCTGCCACGGCCCTCAAGGTAGGCTTTGCGCGCGCCGGAGCGGCCCAGCATGATGCCGCCAGTGGGAAAGTCGGGGCCGGGGACGTATTCGATGAGCTGTTCCGATGTCAGGTCCGGATCGTCGATCAGCGCGAGGCAGGCATCAACCACCTCGCCGAGATTATGCGGCGGGATGTTCGTCGCCATGCCGACGGCGATACCGCCCGCGCCGTTGACCAGCATGTTCGGAAAGCGTGCGGGCAGGACGGTCGGTTCCTGCTGCTTGCCGTCGTAGTTGTCCTGAAAATCGACGGTTTCCTTGTCGATATCGGCCAGAAGATAGGCGGCGGGCTTGTCCATGCGCACTTCGGTATAGCGCATGGCCGCCGGGTTATCGCCGTCCATCGAGCCGAAGTTGCCCTGACCGTCCAGAAGCGGCAGCGACATGGAAAAATCCTGCGCCATCCGCACAAGCGCGTCGTAAATCGCGCTGTCGCCATGGGGGTGGTACTGGCCCATCACGTCGCCCACGGGACGGGCGGATTTGCGGTAGGGTTTGTCATGCGTGTTGCCGGTCTCATGCATCGCGTAGAGGATGCGGCGGTGCACCGGTTTCAGACCGTCGCGCAGGTCGGGAATCGCGCGGCTGACGATCACGCTCATCGCGTAGTCCAGATAGGACGTGCGCATCTCGTGTTCGATGGTCACCGACGGCCCGTGGAAGATGGGCTTTTCGTCTGCGTTTTCAGGGGTATCCGGCGTATCGGTCACGTATCTTGCCCACCATTTTTATGGTTCTATATCTTGGGGTTTTCTATAGCAGACGGGGCATATCAGGTGCAATGGCTGTGGCCGAAACGCACTGGCAGCACTTGGGGCGAAGTGCCAACACACTGTTTTCATTGAAAAGTAATTCTGACCGCGCAAACTTGTTCTACTGAGGCAGCAAGGGAGGCGCAACATGCCCCGCAGTGAAACCGAATTGATGCTAAAAGGTTACGGGCTGACCACGGCAGAGTTCTTTTACCACATGCCCGATTATAGCCATGTGCTGAACAGTTATATCTGGCAGGATTACGACATCGCACCGGACCATCCGCGCCTGTTCGAATTCGTCGAATTCTGGCGCGCGGAGTTGGACGGGCCGCTGCATTCGGTCCGGTTCACCCATCGCAAGCTGATCGGCCCCGGCGAATGGCAAAACCAAGTGGGGGAGTTCACGCTACATTGAGCCGATAAGCCCTTGGGCAGGGGCGTCAGGCCGAACAGCTTGCCCCGCCCAAAACGCAGAATTTGGCGCAGTGCGGGTGGTTCAGGGCCACGTCGCGCTCCGCCTCGGCCAATGTGGTCCCGAGTTCAAACTCAGGGTCGTAGGGCAAGAGCGTGCAGGCCAGCACGGCGGGCTTCTCGGCCCCCTTGCGTTTGACCACCATCCGGGAGGAGGCGCACATCACCGCGTCAGGGGACTTGTCCAAAATGCCCCAGCAGGCGGTGGTGATTTCGGGCACCTCGACCGCCTCGTCCATCTCGGGGAAGAGGACGGTCATGGCGGGGTCTTGTGCGTCGATGTCAAAGCCGTGTTCGGCGTAGAAGGCGGAATAGCCCGCGCGGCTGTCGGCATCGCTGTCGGCAAAGATCGACCGCCCCGCCACGGCCATGCGAAAGCCGTTGTCGCGGAGCCATTCCATGCCGGTCAGGGTTTTGTCGAAGGCACCTGTCCCACGTTCCGCATCATGCAGGTCGCGGCGATAATGGTCGACGGAGATGCGGAAGGTCATCTTGCCGGGATAGGCATTGCGCAGCCGCAACAGCCCCTTTTGCACCGATTTACGCATCATCGGGCGCATCGCGTTGGTCAGGATCAGCACCTCGTAACCGCGCTCCAGCGAGGCTTCGGTGATCTCGATCATCTGGGGGTTCATGAAGGGCTCGCCGCCGGTGAAGGCAATCTCGCGCACCGGCCAGCTACGCTGCTCGATCTGGTCGAGATAGTCGCGCACCTCATCCGCGGTGATATAGACCAGCGCGTCGTTCTTGGGGCTGGAGGCGATATAGCAGTTTACGCATTCGATGTTGCACAGGGTGCCTGTGTTGAACCAAAGCGTTTCCGCCCCGCGCAGGGCCACGGTGGCGCGGGGTTCCCCCTTGGCGGTGACCGCCGGGTTCTGGAACTTGCCCTCGTTTGCTTGCGCAATATCTTTCATGATTGTTCCTTGCGTGATCCCGTGTGTTCCTGTTGTGGTAAGCTATTGCGGCGCACCCTAAAAGTCCAAGCACCGGGGCGCACAGTCTTGTGATGTAGGGAAAAATAAGTATGTTTGCGCTAACTCTGCCATTCTGCCCGGACAAGGATTAATCAATGGTTTCGCGTGTTATCCCTGTCGACCCCTTCGATCTTGTCATCTTTGGCGGCACCGGCGATCTGGCCCGGCGCAAGATTTTGCCGGGTCTTTACCGGCGATATTGTGCGGGTCAAATGCCCGAAGAGGCGCGGATCATCGGGGCTGCGCGCACCGAGATGGACGCCAAAGGCTACCGCGAGATGGTGGCCGAAGCGATTGAAGAGTTTGGCGGGAAAGACGCCTGCGATAACCTCGACGCCTTTCTCGCCAAGCTTGACTATGTCGCCATCGACGCACGCGGAGAGACCGGCTGGGCCGAGCTGCAGGACCTGATGTCCGGCAAGGACCGGATCGAGGTCTATTACTTCTCTGTCGCGCCGGGGCTTTTCGGTGATCTGGCCGAACGGTTGCAGCAATGGGGCATGGCGGGCGAAGAATGTCGCATTGTCGTGGAAAAACCCTTTGGCCGCGATCTGGAGAGTGCGCGCGCCCTCAACGCGACGCTGGCCACCTATTTTAAAGAACAGCAGATCTACCGGATCGATCACTATCTCGGCAAAGAGACGGTGCAGAACCTCATGGCCGTGCGCTTTGGCAACATGCTGTTCGAGCCGCTGTGGAACCGCCAATACGTCGACCACATCCAGATCACCGTGGCCGAGACGGTGGGCGTCGGCGGCCGTGGGGAGTATTACGACAAATCCGGCGCGATGCGGGACATGGTGCAGAACCACTTGATGCAACTCTTGTGCCTGATCGCGATGGAGCCGCCCGCGCGTTTCGACCCTGATGCGGTGCGCGATGAAAAGCTGAAAGTGATCCGCGCGATCGATCCGGTGCTGCCGCATCACCTCGTGCGCGGGCAGTATGAGGCCGAGGAGGGCAATGAAGAAGATGCCCCCAGCTACCGCGATGCCGTCGGCAACCCGCGTTCGCGGACCGAGAGTTTCGTGGCGTTGAAGGCCCATATCAGCAACTGGCGTTGGCATGGCACGCCGTTCTATCTGCGCACCGGCAAACGCATGGTGGCGCGGTCGAGCGAGATCACGGTGGTTTTCAAAGACACGCCGCATTCCATCTTTGCCGAAGACGCTGGCCGTCATCGCAACGTGCTGTCGATCCGCTTGCAGCCGAACGAGGGCATCACTCTTGGCGTGACGATCAAGGAACCGGGGCCGGGGGGCATGCGTCTGGTCGATGTGCCGCTCGACATGACCTTTGCCGAAGCGCTTGGCCCCGATGGGGGCGATCAGGTCGATGCCTATGAGCGGCTTATCATGGATGTGATCCGGGGCAACCAGACATTGTTCATGCGCGACGACGAGGTCGAGGCCGCCTGGGCCTGGACCGATCCGATCATCCAAGGCTGGGAGGCGCGTCACGACGTGCCCAAACCCTATGACAGCGGCTCGGCGGGGCCCACGGATGCGACAGAAATGATGCGGCGCGATGGCCGTGAATGGCGAAAGGTATCCCCATGAACATCATCGAATATGCGGACCGCGAAATGCTGGTGATGAATGTCGCCAACAAACTGGCGGGCAAGTTGAAATCGGCGCTTTCGGGCAATGACCGCGTGTCTTTCGCGGTGCCGGGCGGCTCTACCCCCGGCCCGATCTTTGAGATGCTCAGCGCGACCGATCTGGATTGGAGCCGGGTGGATGTGATGTTGACCGATGAGCGTTGGGTGGACGTGGATGACCCGCTGTCGAACGCGCGTCTGGTGCGCGAGCATCTGATGAACGACCGCGCCGCGGCGGCGCAGTTCATCCCATTTTTCCGCCCCGGGCTTTCTCCGGGCGAGGGGGCAGAGGTGGTGGCCCCCAGTCTGACGGATCATGTGCCGATCTCTGTCCTGCTGCTTGGCATGGGCGACGACATGCACACCGCCTCGCTTTTCCCCGGTGATCCGAGCTTGCCTGACGCTTTGGCCGCCGATGCCCCGCTTTTGTGCCCGGTCTATCCCGAGGGCCAGCCCACTGCGCGGGTCACGCTGCCGGCGCATGTGCTCGACGGGGCGCTGAACAAACATCTCGTGATTTTCGGGGATGAGAAACGCGCCGCGCTTGAGCGCGCTGAGGGGCTTTCCCCCGGAGAGGCGCCGATTGCAGCGGTGCTGGATGAAATCGAGGTTTACTGGGCGGCATGATGAACATTTGGCAAGACCTTCAAGAGCGGCAAAGCGCCGTGGCAGACCGCAAGATCACGGCACTGTTCGATGACCCGAACCGGGCCGAGGACTTCTCGCTGCGCACGCAGCATATGCTGTTCGACTACGCCAAGACGAATATCGACACCGAGACCCGCGCGGCACTGCTGCAACTGGTCGAAAACGCCAAGGTCACCGAACGGCGTGATGCGATGTTCGTGGGCGCGCCGATCAATGAGACCGAAGGCCGCGCGGTGTTGCACACCGCATTGCGCAATCTCGATGGCGGGCCGGTAGAAGTCGCGGGCGAAGATGTCATGCCGCAGGTCCGCGACACGCTGGCGCGGATGCGCAGCTTTGCCGATCAGGTGCGCAGCGGCGACATTACGGATGTGGTCAACATCGGCATCGGCGGCTCCGACCTTGGCCCCGCCATGGCGACCCGCGCGCTGAGGCCCTATCACGATGGGCCGCGTTGCCACTTCGTCTCGAACGTCGATGGCGCGCATATCGCGGATACGCTGCGGGGGCTGGATGCCAAGAAAACGCTGGTGATCGTGGCCTCCAAGACTTTCACCACCATCGAGACCATGACCAATGCGCGCACGGCGCGGGCGTGGATGCAGGACCATGGCGGCGATCCGGCGACGCAATTCGCCGCGCTCAGCACCGCGGATGACAAGACCGCCGAGTTCGGGATCGACCCGGCTCGCGTCTTCGGTTTCGAGGATTGGGTCGGCGGGCGCTATTCCGTCTGGGGGCCGATTGGGCTCTCGCTGATGATCGCCATTGGGCCCAAGGCTTTCGACAGC
>Ga0310345_10002117_pt1 | contig 20578 bp, 15 predicted proteins | sample HC15DNA20500_MG_FD_204667 | JGI IMG/M metagenome (GOLD analysis project Ga0310345, IMG submission 204667) | Marine microbial communities from station ALOHA, North Pacific Subtropical Gyre - HC15-DNA-20-500_MG | ecosystem: Environmental > Aquatic > Marine > Oceanic | place: Pacific Ocean: North...
AATCTCCATATTGTAAAATGAGGACGTCTTTATGTGTAGCAATATCAAAAAAACAATTCATTTTAAACCAATATGGTTTACACAATAATTTTGGAAATTGACTAATTAAATTATCTGTTGCCTTAATCAAAAAATTATTATCAGGAAGTTTAGTAAATATTATGTCAAAATTTATATTTTTCTTTAATAATAAATAATCATCATTTGATATAATAATTTTATTATTAATTGGCTTAATAGGTAAATAATAAGAAGCAACATGTATAAATCTTTTACAATTTTCTAAATGATATGGGGTAAATGGCTCACATTTTTGATTATTTAATTCATACTTTTGAATTTTTTCTCTTGCTTCATATAAAATATGTCCTGTTTTTTGTTTTGATATTAAATAATCTTGATTAAAAGGATTTGGTTTAAATTCGATTGTTTCTGTTTTTTCTATGTCAAATTCTAAATTTCTCAAACCATTTATTTTATCAGGATTATTTGTCATTAAAATAAACTTTGGATTTATATCTAACATATAACAAATATCCTTTACACTAGTGTAATCACGATAATCATGTTTCATACCTAACATTTTATATGCATCAAAAGTAGTTATTTTATCTTCTTGATATTGGACGTGCATACAAGCTCTTGATTTTCCAACATATCCACAACCTCGTCCTTCTTGTATTAAATAAAATAATATTCCATTACCTTTTTCGCTTATTTTTTTAAATGCTCCATATAATTGCTGAACACAATCACAATCTTGACTACGAAATGTTTCAGATGTTATACATGATGAATGAATTCTAGTATATAAAATTTCATTTTGGATATCACCATATGTTAAGGCAATCACATATCCTTTATGAATTAAATCTTGAAATGTATACATTTTAAAGATACCATATCTAGTTTCAATTACTGATTCATCAATAAATAGTGTAGTTCCATATATTTTTCGTTCAACATTCATTTGCTATTTAACTCTGTATTAATTAATTATTCTTATTATTAAAAAATAACTTAATTTTTAATGTCATATATTAATTTTCCAGTTTCTTTTCCAAACCAATTTATTTGGTCAATATTTAGACGACTTATTATTTGTGAAATAAGATAATTAAATGACATTTCATAATGAATTATTTTTAATTCATCTCTTAAATCATTTTCAAGTATCCAAATATTATAATCTTTTAACATTAATTGTAATTTTAAAATAATATCTTCTCTATTTCTTTTTAAAATTATTATATCAGTAATATATCCATTATTCCTATTATATTCTAAATTTTGATATGTTCCATGAACAAATTCAAAATAATCACATACAATAAATGCTTTAAAGAAAACTCCTTCAATAAATTTACATTGAATATTTCCAATATATTTTTTGGATTCACTATCACAAAGAATACAAATTCTTCTATTTTTTACTAAAGAACCAATAAATTTTTCTTCAGGAACTAAAATTTCATTATTTATATAAAGTTTATGTAAACATTTTTTAGTTTTTTTGTCAAGTTTAATATTTAGTAATTCCTTTATTAATTTAAAGGAATATAAATATCCGCACATTGGACCAATAATTCGTATTAATGTTGTGTATTCATCTTCAATTGGAAAGTTAATAATAAAATTGGAATTATTTTTTTTTAATTTATTTAAAATTTGTAATTTATGCTGATTTTTATTATTTGTTGTTGTAGCAGTGAATAATATAATTGATTGATATTTTTGTTTTGCAAATATTACATGAATATTTGGTGATAATCCTTGACTAAATACTACCAAAGTACCATTAAATACTCTATCAGAATCATAAAATTCAATTAATGGAATAAATTCTAGATTTTTAGATTTTATCTCTGGATATTTGCGTATTAAATACATCAAATATTTTGCATGAGATTCAGATGAACCAATACCAGTAAAATATACATTATCATTAGTAAGTGCTTTTATTAATTTTTCTTTTTTTTCTAACGTTTTAATTAAATCAATATTATTGTCAATATGGTTGATATATTCTAAATTTTTATCAATTCGTGATTTAATGATATTATTGCCATTTTTATTTTTACCATAACCAATATAAATGTATTTATTAATATTGATATTTACTTTTTCGAATTGTTTTCTAGATAATTCTTGTGAAGTAATACAAGAATATAATAATATAATTTTATTTGGGTTAATATATTCTTTTAATAAATGAGATATGCCTCTATAATCACGACAATCTTCTTCAATACCAGTTATTGCTGTTTCTTTATTTCGAGATAAAACAAATCCACCAAATCCGGAACCACGACCATCTTCATAAAATAATACAATAATACCGGAACCGTGTCCAATTATTAAATTAATTGATTGTTTATATTTTTTTTTATTATCTTGTTGAACTAATGGAAATCGATTTAATAAAGATTCTGAATGTATTCTGACAATTGGATTATTTTTAGTATTGCCATATTCTAAAATTAAGACATCATTATTTGTTGCAACATCAAAAAAACAATTAATTTTAAACCAATATGGTATACAAGATAAATATGGAAATTTTTTTATGATTTTATCATTTATTCTAATTAGTATTTTATTATTAGGTATATTAACATATGGATATTCTTTTCTATATTTGGAAATAAAGTCATTATATTGAGTTTTTGTTAAAATAATTTTATTATCAATTGGTTTAATAGGTAAATAATATGATGATACATGAATATATCTAGTACAATTTTTTAAATGATATGGTTCAAAAGGTTTACATTTGTATTTATGTTTCATATTATTATTTTCAATAAAGGTATTTAATTTAGATAAATTGTGCCCTGATTTTTGTTTTGACATTAAATACTTTCTATTAAATAGATTAGGTATATATTCGATTGTTTCAATATTAAATACATTTAAACCTAATTGTTTTAATCCATTAATTTTGTCAGGATTATTTGTCATTAAAATAAATTTTGGATTTATATCTAACATATGGCAAATATCTTTTACACTAGTATAATCACGATAATCCTTTTTCATACCTAACATTTTATATGCTTCGAATGTAGTTATTTTATCGTTACTATGTTGAACATGCATTCTATCTCTGGATTTTCCTATAAATCCACAACCTCGCCCTTCTTGTATAAAATAAAACAGTATTCCATTTCCTTTTTCACTAATTTTTTTAAATGCTCCATATAATTGTTGAACGCAATCACAATCTTGACTACGTAAAGTTTCAGAAGTTACACACGATGAATGAATGCGAGTATATAATATTTCTTTTTTAATATCACCATATGTTAATGCAATAATATATCCTTTATGGATAAGATTTTGATAAGTATATGCTGTAAAATTTCCATATATTGTTTCAATAGATATTTTGTCAATATATAGTGTTGCTCCGAATATTTTTCTATTATTCATTATTTATATTAAAATATGTAATAATTCTTATATAAATAATAAGATTAGTTGTAAATATTTATTTATATGTTTTTAATATATAATGGAATTCTTTACCATATTGAATCATAGCGATGTTTTTGAAAAAAGTTTTGTAGACAATTGTAAAGATATTGGATCTGATATTGATAACTTTAATTTAAGTAATTTTATGAAAAAAATAAGTTCAGAGTTTGAGGAAACTTTTTGTTCATTTTTTAATGATATAAAAACAGGACTAAAAAAAAAATGGGTTTGGCTTTTACCATATTTAATGTTTATATTGATTGTTATGTTCTGGTTTATGAAAGATAAAAAAAATTTAATAAATCCATTTAAAATTTTTATATTATTTATTTTACATTTAGGGATAATTATTGGGAGAAAATTTATTTGGAAATTTATATTGATTGTTTCAAAGAATCAAAAAATAAATACTTTTGATTCAATAATAAAATGGGTTATACAAAAAATCATTCACTATTATAGTTCATCTGTTTTACATTCCTATTTATTTTCCAAAGGAACGACGATACGATTTATTAAAACATTACGAGATATTTTCCCTAAGATGAATTCATCATACTTTAATATCATTGATAATATCTTAATGAGTGGAATGGGATTAAGTATTGCGTATTTACTTTATTTAAAACCTCTTAGTGAAAAATGGAGTTTTGAATATGTTGCCCAAAATTATGCTGGTTTGTCATTTTTAGTAGGGGTAATTATAATGGAATCAATTATTACTGAAACATTATATGTATGGAATTTGAATATTAAAGAAGGTTGGATTCGGTATAGTATTGATTTTTTGTTAGATAATTTTATTAGTCAGATAATAAAGACATAATAAAAGATAATAAAAATTGAAATAAATATTATTTGTTAATTTAAATTAAATGGATAACAAACTACTTAACTTGTTGCCAATTAAGTCGAAATTTCAGACTAATTCTAACTTAAATTATGATAGATTTAATAATTATTGTTTTCAAATTTGTGATATAATTGATAAAAAATATATTAAACTAGATATTGGTGAAGAAAAATACATAAAAATCTTAGGATATTTACATTCTAAAAAATGGGAAAAAGTCATACAAAATAATTGCAAACATTTTTTTTATAATGATTTACAATTAATTGTTAACGAATATGGTGACCAATGGTGTAAAAAGGATAAAATTTTTAGTTATAATACGTTACAAAATAACAATAATAGAGGAAATGATATACGAGTCTCTTTATATAGAACTAATAAAATTCCGATTGATTTATTTCCACCAATAACAACTTATCATGATATCCGAAAAATTGTCAAAACTCGTTTTATAAGAGATAATGTATCATTTGAAGTTTTGGTAGTAGGACATAGAGATAAATATCTGAGTTATGAAATCAAAATATATGGAAATATACAATCATCAAATGTTATAGAACAATTTATTGATTTTTATAAAGAATTTTATAAAAATTCTTCCGAAAATTTAGATTTAATTCGTTCAATTACATTAGATAACTTCGATATATCAAAATTATCTATATCGATAACTTAATATTAAATATTAAAAATTGAATAATATCTTAAAATATTAAGTCATAAATTAAAATGAATTCTAATTCAGATGAATTTACTGCTTATTTCGATAAGTTAGAAATTGTCATCGACAAAATAAACGAAATTTCTGACGATGATACAAATAGTTTTCTAGCAAAAATAAAGAAATCGTGTCCAAATTGTTTATCTGAAAAAAATGTATTTCAAGATAGTTCAAATGGTTATAAAATATGTACTAATTGTGGATTAATAATATCACATTTATTAGAGAATGATGCGGAATGGAGATGGTATGGTGCTCATGATTCAAAAGGATTAGACCCGACAAGATGTGGAATTCCAGTAAATCCTTTGCTTCCAAAATCATCAATGGGAACATATATAGGGGGAAATAAATATGGATCATTACAAAGATTACATTCTTGGAATGCTATGCCTTCTGATGAAAGAAGTTTATGGCATGTATTTGAAGATATAAATATTAAAACACAAAATTCTGGTTTAGTTTCTAAAATAAAGGATGAAGCCAAAATGTATTATAAAATGTTAAGTTGTAAAAGTGAATGTATAGAAGGAATATTAACTCGTGGAACTGTAAGAGAAGGTATTAAAGCCGCTTGTTTATTTGTTGCGTGTAAAAATAATGGGGTACCCCGTTCATCAGTTGAAATTTCTAAAATGTTTGATATTAGTCCTACAGATGTAACAAAAGGATTAAAAAAATTTATAGAAATAGAAATGAAAAGAGATATACAAATAAATGTAAATGTTTCAAATTCACAGGATTTTGTAAAGCGTTATTGTAGTAAATTACTTATTTCTAAAAGGATTGAAAAAATCGCATTAATTATTTCAAACCGAGCACAAAGATTAGGTATTGTTAAAGACAATACTCCTCCATCAATTGCTGCTGGAATTATTTATTTAATAATTGTAGCTTTTCAGTTAAATATAACTAAAGTTACTTTAAAAGAAAAATTATCAGTGAGTGATGTAACTGTTTCTAAATGTTATAAAAAATTATGGGAACATCGTGATAAATTATTCATTGGAATAAAAAAATATAGTTAAAAATATTATAAAATATTATAAACAATTATTAAATATATAATTGATAATGATGGTATTATTAACTGATATAAAAACTATTATAATTAAATACAACAAACCTTATACAATAAAATATATGTCTAAAAAGAAGAAAAATTTTTTTGGATTATGTTTAGATTGTAATTATTGCAATTATTTATTTAATAGATGTGAATATTGTAGAACACATTTTAATATAGTATATAATATCGTTTATACCACTTATAATATTTCAAATATTGATATAGATGAAAAAAAAATACATACATATTATTTATTTAAATATATAATAAAACATTTAAATTTTCGTTATTTTAATAAATATAATGAATTATTTTTTGAATTTTTATCAAATTTTAGATATGATTTATCAATATATCATATAAATATAAATTATAAGACACTTTTTTTATTTTTTCTTATTTTACAGGACAAAAAAAAAATATTTGTATAATTTATATACGATTATAATATGGATTTTTCATTTATAACTACCCAAAGTCAAACTGTACAAGGATTAATTAGTATTATTATTCCATTATTAATTGCTTTAATTAAAGGAATTATTATTGCAACTACAGTACTCAAAAAACTACCAACTAAGGCAAAAATAGGTGGAGCTATCGGAGTTATGATAGGTTCTTTATTGTTCCAATTAAGTTTAATTGCTTTCTTCATTTATATGCAATGGTTTCAACTCCCAAGCTTTGTAATGTTTTTCTTCGGCGGTGTCGCAGCGAAAACACTTCTGGTGTTATTCGGTGTTATTGGTCGAGGAGCAGCACGAACTCTATCAGCCGCGGCGACGGGGCTTTCGTACGCACCCGGATTAGTTGGTATTGGCGGTAAAAGACGTAAACATAAACGTTAAATAATTAAATAATTTATATTTTTACATTTAAAGTATAGAAAATATTTCTACTTTTTAAATATAAAAGATTAATGAATTTTAATCAAATTATAATATGGGGACACAAATTACATTCACATACACATTCATATATACATAATGGATTTTTTATAGCATTTAAATATCTAAAATATAACGTATTATGGTTAGATGATAACTCTAATATAACAAATATTGATTTTACAAATTCATTATTTATATCAGAACATCAAGTTTGTAAAAAGATGCCTATTCGTATTGATTGTTTCTACATATTACATAATTCTTTTGTAGATCCAGGTAAAGCATATTATAAAAGAAATGCGGGAACATGGGAAGATATCCGATTTAAAAGTTTGGCAGAAAAAGGAAATGTTATTAATATGCAAGTTTACAGACCAAAATTTGTAGAAAATAAAACAAAAATGGAAGATTATGTTTATTATGATATTTCTACATATACATTATATTTTCCATGGGCAACTGATTTATTACCACATGAAATAAATGAAATACAAAAAAATTTAGATTTAATTAATAATAATAAACAAAGAATTAATTTTGTAGGAACAATTGTAGATGAATGGAAACAATTTAAAAAAGCTTGTATTGAAAATAATATTTCTTTTATTCATTTGGGAGGATACAAAGGAAGAAAAAGAAATATTTCGTCAAGTGATAATATAAGATTAATTCAAGAATCTTATATTGCTCCATCTATTCAACGAAAACAACAATGTGATGTTGGATATATACCTTGCCGTATTTTTAAAAATATAAGTTATGGTAAAATGGGTTTTACGAATTCCAAAATTGTTTATGAATTATTTGATAAAAAAATAATTTATAATCCATGTCCATATAAATTATTTTATGATGCTAAAAATTGGATTGAAAATAAGTATGATAAAGAACATATATTGCATTTAATGAATATTGTAAAAACAAAACACACATACTTAAATAGGATTAATAATATATTTAGTTTTTTTACTATTTTACGTAATACAGCAAAATAATTATTTGTGATATGTATTTTGTCTATAGAAATTTGGTTGTTGATTTTGATTTTGATTTTGATTTTGATTTTGTTGTACAGGATATGTATTTTGTCTATAGAAATTTGGTAATTGATTTTGTTGTACGGGATATGTATTTGTTTGTTGATTTTGTTGCACAGGATATGTATTTGGTTGTTGATTTTGTTGCACAGGATATGTATTTTGTCTATAGAAATTTGGTTGTTGATTTTGTTGCACAGGATATGTATTTTGTCTATAGAAATTTGGTTGTTGATTTTGCTGCAACGATTTTTGAGACGATTTAAATAATGATGTTATTTTTTCTATATCATTAGATTTCTTATTATCAACATTATTATCAATATCATTCAAAAAATTTACTGATTCGGTAAAATTTTCTAAATTATCAAATGTTTCCCAAATATTTTCATCATTTATAGGTTTTGTTTCTTCGGAAATAAGTAATGAATCAAAATCTAGTAAATCTAGTATTTTATCGTCAGAATCTTTCTGTATAGAAATCATAGGAGTAATTGAAACATTTTGTTCTATTTTTTTTTTCTTAATTTTTTCTCTACTTTTTTTCTTAATTTTTTTTCTATAGAACGTGAAAAATATAGTTTATGTTCATACTTATTTTTTATAAACTCACATAAATCATATTCTGATGTTGCGGTATTAGGTTTAAATTGTTTATCTAATTTATATTCATATATTTTATTTATTTTTTCATTTCCATTTTGTTTTAAATGATTAATATACTTCTTATTCCAATAATCTAATGTGATTGATTTAACTCTAGAAATATGTACTCCCATTTTTCTATGAAAGATACAACATCTTTGACATATTAATACTCCAATATTAACTGATGCCCACGACGGATTAATTGAATTACAATCCGCACACCTATTATTTAATTTACGTAATTTAGATAAATCTTTTTCAAAACTCATAATTACTTATATTAATACTATTCAATTTTTTTTATTAGTTTTTTAAATTCTAATAGTTTATTTTTCATTTTTTCTAAAAAAACTTAAAGTAAATCTAAGAGTTTCTATTGCAATTATGGTTACACCAAAATACATAATATTTTTTTTCAAATCATTCCAAAATTTTTTATCTTTTTCACTTTGTAGTTTCTTAATAAAATCTGGATTTTCAGTAATTATTTTTCTTTGTTCTTCTTGAATATGTCGAAGAAAGTTTTCTAATTCTTCCCGTGATTTGAATTCTAATTCCATTTTATTATAAACACATTATATCTATTTTATATTTAATTAAATATAAAATAGAATAAATTAATCAAGTAATAAAAACATATTAATTTAAATGACTTCTAAAAATAAAAAAAAAAATACTAATAAAAATATTTCACAAGACTCAATTGACAAAAATATTAGAGAGTTTTCTATCAATAAGATAAATCAATATGTTAAAGATATTAATATCTCTACAGAAATAGAGAATGAAATATATAAATATTCGGTAAACTATGCTGTTTGTAGAAGTATATCTCCTATCTTATGCAATCATTTTTTTATGAGAATATATAAACCGAAAGTATATTCAATTGTATCTAATTTAAATACTAATAGTGAATATATTAAGAATCAAAAATTACTTCAAAATCTGTTGTCACATGATATTTCACCAGAATGTTTAGTAAATATGAAACCATATGATTTACACCCAAAACGATGGAAATCATACATTAAAAAACAAGAATTATTGGATAAAGAGGTTGTTGATTTATCATTACAAGCAACAACAGATCAATTCAAATGTGCTAAATGTAAATCGAAGAAATGTACATATGTTTCGGTTCAAATTCGTAGTGCTGATGAAGGAATGACGTCATTTATAACATGTGTAGAGTGTTCTCATTCATGGAGACAAAATTAAGTAGATTATTATTTTAATTATAATAAAAAAATCAAATAAGTTTATAATATATAATTATATTTATAGTCAAACTATATGAATAACATTAAATTAATATCTGGCACATCACATCCAGCTTTATCAAAAAAAATCTCTGATAAACTAGGAGTTTCTTTATGTAAATGTATAATTGAAAAATTCAGCAATTCTGAGATTAGAGTTGAAATACTTGAAAGTATAAGAAATAAAGATGTTTTTATCATTCAAACTGGATCATTTAATTTAAATACAAATTGTTCTGTAAATGATTATTTAATGGAAACTTTAATTATTATTGATGCATGTAAAAGATCAATGGCTAGAACTATTAATTTACTCATGCCTTGTTATCCATATGCTAGACAAGATAAAAAAGGAGGTCCAAGGGAACCAATTACTGCTCGTTTAATTGCAAATTTATTAGAAGGTGCTGGAATAGACAGAATTATAGTAATGGATTTACACGCTCCACAAATTCAAGGATTTTTTAACATTCCAGTTGATAATATTTATTCAGTATCATTAGTTGCAAAATATTTCCAAAAATATATATTCAAAGATTTAACTACAGAGGAAATTCAAAAAAAATATTTATTAGCATCACCTGATGCCGGAGCTATAAAAAGAACTTTAAAATTTGCTTCTTGTATGAAATTAAATACTATTTTTATGCATAAAGATAGAAGTTATAAAATAGCTAATACAATAGATAAAATGATGATTGTAGGAGATCCAAAAAAAATCAAGGATAAAACAGTTATAATTCTTGATGATATGTGTGATACAGGTGGAACTTTATCAAAATGTTGTTCTTTACTTGTTGAGAGTGGTGCAAAAGAAGTTATTTGTTGTGTTACTCATGGTATTTTGTCTGGTCCAGCAATAAAGAGAATTAATTCTTGTAATGAAATGTCAAAGATGATTGTAAGTAATACATTACCTCAGGATGATAATTATAAAAATATAGATAAACTAGGAATATTTGATATTTCCAATTTAATGAAGGAAGTTATAGAAAGAATTATTACAGGTGAATCTATTTCAAAATTGTTTGTGTAAATTTATTTTTCCATTTCAGAACCACTAATTCCATTTTTTGTTGTTAAATATTTTGAAACTTCTACATGATTTTCACGAATAGCATCATCATAAGGAGTTCCCCCCCATCTATCAACTGGATTTACATCTTTTAGATTTCCTTGTTCAATTAAATATTTAACAACATTTAAATGTCCGTTAGAACAAGCAAGGTGAAGAGGAGTTCTATTATCATAATCACCATGAGAAAGGTCACCATTAGTGATTCTAATACGTTTAAGAGCTGAAACATCTCCTAAACTTGAATATTTAATAATTTGTTCAGCAGTAAACTCATCTAGACTTTTTATCACTCTTGGATCAATTTTTCCATGATCCGTATTTTTTAAATTATCGAAATTATGAAAATTAAATTTTTTTGTAATTTCAGTAAAAAGTTTTACACCTCTCACACTATTTCCATAATCATCTAATCTAGGTGAAAATGTACAAATTCCCATAACATTTGGAATAACTACAAAAATACCTCCAGCAACACCAGACTTTGCTGGAAGCCCAATTTTAAATGCGAATTCTCCACTATAGTCATACATCCCACAACTATACATCATAGATAAACAATGTTTTACTGTTTCTGAAGAAATAACTTGTTTTCCGGTTAAAGGACAAACACCGCCATTAGCTAATGTTGCAGCAACAACGGACATAGCATTAGTATTTATTTTTAATGAACAACATTGAAAATAAAATTCTAAAACATCTAATAGATTTGTATTTTTAGGAAAAGCATTATTTTCATTCATAAAATAAGCTAAAGCAAAATTTCTGTCAGCAGACATTCTTTCAGATAAATAAACAGAATTACTATATCCTAATTTCAAATTACCAGCCATTTTTTCCCACATTTCTGTTACATAATCAAATCTATCTGAAGCAGCCTTTTCTCTTTGAATTAATGAACAAGTCATAATAGCTCCAGAATTAATAAGTGGATTATGTGGTAATCCTTTTGTATTTAATTTTAAAGCATTAAATTCCGAACCACTTGGTTCTCGTCCAACATGCTTATGGACGTATTCTTTATCGTGTTCGTCTAAAGCTAGACAATAATTAATAGGTTTACAACAAGATTGAACGCAAAAATCAATATTTGAATTTCCAATATTAAGTCTTTGACCATCTACAGTACATACAGAAACTCCAAAATGTTCTGGATTTTGTTTAGCTAATTGGGGAATATAATCTGCCATTTTTCCAGATGTTTCTTTTTTACATTTTTCATAAATTTGCATTAAATCATTACAAAATTCTTCAAATTTAGGTATAATATTATTTTGTGTAAAACATTCTTCAATTATTGATATATTTTCTGATATACAATCTATAAATGTATCTTTATCTAAATAACCATGGTATTGATTAACTTTATTTAAAAATTCAGTAATTCGAGGGTCATCTTGTAAAATTCCACGTTTTTTTAGATTTTTAATAAAGTTAGCTTTATGAACTTTACCATCAGTTTCAGATACATTTTGATATATTTTTTCACAAACAGACTTAAGCATTTTATTATTAGTATTCATATTTATATAATTTTATGTTTAATATAATTTAATAAGATAAATAACTATTCAGTTTTAAAATTTAATTTTTTTTTTTCTTTGATATTGGTAATAATTTGTATAATGATTTACTTATAGTAATAAATTTTGTAATTTTATTACTATAACCAATGACTGCTACACACTTGAGAATTGCTAGAATTATCATATTTTCGATTATATTTGTTGTTATAATACTAATTATAATTTAAATTTCTTTAGTATTGATTAAATTACTTGACATTTCCATTTGATTCTTCAATCCTTCTATTATCTGTTTATCTAATTTGATTTGTTTAACAAGTAATTTAATTAAATTATTTTTTTGTACTAATGTTTTAATTTTTTTAGTATTTTGAGGTGTATGATGAATAACTTTTTTTTCTAAATTAAAAACAATTACTTGTTGTTTTTCCACTAGTTTCTTCAAACCACCTAATTCGTATATTTTATTTGATAAAATTTTTAATGTTTTTTTATGATTTTTTTCACTTTCTACTAGTTTAGTATTAATTTCTTCAATAATTTTTGAAATATTATTTTTTTTTGTTTTAATATTTTTAATAATCGAAAAATTCTTTTGATTATTAGAAATTCTACTTACCCGTTTTATAAGTTTATTTCTTTCATTTTCTTCTTTTTGTAATGATTTAATCAATGGTATTAAAGACGATAAATCAATATTCGAATCTCTATCAATATAATTGTTAAGAATATAATGATGAGGATGATTTTTTACTATTTTAAAAATCGTATCATTATATGATGTATGCTTTTTTTTTATTTTTTTTTCAGCTCTTTTAAAATCACCATTAGTATTTATTGGATTTGTTTCAGTTATATCATTATATGCTAAAATCATAATCTATATATATTAGATTTGAAAATAATTTAAATCCAAACTGGAGTAAATTTTTCCCATGCCCAACCATTTGGAATTTTACTTCCTAATGGTCTAACTGACTTATTAGTATCCATCCAGCCATTACTATGAGATATGAGATATCTGTTATGCCAACTCTATGTGTTTGCCATCTACCTTGATTGAATACCATATTTAGCACATAATGCTTTGGATTGATTTACCATTTGTTCATGAGTTAATAGACCATTATAAAAAATAACTTCGGCAATATCACTTTGAGACCATTCACCTCCTTGATATTGTCCCCAATTAATAGTCCATTGTTTTGGAGTTTGAGCCCATCTATCCCATTTAGTTACTTTCTTGGCATTGTAATAACACTTACCATCACTAATAGCTGACATAACACACCAATCACTACCAGCACCAGTATTGGTATGTGATTGCCAACTTCCCATATGGAATACACCGGTTCTACGTCCCCACCATCCTACTAATACATTATGCGAAGTTCCATTAAGAACACGACCATTCTTTCTTCTATTTCTACCAACAATAAGAACAGAATATGCCTTTTTAGATAAAGATGGATGAAATCTAAGACCATCATTACGTTCAAATTTAATTGCTTTAAATTTTTTTCCTCCATTTGAATGTGAATTAACTGTTGGATTACCTTTCCATTGTTTAGCCCATTCTTGACCAGATACATTATTTCTCCAATTTTTATTATTTGTATAACTTGAAGCTTCAAAATGACCAACCTTAATTCCACCAATAAATTTATTTTTATTATTCTTACCACCAGTTTCATGTGAATTATTATAATCGAATACTTTCATTCCACTATATGTTTGGTATTTTCCACCATTTAAACGTTTTTCCCATGTCTGATATCCTTGAGCATTAATAAGGAATAATTTTGATGTATGTAAACGACCTTGACAGCAATCAGGTCTATTCCAAATTTCAATTTTATCAATTGGATATTCTTTTTTCATATCAACCATCCACCAACCATTTTGAAGAGTATGATTTGAATTTGGCCATTTAGTTGGTAATTTCCCATCAACTACTTTATCATTTCTACCACCCCATCCTTGTGACGAACCAGTTGTTGGTTTTTTGTGCGAAACAACTTTTCCTCCAGACCATACTTTAATTTCTTGTATATGTAAATAATTCCACCATCTAGAACGAATTCTAAGATATCTTGCTTTTGGTTTTGAAGGTGTTACTTTAATTGGTCTAAATCTTTCCCAGACCCAACCATTTGGAATTCTTTCATTTCTTTTTCTAGAACCACTTTGATCCATCCATCTATTACTATGAGTTCTAAGATATTTATTATGATATCCTCTTAATGCTACTTTTCCACCACCTATATCTTCAATCTCAAATCTTTCCCAAGACCAACCGGCAGGAAGAGAATTAAAATTAGGTCTTCTACCAGATGCATCAATCCTATTATTCCTATTAGCACGAATATATCTTTTAGTTTCAATATTATATAAAGCTACTTGATTACCAGCTAATCGTTTAACTTGGAAAACATCTTTTGATTGAATGGTTTTGTCTTTTGCGTACATTTGACGATGTCCTCTATGTCCAATATAATAACCATGATGACTATAAAGAGCAATCAAATTACCATTTTTGAACATATTATTTATTGGAGCACTTAATTTTTGTCTCCAATCTAAATTATTCCAACCAGTAAATTTATGTTTATTAAATAATGAACTTACTTCACCATTAGTTAAAGTTCCATCAAACCATATCATTTTCTTAAGCCATGTGTATTCATGATCACCGGTCGATTCTGGAATATACATTGTGTGATTTGTAACAGATTTTGGATTATGTCTCAAATTACCAGATTTAATTTGTTTACCATTAAGATAAAATCTTACTTTTCTATTATTGACTGTAATTGTCATATGATTCCATTTATCATATCTAAATCCATGATTATCTAAACCATGAACATCTACGCCATCATTCCAACTAGCAGCAGTACTATGTCTATAATGAAATTTATATTGGTTTCCACAACACCAAAACCATGCAGCTGGCATTCTATTTGTACCAGCATTACCCCATCTGAAAATATTTCTCCAATGCCCAGTTGTTGGATTTGTTTTTACCCAAAACATTATAGAATAATGATGTGGATCTGCCCAGGGAATTGTATTTCCTGCTATCTTAAGCTGTGATTTCAAATGTCGCTGTCCTTCAATTAATACTTTACTAGGAACTTCTCTTGGATTATTCCATCCAGTAAATTTACTAGAATTATAAATTTCTGTTATTTGACGAGAATTAACACTACCATCAAACCACCACATATTCTGTAAATAAGTTTGTTTATGATCACCTGTCCAATCTGGAATATACATTGTGTCGCCTTTTAATTGAGATGGATTATCAGGTAAATATCCACCTGTATGATATTTACCATTAATATAATGTTTAATTAATCGTCCATCAACAGTTGTAAGGAAATGATTCCATTTATGATATTGGAAACCTCTACGTTGTAAATTATGAGCATCTACACCATCATTTCCTCCATGAGCCCAAACATTACTTCCACAACATCTAGCTGTTCTTTGTCTATAATGATATTTGTTATTATTTCTACAACACCATAACCAGGCTGCGGGGGCACGATGATGACCATGATTACCCCATCTGAAAATATTTCTCCAATGTCCGGTAGATTCATTTGTTTTAATCCAAAATGATAATGTATAATGTTCAGCTTCAGTCCATGGAATTTGATTTCCTGGAATTTTTCTTTGATTTTTAAGATGATGTAATCCACCAATCAATACTTTCTTTGTTGGAAGAGGTGCTTTTGAATTATTACCTGGTTCGCAACAAGTATAATCATAACGATATTTACCTTTACCATCTCTTACTAATTTTACTCTTTTTAATGATTTTCCCATTGGACATTTTAGATTATGTCTATCTAAATATATATTTTTCCCTTTTCCTTCATCATTCCAACCGGTATTATGCGTAGAACATTTTTTAAGACCAGTTGCTTTACATGTATATGCAAATCCAATTTTTTTATTCTTCCCTCCTCTTGTAAGACGCATTTTACTTATTAATCCATTTTTACATTCCATATTATGACGATCCAAATATACAGTATTCCCTTTACCATCATCATTTAATGGTGTATGTCTATTTATACTTTCAGAAGAACTTGGATTAGGACAACAAGTATAATCGTATCTAATTTTATTACCACTTCGTTTTAATTTTAATGAACTTATTAAACTATTTCCACAATTTACATTATGACGATCTAAATAAACTGAATTTCCATTACCATCATAATTAAATCCAGTATTTTTACTATAACAATCTACATATTTTCTAATACCATATTTTGATCCTAATTTAATACTTACTTTTTGAATATCCGATTCCGATAAATGTCTATCATAAAATAACATTTCTGCTATGTCACCTGTAGTCCATTCACCACCATGATATCGACCAAAATTAATTGTCCATTGTGCTGGTGTTCGTCCTTTATGATTATTTTTACCTACGCGAGTACCATCCATATAAGCAAGACCATTATTTGTTGCTGCCATAATATGCCAAGCTGAGCCACCTTTTCTATTTCTATGAGTAATCCAACCTCCTTGATGATATACACCAGTTCGACCAGCCCACCATCCATGTAATACATTATTATTTGTTCCATCAATTACACGACCATTTCCTCTACGATTTCTACCAATAACAAACAATGTATAGTTTGGTTTAGATAAACTTGTTGGAAATCTTATACCATCATTCTTCTCATATCTTACAGCTTTAAAAGTTTTTCCATTATTGTTATGATTTCTAATTACCGGATTTCCTCTACCATATGTAGAATGAATATTTCCATAAGATGATTCCCATTTTTTATTACTTATTAAAAAGTCATCAGCAACAAAACGAGCTATTAAACCTTTTTTCACGACTGGAACAGAACGTTGAGAACTTGCTCTCTTCTTAGTTGGAGGAATATTCTTCAATTTAATGATTCTAAATTTTTGTTTAGATGAAGTAACTTTTTTTGAAACTGAAACTCTAGCATTTAATCCTTTACTAGTATCTATACTTAAATATGTATTATGATGACTTTTAATACTAACTTTACCATCTTCTAAAATAGAATATGTAAATCTTTCCCATGCCCAACCATTTGGATAATGATACCAGGGACCATTATGTTGATTTAAATCAACCTTACCATTAGGATGAACTCGCAAATATCTTCTTTTAGACTGATTATATAAAGCAATTTTATCACCTCCTAAATTAATAACCCACCATTCTGATGCAGATGAAATTTTATTAGAAGATGGAGAACAACAACCTCTATTTCGTAGGTATCCATTATCATTATTATTACCTTTTAATAATATTACTGAACCAGTTATTAAAAATCCTTTAATTTGTGCAACTAATTTTCTACGTTTTTTTTCTGCTATTTTTCTTAATCTTGTTTCTTCTACTGCTTTTTTTCTTGCTGCCGCAGCTTTTTTAAGAGCAATTTTTCTTTGTCTTTCTTCTTCTGCTTTTTTAGATGCAACAATTTGCCTTTGCCTTTCCTCTTCAGCAGCTTTAGCCGCTGCTATTTTTCTTTGTTTTTCTGCTTCTGCTTTTTTTGCTACTGCTTCTGCAGCTGCTTTTTTTGCTGCTGCCGCTTTTCTTTCTGCCTCTGCTGCTGCTGCTTTTTTTGCTTCTTCCGCCTTTCTTGCTGCCTCTTCTGCCGCTTTTCTTTCTGCTTCTTTTCTTGCTGCTTTTTCTGCTGCGAGTCTTGCCTCTTCTGCTGCCTTTCTAGATGCTTCATCTGCTTTCTTTTTAGCTAATTCTTCTGCTTTCTTTTTTAATTCAGCAGCAATTCTTTTTGCTTCTTCTGCTGCTTTTCGTGTTGCTTCTTTTTCTGCTGCTTTCTTTTTAGATAATTCCTCTGCTGCTTTTCTTGCTGCTTCTGCTTTTCTTTTCTCCTCTGCTGCTTTTCTTGCTTCCTCTATCTTTTTTGTCGCTACTGCTGCTACAATTTTTCTCGCTTTTTCTGCCTTTCTTGCTACTTCTGCTGCTTTTTTCTTTTGTTCTTCGACTTTTTTCTTTTCTTCTGTCGCCTTTCTTGCTGCTTCTTCTGCCTCTTTTCCTTCTTTTTCCAATTTGGCTTTTTCAAGAGATTTTCTCTTTGCTAATCTTACCAATTGTTTTGCTTGAAGTTGTTTCTTTAATTCCTTTGCTGCTTTTCTTTTTAATGCTTCTCGTTTTTTCCTTTCTACATCTCTCTTTCTACGAGCAATTGCGTCAATTTTTTGTTGTCTTGCTTCTCGTTGTTTTTGTAATAATGCTAAACGTTTATCTTCAGATGTTTTCTTTTTCTTTTCTAATTCAATTGCTTGAATTTTTCCTCTCTTTTTTTCTGCTTCCTTTTCTGCTTCGATTTTTAATCTATCTTCTTCTGTCATTTTTGCTTTTGGAACTTTTCCTGCTTTTTTGGCAGCATCTTCTCTTTTTTTGTTTGCAATTTCTGCCAGGATTTTTTCTTTTTGAATTCTAACTTGTTTTAAATCTTGTTTTGTATTTAGTAATATTGTTTTTAATTTTTGAAGATAAATTTTACTAAAAAATTTATTTTCCGGTTTAGAATCTTTAAATTGCTCAATATTTCTAAATCCTTCTTTTGCTAATGATTTAATACCATATTTTGTTAGTAATCTTTTATTTTCTGTAGCGAGTTCTTCCTTAGATAGATGTTTATCATAAAATATAATTTCAGCTATATCACTTTGAGACCATTCACGTCGTTTGTATTGTCCCCAATTAATTGTCCATTGTTTTGGAGTTCTACCTTTAAAACCTTTTGTTTCTTTAACAAGTCTTCCATTGATATATGCTAAACCATTATTAGTAGCTGCCATTATACCCCATTTATCACCTTGTTTAGCATCAACGTGATTATGAGTTATCCATCTACCATAATGATATACACCAGTTCTACCTGCCCACCATCCGTGTAATACATTACCACTTGTACCTACGATAACACGACCATTCTTTCTACGATTTCTACCTACAGCAATAATAGTATAATTAGGAGTAGAAATTCCTTCATCAAATCTTACACCATCATTTCGTTCAAATTTAATTGCTTTAAAAGATTTTCCATTATTTGTATGATTTTGGACTGTTGAATTACCTGTCCATTTTGTTGCATTAGGCTTTCCACCTACGATATTTTTCCAATTTTTATTATTTGTATAACTTTCTGCTGTAAAATGAGCGATTGGTTTATTAACTGCTGGCGATTTTCCTGCTTTTTCAACAACTCGAGCTAATGATTCAATACCATATTTTGTTAGTAATCTTTTATTTTCTGTAGCGAGTTCTTCCTTAGATAGATGTTTATCATAAAATATAATTTCAGCTATATCACTTTGAGACCATTCACGTCGTTTGTATTGTCCCCAATTAATTGCCCATTGTTTTGGAGTTCTACCTTTAAAACCTTTTGTTTCTTTAACAAGTCTTCCATTGATATATGCTAAACCATTATTAGTAGCTGCCATTATACCCCATTTATCACCTCTTCGTGCTTCAGAATGACTATGAGTTATCCATCTACCATAATGATATACACCAGTTCTACCTGCCCACCATCCATGTAATACATTACCACTTGTACCTTCGATAACACGACCATTCTTTCTACGATTTCTACCTACAGCAATAATAGTATAATTAGGAGTAGAAATTCCTTCATCAAATCTTACACCATCATTTCGTTCAAATTTAATTGCTTTAAAAGATTTTCCATTATTTGTATGATTTTGGACTGTTGAATTACCTGTCCATTTTGTTGCATTAGGCTTTCCACCTACGATATTTTTCCAATTTTTATTATTTGTATAACTTTCTGCTGTAAAATGAGCGATTGGTTTATTAACTGCTGGCGATTTTCCTGCTTTTTCAACAACTCGAGCTAATGATTCAATACCATATTTTGTTAGTAATCTTTTATTTTCTGTAGCGAGTTCTTCCTTAGATAGATGTTTATCATAAAATATAATTTCAGCTATATCACTTTGAGACCATTCA
>Ga0310345_10002120_pt1 | contig 20573 bp, 26 predicted proteins | sample HC15DNA20500_MG_FD_204667 | JGI IMG/M metagenome (GOLD analysis project Ga0310345, IMG submission 204667) | Marine microbial communities from station ALOHA, North Pacific Subtropical Gyre - HC15-DNA-20-500_MG | ecosystem: Environmental > Aquatic > Marine > Oceanic | place: Pacific Ocean: North...
GAGAAGACCGTCTTCAGGTAACTGGCGCTGTCGATGTTGATGGCAACGTGATAGATATGGGTGAAATCCGTCAATGGGTCATGGATCAGCTGAAAGATCCAAGGTTGCGGTTTACCTGGAGATGGGATGAAGGGGATCTCTTCGTTTGGGACAACAGGTGTCTTGTTCACACATTCGACAGTGGATTCATAGTCGGTGAACGGATATTCAATCGTGTCGAAATGGGATTTGAAGTTCCTTATTACGACCCAACCAAGAATCCAGAGCCGAAGCAATACGAGAGGCCCCAATCCCCCGTCAATACGAATAAAACCAGTTCGGAAGAATTTGACAAATCAGTCGAAGCACCAATAGCCGAGGATTGGGCCACCGCCCCCGCTACCCAGGATCACATCCCATTGGTACTTACGGAGGGGATTTACGCTCTCCCGGAATACAAGTACTTAGCGAATGGGGTAACACTTTTTGTCATTGTCAAGGACCAGTATTCCAGTGTTCCCGACGAGATCATGAGCCTGCGTGAACGTTGCGAGGATCCAGATTTCCATGTCATAAAGGTTCCATACGAGGAGAATCACATACTCATCAAGAAATATGCCAGACATTGGCATCCTGGCGAACCGTTGATAGGCCAAATATTTCTCTTCACCAGGAATGGCGACTATTCCACGTCGTTCACCTCAATATCTGATGAGCTTATGGACCGCGATACTTTATGGACCGATGTTACGTCGCTGCTGGAGCAGCGTAGGGATTTCCGACATGCCGGACATGCTTGGCATTATCCGGACTTTATGAGTTATCCGAATCACATGCTGCGGCCATACCATTGGCGGAACTTGTTATTCGAAAGCTACACGGACTTTGACGAGAAAGAAGGTCCCCCCAAGGACTTTTTGGTTCAGTACGCCATCGACCAAATCTTCGGATGTTTCAATCACTACAAGACAAACGAAGAGCGAAAAGAACTCGTTGAGGACGTAAGGGACTATCTGGATATCATGCTGGAAATGAATGAACATGAGCTTGGACGCTGAGGTACTAGGTAGCGGTGTAGTCCTATACCGAAACGCCGTAGAGCTGGATTGGGACTTCATTCGAGACTTCTCTAAGGAATCAGCAGAGAAGGAACTGGCCTCCATGTATACCCCGGGGAAGGATCCGATCTCGGGGGAAGAGGGGTTCATCAACCGCAACGGGTATTTCTTTCCTTCTCGGTCGGTGTGGCTCATGCCCCAGCACTGTGCTTACGTCCATTCGGACATGCGTCCGGAAGCTCGAGAGGCATTGGACGCACTGGAGAAGGCCAGGGATCTGTGTCTGTGGCATTACCTCCATAAGTTCCCGCTGGCGGGCAAGTGCATCTGGTGGAGAATCAAGGGACACATCCTGGTCTATCCGCCCGGTGGGTTTCTCGGGATGCACTCTGACCAGAGCACGGACTACGAATACGGCTCCCCTCACCCCTCCGACCAGATAGCCACTCGAACCGTGGTGTCCACGCTGGGCTTCCTCAATGACCACGTCGACACCGAGGAAGAACTAGACGGCACCAACTTCACTGGCGGACTGGTGAAGTTCGAATACCTGGGTATTGAATACACCCCGGCCAAGGGAGACATTCTTGTATTTCCATCGAACTACATGGCAGCCCACGGCGTGACCGAAGTCGGCGGGGGTCCCCGATATTCACACGTTGGTTGGTATTGTCACGGAACGCCTAATTCCCAATACAGGGAACATGTTGTAGACCCCATCGAGGACCCCACGAGGGCGGAAACCGCAACAAACATCTACATGCCAGAAGGCTACAAACTCCCCGATGCAAAGTTCTAAGTCGTACCCGCCAATACGGAATGCCCAACGACACTCAATCGTCGACATTGGTTACTGGACGTGTGAGTTGGATAATCGTGATGCTAAAGCTATTCATGATCTTGTTGTCGGTAGGCATGAGCCGCACAAGGACTTTGACTTGCCGGTTGGGAACATCACAATGGACCTGCGGCAGCAAATCACCAGTGCTGCTTCCGAACTCCTAGGTCGACCGTATTACATCGACGCCATCTGGGGTGTGTACACAGGGCCCGGACAGTCCGTTATGGCTCATTCCCACTGGTCGAATACTTGGCTGAATCCAGAGGAACACTTCTCTTTCTGCTACTACCCCCTCTGCCAAGAAGATGATGCTGACATGGTGATTCACATCATGTACTGCAATCGTCTCGAAAAACTTGAAAGCATTCCGCTTCGTCCGGGTCTGTTGGTCATCTTTGGGGCGTACTATCAACACATGACAACAAGACAGTTCCCTGACAGGGACCGGGTGTCTATAGCTGGTAACCTCTACCCCTATGAGGCCACCGGTATTCCAATACGACGAGAAATGCGACAAGGTGTAACGAGCGACGACTTATGGCAGTAGTTGGAATTGCCCATATCGGGAAGATGGGATTCAGCATTGCGGATGCCCTCATTCGCTCTGGCCACGAAGTTCTTTCGGCTTGCGGTGGCCGTTCAGAAGAAACACGCGCACGGGCGGAGAAGATCGGCACCCGCGAGGTTGAGAAGCTCACTTCGCTCTTCGATGAGTCCGAATTCATGTTCTCCATCGGCAGTGGGATGGTTCATGGGGAATATGCGGTTTGGAACGAAGAGGCACAGGACATGCTTACGCGAGATGGCAACTATCCCAAAGCCATTGACTTTCCAATGATCCGTGCTGCCATAAACGCCGACTTCCAAGGCATCTATGTTGATTGCAACTGGTTTCATGAGCAACATTGGGAGCTCTTGCGGACAGTCAGCAAAGAACTGCCAAGTTACGTCGAATGTGCCATTTACGGTTGGCCCGTCGGAGACGAACGCGACCTCTCTGGAACCCTTGGACGGATAATGTGGTTATCCGGAGACGACGAGGCACCAGTGGGTCGTCTCTTCAAAAAGGGTTGCGGAATGAATTTACAGCCCTTGCCCTTGGGGGCGTCGGCACTAGAACACAAAGAATACGTTACCCACGGGTCCGGATTGACAGAGAGGATTGCAGCAGATGACAAAGTGCGTAGTTCATCAGTCGGGGATTGTTGAATTTCCAAACGCCTTCACGGTAGATCCGGATGCGTTAGCTCAATGGATGGAGCTTCGTCGAACCTGCGAGCCGGATGACTACACGGTTAACGACGACGGGAACTTCGTGAACAGGGGTGGATACATCTTCACCCCTGAGCAATACCAGTCATCGCCGAGTCGGTTTCTGAATCTCGAACCGGAAGGCGAAGATACAACATTCCTTGAATCGATCCTGGACGTTATGTACAAGTGCGTACTCGAGTACATCGACATCTTTCCCACTGTTGCTCATTCGATTTGGTGGCGAACCGACGGACAGGTGGCCTCCTACAAGGATGGACAGGGCATGGGTCCCCATCATGACCGGGCAATCGAATACGTTCCGGGTGATATTCCCGCCAGTGAGGCTCCGATCCACAATGAGATAACGGGCTCGATCGTTCTTCAGAAAGCCGAAGAGGGCGGACAACTTTTGTTTCCCATCAACAAAACCACCGTCGATGGCATGGCGGGCACGGCAATCCTCTACCCGTCCAATTACATTGGATCACACGCGGTAGCGCCGGTTACTAGGGGCGAACGACTGTCATACCTCGAGTTTTATGGACAGGGAACCCCGGGTGGCTATGCAGAAGGAGGTGCCCCAGCCCAATCATGGTTTTCTGCTCTACTTGACCCAGAAACTGGACAGCGTCCTATGTGGGGTCAGCGTGGTCACGAACGCGGCGAGATAGCCGGTGATCCGCCTCCAGCTCAGTCATAACATCTTGCTCCAGGGCGGGTAGCCACGTTCGTCCCTGCAGCCCTGATTTGCGCTCGGGCTGAATCACAATCCCTCTATCAGGGGCCGAAGTTCCCTGCCCAAACGTCGAGATGTACGAGTACCGGGTGCCCTCGATGACCGGCGTAATTTCATGAGCCCCCATGTAGTTACTTGGGAACAGGATGTGGTCGCCCGGACCAACTCGGACTTCAAGCTTCAGGTGTTCGAACTTGATATTTCCTCCATTGAAGCCAGCTCCCAACACCAATGTGGACGACACCGTGTTGAACAGGGCTGTCTGGTCCTTGGGGTGATCTCCAAAGCGGTAGTTGACATCGTTGTCACTGTGCATCCCTAGCAGGGCCCCTTTGCGATACACCGCGACGTGACCTCCAGCGTCCCACCAACAAGAGGGCATGGCGTCTGGATAGAGGGTGCAGTAGGCAACAAGGTTCTTGTAGATGGCCCTGTCGCATTCAGCAAAGAAAACCGGATCTAAGGGCTGGTTGATCCGTATTGGCATAGTGGAGATGTGTTCTGCTGGAATGAGGTGGCCACTTTGATTGGTCCCATTCCCGTCTTCATCCAGGTCATACATCTCGGCAAGGGCCTTGTCGGCCATCTCCCTAAGATCCCGTTCCAACAGGGTTGGCATACCATCGTCAAAATCGGTGATGGTGTCGTGAAACTTGACTACACCTCCACCCAGATGATGGGCCCACACCATCTCATGTATCTCCTTCGGTTGGCGATCCGCCGCCCACCTGGAGGCCCTGAGAGTCCTTGAACACCGAGGTCGAGTATTTGGGTGTCCCCTCATGCCCAAATGCTGGGTATTGGCTAGTCACCTCTTCTGCGGTCCAGCTGGAATACTTTAGAAAGTCCCCCCGGATGGTTGGGCACCACATGAAGGGGTCTATGAAGCCCTCTCGGGGTTCAGTAATTGCCAGGCCTTCCTCAGCGCTTGTTAGGGCCTCCATTGAGCCTTGCCCGAAGAACTGTAGATAAGACAGTCGCCTATTCCCTTCCGCTACTGGCGTTATCTCATGGGAACCCAAGTAGTTGGCTGGGAACAAGATGATGTCCCCCTCGCGAGCTTCAACGGTTAGGTCGGCGTAGGGGAAGTACATCTCTCCACCCTCGCAATCGGCAATGTGCATTGTGGTGCTGATTACGTTACGGGTTGAGATCTCATGCTTCCCGATAACATTTTCACGAGTGTCGTAGGTGTAACCGATGTCTTGATCCTGGTGGCGTGACAGAAACGCTCTAGGTTCGTAAACCAAAACATGACCTCGGTTCTTCCACCATAGAGAAGTGATGATGGTGGGGTATTTCTGGATGTACTCCAATACCGCCAGATAGCAAAGACGGTCGACTTCAAACCAGTAATCATCAACAGTGAAGTCGGAGAGTTCTATGCTCCCATCCCGTCCATGAGGATGCACCCTGGTCGGTTGTTCAAGGATGTCTCTTTTATTGTGGTAGACAATTCCACTGTGTTTGTGGGTTGCTACATCACCGTCGAAGTCGTATTCCTTGGACAGTTGAAGATCCCGTAACGTCACTAGCTCGTCAATGATGGACTGGGGCGTTTTGATTACGGCTCGCTTGATGGCGACACCACACGCATAATGCTCCATAGAGCCCGTGAGCGGTGGAGGGGGCTGTCGAGTTCTAACGGCTGGTATGTCGTCTGTCAGGGACATGATTACACATCATAGGGCTGATAGATGCCTTCGGCGTCACCTTCCAGGGATCGTTGTTGTGACACGGGGTTTGCTACAACCATTGATTCGTAAGTCCCTACCTTGAAGTCGGGTCGGCGATGGTACCCATTCCAACTTTTTTCGGATTTAGAGTGTCCGGATTTGAAGAACCGTTCGTAATCCTGAAAGATCCACGGAAGATACACAGGTGGTAGCCATTCATGGCTGTCTGTGGCTTCGGTAATGACATACTTGTCATCCTTGCCCTGTCCAAATTGGGTCAGGTACGAATAGCGACACCCTGATGTCACTTCGGACACTCCATGAGATCCCATGAAATTGGCCGGGAATAGAACGATGTCTCCAGTCTTGGTTTCAAGAGACAGCTTTGAGTAGGGGAAGATAAAGTTCCCGCCCTCGTAGTCGTCGTTGAGGGCCACAGTCCCATTGAGTACCTGATAGATAGCTACCGGTCGCTGTGTTTCGTATCGTAGACCATCGATAACCCTGAAGTTTGTGTCGTTGTCGTTATGTAGGCCCAGCAGGGCACCTGGCTTGTAGTAAAGAACGTGTCCCCGCATCTTCCACCAGATGGTATTGAGAATCATCGGATAGAGATCGATGTAGCGGATAAGGCACTTGTAGAGCGCTGTCTCACAGTTGTTGAAGAAATCAACAAGAGATCCGGGGGTCCGATCCATCACTGGCTCATTTTCCCCAAGACCGCCCAAGCGGAATGGTTGTTCCATCAACAATCGGATGTCGTGACGGTTCCCCTGGTAATCTTCAGCCCACTTTTCCCCATCCTCTTCCACCCACTTCAAGCCGCAGTTCGAGGGTTGGGCTTCCTCATTGACGTAGGGGAGAAGCTCATCGATGGGTACATCTAAAGCATGTTTGAAGTGCACGACACCGTTCTCGTGCTGTTCAAATTCAAGATTAGCGATCTCTTCGCAGTCAACATCCGTCAGCTTGGGCGACGGATGGACTGGTTTTGGATCCTGGCCGTTGGTGGGGTTATCGGTTGTGTACCTATCCGTCATCAAGACAGTCATAATGGTTCCTACGAAAGGCGTTTGGCAATAATCATGCCTTGTTCCATAGGGACATGGTACACATCGAAGTTCGACTGAGCCGCAATGTAACGGTTAAAGCTTGTGTATGAATGCGCGTGGGGTTTTCCCGCATTGTAGGAACCCTGGAACCCACTGGTGTCGGGGTAGTGGAGTATTCCTCCGACGTTGAGTAGACCCAGGACGGCGTCAACTACACGGTTGTTGATGGAATGCAGGGTTCGCGGCCCAACACGAACCATGTCGAATGTGCCCGCTCCTTCTCCATCGAGAAGATCCTGCATATCCATTGCCGCGTACCGAATATCTGAATAATTATTCGTTACATCGGGTAGAGGTAATCCGAATTCCTCCCAATCGTACAGATTGCCGCTGTTTAGGATTGTATATTCCCTTATCGGCGTAGGGCCTTCCATCACGTCAAGCATTGCGGCAATCGGGAGTGGGGAATCAGCCAGGATCTTCGGATTACTTCTGTCCATGAGCTTGGCAAGCATGACCGTAACCATGTAGCCCACCCACATGACGTTCTCCCAATTCTCGGGAGCGGTTTTGTATAGATCATGTTTGACCATGTCGAAGTCGCCACCGACGGCGATATCTCGCTGGTCCAAATTGAGCGTGGCATAATCAGCGGTAACGGCGGTTGACCAATCGTTCATCACTGCAGTGTTGGTAAATGCTCCATCCCACTGAAAGTTGGAACTATCGCGGGCCACCCGAAGGGCTTTAGACCAATGACTCTCAGCCATTATGCACGCCCAATCGCCATAGAGCGCCTGCGCCAAGCCCGTCGGACAACGTCCGTCAAGAGTTGTTGTTTAAGATGAGTCCATTCACCCGCTGCCAAGTAGTCGACGGAGAGGGCGGGGTGTACACCAGTTGGATAGGTTTCGCGGATCTTATTGACGATGTCGTCAATAGTTGTAGTGTCGATGTCTGCCCAGTCGAGTCCTGCAGAAAACATGATCCGCGCCACTTCACCTTCAGACCACGCCAGTTCATCATCGTTCGAGTAGAGCGATCCAACCGTGTCCTGCGTGGTCCGGACAGTCATGATTCGTCCCCGGCGGCCCTCCGGAACCCTGGGCAGAAGGTCACAGAGTTATCAGACACCCATTCCCAGGCGCACAATGTTGAATTCCAACGACGAATGTCGTTGTCGCGTGACTCGGTTGGCATGCCGTTGTATGCGCCCGCGTGGTCACCAAAAAGGGTGCGACCAGCAGCAATGGCGTCTTCCTGTACGGTCATGCCAGTGCCTCCAAGGCTGTGGCCTGTCTGACTATTGCCTGATGAGCGCTATAAGTAATGTCGTCAGCGGCTACAGGAATAGCGTAGGAACTAGACACATCTGCCGTGTCTACGCCAAGAGCTAAACAGAGAACCTGGATTGAATACTCCAAGAATTCCTTGGCATCTGCTTTAGCTGCGGCGACTTGGGCTTCTGTAAGGGCCATAGTGAAACCTTACCAGACCACTACGATAGTGAAGCTTTATGGGCCTTAACGGTCGCTAGAGCATCGAGCCTGTTCTTGAGCTCGTGCTCGACGGCATAAATCTCAGCGTCCTCTTTGCCTGCTGGGATAGCGTAAGCATCACCATCGAACGTCGCAGGATCCTCGCCAAGGATCAGAATCGATTCATAGACCCTCGGCTCGATCTGATCTATGGAAGCATCGCAAGCCGCAATTTTTTCCGCAGTTGTGAGTCCAGCTGTAAACTCCATGGAGGCCTCTCGATACGATCGCTCTGGCGTTGATCTCCATAATACCAGTAACTGACAGGTACATGGTACAGTCTCGGCATGGACAACGATGGAGTTTCACCCGAGGGGGTCATCGAAGACCTCGCTGAACAAAACAAGCGCCTAACTATAGATTGTGCCATATTGCGTACAGCTGTCAAGCAACTACGGGCCGAACTCGCATTACTGCAGGCACCGCCGGGAATATCACCACAGATAGAGGGCCAACAGGTCCTTGATGGTGACGACACGGACTAGCTGCAATGGACAGAATTTGTTATTGCCCTTCCGAGGAGGAGATCAAGCAAGCTGAGGAGCTTGCTGAACCCTGGGGCATTCCTATCCAAATTGGGGATAGCGAAAAAACCAGCGTTCTTGAGTTCGACAGATCCCTGACACAAATCCTCCAAGTTCCAACCAGGCAGTACCTACATCTCAGCTCTGCCAATCTGAGAGTCAACACTGCCCTCCTGGTGAACTACAAGGACGAGTTCAATGGGACAAAGGGCTGTTGGGTCGAGATCCACCTGATGACAAACGTCCCCCACAAGGGAAACGTTTTCGAGAAGATACTGGCCACACCCACTGCAAACGAATACACGAGGAATTTTCGTATCCGTCCCAGGTACATCGGCGATTACGAACTTCGAATCGTTGACAAAGACGGCGTTATCGCTACTGACAACTTCACAGTCAGGAGATAGCTCTCATGTCGTCTACTCACGACATGAGTGACCTGGTCGACACCGACCCTCGGGCTGCCCAGGCTCTCCTTCGTGAGGCTAGGGCATCTCTTCGGGAGAATCCGTTCCCATACGAGGAGCCAGCCCCATTTGTCCATCTTTACCATGGCGGGTTCAACGGGCAGGCCCTCATCGACGCGTTCGAGGCCACGGGCGAGTGGCGTCAAGCGATGACCGGTGGTTCCGATGGGGGAAAGGTTGGCACGCATAGAGATTCCAGGACAATCGGCTTGGATATGGCTTTCAAGGAGAGGGGCGAGACCTTAAACGACGTTCAGAAGGCAGGGTTCCCGGTCCTGTATGCCGCAGAACGCGCTATATGGAATTATCGACAAACCTATAATCTGCATCTCAGTGGACAACAAGGCTGGATAATAAACAAATACGGACACGGGGGAAATTACCTACCGCACACAGATCACGGTTCCACAGATCCGCGAATACTGTCAGCCGTGATTTATCTAAACACTGTTAGAGACGGAGGTAGAACATTCTTCTTGGAATGGGACTGGCAAGCCTCTTGTGTCGAGGGTGACATTTTGCTATTCCCGTCCAGTTATCCCTACATACATGAAGCTGAACCGGTAGGACTTAATGATCCTACGCAAGTGAAGTACTCGATGGTTACTTGGTTCGTATGATTGAGGACGTTGATAACCCAATTCCCTGTGTCTCAATCTATTCCACAGAGAGAGACGACGATCTAATTGGACCTTCTGGTCTCACTCCAAGCTACTTAACTAGCCGTAACACGGAGAACGCTCTTCGGTTCCCCATAGGGGAGTTCATAAGAATTTACGAGGAAGAAGCCAGTCGCACATGGCCTCACCTCCCCTTCTTTCCCAACCTGGTTGGGGATGCCAGCTATGCCGACACCTTCTGGTCACCCGTGGTGGGGCTCGAAAAAGCGCAACAGCAGCGTCTGGTAAATATCAAGATGAGGTTCAGGGTCCTCGATGCGGCTGTAGAAGAGTGTGTTGCTGACTACAAAACATTTCACGAGATTAAGTGGGATAGATCCACGCGATGCGAGGTTATTAAGGTAAAAGGTAGGCAATTTTCTGCCCCCGTCAAAATCCCTGATAATCAGATAAGTACAACAGCCTTTATGGCTCTAACTGATCTCACTGTACGACTTGCAAGATTCAATTCAGAACTCTCTGTTGATGAGGGACAGGTATTTATTGCCCCTGCTCAGTTTCCCTATGATCTTCAAATCAAGCCACGGGAGTCAGGTATTGCCTACTTCCTAACCAAGTCGCTGTATCCATGAAGAAGAACTTGATTATTGTTGGTTCTGGTCAATCTGGCCTTATTGCGGCCCTCCTGGTTAAGTCGATTCTTCCAGAGTATGCAAATATAACCGTAATTTCATCCTCGGATATTCCTCCAATAGCTGTCGGTGAGGGCAGCACGGAACACTGGACTGAGTTCGAAAAGACTGTGGGATTATCACGGATAGAAACAATTAGACAATGTGATGCAACTTTCAAATACGGCATACGGTTTATGGATTGGACTCACCATACGCCCGACTACATGCATAGCATTGGTGGCGACCTGTTGTACGCAGGCCATTTCAATATTCTCTACAACTATATAAACAGTTCAAATCATTTACTAACCTCAGCCCTCCTGCCCGTGGGGCTGACTGAAGGCCTGGTCAAACATGTAGAGGATGACCAGATGGTTCATCAGGTTAACCAACTTCATTTCGATACCCATAAGCTAAATAAGTACCTAAGGGATCGATGTGTCCAACTTGAAATTGAGTTTGTAGATGCAAAAGTTCAAGGTCTAGAACGAGATCCTCATACCGGAGACATTGCGAAACTGGTTACTTCGGCTGGCAACTACCCAGCCGACTTTGTAATAGATGCCAGTGGGTTCAGCAGAACCGTGCTCAGTTTATTGGGAGATGTCCACTGCACAACGTTTGATGATGTCCTTCCCTGTGATGCTGCTCTCGTATTTCGAACCCCGTCGGAGTCCAATAGTATTCTGAGGCCCTACACCTTGGCCAGGGCTCTTTCGTCTGGATGGCTTTGGGAAATTCCAACCTACAGTTGTCGTGGAAACGGGTATGTCTTTTCATCAGATTACATAACCGAATCTCAAGCTCTCGAGGAAGTGGAAACTACTTTAGGGATTGAGGTTCCCGATGCCGACCTAATTGAATTTCGCCCACATTGCGTTACAAATTCTTGGCAATCCAACTGCGTAGCGGTAGGGCTGGCATCCAATTTTCTGGAACCCCTGGAGGCGACATCCATCGCAGCCACCATCAATCAAGTAAAGCTACTTTGTTCGAGCCTGCCCGCCTATAAGCCCAACTCAAGCGCCTTACGAAACGGCTATCTGAAAACCTTCAGGTCTATAGTTGATAATATGCTGGCCATGGTGGCGATGCACTACGTCAGCGATCGTGCCGATTCTCCAATGTGGCTTGAACAGCAAAGCCGTCCTAAACCAGATCTCCTCCAACACCTCATCGGAATCATGGAATATCGAGGACCTGAAGATCACGATATTCCTCTTACCGGTTTCGAGTTGTTTCGCTCAGGACATTTTTGGCATGTCGGACAAGGACAGGGCTTGATTGACCGAGAGAATAGTAGGGTTGCGCTCATGGCTCGCCTACAAGAAGATAATGCAGCAGACCGGGTCAAGGACATCTCCGTCAGGTTGGGGGAGAGTGGCTCTCTCGACCATCGTAAGGTTATTGAGGTTTACAGGTCGGACTTGCCAGTCACCCACTATCCCGACTGGAAATTTGGCGAATGCCAAGTAGAGAGGCTAGATGTCTGAAATGATGGAACATCATTTCCCGGCCGGTAGGTCAAATCACGTTATGGTGTTTGACAACTACCTTGACACAAACGTGTGTGATGATGCTGTTGAATTGTTCAAGGTCCACTACCCGCGCCTGTTCACCCCAGGGCCAACCTTTAGCGGAGTGACCCCGGGGGTCAAACTGAGCCAGGACGCCGCAATCGACCCCACCACCCTGGGAGAGTTGGGTCTGGAGGGATCAGGCTTAGCGGTGCTTCGAAACCAAGCTGAAGAAGCCATACATATTGCAGTCCAAAGGTACATTCAGGAATACCGCACACTTTGGTCCTGGCCGGGAATAGGCGAATCTGGTTTTCGGGTTCAGCATTATCATCGAGGACATGGTTTTTACCGGCAGCATTGCGATCATTTGCCGTGGGAAGGTCACCCTTCGCACTCCTCCATTGCGCGAGTGCTGGCCACCATCACCTACCTCAACACCATTGAAGTTGGAGGAGCCACCCGCCTCGTCGAGCAAGCGGCTGATATCCAGCCAGTAACGGGGAGGATATTGCTCTTCCCAGCCACCTGGACCCACCCCCACATGGGGCTACTTCCGATCTCCTCAGACAAATGGATTCTAAGTAGCTTTATCCATTGTTCAATAGAGGAGTACTACGAGGACTTCCAGGCAGAAACGTGGATCACGCCCCTCAAGGACGACGTGGGGGCTGACGAGGCAGCTGAGTTGCTCAAGGAGGAGTTGTCCACGGAAGAGGCTACCGAGGACGAATGATACAATTAGAAAGATTGTGACCTGGAGGAATTATGCCCACGACTCCCGATAAATGGAATGCTGAGAGCGAGCGCTACGAAGGCCACGACTACGAAGAGTCGGGCAATCTTGTGTACTGCATGATGTGGGACACGCCTCCAATGACCATAGACGACCCGATTCTTAATCCACTGGAGGATTAAGTCGTGGCTTATGACATCGATGCCGACTACCAATACCTCTGCACCCATCTCGCCATATTGATTGCGTCCGTTGGGGGAGACGACGAGGCCGTCGAAACCATGACCCATGCGGACTTGCGGCACCTAATCACGACTCACTACAACGATCTCCCCACCCCGGGTGCTGCTCCTTATGGTGGGCGCTTGAGTCCTGACGACTGGACCCCTTCCCAAATTGCCTCGAGCAGGGTCAGATTCCAAAAATACGATAATGCCCGGAAGTTCATCTTCTATCGGGATCTCTTGAAGGCGAGGATGGCCTAATGGCGTTACCAACCGCAGTAGACATGCTCAAGGTTGCGGAAGCCCACGGGAACGCAGCCCACTACGCCAGTATCGAAGTTGCTACAGAGAAAGCCTTCGCCGAAGCTGTTATCGCCGAGGAGCTCGGACTCGGGGCAGATCGAAGCGATGAGAGTATCGGCATCCATGACGACATGAACCACTACGCACACGCCGCCATGTGGTCCGAAGCTTTTGGAACCGTGATGCTGCATTCGCGCACCATCCAAGAAATGCTGATTCGAATGGCGAATCCATCAGAACGCCTGGTGATTTCGAATAATCCGTATTTCCTACTGAAGCTCGGTATTGGCAATGTGACTATTGCTAACAGTATTCACCTTGACTACATGGAACGACACCACAATATTTCCGGCTTGGAGTACAGCGTTATCTCCATGCAGGACATTGAGGGCGGTACTTTCAATAAAACGTATGACATGGCTATTGTGGGCCTACCGCTGGTTAGACACGACTTCGGGTTATTAGACACGATCTACGGTCAGCTACCTAATGGTGGGTCACTGATCTGTACCAGCAGTAATGACCACGGGAAGCTGTTTCACTTCAACAATGCCCATGACTATTCTGCGGTATATGAACATCTTAAAACTTTGACAGGGGCTCACTTGTACCACATACCTGGAGGCCTCGGGATCTCGCTCCTTACTAAGACCCTTTGATCCCCTAAGATCCCAATATGGAATTTAAGGTTTCGGGCAAAGACCTATTACATGATGATGCTCGCACCATCTCGGATATTGAAGTCGAACCTGGACACATACTCCTGGCTCCTCACGACAAGTCTCTGTTCCACCCAACTATCACCCCGCTTGACAATCTGAAGACCTGGCCCCCATGGCGCAGGGAAGTGGGTACCGAACTGAAGGCCTGTCAGGGAAACTCTGACTACATATCACTGGGGGGTACTTGGAGACTTCATGGCGACGTAAGGTTTCGTCCTTCGGCAGATATGACCAATTGGGAATCGCGGATAGACCTTCATCCCTCCCCAGGTACTGACCAGCACCCCGATCTTTTCAAGACTGACGTTTTCCATTACGAAGCCTCTGGCCCTGGCTGTCCCTTCAATCACGATAGGGCCCTGCCCGAATCTAACCAGTGCAAGGTTATTAATCCTTGGATGATTAAAACTGCTCCCGGCTGGTCCACGCTTCTCATTCCAAACCTTATGGAGCCGTCAAGGGATTGGAGTCTTATCCCTGGGGTGGTTAACACCGACTACTACCACCACATGCATTGGGTTTTCAACATCTATACCGACGAGGAATTCCTTCTCCGAGCTGGAACCCGTGTAGGGCAATTCATCACATTTCCGCGCAATCACCAACATGTCGAATTTGGTTCGCCACAAATTGCCTCCATGCTCGAAAATCTCGGCTTTGATTCCCCGATTGGCCACCCTATTAACAGGCAGGGGGCCTATCGCAGAGAGCAACGCAGGGTTGATCCCGCAGCACCAGTGGTAAAAGTGCCCAAAAAATCCGTAACCAGATCGATTCTGGATTGGTTGATCGGCACCTGAGCACTCATAACCACCAGAGACAGTAAGGTATCACTGGTAATATGTAGGAGAGTGTGAAAAACCTTCGGGAAGGACCCTGACAAATGGCTCTAACTCAAACCAGGTTGGCTGGGCCCGCCGCCATCTCCAATTCAGGAACATACGGTACTTCGCAGTACGTTGTGCCTGCGGCGACTTCTGCGATTATCAAGCAGGTTGTCGTCTCAAATATCACCGCATCTGCTCAGACGGTCACCATCACCCTGCTTCCCAGCGGTGGGACTCTCGCCGACACCATGGTCCTGTTCAAGGATCTGGCATTGACGGAAAAGGAAACCACCTTTCTCAACATGTCCCTAGTCATGAATACCGGAGATTCGTTGTACGCGCTGTGCGGAGCCGCCAGTTCGTGCAACATCACTGCGTCCGGAATCCAGGTAACGTAATGGCCTGGGGTAGAACCCGGGTCAATTCTCCCGGTCTCCTCGCCAGTTTCCTCGACTCGCCGGATGACATTTACGGTTCGGGGGCAGATGGTTCTGTCACCATCACCGGCAACACGACGTTGTCCAGTGACATGTTCTATTACGATCTCACAGTCAATACGGGAATCACCCTCAATACTTACGGTTACCGGGTTTTCGTAAAGAATGTTTTGACTATGGGCGCAAGCGCCGTCATCGGCTGCCCTGGCGGATCCAGCTATGCGGGGACCATCAAGGGTGGTGGCGCTGCAGGAGCAAACACCACCAACAGCTTGGGGGGCAATGGCGCGAGCACTACCGCTACCCAGGTTACTGCGGCAGCCGGTGGGGCGGCCTACTACAGGCATCCCTCTCAAGCCGTCAGGGGCTACAACGTCACCGCATCAGCCACAACTCCGACTTATCTCGAAGGTGGCGCTGGTGGCACCGGCATGGGAGGCGGTGTGGTCATCGTCTGTGCCCGCTACATCTCAACCAGTGGGGCGTGCACTATTGCCGCAACTGGTGGAGCTGCCGCCGGTGGCGGGGTTGTGATTTTTGTTTCGTCCAACGATGAAACCATCTTCAACACACAAACCCATTTATCGCTAGACGTTAGTAAGGGCACGGGCGGCGGTGCCGACGGGACGGCCATTTATCTCGAGGTCGACTAATGCCGGGAAGAATTATTCGCCATAACAAGCCAATTCATCAAAGACTTGGCAACAACATCATCTATGGCGAGGGTCAAGATGCCACTGTCGTAATCAGCACAACAGTTGTTATGACCCAAGACATGTACTACCAAAATCTCACCATTAATAGCGGTGGAACCCTGTTCACCAACGGTTTCAGGGTATTTGTTGCCGACACCCTCACGGTCAACGCTGGGGGCGTCATCGGAATGCCAGCCGCAATTCCCGCAACAGTCTCAGTCGGAACCGTCTATGGGCGTGGCGCTGACGGGTCCTCCCCTAAAACCTATGTAATTGGGGACTCCGCAGCCGGTACCCAGGTTCCGGAAGAAATTCTGAACGATCTCGAAAACATCATTCAGGGCTGGAACTGGAGCGTTACCGACGGATTCAAACGCATGGAGGGTGCTGACGACGGTGCCGATGGAGCGGATACACCCGGAAGCCCGGGTGGTGCGGGTGGCGGGGGCGGTGCGGGCAACCCTGGCGGAAACGCACCAGCCGGAGCAAACCCAACAGACCCACTCGGCAATCCCGGTACAGCTGGCAACCCTGGCAATCCCGGTACGTCCGGCAATCCTGGGGCAACTGGCCCTGGCGGTGCGGGCGGTATCGGAGGCGGTCTAGTCCTGGTAGTTGCAAAAAATATTTCTGGAACCGGTTCGATTGTGAGCCAAGGCGGAGCGGGATCAGCGGGCACCTCGGGTGCAGCTGGCAATGCCGGTGCAGCTGGCAACCCTGGCACAGGCGGCGCAGCCGGGAATCCCTCCTCCACTATTCCTGGACACCACACCGCGCCAACGCCAGGAAACCCAGTTCCGGGCGACCCACCCTCAGATGCTGATGCACCGGCACATTCGAAATCTCAGTCAGATCCCAATCCATACTTCACTGCGTCCCCTCCGAACCCGAAACCTCACTCTGCGGCGGATGCCAAGACGAACCCAGGACCGGCCAACACTGGTACACCGACGAGCTCGGACGCTGGAAGCAAGGAGATCCCTGGAGACCCAGTCCCATGCGAGGAACCCACCCCCGGGTATCACTGGCCTGGAGGTCCTGCAAATGGTGCTGGCTATATCCCGCAGTTTTATGTGCCCGGGCCCCCCACATGGACTCACTGCCCTGGTGCCCCCGAACCGTATACATACGGCGACGCAACGGGTGGGGGACCGGCAGATCCTCGTCCGACCCCCAACTCGGATGCCGATCCCGTTGCCGGATCACAGAACTCGGATCCAGTACCCACGGGGGGTGGTGACGCAGACCCTCAACCAGTTGCCCAGTCGAACCATGCGGACCCTGCACATAGCCAGAATCCACCTCTTGGGAATCCCAAGACTGGGGATCCGGTTTCCGATCCGCCCACGCCTACCACCAATCCGCCTGTCGATGGTGCTCATAACCCGCCTTATACCAACCCTGGTGGAACCGCCGGTGGAGCGGGAGCGGGCGGTGCGGCGGGTACAGCAGGTGCCGGTGGCACCGGAGTTACTGGAACCACTGGCGGTCTGGGCGGCATCATCGTCATCACTGATAGTGCTTCCCCGCTGAGCACGACCCAAGTCAGTGCGACCTACTCACATCTCCAGCTATCTACCTGATGTAAAATAATCACATGTCGAACTTCCAACTCCCATCCTCCCAACGTAGAGAAGTCCTGCTTAAGGCTAGGCAGGACATTGAATACAACCTGTATGCGAAGGCAGCCCTCATGGGTCTCGACTTGGATCTCTTCGACCCCCAGAACCCTGGCCATTCGTGGAATTACACCGGGGTCGATACCCAGGTGGAACAGGGTTTTACCAAGGACACCATCCAAACCATGGAAAGATTGGGCACTACTCTTCGAAGTATCATCGAAAAACTGGAAGGACCGAACAGGGTCATCTAGTTTTCTAGTGTAAAATGGCCTCCTAGACTTGTTAGTTGTAGGGGGCAAGGATGGACGGGGACCTCCAAAAGTATCTCAAGCGCAGCGCCGCCGTTATTGAGGAGACGCTGGCCGAAACTTCCCCAAGCGCCCCAGAAAAGCCCGCCAAGAAGGCTTCCCTGGGTCAGGCGAAGAAGGCCACAAAGTTGCTTACAAAGTGTAAGGACAACATCGCTTGGGTTCTCGGGCTTCCGGCTGCCATTTCCGGCGCCTTTGGCTTCCTTTGGCAAAACTCCAGTGAGGAAGCTGCTCTCACCTATCAAGTCGCCCAGTTGGAAGAGGCCGTAGCGGACCTCAAGGCCGAAAACGACTTGCTCGGTGGCGGAACTAAGAATTTTTCTATTGACATGAGTGGCGCCCCTGGAGGCTCAGCCACCGTCATTATTGCTGCTGCCTGCATTGTTGTCTTTATCGGCTTCCTGGTCTGGTACCAAAGCAAACGTAAGCGGGGGTAAGCCATGAAGAGGCTCCTCGCTGCCTTACTGGCGGCTGCCCTAGTCTTCTCGGGCTGCTCTAGCTCAGAGCCGACTGCCCCAACGGACACCCTGTTCCCCCCAACGACCACTGAGGTTGTTGCCACAACAACTGGTGCTCCCGCAACAACTACCGTTGCTCCTGAAGTTCTAGAGCAGGTCCCACTGGCCGATCACGCCATTCCTCAGTACGCAACAGAGGACGACACGTTCTCGTTCGAAAATTTTGGTGGAGGCGAAGCACCGGCAGACCTGACGGTGAACATGGCCCGTCGCCTGTACGGCGACACGCAGGTCTGTTCAGACGTAACAGACAATCAGTGCACGCCGTATCCGGTAATTCTGCAGCTCATATCGCAGGCGAACCGCTCAATGCGCGGTGGGCTCTGTGAGGGATTGGCTGTACTCAGTCTGCGTCTTGCTGGAGATATCGAGACACTTGCAACTTTCCAAGGGACCAACACCGTTGCTCAGCTCATCAAGGAGGACCCCGCACTTCTCTCCGAGATCGCTTACTGGTACGTCACGCAGTTCGCTACGGAAGTGCAGCAGGAGGCCTCGGCGTTCCTGGAGAAGTCTCCAACTGAATTGGCCGAAGTGTTGCTCTACGACTTCGCCCAAGCAGAGCAGGGAAAGCCCCATACGGGCTTCACAATCGGTATTTATAGCGACCAGGGCGGTCACGCCGTCACCCCTTACCGGGTCGAAGAGATGGCCGGTGGTTACAGGGTCTACATATACGACAGCAACTGGCCCAACGAAGAACGCTGGATGGATATTTCCCATGATGGCCAGTGGAAGTATGCCCTTGCCGCTACTAATCCTACGGAAAAAACGGAGGCCTGGAGTGGTGGCACTGGCACCATGGAGCTCACCCCCATGCGTTCCAGGTCTGGTCCCTTTACCTGCAGCTTCTGCCCACAGGATAGTGGCGAAGAGTCTGGCACGATGCTCACCGTTGCTGCTTCTGGCGACAAGCAAATGGCTATCAAGATCGAAACTGTCGATGGCAATCGTCTCGGCTACTACGACGGCACGTTCGTTAATGAAATCGAAGGGGCAACTTACCGGTATCTGATTTCGGGTCCTTCAACATCTGATCCAGTGTTGGTGTTTTTGCCACCCGGGATCGAGGATTTCAGTGCCGATGTTGAACAAATAAACGTTCCCACCCCGACGGCTACTCCGGACTCCCCCCAGGACTCCGAAGCTCCGTCAGAGCAGGAACCTGAAGAGGATACCCAAAGATTCTCCCTGTTAGTCCTCAATGAAGAGAAATCAGTTCAAATTGAGGCTGTCATCGTCGAGGAAATTCCGGAAGAAAATGCGCAATCTGAAAATTCCGAAAATATGGACGATCAATCTCTGGTTGAATTCAGCCAAGAGTCCATCGAGATCGCTGAAATTGAAGAAGCCACCGTCGCTATTGCAGTCGACGCTCTCGAGGTGGAGATCGAGCTAGAGGCCGGTCAGCAAATTGAAGTGGTTTTTGCACCGGAACCAGATCCAGAGCCCGAGCCTGAACAGCCCGGTGTGCCGACTCCTGAACCCGAACCGGTCAGGGACACGCTGGATATCGCTATCCAGGATAACGAGGGTGAAGTGTTGGCCGAGGTAGAGGTCGACATGACCGACTATCGGGTTGCCGAACAGGTGTTCGAGGAGCCGACTGTCACTGTTCCAGCTCGACCAGACGAGCCAGTCACCACGTTGCCTCCCGAACCGGAACCAGAGCCGGTTGTCGTTCCCGTTGTTATCGAACTGACGTTTGATGCCGAGGCGGGGGAGATCATCACGGAGGAGGTAGAGGTCGAAGCATGGGTGGCCTCAGACGCCGAGTATTTCCAAGCCGTCGCCGAGGACCGCCTCGATGAGGTGTTGGGTGAGTCTTATGCCGAGGACATTGAAGAAATAGACAACTGGGAAACTCCAGATGAATTCATAGACGACGGCTTTGACCTGACTGATGTGATCCTCAGCGTGGATGAGGAGTATTGGGAAGACGAGCAGTGGGAAGCAGAGGACTTCGACGATGAGTGGTTCGAGGAGGAGTACGAGGAACACTTCTTCGCCGAGGCCATGGACATCGAGGAAATCTTCGAGGAAGCCGAAAGCTTCATGGAGGAGATCGAGGAAACTCGCGAAGAGTTCTTCGAAGAGCATGAGGAGTTCACCGAAGAAGAGTTTTGGGATGACTACGAAGATGAGTACTACGACGAGGAATTCGCCTTCCAGGAGTACGACGCCGAATTAGAAGAGGAAATGATCCTCGAAGATTTCGGCCTAGACGAGTGGAACGACGAGCTCA
>Ga0310345_10002121_pt1 | contig 20569 bp, 21 predicted proteins | sample HC15DNA20500_MG_FD_204667 | JGI IMG/M metagenome (GOLD analysis project Ga0310345, IMG submission 204667) | Marine microbial communities from station ALOHA, North Pacific Subtropical Gyre - HC15-DNA-20-500_MG | ecosystem: Environmental > Aquatic > Marine > Oceanic | place: Pacific Ocean: North...
AAAATGACGCTCAAGAGACTGTGCGACAGCGGCGATATCGAGCGCCTGGCCTCCGGCGTCTACACGGTTACCCGTTCAGCGAGTGTGACTTGTGTGACCGAGTGTGACTCCGCAGGTCAGAGCGATTTTGGCGGTCACACTAGCCAATCGAAGTGTGACTTTGTGACTTCTTCCGCACGCAAGGAGTCACACAAGTCACACTCGCCATCAACAAGTGTGACCGCAAAAACCGCCCCTGAGCTGCAGGGTCACACAAGTCACACAAGTCACACAAACCGGTTGAAGGACTTTCCAGTTCCGCTCGTCACTGGCCCTGGGCGGTGTGGCTCGTGTGGCTTTCACATCGAGACCCAGGGACACCGAGCAAACTGCCCCGAACGCAAGGAGGCGTCATGAATCCACTTTTCGACGATGACGAAATGCGAGCAGCCAATGAACTGTTGAGCGTTGTCATCTACGAGTGGCCCTGCCCCCGTTGTGGCACGCTCACCGACCCCGGCGAGCTCGAAGCCTACGGCGGTGAGTGTGAGGGTTGCCGGCACATGTGCCTGATCTGTACATCGGGTTGCTGGACACCAGAGCAGCGACGCCTGCGCCGGTGCCTCGATCATCTCGACGTGATCGGCCCGGCCTACCCCGACCGTTGCCCGGACTGCAACGCACTACGGCAGGCCGGGGTGCCGACGCTGCCTCACGCCCCTGCGTGCCCCTGGCCACACCATCATCCCGCCCATCTGGAGGACTGACGATGAAGATGCCGACCCGACAAATCGCCTACCTCCGCCGTTACGTCAGCGCCGGGCCACCCGTCGTATACGACGTCCCACCACCGGGCACGCCGTTCCGGTGCCACGGCTGGGCCACCGTCAAGAGCGACGATGTCGCCGCCGACGAGAACACCCCGCGAGCGTGGACCGAGCTCTACCTTCCGACCAGGCCGGTCCACGCCGACACCGGCGAGACCCTCGATCCCATCGAGGCCAACGACCTGATCGTCCTACCGATCGAAGGGCCATGGGTGCCCGAGGTGCCCGGCGGGACGCTTCCGGGCACGCCTGAAAAGCAGCGCATCACGATCAGCGGCTCGCCCTGGCCGGATCAGTTCAGGCTCACGTTCGACGGTCAACCAACCGCCACCATCAACGCCACGAACACCAGCACCAGCGACATCGCGGCCAAGCTCAACGCGCTGGCCAACCTCGACGGCGTCACCGTCGCGTCGGGCGGACTTGGTAAATACGACGTGACCTTCGGTGGAGCGAACGCCGGTGTCGACGTGCCGCTGCTCGGCTACACGCTGGTGAGCTGGGGTGGCGGTGCGACCATCAGTATCGCGACCACGCAGCAGGCGGTGCCCGGCGAGTCCATCGAGCCCACACCCGGCTATGCCAGCACGCTCTACGTTGCGCACCACGTGCAGGGCTATCGCCAGGATTCCAACGCCGGGCTGACCAGCCGCCGTGCTGGCTCGACGCTGATGCTGCTGAGGGTGTGATGAACCATGACGCTCAAGCCTTGCGTAACAGCGGGTTGCGGAGAGCTCAGCGACCGCAACCGTTGCCCTGAACATCGCCTCAAGGACACGCGCACTAACCGTGATCACGTGGCCTGGCGCAACGACATTCAGTGGAAAGCGCTATCGAAGCGTTTGCGTCGCGCGTCGCCGTTCTGCGAGGAGTGCAACACGACGTTCGACCTCACGACCGACCACATCATCCCTGTTGTGGCGTGCCCCGAGCTGGCTTATGCGATCGAGAACTGCCGGGTGCTGTGCCGCTCGTGCAACGGACGGCGTGGCGACCGCGTGACGCTGGCTGAGGCGCTCGAGGTCGTGGATCGCCTGAGTTCAACGCTGGCGCGACGCCCAGGCCCTGGTGCTCGGAAACGGCTGAGAGTCGCCCAGCGCTTCGCTGAGGGCCTGCGGGGTGCACCCCAGGAGAGGTCAGTCCGACCGGTCGGCAAGGCAAAGTTTCGGTCACTCACCCGGGGGTGTGAATATCCGACCGAGCTCCTCAAAGGTCTGGGAGGGCAGAACCTCAGTCTCCTTGAAGCGCATCAGCATCAAGACGTGGGCGATGTTCGCCATCCCCGCAACCAGATGTGCAAGCGCCCGCGTCGAGCTACCCGTTTCATCGATGAGAGTCTGCATAACCTGCTCGGGAGTAACCGCGTCGTTGAGCTGCTGAAAGTGGACGTTCAGATAGGCAAGCGCGTCCCGCGAGGAATCGTATTGCTCCGGTGTCCAGCCCGGCTCGTCACTCACGGAGAGATTGTCTCATGAGGGCAGGACCGAAAGGCATTATCGACGCGCCGCCACTGGACCTGGCTGGCTATCCGACCGACCGCGCCGAGCGTCGTATGCGGTTCATCGAGCAGCATTTGATCACACCGCGCGGCCACGGTGCTAACCAGCCATTCAACCTGCGCCAATTCCAGCGCCAGATCATCCACGGGTCGTTCGCGCCGGGTATCAGGACCGCGCTGGTCTCGATTCCGCGTGCCAACGGCAAGACGATGCTTGCCGCGGCACTTGCGGTCGCCGAATTGTTCGTCGGCGACGCGTCAGCCGAGGTACTGGTGGTCGCATCGGACCAGCGCCAGGCCAACATCACGCTCAGGTACGCCAAGCGGATGGTGGAGCTGAACCCCGAACTTGCCGAGCGGGTCCAGGTCTACGCCGACCGGCTCTACCTGCCGGAAAACGACGCCACCCTGCTGCCGTTGCCCGCCGAACCTGGCGCGCTGCACGGACACGACCCGTCACTGCTCATCGTCGATGAGCTGCACGTCGTCACCGAGGCAGTCTGGGAGGCGGTCACCTCCATGAGTGGAAAGCGGCCTGAGTCGCTGACGCTGGCCATCAGCACCCCGGCAGCGTCGCCCGACTCCGTTATGTGGCGGCTGGTCGAGCACGGTCGTACTGGTGGCGATCCAGCCTTCTACCTCCGCGAGTTCGGCGCGCCCGATGGCTGCGCGACTGACGACAGAAAGGCTTGGCACGCGGCCAACCCGGCACTGAGCTGCGAAAACCCGTTCCTCGCCGAGGACGGCCTGGCCGCCGCGCGCCGCACGCTGCGAGAGCCGGTATTCCGGCAGTTGCGTCTTGGCCAGTGGGTGTCGGGCGTCGAGGCGTGGCTGCCGTGGGGAGCGTGGGACGCCTGCAAGACGACGACACGCACCGTCGCACCGAGTGAACGCATTGTGCTGGCCTTCGACGGCTCGGCGTCCGGCGACAGCACAGCGCTGGTCGGCTGCACCCTCGATGGGTATCTGTGGGTCGAAGGCATCTGGGAGAACCCCGGCGACCCGCGTTGGCGCGTGCCACGCGAAACGGTCAGCGATGCGGTCGATTTCGCCTTCGCGAAGTACGACGTGATCGAACTCGCCTGCGACCCCTGGGGCTGGCGCAGCGAGATCGAGCAATGGGCGAAACGCCACGGCGAGAAGCGGGTGGTCGAGTGGAACACCGCCCACGGTGCGCGTATGGCCCCGGCGACTGACCGGCTCTACCAGGCCGTCATCGAGCAGACCGTTACCCACGGCGGAGACCCGGAGTTGGCCAGCCACATGGCCCACTGCGTCGCGAAACGCACGCCGATGGGGGACCTCGTGTCGAAGGACAAGCGCAACTCGACCAAGAAGATCGACGCTGCGGTCGCCGCCATCGTCGCGTTCGATCGCGCCGCCTGGCACCGAAACAACAAGCAACGTAAGAGAACTAGGAGTTTTACATCATGAGTGAACTGTTGAAAGCCATGCTCGAGAAGCTCGACGAACCCACCGCTCGCTACACCACGCTCGACCAGTATTACAGCGGCTCGCAACCGCTTGCGTTCCTGTCGCCCGAGGCCAAGCTCGCCCTTGGTAATCGGCTCGGCGTGATGGCCTCGAACATCCCGAAGCTCGCGGTCACTGCGCTGGCCGAGCGGCTGCGTGTAGTCGGTTTCACCGGCGCGGAACTCTGGACCGACTGGCTACGTAACGATCTCGACCAGCTCTCTGGGGTCGTACACCGTGAATCATTGCTGCTCGGAGACAGTTTCGTTATGGTGTGGGCTGACCCGCAGGGCCGCCCGAAGGTGACCGTCGAATCGGCGAAACAGGTTGCCGTCCAGCGTGATCCCGGCACTCGCGAGATCACGGCGGCGGTGAAGCGCTGGCAGACCTCGAAAACGACCGAGGCGGTGCTGTATCTGCCCACCGCGATCACCCGCTGGAGGGCGCAGACGACCGGCGCGACGATCACCGGATTCGAACTGGTCGACACGCTGTCCAATCCGCTCGGCGTCGTCCCTGTCGTCGATTTTCGCAACGGGGACCGCATCCTCGACGCCCGCGGAACCTCAGAGATCGACGATCTCATGCCGCTCTGCGATGCGCTCAACAAGAGCCTGGCCGACATGATGGTGACCAGCGAGTACGTGGGCCGGCCCCGGCGTTGGGCTACCGGCATCGAACTGACCGAGGAGCCGGTCTTCGATGAAGACGGCAACCCGGTCCTCGACGAGAACGACGACCCCGTGACGACCGAGGTAAACCCCATCCCCGAGGGCGCACGCGCCATGGTCAGCGAGCAGGCCGATGCGAAGTTTGGTCAGCTCGAAGCCGCCGACTTGGCCGGTTATGAGGCCAGCGTGCGCGTGCTACTGGGGCAGATAATGGCGGTCAGCACGTTGCCAGCTCACTACGTTGGCATCTTCACCGACAACCCGGCCAGCGCGGACGCGATGCGTGCCGCAGAAGCCTCTCTGACCGCCCGCGCGGAAGCCCGCCAAGCCACGTTCGGGCGAGCGTGGGAACAAGTGGCCCGCCTGATCGTTGCGGTCCGCGACGGGGTCGACCCGGCGTCCGTCAATGTTCGAGTCCATTGGGCCGACGCCGCGACCAGGAGTGTTGCACAGGAAGCCGACGCGGTGACCAAGTTGTTCGCCGCCGGTCTGCTACCGCAGGCATTCGCCCTCAAGCGCCTCGGCTACTCCGACGACGACATCGCCGAGATTCGCACCGCTCGCCGCGCCGAGGCTCTCGATGTCGCCGGGATCAACTTCGCCCAACTCGTTACAGGGGGTGCGGCATGACCGCCCAACTCGTCGTGAAGAATTTTCAAGAAAAGATGCTCGGCGCCGCCGACGCCACTGAGGCCGCGGTTCTCGATCTGTGGGACAAGTTTCTCCGCGGCGAGATCGACGCCAACGAACTCCGCTGGCGCATATCGGTCGTCATCGCACGCGCAAACGCGGCCGTCGTCGGTGTCGCCGATACAGCGTTAACCGCCCAGATCGAGGCCGAAACGGGCAGTCCGGCCACCGTGAGTGGGGTACCGCCCGCCGACGACACGGCGCGGCTACTACGGGCAGTCGAGACCATCCAGGCTGCGACACCGGGCGTTGACATCGCCATGCAGCTCTCGCGACTCGCACGGGCCGAGCCCATTGCGAGCGCACAACACGCGACCGTCGAAGCGATGCAGTCACACCGAATCGTCGAAGGGTGGACCCGACAGATGGATGGTGATCCCTGCCAGCTGTGCCGATGGTGGTGGCGCGAGGGTCGCGTCTGGCCCAAGGACCACCCATTCCAGCGGCATCCGGGATGCAACTGTCAACCACGAATTGTTCTCAACTACAGCTAGATAGGAGACGTCGATGCCTGAGGAAACCGTCGACCAGCCTGACGAGATCGACACCGTCGACCCCGAACCCGGTCCCGAAAACACCGTCGTCGAGACAGGGGAAGACGCGGTCGACACGTTCGACCGTGAGTACGTCGAGAAGTTGCGCCAGGAAAACGGCCGATATCGCCAGCGGGCGCAGCGCGCCGACACTCTCGCACAACGGCTGCATACCGAACTGGTACGCGCCACCGGGAGGCTGGCCGACCCGTCAGACTTGCCGTTCGACGAGGCCCACCTCGACGACGACGTCGCGCTCGGAATCGCGATCGACCGACTGCTGACGGCCAAGCCGCACCTGGCAAGCCGCCGCCCAGTCGGCGACATCGGGCAGGGTGCCACAGGATCGACCTCCGAGACTGTCGATCTGGCCGCGATGCTGCGCGCGAGAGCCTGAGAAGACGTTCGACTTCGCGCGGAACGTATAGACCACCTATGATTATCTGCACGTTCCTGGTGAACGCCGCCCAAGTCCTGGAGACGAACGGTTTTCCCGAATCGCTTTCTTCCAGGAGATATCCATGTCTGAAACGACCGCTGCCAATCCGCAGCTCATCCAGACCCAGGTGGCCAAGCTGCTCGTCGAGCCGCTCGAGGCTGCCAGCGTCGTTCTCGCCAGCGGTGTACGCATCTTCGACACCGCCGGTCCGCTCCGCATCCCGAAGCTCACCGCGGGTGCGAACGTCGGGTTCGTCGGCGAGTCGGAGCTGATCCCCGAAGCTGATGTCACCTTCGGCGAGGTCGCACTGATGCCGTCCGACCGGACCAGCCTGAAGACGCTGATCCGATTCTCGAACGAACTGTTGCGCCAGTCCGTGATCGGCCTCGACGCGACGCTGAAGGCCCGACTGGTCACCGACGTGTCGAGCAAGCTCGACACCGCGCTACTGACCGGCGACGGCACCGACGCGTCGATCACCGGCGTCATCAATCAAGCCGGCGTGCAGACCAGCGCGTGGGACGTCGCCGATCCGGACACGCTGCTCGACGCCATCGGCTTGGCCGTGGCCGCCGAGGTCGCCCCGAATCGCTGGTTCATGTCCGGCGCGGACTTCATCTCGCTGCGCAAGCTCAAGGAGTCCGGCACGTCGAGTAGGTATCTGCTCGAGGCCGACCTGCACGCCGGCCCGGAGTTCCGACTGCTCGGCATTCCGCTGACCGTCACCAACAAGCTACCCACCGGCAAGCTGGTGCTAGCCAAGACCGACGAGATCGCCGTGGCCCGCGACATCGCGCCGACCGTGACGCTGCTCTCTGAGCGCTACGCCGAATACGACGAGCAGGCTATCCGTGTGACCTGCCGATACGACATCGGCCTGCTGCACCCCGAGGGCGTCATCGTCCTGACCGACACCCCGTAAAGCGAGGAGGTCGTCATGGCTGTCGATCCCAACGACGTGGCCGCACTACTCGACCCGAACAGCGATCCTGTCGCCGAAGCAGTCGCGCTGGTCACCCAGCTCGCCAAGGCCTACACCCGAGGCCGCGGCTTCGACCCCCAAGGTGTGCCCACCGCTGACGTGGCCGCCGCGATCACCACCGCGGCGGCCCGTCTCGCGGCCAACGGCAGTCAGCTCGGTCACAGCACCGGCGTGGGCGGACAGCTCACTCTCGACATCCGCGGCGGTTTCGCCGGATGGTCTGCGGCCGAGCTGGCTGCGCTGAACCGCTACCGAGTGCGAGCGAGATAGACCCGGTCGCGGCCACGGGGCGACAGCGCGGCAGCCCTGGTGGGAGCCAGCGCGACCAGGATGGCCTGCCCCTGTTTCCTTTCGCAGGGGCAGGCCGTTTCCGTAGAGCGCCAGGTCAAACATATCGATGCGCTCACGGTTGCTCGCGATCAGCGATTTTGCTGATAGAGCACGTCGCTAGCTCGCCTTTAATCGCCAAATACGTCGAACGGTTGCTGGGCGCCGGCCGCGCCGAGCCGGGCGCCGACCCGTCGACCTGAGGGTGGGCCGGCTGACTGTTTCCGGTGCCGGCGAAGTCGCGGTTACCGGCGGTGCCGGCAAAGTCGCGGGTGACGAGGGTCACCCTCTCGTCGGCGCCGGGCGGTGAGCGATCACACCCTTCTGCGCGGTGCCGGACGGCGGGCAATAACCGGCCTCGAGGCGTGGTTCATACTGAAGGGTGTTGACAGGGTGGTTCCAGACCCCGGGACCGGCAAGGTGGTGCAGATGACGAGGCTGGATTCGGTCGAACGCGCGGTGGCCGACATCGCAGCGGGCAAGGCCGTGGTCGTCATCGACGACGAGGATCGCGAGAACGAAGGCGATCTGATCTTCGCCGCGGAGAAGGCGACACCGGCACTGGTCGCGTTCATGGTGCGCTACACCTCCGGTTACCTGTGTGTGCCGCTGGACGGCGAGATCTGCGACCGCCTCGGCCTGCTGCCGATGTACGCGGTCAACCAGGACAAGCACGGCACCGCCTACACCGTCACGGTGGACGCGAAACTGGGTGTCGGAACCGGGATCTCGGCGTCGGACCGCGCCACGACGATGCGGCTGCTCGCCGATCCGGGTGCGGTGGCCGACGACTTCACCAAACCCGGCCACGTGGTTCCGCTGCGGGCCAAGGACGGCGGGGTGCTGCGGCGCCCGGGCCACACCGAGGCCGCCGTCGACCTGGCGCGCATGGCCGGCCTGCAGCCGGCCGGCGCGATCTGCGAGATCGTCAGCCAGAAGGACGAGGGCGCGATGGCGCAGACCGACGAGTTGCGCATCTTCGCCGACGAGCACGACCTGGCGCTGATCTCGATCGCCGACCTCATCGAGTGGCGCCGCAAGCACGAAAAGCACATCGAACGGGTGGCCGAGGCCCGCATCCCCACGCGACACGGCGAGTTCCGCGCCGTCGGCTACACCAGTATTTACGAAGACGTCGAGCATGTCGCCCTGGTCAAGGGCGATATCGCCGGGCCCGGGGCGGGCCCGCACGGTGACGGTCACGACGTGCTGGTGCGCGTGCACTCGGAGTGCCTGACCGGCGACGTGTTCGGCTCCCGCCGCTGCGACTGCGGCCCGCAGCTGGACGCCGCGCTGGCGATGGTGGCGCGCGAAGGCCGCGGCGTGGTGCTCTACATGCGAGGCCACGAGGGCCGCGGCATCGGGTTGATGCACAAACTGCAGGCCTATCAGTTGCAGGACGCCGGGGACGACACCGTCGACGCCAACCTCAAGCTGGGCCTGCCCGCCGATGCCCGCGACTACGGCACCGGGGCGCAGATCCTGGTCGACCTCGGGGTGCGCTCGATGCGTCTGCTGACCAACAACCCGGCCAAGCGCGTCGGCCTCGACGGATACGGCCTGCACATCATCGAACGCGTCCCGCTGCCGGTGCGTGCCAACGCCGAGAACATCCGCTACCTGATGACCAAACGGGACCGCATGGGCCACGACCTCGTCGGCCTGGAGGACTACGACGAGGCGGTACCCGGAGAGTTCGGCGGAGCGGTATGAGTCCAGCCGCCGGTGTCCCCGATCTGCCCGCGCTGCAGGCCGGCGACGTCACGTTGGCCATCGTCGCCAGCACCTGGCACGAGACCATCTGCGACGCGCTGCTCGAAGGAGCGCGCCGGGTCGCCGCCGAGGCGGGTATCGCCGATCCGACCGTCGTGCGGGTGCTCGGCGCCATCGAGATCCCGGTGGTCGCGCAGGCCCTGGCCGCGACCCACGACGCCGTCGTCGCGCTCGGTGTGGTGATCCGGGGGGAGACGCCACACTTCGACTACGTGTGTGACGCGGTCACCCAGGGGCTGACGCGGGTGTCGCTGGATTCGTCGACTCCCGTGGCCAACGGCGTGCTGACCACCAACACCGAGCACCAGGCGCTCGACAGGGCAGGGCTGCCGTCCTCGGCCGAGGACAAGGGCGCGCAGGCGGCCGCGGCGGCGCTGTCGACCGCGCTGACCCTGCGCCGGCTGCGGTCGGGGACATGACCGGGGCGGACTGGGACCTCGAGGTCAAACCGCACCTGGCGCCGATCTTCGCCTACAGTGCGGCGGCCATCGTGCTGGTTGCGCACATCGCGGTCGGGGCACTGCTCAAGGTGGGTTCGACCGGGGTGATCTTCCGCACCTACGACCAGGTGGCCATCGCCACCGTGGGCGCCGTGATCGCGGGCTTTCTGTGCCTGTTCGCCCGGCCCCGGCTGCGTATCGGTGCCGCCGGTGTCGCGGTGCGAAACCTGTTCGGCTACCGGCTGTTTGCGTGGGACGACGTGTTCGGGGTGTCGTTCCCTCCCGGTGCGCGGTGGGCGCGCCTGGACCTGCCCGACGACGAGTACGTCCCGGTGATGGCGATCCAGACCGTGGACAAGTTGCGGGCCGTGCACGCCATGGACCGGGTCCGCGAACTCGAGCAGCGGTATCGGCCCGATCTGGCGTCCCGTCGCGACCCTCACTGAGCCGAGCCGTCGGGGTGGGGCAGTAGCCTGGGAGCTGTGCCCGATCCATCGACGTACCGACCTGCCCCCGGGTCGATTCCCGTCGAACCCGGGGTGTACCGCTTCAAGGACGCCCACGGCCGGGTCATCTACGTCGGCAAGGCCAAGAGCCTTCGCAGTCGGCTGAACTCCTACTTCGCCGACCTGTCCGGACTCGCTCCGCGTACCCGCCAGATGGTGATGACCGCAGCCGGGGTGGAGTGGACGGTCGTCAACACCGAGGTCGAAGCCCTTCAACTCGAATACAACTGGATCAAGGAATTCGATCCGCGGTTCAACATCCGCTACCGCGACGACAAGTCCTACCCCGTACTGGCGGTCACTCTCAACGAGGAGTACCCGCGCCTGATGGTCTACCGGGGACCGCGGCGCAAAGGGGTGCGCTACTTCGGCCCCTACTCCCACGCCTGGGCCATCCGCGAGACCCTGGACCTGCTGACCCGCGTGTTCCCCGCGCGAACCTGTTCCAACGGAGTGTTCAAGCGTCACAGCCAGATTGACCGCCCCTGCCTGCTCGGATACATCGACAAGTGTTCCGCACCGTGCATCGGCCGGGTCAGCGCCGAGGAGCACCGCCGCATCGTCGGTGATTTCTGCGACTTCCTGGCCGGCAAGACCGACAAGCTGGTCCGCGAGATGGAGCAGCAGATGAACGACGCGTCGGTCAACCTCGATTTCGAGCGCGCTGCGCGGCTGCGCGACGACATCTCGGCGATGCGCCGCGCGCTGGAGAAACAAGCGGTGGTCTTCGGCGACGGCACCGACGCCGACGTCGTCGCCTTCGCCGACGACGAGCTGGAGGCTGCGGTGCAGGTCTTCCACGTCCGCGGCGGGCGGGTGCGTGGGCAACGCGGCTGGGTCGTCGAAAAGTCCGGTGAACCCGGCGAATCCACGCTGGAGTATCTGGTCGAGCAGTTTCTCACCCAGTTCTACGGAGACCAGGCGGCGCTGGGCACTGCTGCCGACGGCGGGCGAGACGACGTGGCCAACCCGGTCCCGCGGCAGGTGCTCGTGCCGGTGCTGCCCGACACCTCCGACGAGCTCGAAACGTGGTTGTCCCAGCTGCGGGGCTCGCGGGTGACGCTGCGGGTTGCCCAGCGGGGTGACAAACGGGCGCTGGCCGAAACGGTGCACCGCAACGCGCAGGACGCCCTGACCCAGCACAAGCTCAGGCGGGCCGGTGACTTCACCGCGAGAAGCGCTGCGCTGCAGAGCATCCAGGAGGCTCTCGAGCTCGAGGACGCGCCACTGCGCATCGAGTGCGTCGACATCAGCCACGTCCAGGGCACCGACGTGGTCGCCTCGCTGGTCGTGTTCGAAGACGGCCTGCCCAAGAAATCCGACTATCGGCACTACGCGATCAGAGAGGCGGCGGGACAGGGCCGCTCCGACGACGTCGCATCGATCGCGGAGGTGACACGGCGGCGCTTCCACCGTCACCTTCGGGACTCCGGAGACGTTGCCGAGGGGAGCGCTGCAGTGGACGATGGCGCTCGTGTGGATGATGGTGCTCGCGCAAGCGCTCGCGTGGATGATGGTCCTCGCGCAGGCGCTCGCGTGGATGATGGTCCTCGCGCAAGCGCTCGTCCGGCCCGGTTCGCGTACCCCCCCAACCTTTTCGTCGTCGACGGGGGCGCCCCGCAAGTCAACGCGGCCGCGTCGGTGCTCGACGAACTGGGGGTGACCGACGTCGCGGTGGTCGGCCTGGCCAAGCGGCTGGAAGAAGTGTGGGTCCCCGGACGCGACGGTTCGCCCGCCGAACCGGTGATCCTGCCGCGCAACAGCGACGGTCTGTACATGCTGCAGCGGGTGCGGGACGAGGCGCATCGGTTCGCGATCAGCTACCACCGCAGCAAGCGCTCCAAACGAATGACGGCCTCGGCGCTGGATTCGGTGCGGGGGCTGGGTGAGCACCGGCGCAAAGCCCTGGTCACCCATTTCGGGTCGCTGGCCCGGCTCAAGCAGGCCAGCGTCGAGGAGATCACCTCGGTGCCCGGCATCGGCGCTGCGACGGCTAGGGCCGTGCTGGAGGCGCTCGGCGCCGCGCCGCCGACGGAGGCCGCCGAGGGGTCGGTTGCCGCTACACCTGATTCACCGGCCGTTTCGCAGGCGTCCGCACCCGTGATCGGCGATGATCGGAGCACAGCACCGGGATGACAGAGCAAGGTATGCACGAGGAACTGCGCGCAGACACCGGCACCGCCGCTGACGGGGGTGACCTCGGCGACGAGGTCGGAAGCGACATCGATGTGGTCCTTGTCACCGGCCTGTCCGGAGCCGGCCGCGGGACCGCAGCCAAGGTGCTCGAGGACCTCGGCTGGTATGTCGCCGACAACCTGCCGCCCGAGCTCATCGCCCGGATGGTCGACCTGGGGCTGGCCGCCGGTTCCCGCATCACCCAGCTCGCGGTGGTGATGGACGTGCGGTCCCGGGGCTTCACCGGCGACCTCGACTGGGTGCGCAACGAGCTGGCGACACGCAACATCACCCCCCGGGTGCTGTTCCTGGAGGCCTCCGACGACATCCTCGTCCGGCGTTACGAGCAGAACCGGCGCAGCCATCCGCTGCAGGGCAACCAGACGCTGGCCGAGGGCATCGCCGCGGAACGGACCATGCTCGCGCCGGTGCGCGCGGCCGCCGATCTGGTCATCGACACGTCGGCACTGCCGGTTCCGGCGCTGCGCGAGAGCATCGAGCGCGCCTTCGGGGCCGAGACGGTCGCCCACACCAACGTCACCGTGGAGTCTTTCGGTTACAAGTACGGCCTGCCGATGGACGCCGACACCGTGATGGATGTGCGGTTCCTGCCCAATCCCCACTGGGTGGACCAGCTGCGCCCCCACAGCGGCCAGCATCCCGACGTCCGCGACTACGTCCTCGGCCAACCCGGCGCCGTCGAGTTCCTCGACTCCTACCATCAGCTGTTGGGCGTCGTCATCGACGGATACCGCAGGGAGGGGAAGCGCTACATGACCGTGGCCATCGGCTGTACCGGCGGCAAGCACCGCAGTGTGGCGATGGCCGAGGCCCTGGCCGCCCGGTTGTCCGGCGGCGACGCGCTGACGGTGCGCGTGCTGCACCGCGATCTGGGGCGCGAATGAGCTGTTCCGTACATGAGGCACGGCAGGTGAGCTTCTCCGCGCGGGAGGGGGACGTATGAGTCCCCGCATCGTCGCCCTCGGTGGCGGCCACGGGTTGTACGCGACGCTGTCGGCGGCACGGCGGATCACCCCGCATGTCACCGCGATCGTCACCGTAGCCGACGACGGCGGGTCCTCGGGCCGGCTGCGCAGCGAGCTCGACGTCGTACCCCCCGGTGATCTGCGAATGGCTCTGGCGGCGTTGGCCTCCGACAGCCCGCACGGTCGGTTGTGGGCGACGATCATCCAGCACCGGTTCGGCGGCAGCGGCGCGCTCGCCGGGCACCCCATCGGCAATCTCATGCTGGCCGGGCTCAGCGAGGTCCTCGCGGACCCCGTGGCGGCCCTCGATGAGCTGGGCCGCATCCTGGGCGTGAAGGGCCGGGTGCTGCCGATGTGTCCCACGGGCCTGAGCATCGAAGCCGACGTGGTCGGCTTGGAGGCCGATCCGCGGGTCAGCCGCGCCATCCGCGGGCAGGTGGCCATCGCGACCACCGTGGGCAAGGTGCGGCGGGTGCGGCTGCTGCCCAGCGACCCGCCGGCCACCCGTCAGGCCATCGACGCCATCATGAACGCCGATCTCGTCGTGCTCGGTCCGGGGTCGTGGTTCACCAGTGTCATTCCGCACGTGCTGGTGCCGGAGCTGGCGGCGGCGCTGCGCTCGACGGCCGCCCGGCGCGCGCTGGTGCTCAACCTGGTCGCCGAACCAGGGGAGACCGCCGGCTTCTCGGTGGAGCGCCACATCCACGTGCTGTCGCAGCACGCACCGGAGTTCACCATGCACGACATCATCGTCGACAGCACCAGCGTGCCCAGCGAGCGCGAGCGCGACCAGTTGCGCCGCACGGCGCTGATTCTCGACGCCCGCGTAGAGTTTGCTGACGTTTGCAGACCTGGTACACCTTTACATGACCCGGCGAAACTGGCCGCGGCGTTGGAGGGGGTCCGAAGGCGGGGCATGGTGCCCAGGGCGGCGCCGCCTACTGTGCCCACACCGACAGTGAACGGACCGAGAGGTGACGACCCGTGGCGATGACAGCCGAGGTCAAAGACGAACTGAGCCGGCTGGTGGTCAATTCGGTCAGCGCCCGCCGCGCCGAGGTGGCGTCACTGCTGCGGTTCGCCGGCGGACTGCACATCGTCTCCGGCCGGGTGGTCGTCGAAGCCGAAGTGGACCTGGGCATCATCGCGCGTCGGCTGCGCAAGGACATCTACGACCTGTACGGGTACAACGCGGTGGTTCAGGTCATGTCGGCGACCGGAATCCGCAAGAGCACCCGCTACCTGGTGCGCGTGGTCAAGGACGGTGAGGCGCTGGCGCGCCAGACCGGGTTGCTCGATCTGCGCGGCCGCCCGGTGCGCGGACTGCCCGCCCAGGTCGTCGGTGGCAGCGTCGCCGATGCCGAAGCCGCTTGGCGGGGAGCGTTTTTGGCGCACGGCTCGCTCACCGAGCCGGGTCGGTCCTCGGCGCTGGAGGTCAGCTGCCCCGGGCCCGAGGCGGCGTTGGCGCTGGTCGGTGCTGCGCGGCGGCTCGGTGTCAGCGCCAAAGCCCGCGAGGTGCGCGGCAGTGACCGGGTTGTGGTGCGCGACGGTGAGGCCATCGGCGCTCTGCTGACCCGGATGGGCGCCCAGGACACCCGACTGACCTGGGAGGAGCGGCGCATGCGCCGCGAGGTCCGCGCCACCGCCAACCGGCTGGCCAATTTCGACGACGCGAACCTGCGCCGGTCCGCGCGGGCCGCGGTCGCCGCGGCCGCCCGCGTCGAGCGCGCGCTGGAGATCCTCGGCGATACCGTGCCCGATCACCTGGCCGCCGCCGGCAGCCTCCGCGTCGCGCACCGGCAGGCCTCACTGGAGGAGCTGGGTCGCCTCGCCGACCCGCCGATGACGAAAGACGCCGTGGCAGGGCGTATCCGGCGCTTGCTCTCGATGGCCGACCGCAAAGCCAAACAGGACGGTATCCCCGACACCGAATCCGCGGTCACCCCCGACCTGCTCGAGGACGCCTAGAGATCGAAAGAGGTGCTCGAGCACCTTCTTGTCGATGGCCTCGAACTGGTGGTCCTCGACCCTCACGTGGTGGCGGACCCGGTTGACGAAGTCGTCGATCGCCGGAATCACCCAATCGGTGATCTGCTGAGTATCGGGCTATACGGTGGTTACGTGGCTGCATTGCTCGTCGGGGTCGGGTCTCCTGAGCCGCCCTTCAGCGGGATGCCCGGCGGCGGACTGGACATCGACCTGATGACGGCGCTGGGGTCGGCGGTGGGCGAATCGGTGGAGTTCATCGCCGGCGAGGGGAGCGCGGACTTCGGCGCCGTCCTGGCGCGACTGGCCGCCGGCGAATACGACTGTGTGGCCGCAGCGGTGACCGTCACCCCCGAGCGGGAACACATGGTCGCGTTCCTGCCGCCCTACGTGATCTCCGGCCAGGGCCTGGCCGTCGACACCGTGCGGCTGCCGCAGGTCCGCTCGATCGACGACCTGAGTGGACTGACCGTCGGGGTGCAGCGCGGCGACACCAGCGAATCGATCGCCGGGCACCTCCTCGCCCAGGGGCGCGTGGCGCACGTGCGGGTCTATGACTACGGCGCCGTCGGCACCGCCGTCGCCGATCTCACCGCCGGTGGCTGCGACGCAGTGCTCGGACTGGCTCCGGCCTTGTCCCGGCTGGTCAGCCAGGTGCCCAATGTCGAGATCGTCCAGTCGGGCGGGATCGCCACCGAACAGATCGCGGTCGCGGTCAACCCTGCCGACCAAACCCTGTTGGCGCGCCTGCAGGTGGCCCAGGCCGAGCTGGAAGAGGACGGCACACTGCAGCAGCTGCGGCGTAAATGGCTCGGCAACCCCTACGTCGACCAGAGTTTGGCGGTGCGCTAGCAGTGGTCCGGGCCAGGCCGCGCGGGGCGACACCGACACCTACTAGGCTGGCTGCCGAGCAGTTCAGGAGAACGACAGCGCAGTTCGAGCGACATTGAGGAGACACACGTGACGATCCGGGTAGGCGTGAACGGCTTCGGCCGTATCGGACGCAACTTCTTCCGCGCACTGGATGCCCAGAAGGCCGAGGGCAAGAACGCCGACATCGAGATCGTCGCGGTCAACGACCTCACCGACAACGCGACGCTGGCGCACCTGCTGAAGTTCGACTCCATCCTGGGCCGGCTGCCCTACGAGGTCAGCCTCGAAGGCGACGACACCATCGTCGTCGGCAGCACCAAGATCAAGGCGCTGGAGGTCAAGGAGGGGCCGGCCGCCCTGCCGTGGGGTGATCTCGGCGTGGACGTCGTCGTCGAATCGACCGGCATCTTCACCAAGGCCGACAAGGCCAAGGGGCACCTCGACGCCGGTGCCAAGAAGGTCATCATCTCCGCGCCGGCCACCGACGAGGACATCACGATCGTGCTCGGCGTCAACGACGACAAGTACGACGGCAGCCAGAACATCATCTCCAACGCCTCCTGCACCACCAACTGCCTGGGCCCGCTGGCCAAGGTCCTGCACGACGAGTTCGGGATCGTCAAAGGGCTGATGACCACGGTGCACGCCTACACCCAGGACCAGAACCTGCAGGACGGCCCGCACAAGGACCTGCGCCGTGCCCGCGCCGCCGCGCTGAACATCGTGCCCACCTCCACCGGTGCAGCCAAGGCCATCGGCCTGGTGATGCCCGACCTGAAGGGCAAGCTCGACGGTTACGCGCTGCGCGTGCCGATCCCCACCGGATCCTGCACCGACCTGACCGCGGAGCTGGCCAAGTCGGCCACCGCCGACGAGATCAACGCCGCGATGAAGGCGGCGGCCGACGGACCGCTCAAGGGCATCCTGAAGTACTACGACGCGCCGATCGTCTCCAGCGACATCGTCACCGATCCGCACAGCTCGATCTTCGACGCCGGGTTGACCAAGGTGATCGACAACCAGGCCAAGGTGGTGTCCTGGTACGACAACGAGTGGGGTTACTCCAACCGCCTCGTCGACCTGGTCGGCCTCGTCGGTAAGTCGCTGTAGCCCCGATGGCTGTCAAGACGCTCTCCGATCTTCTGGCAGAGGGTGTTTCGGGCCGGGGCGTGTTGGTGCGCTCCGACTTCAACGTCCCGCTGAACGACGACCGGCAGATCACCGATCCGGGCCGGATCATCGCCTCGTTGCCGACCCTGAAGGCGTTGAGTGACGCCGGCGCCAAGCTCGTCGTCACCGCGCACCTGGGCCGGCCGAAGGGCGAGCCTGACCCGAAGTTCTCGCTGGCTCCGGTCGCCAGGGACCTGGGGGAGCGGCTGGGTCGCCACGTACAGCTCGCCGGTGACGTGGTCGGCAGCGACGCGCTGGCCCGCGCCGAGGGACTGACCGACGGTGACATCCTGCTGCTGGAGAACATCCGTTTCGATCCGCGCGAAACCAGCAAGGACGACGCCGAGCGGGAATCGCTGGCCAAGGCGCTCGTCGAGCTCGTCGGCGACGACGGCGCCTTCGTCAGTGACGGCTTCGGCGTCGTGCACCGCAAGCAGGCGTCGGTGTTCGATGTCGCCAAGCTGCTGCCGCACTATGCCGGCACGCTGGTCGCGACCGAGGTCAAGGTGCTCGAGCAGCTGACCGAGTCCACCGAACGGCCCTACGCGGTGGTGCTCGGCGGCTCCAAGGTCTCCGACAAACTCGCCGTGATCGAAAACCTGGCCACCAAGGCCGACAGCCTCATCATCGGCGGCGGCATGTGCTTCACCTTTCTTGCCGCGCAGGGTCTTTCGGTTGGTTCATCGTTGCTCGAAGAGGGCATGGTCGACACCTGCCGGAAGTTGTTGGACACCTACGCCGACGTGTTGCACCTGCCGGTGGACATCGTCGTCGCCGAGAAGTTCGCCGCCGACTCGCCGCCGGAGACGGTGTCCTGCGATGCGATCCCGGACGACAAGATGGGCCTCGACATCGGCCCCGAGTCGGTGAAGCGCTTCGCCGCGCTGCTGTCCAACGCCAGGACGGTGTTCTGGAACGGTCCGATGGGCGTGTTCGAGTTCCCGGCGTTCTCCGCTGGCACCAAGGGCGTCGCCGAAGCCATCATCGCCGCCACCGGCAAGGGCGGCTTCAGCGTCGTCGGTGGCGGGGACTCGGCTGCAGCGGTACGGCAGCTGGGGTTGCCCGACGACGGCTTCTCCCACATCTCCACCGGCGGCGGCGCGTCGCTGGAGTACCTCGAGGGCAAGACCTTGCCCGGCATCTCCGTACTCGAGTCCTGAAGGGGGCACCGTGTCGCGAAAGCCGCTGATCGCCGGCAACTGGAAGATGAACCTGAACCACTTCGAAGCCATCGCGTTGGTGCAGAAGATCGCGTTCTCGTTGCCCGACAAGTACTTCGACAAGGTCGATGTCACCGTCATCCCGCCGTTCACCGACCTGCGCAGTGTGCAGACGCTGGTCGACGGGGACAAGTTGCGGCTGACCTACGGTGCCCAGGACCTCTCCCAGCACGACTCGGGCGCCTATACCGGCGAGGTCAGCGGCGCTTTCCTGGCGAAACTGGGGTGTTCGTTCGTCGTGGTCGGCCACTCCGAGCGGCGCACCTACCATCACGAGGACGACGCGCTGGTCGCCGCGAAGGCGCTCGCCGCGTTCAAGCACGGCCTGGTGCCGATCATCTGCATCGGTGAGCATCTCGAGGTCCGTGAGGCCGGCAACCACGTCGACTACAACGTCGAACAGTTGCGGGGCTCGCTGGCCGGGTTGAGCGCCGAGCAGATCGGGCAGGCTGTGATCGCCTACGAGCCCGTGTGGGCGATCGGCACCGGCCGGGTGGCCAGCGCGGCCGACGCCCAGGAGGTCTGCCAGGCCATCCGGCAGGAGTTGGGCAACCTGGCGTCGCCGGAGCTGGCTGCCGGCGTTCGGGTGCTCTACGGCGGCTCGGTCAACGCCAAGAACGTCGGCGAGATCGTCGGGCAGGCGGACGTCGACGGCGCGCTGGTGGGCGGTGCCTCGCTGGACGGCGAGCAGTTCGCGACGCTGTCGGCGATCGCCGCGGGCGGGCCTCTTCCGTAGGGCCTCTTCGTAGGGCCTTTCCCGTAGGGCCGATTTCGCAGGGCCGATTTCGTGGGGCGGACTGCTCACCCTGTAGTCTGGCCGCCATGGAATTGGCCCTGCAGATCATCCTGGTCGTGACCAGCGTGCTGGTTGTGCTCCTGGTCCTGCTGCATCGCGCCAAGGGCGGCGGTCTGTCCAGCCTGTTCGGTGGCGGTGTGCAGTCCAGCCTGTCCGGCTCCACGGTGGTCGAGAAGAACCTGGACCGGTTGACGCTGTTCGTCACCGGCATCTGGGTGGTCGCCATCATCGGGATGGCGCTGCAGATCAAATACAGCTGACCCTGCAGTACCGCATGCCCGGTCCGACGTCACCGTCGTGACCGGGCTCTGTGCGTCTGGGGCGGGGTCACCGCCGTGACCGGGCGTTGTGCGTCGCGGCTTGGTCATCGCAGGGGGCTCGTCATGCGACTGATCGGCTCGCCCTCGATACTTGGGGGATGGCTGAGTCTCCCGATACCACGTTGGCACCGATCGGTTCTGTCCTGCGCACCCAGGTGGGACGGGAAGCCACGGAGCCGATGCGTGAGGACATCCGCCTGCTCGGCGCGATCCTGGGGGAGACCGTTCGCGACCAGAACGGTGACACCGTCTTCGACCTGGTAGAACGCGCCCGGGTGGAGTCGTTTCGGGTGCGTCGCTCCGAAATCGACCGCGCCGACATCGTCTCGTTGTTCGACGGCATCGATGTTCACCAGGCCATCCCCGTCATCCGCGCCTTCACCCACTTCGCGCTGCTGGCCAACGTGGCCGAGGACATCCATCGCGAGCGCCGCCGGGCGGTCCACGAGGCCGCCGGTGAACCGCCCCAGGACAGCAGCCTGGCCGCCACCTACCTCAAACTCGACACGGCGAACCTGGATCCGGACACCGTGGCCGACGCGCTGGTCGGGGCGCTGGTGTCGCCCGTCATCACCGCGCACCCCACCGAGACGCGGCGGCGCACCGTGTTCGACACCCAGCACCGCATCACCGAGCTGATGCGGATGCGGATGCACGGCCTGACCAGGACCGAGGAAGGCCGCGACATCGAGACCGAGTTGCGCCGACACATCCTCACGCTGTGGCAGACCGCGCTGATCCGGCTGTCGAGACTGAAGATCCAGGACGAGATCGAAACAGGCCTGCGGTACTACGCGGCGGCGTTCTTCGAGGTCATTCCGCAGGTCAATGCGCAGGTGCGCGCGGCGCTGCAGGCCCGCTGGCCCGACACCGACCTGCTGGCCGAGCCGATCCTGCGCCCCGGA
>Ga0310345_10002123_pt1 | contig 20558 bp, 32 predicted proteins | sample HC15DNA20500_MG_FD_204667 | JGI IMG/M metagenome (GOLD analysis project Ga0310345, IMG submission 204667) | Marine microbial communities from station ALOHA, North Pacific Subtropical Gyre - HC15-DNA-20-500_MG | ecosystem: Environmental > Aquatic > Marine > Oceanic | place: Pacific Ocean: North...
GAATTTGGAGACTATGAAAGGTCAGTTGTCGAAGAGGAGCGCGACGCCATGAGGGATTCCCTCCGAAACGCTGACGACCGACCGCCTGCGGGAATGCCCCGATACCATTCATTGAAGCGATTCAAGGTCGCACGACACCGCAACGCGAGACAGTCGACGATTAACGCGCACATAGAAGAAATCAACAAGGACCACACCGAAAGGACCACCACATGAACGAAACGAAATCAGCATTCGGCACGATCTATCACCGTGACGGGACCGTCACCTACTGGGACGTATTTCGCCAGCAGTGGCGACGCGGCGCCGAGATATCAGACCGCACCCTGGCAACGATGAGCCCAAAAGATCGGGAGAGAATCCAGCGCCACGTCCTGCCGGTGCGAGACGACTGACACCGGGCCGGCAGCCCCACCACCTGGGGCTGTCCCCCGTTTTCAGTTTCACCACCACCACCACAGAAAGGACCACCGACCATGCCGCGAATCATCGACCTGACCACAGGCCCAGTAGGAGCGGATCAGCCGCAGCGCTGGTATTACGGATGTGGCAGCGCACGGCTCGCACTGCGGGACGGCGTTCCCATCGGCCTCGTCTATGAGTCACCACATTACGGAGCCCCGACCGCGCTACCGGCTGACGCCGATGAAATACTGATCGGGATGGCCAGCTGCTGGGAATTCGTAGTAGCTTGATCAGTTTCACCACCACAGAAAGGACCGCAACTATGGTAACGTTCTCGAAAAACACGCAGACTGGCGAATGGGATCTATTAGGGCCCGCCGAGGCGCTGAAGACGGGCGAAGTCGTCGAAGTGCACAAGCGCAACGGCACGACAAAAGCGGTGCGCGTCGGGATCGTGTCACGTCCATTCACAGGAACGTACGGCGAGATGGCCGGAGTTGAGATGGCATTTGCCTCGATCGCCAGCAACCAGGACCAGGAGTAGGCCAGCAGCCGGGCCGGCAGCCCTGCGGGGCTGCTCCCCGGACGTTGGCAACCACCACAACCACAAAGGACCACGACCATGTATACGATTGTGCGAATGTACTTCGATGAGACGAAGCCTAGCCGAACCGTGAAAACCGGCCTGACCCTAGAGCAAGCGCAAGCCCATTGCAGAGACCCGGAAACGTCGTCAAGCACTTGCACGACCGCATCCGCGAAGAGAATCACAACGCGGAACGGCGAGTGGTTTGACGCGTACCGGGAGGCCACACGATGAGCATCCCCACCCAGGCGGAATACGAGCGAGCCGAGCAACTACGCTATTGTGCGCAGGCGCAGCGATGTGACGCGCAGCCCCTAGCAGATGCGCGAAGCGCGCAGGCGGATTACGCCGAACGGCTGCGCGACCCGGAGTGGTTCGCGCGATCAGTCCGGCTGGTGCTACTAGGTGACTACGGCTGGTGGATCGGCAAGCGGGCGGGCGAAGTGGCACAGAATAAGCGCATGAACCGTTGCGCGTGGCTCGCCCATCAGGTAGCGCTTCTCGATTGCGATTGCCCCCAGTTGCGAGCCATGGCGGCGTGGCGCGCGTTGAGCCCCGCCGATCAAACCAAACTAACCGCAGCGATAGGCGCCGAAATTGACTCATACCTAGACCGCCAGAAGAAAGGACGGGAAGGCGGGCGGGCGAAGTGGCACAGAATATATGTTTTCGGCTGGAAGGGGACGGAATGACTCCCAAGGAATACATACTGGCTCGCCTGAAGCCTCACGTATGCTCTGATACATCGTGCGGAGTACGTCGCCGCCCTGAAAATCATACCGGCACCTATGAGCTGGATTCGGATGATTTCGTGCGGGCGACAACCATGACGGAAAAACGATACGACGGGACGCCCCAAGCGCCTAGCTGACAGTATCATTGGCGCACCTGGGCGAGGTGCTGGAACATGGATGACTGGTATTTCGAGGATCTCGCGGAAAAAGAAGACGGCGAAACGCAACAAATAACGCTGATCAGGAGGCACGACAGTGACGCACATAGACCACGCTAGATATGCCGCAGAGGTCAAGAAGAAGACCACCGCGCAGCTGCGCTACACGATAGCCGACGCCACACAAGCCATTGAGGCTATGCCCAACGGACACAAAGCTGGTTATTACGCCGACGAAATCAACTATTGCGCCTCAGAGCTACACCGCCGCAATCAGACCACACAACGCAAACAACGATAGGATGCGCAACACCATGGCAACAGAAGAGAAACCGATGACACTCGCGATGATGCGCGAAGCGATTTGCAGCGACTGGGCGTATTGGTCCACGCAGCGCGGACCAAATGATCACGCTGGATATGAGCGCGATCAGGATCGGCTAGAGGCAATAGAGGAGGCTGAAAATTTTACAGAGTTGCACAACGCATCGCCGATGGAATGGCAAACTGCCATCTCAAATCGTTGTCATCGTGTCCAAGTGTAGGGCGGATAGTTCCGCATGAGGGCTAACGATAGGCGCCGCATCGCCACAACCCGAATCGCCAACCCATGCGGGGGACGGCACTGACCGAAGGAGATTTTTATGAAAGCTGGAATGAGCGTAGAGCAATTGGCGGCCGAGTTGACGCGGCAGCGCGCGTCGAAAATCGACTACCTCGTGGGTACGCAACAGCTGGAGTTCCGCGCGTCGGACGACGGTGACGTGCGCCTGCACGGGCTCCCAGACGGCGACTTGTCTGTGCGGAATATAGCGCACGGTCAGTTCTCCGGGGTGCTTGGCGTCCCGAAGCGATACTACGATCGGATGCGTACCCAGGCGCCAGACCTGTTGGCGATCAACTTGAACCGGTGGATGGCGGATGAGCCATCCAAACGGATGGTACGCACCATCGACGGCGAGGTGCGGGCGGTGCTGTCCGATCGGTTTCGGCCGCTCGACAATGCCGATCTAGCAGAGGCGGTACTTCCTGCTCTGCGCGACTGCAACGCGACCGTCGAAAGCGCCAACATAACAGAGGCGCGAATGTACCTGAAAATCGTGCGGCATGACCTCCGCGAAGACCTCATGCCACCCGGCGCGGAGTGGGGCACGGGGCACGCAAGCGTGGACGTGATTGAGGCCGGGCTGGTCATCTCCAACAGCGAGGTCGGAATGGGGAGCCTGAAAGTATCTCCAGCGCTGCACACTGTGCGCTGCACAAATCTGGCGGTGTTCTCGGACGACGCTGTGGCGAAGTACCACATTGGTCGCGCGCTGGGCGGTGACTCTGGCGAGCAGGTGAGGCGTTTCATCACCGACGCGACTCGCACGCTGCAGGATCGCGCCATATTCGCGACCGTGCGTGATACGGCTACTGCATCGCTGGACGGAACCGCGTTCCGGCGGTACGTCGCTGATCTAAGAGCGACTAAATCCGAGACGTTGACTGGCGACGTGCCAGAGACAATAGAGCGGATCGGGAACCGGCTGGATCTGAGCCAGCCGGAACAGAAAGGCGTACTGGACTATCTGATTGCGGGCGGGGACCTGTCGCAGTACGGGGTTCAAGATGCAATAACCAGCATGGCAGGGGACGCAGACGACTACGATCGTTCCTGCCAGCTGGAAGAGGCTGGCGCGGAGGTGATAACATTGTCGCCCAGCCAGTGGCGTGCCCTCCAAGACGAGAGGTAAGGCTCGGGTTGTGGTGGCACCGGCAACGTGCCGGTGTTCGTCGGGTCGCCCCCGGCTGGTCCCCTGGGGCGACCTAGCGAATACCGTTTTTTTTTCCGTTTCAGAAAAGGAGTGCGAAAATGCCGCGTCAGAATTTGGAAACCGTCATTCGGAACCAGCTCCATGAGAGCCCCACCGCAACGCTGATCGACGTGAGGAGAGCGGTTAAATCTTCCGGCCACCGCCGAGCTAAGCCAGCGACGATCCGCCATTGGTACACGCAGTTTTCTCAGCAGCAGGTCCAGGGCGGTAATGGCCAGGACGGCCAGGACGGCGAAGAAGCGATCGATCCCACAACCAGCAACGTCGGCGTCAAGGCTGGCATTAAGGCGGCGTCCGTCATGTTGGATCGCCTGGAGAGCGCGATCTCAGACCTGCGAAAACTGCACGACGAGTATGGCACGGACCTGCTGGTTCGCGCTGACAGAATCCTCTCAGAGAGTCGTTGATCACGATCACGGGGCGAGGGTCATGGACGACCCCGCCCCTATCTTTTTTTCCGGAGCCCAACCCATGCTGCGCCATTACCAACCCGATCGCCGTGAACTAGCAAAACTGTTGGCATTCGTGTCGCGAACGGTCGACCCGCAAACACTCCGAGAATCAGACGTGATACGCGGAGCGTACCAGCTCGTCGGATATGTCGACGGGTACACACCGGAGTCAGCACTGCAGCTAGACGCCGACGTGGCGGTGCTGGACCAGACGCCAGCAGCGGGGCCCTAATGATGGCAACCCTTATTCATTTTATCGGGTGGTCGATGTGGGTGATCTTCGTCGTGCTGTGGGCTCGATACCTGGACCGTCATTGACGGTTGCCCGTCGAGTCTCCAAGGTGGACTCTTGCCCGAGCCCGTTTTCGGTGAAGTGCCCAGCGTCGCACATGCTGATTCATCAAGCTGCGAATTAACGCGCTGACTGTGGTGTGCTTCGCGCTTGCCACGCGGCGCCACCTATTCCACTCCTTGATGTCCACTCGGAACGTGCGCCGAGTCAGAGGTGTTTTCTCCTTCGCCATGATATCTTCATCCTTTTCGAAATTAAAACGGGTGGGTGGCGGAATCACCACAACACGGGACACAATTCTTCCCCCACGACTCGCGACACTTTTCGCGTCGTCGCTTCCACGGTTCTCTCCAATCGGCTCAATGCTAGGCCGGAACGCGAGGAGAATATACAATCATCCTGGTTTACAGCCCACCATACAGATCCCTCAACGGCGTCCGCTAAAACCATCCGCTCGACATGTGTGTCGGCCCATATCCAACCGGTTTTCACTCGTGCTTCCAGCGACTCAGCCGTGTCGATTACTTCGTCGCGTGTGAAATAATTGCTTAACGCGTCATGAATGGCGTCGGGGACTTCGAGCCGGTGCCTGATCATATCTGCTTGCGGCTTCGATAATCTTTCTTTGTGCATCACTTTGGTCCTTTCGGAATATAGGAATCTCAACTTCACAGACGACAGTATAACATATCTGTCACGACGTGTCAAGACGGCTGACTTCGCGTGTCTTGACAGTTGGGCCTTGCCTGTGTTAATTTCATCTGCATGAACTCTAACCAAATTGCACGCGAGCTGAACCGCCTCGGAATCCGGTGCCGGGGGAAACGATGGCACCGGGAGACTGTCCGCCGCATCGTGCAGCGGGAGTTGTCCAGGCGTCCCCCGGATGCGCTGAGCGGACCAGCGCGCTGTGTACTCTATGCACGGGTGAGTCCTCGCCCGACGGAGAACGAGTCCGTGCTGGATCAGTTGCGGGCGTGCCGGGCGTGGGTTGATAGCCATGCAGACATGGTGATTGACTCAGAGTATCAGGATCAATCGTCTTCCGGGGCTGATCGCAAGCGTGTCGGATTACGGCAGGCCGTCGAAACTGTGATGCGCCACAAGCGCAGCGGGGTGCTGGTGGTCTATTCGCTGAGTCGTCTCACGCGAGACCTCGGGCTTGGCATCGACATATTGGACCGGCTGCGCCGAGCTGGCTGCCGGATCTATGAGGTCGCGATTAGCCGTTGGATCGTCACAGACAATCCCATGGAATGGCTCGGCGTAATCATGACACTGGTCATGGATCACGTCAGCCGCACCAGCGGGTCGCATCTGACAAGCCAGCGGATGATCGCCAAGCAGGATAACGGCCATCGCATGGGAGGGTCGCTGCGGTACGGCCTGCAGATCGATCCCGCGAAGGGGTCTAATTTCGTCGCCGAGTGTCCCGCAGAGACGGAGGTTATCAAGCGGATAATCTCCATGTACGACAGAGGGCTCAGTCAGCGTTGCGGAGATCAAGAATGAATTTGCGCCAGTCTTCGCGCATTTCTTTCAAATTTTCGACTTGGGTTTCCAGCGTGGCAATTCGCTGGGCCATCCTTTGGTGAGCACGCACCTGCATGGCAATGGCACCGATAGCTGCGCCAGCAATTGTGACCGTCAGGCCCGCCAGGGCTATCCACTCGCCTGCGCTCATCCGGTGGTAAGAATCTTGGTTGACTCATCGAGTATGCGGTGCCTGCGTGCCTCTACGGCCGTCCTGCCGATTGCCCGCCAGCACTCGACGGCGATATGCTCGGGGTAATACCGCTGCTCGTCAATGTAGCCTATGCCTAAGCGTCCCAGCTGCAACATCGTCGCTGGGGTAGGCAACGGAGACAGGATTACGCACGGGACTCGCAAGCGATATTCTCGCGCAAAGTCTATGGCTGCGTTGGCAGGTCCACAGATAACGACAACATCGTATTGCGTGTCGGATATTTTTTCTCTCGCATCGGTCAGCGTCTGGACTCTCTCGATCCTTGCGTCAAGCAGACCATTGATCCGGTCGCATTGATTTTCGAATCTTTCGGATGTCTGCTGCTCGAACCCGACAACGAGTATCACCGTGTGATTGATTTCCGGCATTGTGCATCCCCTGCCTCATTGCATGAGGGCTATCTATCTGGGGATGCACCGTTGTCAGGGGCGGGTTATCCCGGTTGATTAAATGTATGTGCTTTTCCAGCATCTATCAGCATGTCGCTAACGCATCGATCTTCGGCGGGCCATAGCTCCCCGGAAATTTCAAGCTGCCGTCGTTCGAAGATGCCGGGCAAGTCCTGCTGGCCAATCCAGACTGAGAGCGAGTCGCAGCTCTCCAGCATCTCACTCAGCCAGAGTCGAGAGTCTTCAGCCTGTGTCGTATCATCAAGCTCCTTACAATGCCACAAGCAGACGAGGAGCGAGATGCTGGTCGAGAAAATTCGCACTCGCACGCGGACAGAGGTCTCGGCGTGCTCATAATCACAGGGCGTATGCAGCCCATATCTTTCGGGGCGCCTGATAGTACGTTCCATCGTCCGTTCCATCGTCCGTCCCATCAATTCTCAAAAAAACGCACCCTGCGCATCCGTGTCGCAGGGTGCGCCCTCCGACCGTCCATGTATAAGTACGGCTATCAGTATCCGCATCCACCGAAGCCTGCGCCACCGAATCCCCCGCCGAACTGCCCGAATCCCCCGCCGAACTGCCCGATAAACTGGGGGCCACCAAATTGTCCTACGAATCGCTGCTGCCGGAAGAACTGTGGCTGGACGAACACGGCCCGCCTGTTAAACCGGCTGAATCGGTTGAACCGGTTGAATCGGTTGAATCGGTTGAATCGGTTGAATCCTCGGAAGCCGGTCGGACGCGCAAAAAATGCCCGTTGCGGCGCGACGAATGCCGACCCGAATCCGACGCTGACAAGTGGCGACTGCACTGCGATGCCACCACCTCCCACAAATGCCAGACCGGTGGCGTCTGCTGGTCGCGGCGTCCAGCACGTTAGTAGAATCACGCTGGCACAGATTATTAGTAACTGTTTCATTCGATTAGTCCTTCATATTTGAGTTGCAGATTGTAACCAAACAGTATCGCAAGCTCGTCCGCGTCGAGTGCGGGACCTCTCAGCGGCATTTGATCGTGCTCGGGTGAGCTACCGATTGGTCCCAGCGCCCTATTGATCATTTCCCAGACGACCGTCGCGGCAAATTTATGGTCGCCGAAATTTGTCAGATCCAGATCGCCTTTGACCTCGGTTCCTCCATGACATTTCAAACAGCGGTCCTGTATTAGTTGGACGGCCTGCGGTGTCATATCAAGCTCTCCGTTGCCTCCGCGAGCTACTTCATCGTCAAGGCTGGTAACTGTCGTTCCGTTTTCCGTTTGGCGAAGGACGTATCCGTGGCCACCGGGCTTTTCACGGTACGTATCTGCCTGGGGCTGCACCAACGACAATGCCTGTTGCGCGACGGCACGCCTTGCATCCAGGGTTGCAAGGGTCTTGTGATCGGCCATCGCTTGAGCAGCCAAATTGGAGTAGCTGGTCACCCCCAGTTTCGCCAGCGCTGCAGATGCCTCGCCTAATCTGGCGGACTCATGGAGGATGTCTGCTGGATTCAGTTGGTAGTCCCGCGCGTAACCCTGGTAACTGGCTCGGGAGTAGTAGGTGCTGCCCTGCTCCGCAGCGTATCCGGCATTATTAAATATGACTATTGGCGCGCCTCGCTCTATCACCTGGGTGCGAACAAGCGGAACCGCTCTCACTCGGCACGATCTGCCGAACGCACCGCAGCGGGAGCAGGCGCTGCTGGATGTGGCATTAGCGGCCACAAGGATCATCAGCAGGACTGCAGCGACGACAGATTTCCGGGTCATCCTTATTCCTCGACCGGGGGCTGATCGGTTGGCTCCAGCACTTTGAGGCGCGAAGCTACATCAGCGTAAACCCTTTCCCAGTCTCGACGCAAGACAGATTTGCCAGCCTGCAGGGTGGCTACGGCGATGTCTTCATCACCCGCATCACGGGGAGAGAGCTGTAATCGCAGGAATTCAGCGGGATCGTGGCCGCTCGGCAGCAGATAACCGATTTCCATGCAGGCGCGATGTGGCGTAACCAGATCCCACTCGATCGAGCTATATATCGCCCCGATTGAAGATCCGGCCTCAGCCACTGTCACGAGACCATCGCCCTCTGTCAGCAGGTTCGCGCAGCGACGAATAGCACGGCTGTAATCATCACGGGCGATCTGCATAAACCGATCGAATCCGAGTGTATCGGCGTAGAGCCCGGCGATCCTCTCGATCTCTGTAAAGTTCGCGTCGAGATTTAAGATCGCGGCATCATCAACGACATCGAGTGTTCCATGCGTGCTAAGGACATCGGCTATGTCATGAGACACGTCGAGCATGATGTCGCTCGGGCTATGGCACCGTATGCAGCTGATGCCGGGGATGAGCCGCTTCGTGCCTGGGGTTCCACGGCCGTCCGATGGACCCGGAATGGTATGATCCAGCGCGATGTTGTCTGGCACGCTGAGTTGAATTTTCCCGGACGCATTAGCCAAAATGAAATCGGGCAGGCCGTCACGGCGAGTAACAATAATCTCCTTAGCGTCCGGCACAAACCTGATCAAATTTCTGTCAACTTGGCTCGCGATCCTGGTATTCCCATCGGCGATGTCCTGAGTGATGTGCGTAGCTCCATAGACGCCGCGATATTGATCGACTCTGCGTTTTTTGCCGGTTACTCCGCTCCGTAGGACGATTGCCCGCTTATCCGCGCGCAGCTGCTGGTTGAGCCGCACATCAACACCCATAGCCAATAGGTATTTATCGAGGTCGGTGCGGGTTTTCTCCGTGGCGGGGACGGACTTTATCAGTTCGAAAATTCTTCGTGCGCCGTAATAACGGCCGCCGTCCACGGTCGTTAGCAGGACGACGCAGAGCCAGTCAGCGCGAAACAAAGGTCCCTGGCAATTGGTCTCGCGCGACAATAGCGCAGCTGCCTCACCATCAATATGCGGAGCCAGTATCGGTAGCGTATCCTCATTGCCTATAGCGCCCTCAAAATCGACTATATGCACGTAGGGATCTTGATGCGCCAGAGAGTCCCAGAAGCTCGCCATGAATTCCAGGTCTGATGTGAGGGTACGCAGGTCATACCGGAGTATCCAGCCACTCCAGTCGTCTTGTCCTGGTACGCTCAGCAGCACGGGCCTGCTGAGAGTAGCGTCATGATTGAGAGCCAGCTGGATGCTGAGATTGGTGGCACCCACCCAGTCTGCTGTGGCCCAGGGCGGTATCCAGACATACCGCTGGAATCGGCGGTGTGGCTCAGGGACAACCATGATGTCAGCGGCGGCGGCGCTGACTGCATCGGTCACGACGGGCAGCGTGACTATTTTTTCCGGCAGCGGTGCGCGGACTGGCACCTTGGTGTCAGCTTGATTCGCTATTATTACAGACAAGAGTAGTGCAGCGTACATTATCCGATTCCCGAATGATGAAGTCATCGGCGGCGTACCAAGTCATGCTGTTGCGACCGGCGACCCGGCAGGGGCGGACCTCGCCGTTCGTGACGCACCGTGCTTCGCGTAGTTCGGGAAGGCGACGCGACGGAACGTGACGCTCAAGCCCGGTGGCGGCGGCTATCTCCGCTGCCGTTTGTCCGGGCGTCTTCATGACTTCTTCAAAGCAGGTCGCGCGCTGACTTGCGGCGCGTCCGCTTGATTCCGCTTCGAGTGCGGCGTCGTGTGAAGTTGCCGGGTCTGTTTTTCGTGCTCGGGCCATCGGTTTCTCCAGTGCGCGGCCATAAGGAAAATCCACTAATCGTCTTCGGCTTCGTCCTCTGCCTCGTACCATCGCTGCTCCCTATTAGCGGCACGCAACGATTTGCATGTGGCGGCGATGTGTTTCTGCATTTTGCCTATCCTCTTTTGAGAGTCCGCGTATCGTTGTGTCTCCGGCGCTACCGCTTGGACGATTACTTCTTTGATTTTTTCTACGTGGATTTCTCGGTCCAGGCTGTGAGCGTTGTCGCGTACATGGGACCAGATGTCATTTGCGTAGTCATCCAACTGATGTGGCGTCATCTATCACCTCACCAGCAATGTGTAATAGGTACGGCCGCCCAAATGAGCGCAGCCAACTCCGGCATAGGTCCACTTTTCGAAAAGGCAGCACGTTATAAACTTTCGACCTTCCAGGTCGCACCCTTGGCTGGTGCCACACCCTTCGGATTTCGCGTGCAGACCTTGCCACCCGCGCAAATGCCCAGCGACTTTCTTTTTCGCGCGGACCATGCTGGTCGCTTGGGCCTGCTCCATGAGAGCCCTGTCCATCAAGAACGGTTTCAAACCTCGTCGCTGCCGAATTTGGTTGACTGTATCGAAGACAGTTAAAGATGCCTTCAGCTTGCTAGTGTCCTTTTCTTCTTCAGCCTGCGCCGATACCACCAGGGAATAGACTAGCGACACACAGACGAGCAGCCGAGCAGCGATCAGTGGCTTCATATTTCACTCCGGGGTCATAGGGCCTTTCATTGAGAATATCGTCCCATCGACCCAGGCCCTCACGTGTCCATGGACGATTCTTCCATTGGGCGGCGGCGCAGGTGTTGGCGTCGGCGGTAACGCGTCAGCACCATATCGCAGTTGCGCGTCCTCCATGTCTGCCAGCTGCGGAACAGGGGTTTGAGGATTGTAGGTTGGATTCAGCAGGGCCTTAGCGCGGCTCTCAGGTATGTGATCCAGACCGATGGCGTGTCCGATCTCGTGCGCCATAACTGTGGGTAAGCTGATCTCATGGCGAGGCGCCTGATCAGCCAGCATAAGCGACCATGGTTCGCCGCTGTGGTATCGCTGGAGCAGGGTAGTCCGCTCGCTGACGCGACCGCACGGCAACTGGCTGTCTGCCAGTACGCCACCGGGTTTTCCTCTGATTACCGTAATTTGGATGTTTACTGATCGCGTACCGGACTTGTATCGATGGCGGAACCCTGAGACGGCGGCCCACATATCGAACGCGCTCTGAGCGGCTTCCAGTGCATCGGTTCGCGATATCTTCGGGAACTCGCTTAGGACATTCCATGAGACCGTCACCTCCTTTGGCCAGCGACATAACTTACGCCGGGCTGGCAATCGATCCGGCAAACCGCAAATTCTTGGAGCGTTTAAGCTCCTCGTAGTGATGGGCCCCACCGCACCATCCGGTGTTAGCGCGTGCCACCTCTGGTAAGCGGTGACAGACCGGAACCCCAACGCCTTAATACGCGTCAATTCCTTCGTGTTTTTCACCTGATCACCAATCCTTGGGAGGCACGGGCTTATTGGTTCCTGGCACTCGCGGGTCTAGTGGTCGCTTAGTGTCTGACCAGATCCCAATCAACAATGTGAGCACTACGCTTATTAGCCCGATGATCTTATTCGTCAGCAACGCCTGCTGCTCAGGCGTAAAGTCAAACCCGATGTCCTCGCTGAACGCGATTATCATCGACACGATAAACGCGGCCAGCAGGGCGACAGCTCGCTTGGAGCCAGCACTCCCAATAATTTTTGACAGTAGAGTACCGAAGATTTTCCCGAAAATGTCTGTCATCATGTTGCTCCTCTAAAATCCGCCAAGGTTTTGTTGCGTTTCGCCATCCGTCGGTGCGACTGAGGCATAATTTTTTTTCCACGGATCGGCCAAGTCGCGGAACGTCGTTGTCTGGTCGTGCCATGAGCATTTGAGGTGGCCCGTAGGACCATTCCGATTTTTTTCGACCAGGATGTCTGCGACTCCTTTGTCTTCGTCGCGCCGGGAAATAGGGTAAGACTGATGTATCAATATGACTATATCGGCATCCTGCTCGATGTCCCCGGACTCTCGCAAATTACTAAGCCGTGGCATCGCATTGGCCTTTTCTCCCTCGCGATTCAATTGGCACGCGCACACCACTGGCACATGCAGGCGGCGCGCCAACAGCTTCAGTCCTCGGCTGATCTGCCCTACTTGCTCGTATCGCGGCGCCTTCGGGTTGGCTGGGCGCACGTACTGTAGATAATCCACACAGATTAGACCGATTTTGACGCGGCGCATCAAGCGGCGCGCTGTGCTGCTGATCTGGAGGAGCGTCTGGCCCGGCTCGCTCTCAAACCACATAGGCCAACTGGAGATTATATTGCCCGCCTCAGCTAGATCGCTTCGCTGGTCGCTAGTGACGAGCGACCGCCTCATGCGCCAGCTATCGACCCCGCTGATGCTGGATAGCATGCGCTCGAGCATAGCGGAATCGCTCATTTCCAAACTGAAGATCAAGACACCGACATCCGTCTGAGCGACGTGGGACGCGATATTGCCGACCATGGCTGACTTGCCGACTCCAGGCCGCCCAGCCACGATAATCAGCTCATCAGTTCTCAGTCCACCGCAGATGCTGTCGAGATCTTTCAATCCCGTGGCAAGCCCCTCGTCCACGCCGCCACCGCCGTCAAATCTGGTGGCTAACCGTGCCATCGTGGCGGTTACCACATCGGTAATCGCTCGCGTATCTCCACCAACATGCCTTTCCGCCAAGGTAAATATGCGCCGCTCGGCTCTAGATAGTAGCTCATCGGTATCGATGTCTGAGCTATACACCTCCCTCAGCGTCTCTGAGGCCGCATCTAAGAGCTTTCTCTTCGTGGCGTCCCTGGACACTATCTCGGCGTAGAAGCGGGCGTGTGCGGCGTGTGGGACCGTCTCAAAGAGACTCTCTACGAATCCAGGCCCACCGATTGCCTCAAATAGCTTTTTTCTCTTCAGTCGATCGATGATCAGCTCGGCGTCGATGCGTGACCCTGCCTCCATCATGGCTAGGATCTGCTCGTACAGGGTCCGATGCGCAGGGTCGTGGAAATCTCCTGCCTGCAGGATATTGGCCACATCATCGATTACCTCTGGCTTCAGCAAGATGGAGCCCAGCACGCACTCTTCCGCGCGCAGGTTCACCGGGGGCATGCGGTCAGTCTCGTGGTCGGGTCGTGTGGGCATCCATGCGCTCCAGAAGGTCTTTCTTGAGGTCTCTGTAATATGATCTTGGGACGCAAATCCTTTTAAGGATTGCATTTAGGGCAATTCCGTTTTCCTTTGCGGCCCTTGTTACGCACGCGCGGAAATATCCAAGCGGCTTGTCGCGAGGTGTGTCGGTGGTCGCCTCCAGCGCGGCCGTGATCCAGCCACGAGCCTCCACGAGCCGAGTCGACAGCAAGGACAGTCGGGCGACAAGCTGCCGACTATTAGCCTCCCAGTTGGTCTCCAGCGGTATGAGCGCGGCGAGCATTGCCATGGCGGCGTCCCTCGCGTCCAGTTTGTCCTGGTCGGAAAAAATCAGTGCCTCCCAGCGGGTCACCGTAAATTGACCGGGATCGCCATTAGACTGTACAGATTCCAGATTACTCTTACTCTCTTCTACGTTACGCGTAACGTGTGACGTAACGTTACGCGTAACGTTACGTAACGCGTTACTATTATCTCCATCTATTTCGGCTTTGCGGCGATCTCGATACCGCCTTTGCCGGTCTCGATTTTGCGCCACCGCATCGCCAGGATCTTGGTTGTGTTCCAGAAAAAACTTCGGGAAAACAAGGTCTTTATCGTTTTGAGCGAGCCAGCCAACCTCCAGCATTGCAGCCCCCAAACCGGGTAGACTGCCGATCTCATCGACGATCTCCACGGAGCCGCCAGGGAAGACTAGATCATCACCCATTCGCTTACCTTGTCGGCGCATAATGCCCCAAACTGAGACAAGCGCACCAATGATAGCGTTACGCATAACGTAACGCGTAACGCGCGTAACGTTACGTAACGCGTTACTATTGTCGCACATTATCTGAGCTGCCTGGATGACCTTCGGATCGCGAAAAATGCCGGACCTCATCTTAATCCAGTCATCCATTTTTTCATTCCAAAGGTCTAGGTGCGATCGTTCATGAAACGGATGGGTGGTGCGGGCGGTGCGGGCGCAGTGGGCGCTGGTGACTCATCGCCATCGCCAGAGTCTGAGCCATCGCCACCGACCGCCTCGGTAGGGTTTTCGGTGGGTGCGTCCTTCGGTGCGTCCTTCAGCGTATCCAGATAGGTCGTCAGCGCGCTGATTACGGCGACTTGCTCCTCCCCCGGATTGCCATCATAGCTGTCATGTATACTAGCGATCAGAGATCGGACTTCTTCGCTTAACATTGAGTCATCCTCCATACATAAAGTAACGATTAAAGTAACGTCTTCTGCTGGTTTTCCCGCTCTCGCAGCTGTCGGAGTCGATACATCTCCATACGCGTGACAGTATTGCGCTCTTCCTCGGTCAGCGTACCATCCGCCACCCAACTCTGGCATATTTCCTTAATCTTGTCAGGCGTCTTGAGCCGCATCACACGCTTTCGCAGGTCTTTCAGGGCGGGATACTTCTCAACCTGCTCGTTTAGGTATGTGGCTTCACCCCGATCTTGCCATGGGGGGTGTGGCTTGTCGACTGGCTCGACTGGCTGGACTGGCTGGACTGGCTGCTCAACCTCATTGGCGGTTGGCGTTGGTTCTGGATTGATGAACAGCGGAGCAGAGTCGACCACGGCATCCTTGTCGAAATGAGCATCAAGCTCCTTCATTTTTGTCGTATCGCTGGCCGTGTCCAGCACGGCATCCAGCTGCTTTGCCTCGGGGAGTGGTGCCCCAACAGAGACGCTCGACCGGATCTCGTCATGGATGATCGCCCGCTCTGACTCGGCCTGGACTGGTAGGATTTTAGCCAACTGTATTAGCAGAGTTTTCCTGGCCATGGCTGGCCAGTTCGTGGACCACGCTGAGTCTCTCTTCTGCCAAGCCTTCGCATATTGCTGTTTATGGGCGTCGATCTGATCTCTGGACCACACGATAGCCTCGATCTCGCCGCTGCTGAGAACAGCCTTCGCATAGACGTGCGTTACGGCGCGCTTGAAACGGTCCTGGTCCAGCGATGGCTGATGCACCAACTGGTCCGATCCCTCGTCCCACTGGAACACGTCACCCTCGTGGACACATACAGCCTTGATCTTTTTTACCTGATCGCTGCGGCGCACGAGCTGCATCAACCCCCGATAACCCAGCTGGAATGTACATTCATTGCCATAGGGGATCAAATATCCCTGTCCCAGCACTCCGTCGCATTCCATTCCGAGCTGAGCGGACTCCATCAGACTGCTAATGATTGATGTCTGGCTGCACCTTAGCAGCCGATCATCACTGAGAGCATTCAGCGCGACTCGCATAAACCGATCTTTGTGCACTTTGAGGAAGTTCGGCAGTGCAGCAGTGATCTCCTTGCCTACATCCCCGTGTAGCTTGTTCCGAATTGTAAGATAGCGATCGCTCATCTAGTCCTCCTTCCAGGCCCAGTGCGGTAGCTCCAGGGTCGAAATAGTAGTGCCAAGCTCATCTGACCAGTCACCAGCAGAGTAATGTCTAGCAAGACGCGTCAATGATAAATGGACTTGGCTTCGGCCAAGGTCCAGCGCATTCTCATCCCAACCGGAGACGAGCGTGCAATATGGCGGCAATTTGCTCACGACTATATAGACCGGCTGCCATTCCTCGCCCATTATCTGCTTGACCCCATCCTGGTAGAACGCCCCTTGCCGATGGTAGCCCCACTCATATCCGATCCTGCCAAATTTCTTGGGCGTCGGATAACGGATTCTGGTAGTCTTAATGTCGATTATCAGGCCGGGGACTAGCGCATCCGGCCTGCATTTGCGAGCCAGTTGAGAATCCTCGTCGTCCCAGAAGATACTCTGCTCACGGTGCTTCGCGAGATTCAGTAGTCTGGCGGCGGTCGGATTCGCCAAGATAGACTCCACCATGGCATCCGTCTCACGGGCCTCGGCAGGAGTGAGGTAATCCTCGCCACTATGTTCGGCACGCCACTCAGCCCATTTTTTGCCGAATTTTTTGCCGTCGCGGGTCAGAGCCTCTTCTGGAACGATCGACGGTGGCTCCTCCCCCGCAATTTTGGCGTGGACGGCGTTGCCGATGCGAAAGTGATCAGCCGACTCTCCTGAGAGAGTCCGCGACACATATCTAGCGTGATAGACGGCTGGCCCGTCAACGCGGTAACACTCCGACATGGAGTTTGAGACGGCCTCTACGCGGCCATGATAGTCAACATTGCTGAGGTACTCTATGCGGGCGGTCATCCCAGCTACCCTAACGACTCCGTTAGCCTACGTCAAGTCGTTGCGGCCTTTTCGGCGCGAGCATTTTCCGCGCGGACGTAACGCTCTAGCTCAGAGGAGCTTACGAGGTTACACCGAAGATTTCCGGCCGGGTGTGATACGATTTTTTTTTCCGCGATGAGCTGCCGCACCCGGCTATCAGTGACCCCCAGAAAGTCGCCAGCTTGTCGCATATTCAGCAACAAGTCCTCGGTTTTTTCCGGTTTCGGGGGCATGTTGTCCAGATTAACAGCTTCGTAAGGGCTCCGCAAGGGGCATCAGTGCCGATCTAGCCACTCCCTGGCCTTGTCCCGGTCGCTTCGCCACTTCCGCAGTCGGTCGTAGTATTCCTCCGTGCCTGTTTTCGGACGTTTCCTCCGCATTATCTTGCGCATTCTATCGCGGATGTCCCCCTCATATTTCTCCAAGTTACCGGCGTCATCTGCCAGCTGCTGCTTCTTCCGCTCGTATGTACCTGTGTCGCCATCGGCCTCTGCCTGCTTCATTTCGCGAGTGATCGGTAGATACGACTGACCGTACCAGTGTCGGTGGAGCAGCAGCTTATCCTTCTTGTGGTCGGAGAGATCGCTCTGAATCTGCTGTAGCCGATACATAGTCGTCGTGCGCTCGCGGGCCGACTTGGGCAGATCCGACCTAAATCGCGCATCATCTCTCTCGTTTTCACGCAGTCTGCCCCACTCGGCCTCTGTGATCCCACGATCACTGACTCGGATTAGCCGATTAAAGCCCGGCATGGAACGGATGGTCGTCTGGGTGTACGTCTCATCTTCTCCGCTGAACGTCTCGCCCAGGAGAGGACCCGTGATCGGATGAACAAACGTATCTATTGCGCCAAATTTGCTGAGGCTCCACGACACCATGGGGCGCGTGGAAATCCACCCTTCCGATTTGAAGTCGTTAGGAGGTACGATTTTCGTGCCGTAAAATGGATCGTCGGGGTTGTGCCCACTAGCATACGCTGTCCATTTAATCGTAAGCTCAATCGGCGGACTAAGGCTCGGGAGAATCGCCCCCGTCACATCCCCAAACAAATCATGCGCGGCAGATTGCGCTGTGCCATGCTCCGTGTTACCGCCCATCGCCTCAGCTGCCACATCCATCATGGACCCGAAAACGTTGGAGATCAATTTGCCCGACTCGTCGCGAGGGATGCTGATGAAGACCATCGGATGCTCGGCTTGATCATCCTCATCCTCTGGATCTAGGAAGCCCGCAGACTCACCAGCCGCCTGTACCAGCCATCCCACAGGAATGATCGTGTAGTTCGTTAGAAAGACATCAGGGATGTGCCTGAAGGCTAGGTACGCGGCGGAACCGAATGCTCCATATTTAGCGGACTTGGATAAGGCTGTTGGCATAATGTTCCAGAGAAATGTTCGCCACCACCAGCTGAATGCTGTGTCGCGGCCAAACGCTAGACTGGAGTCAGCTTTCAAGCCGTTGAACGCGACCTTCGAGTACATAAACGTGCCGTTGGTTAAAGCCGTGGCAAGACCTCGCGCTTTGTAATCGGGCGTACCGGCGTGTTTGCGTACCAGATAGGCCCGCCTCTGGACTGGTACGCCACGCTCCTCCAACAGCTTCCAAGCAGCCACTTTGGCTGTAGTTTCTTGGGCCACGCCTAAGCCCTCGACCGCGTTAAAGAAATCACCGATGAGATTGATTGCCCTCCCAGTTTCCAGCGGCCAATTTTGTATTCGCTTCTCACGCTTCCCTTTTTTTTCCTCGGCGCGAAGCCCCGCATTTTCCAGCATTTGCTCTAGGGGGCCACGCATCCTCAACGACGATTTTTTTTCTGACCCGAACCTCCCACGGCTCAAATCACGCACGCTAATTTGCTCATCCAGCTGGTGGTCGATCGTCACCCACGGTACGTCGAGCGCCTTCGCGTCCATCATCTCGTCCACGAGCGGGATGTCGATACGAGCAGCTCCTTTAGAAATACGAAACTGAGAGTTCCCTCTCGCTATACCAACAGGAAGTCCCTTGGCATACTGTTTTATCACATCCTTAAGCGTGATCTTCTGTTTTGTGGCGCGTTTTTTGGCTTCTGACCGGGACATACCGTCAGCCATCAGTTCGCGTATTTTTTCTTTATTCAGCATGGCGCCCAGCGTCCCCAGATTCACGGCCGTGCGCTTAAAATCGCGGAACGGGTTTGCCGCAATGAAACCGGGATTGTATTGGACCAAGACAGGATGGAACGCACGATATGTACCCGACTGCAAAACACTCGCTATAGGCGCAAGCCCACCGATGTCATGCTGCTGGAACATCGTGACGACATGATCTTCAACCTCATACGCGGCGTAGTGGCCATCTTCCAAGACCATCAACCATTTGAAACCTTTTTTAAGAGTCTCGGATGGCTTACTTTGCCGGTAAGGCACTTTCGCTTTCCTAATAGACCTCTCATCGAAATGCTCCAGAAAGAATTGGACTACGGATCTCTTCGCTTTATTTAGTTCGATCAGCCGGTTGAGGCTAAGCATTTTCATGATGGTGTAATCAAACGGGTTAGCGATATCCTCGAACGTTCCGATTTGTTTGCGAATCTCTGGCCCCACGTAGTCACTGACGTACTTGGTTACGCCAAAAGCCGCATAGAAATCCTTATTCGGGACAATTTCATCCTTGTACATTTGCCTGTTATACACGCCCGCTTCAACAGCACGAGTCACAATTTCGAACACGATGTCGTGAAAACGTTCGCCGAATTGTTGCACCAACGCATAGTTACTCTCACCTAGTCGCGCAGCTGTAAATTTCAATTGTTCTCGGGCTGCAGGCGCATCATAACCTTGTGGATTGATCTTGTCATCGCGATCGCCATTCGCTATTCGCTCCAAGTACAGGTACTCACCAAAGTCATTTCGACTGATACCTGCAGCCAGTAAGGGGGTGAAAATGTTCCTGTCGATGTCTCTGAGCATTTTGTGATTGGTGCTATCAATCGTAAATAGTTCGTCAAGTATGTACATGCAAGTTTCTGCCGCTTCCATGGCGCGTTTTGTAATCTGTCCTGCTTTGCCTTTTTTGATAACTTTTTTTATCTCTTTTAAAGTCAGCGCAAACTTGTTGGCTATCCACCTGTCAGCTTGAATTATGAAATGCTCTAACTGCTGTCGAATCGTTTCCCAGATAGAATTGTCCGCTGCGACTCGCGATGTCGCAGAGGCCATAATTTTCTGGTCGGTCTTTCCAAACATTTTGAGAGTGGCTTCCGTGCGCTTACGTCCCAGTTCTGTATCGCTCGACATAAGCTCTTGAATCGCTAAGTAATTGTCCAGCACCTCCGTCTTGCGATCTATATAATTCACCAAGCCTTCCCAGAACTTCGGGGCGCGTGCTTTCAATTCTCCAGGGGTATTCAAAAACACACTTATCGCCTCGGCATAAAGCTCTTTGGAACTTTCTCGGTACTCTTTATGCTTAGCCGATGCCTCCTCATAATCACCGCTCCACCACTTGGTCAAGCTGATCAGCTCCTGACGTATCTCATCCGCTGACAAAAGACCGCGTGATTCCACTTCGGCATCTATTAGTGCTTTGGTAATGGCCTTTCTAGCTGCGTTTCTTTCTTCCTTGTCCTTGATGCCCATTTCGTTCACTTGGCGCTCTGCCTCTTTCCTCAAAGCTTTGCGATCGTTTGGAGTCATCGGATCGGCACCACCTGGATGCGCTGCTATCGTATGTGGCATGTGCTTTCGCAAAGAAGCAATGCGACTGAGAATGTTCCCGCGAGAAAGTGTGTGTGGTAAATCCGGCAAGTAGTCTATCAGGTGCCCTATCTCATGGGCCAAAACACGAGCTAACGCGTCAGCATTTTTGCCCAGTGACGGGTTTATCAAAATACGTATATTATTGCGGATAAAGTC